>Ga0208277_1000053_pt1 | contig 59388 bp, 43 predicted proteins | sample ETNtaG_5_FD_185782 | JGI IMG/M metagenome (GOLD analysis project Ga0208277, IMG submission 185782) | Marine microbial and viral communities from oxygen minimum zone, Eastern Pacific Ocean - ETNP201406SV205 (SPAdes) (version 2) | ecosystem: Environmental > Aquatic > Marine > Oceanic ...
CCTACAGTACTACCAAAACCTTCATTTTTCACTAATTCTGAGATTTCTAATGGTTCATTAATTGATTTGATAATATTAGAGTCTCCTTCACTAAGAATAGTTACTCTACTCGAACGGTTTATATTTATAGATTTTTTATCATTCCACTCATTAACGGAAACACCTTCCAAACGGACTATTGAGTTGGGGAGTAGGTTTGCCGAATGTTGCCCCCAGTCTTTAAAATCCCAGCGTTCTCTTTTACTGGTTTCTTCCCAAGGATTATCTTCAATCCATCCAAAAGCAATTTGTTTTTCTTCACCCCTAACCATTTGCATCCTAGGAGTATAAGATATCACTGCAACTTCCATCGTAACATTCTTATCATCAGATCCGAGTTCTGAAAAATGAGTTACCTTTTTCTCAATTTTTTGTGGAGAAGATGGAGTGGAAACTTGTTTTCCTGAAGCTAATTGGAATTTTCTAATAACTGACCTCAGAGCATCTTCGGGAGGGATTAAGAATTCTTCTTCATACCGTCTGAATTCTTCACTGATTTCATTTTCATCTGCTTCAGGGCATTCCTGTTTTACTGCAATAATTTGTATACCATATTTATTACCAATTGTCATAATATCACCAACATCAATAACAATATGTTGAGTCTGTATAATTAATTACATCGGAAAATAGAGAAAAAATCCTGTTTTTCACAATGGTCATGATAATTAGTGTAGTTTGGGGTAGACTCAACACTTCATCACCTCTGGAGTTTATTCTAAGATAGTGGCGGTCTTTGAACATACCCCCCTAGAATTGGAATAATATGACCGATGTCATTTTCTATGATAGTGTTCTTCGGCGAAACATGGCCAATCTTGAAACATGTCGTTTTGGTATTTTAACTGCTTCGGACAGAGCCTCTAGAGGCGTTTATGAAGATAAAAGTGGGCCAGAGATTGAAGAATTTTTGCAAGAAATTTTGTTAACTCCTTGGGAAATATCTCGCTGCCTAGTGGCTGATAAAAAAGAAGATATTGAGAAAGGGATGATAGATTTGATAGATAATAAAATGTGTAGTGTCGTAATAACCACCGGAGGTACTGGGCCTGCAATTAGAGATGTTACCCCTGAAGCAACTGAAGATATTTGTGATCGGATGCTACCAGGATTTGGAGAAGAGATGAGGAGGATTTCATTGGGATACGTCCCTACTGCAGTTCTTTCAAGGCAGACTGCAGGAATAAGAGGGAAATGTTTGGTAATTAACTTACCAGGATCACCTAGGTCGATTAGAGAAATATTAGAAAAGATATTTGCAAGTATACCTTACTGTGTGGACTTGATTGGCGGCCCCTATATTGACACAAATCCTGAAATAATTAAGTCTTATCGACCTAAAAAATAGGAAGGGTGGTCGTAAATGGAAATTCTTCGTAAAGTCATAACAGTACTATTTGGATTTTTTTTTATCCATATTGGGATACAACACTTTCTTGATCCAGAATGGTTTGAGCCCATAGTCCCTTCAATACTTGGTAATGCTAAGTTTTGGGTTTATTTAAGCGGCGTATTTGAGATAATGTTTGGAATTATGATTTTGGTTAAACCGCTTAGGAAATATGGATCTCTTGGCACCTCATTGATGCTGATTATTTTATATTGGGCAAATCTAAATATGTGGATTAATGATATTCCAATAGGTGGAGTAAGACTTAATGCGATTGAGCATGTAATCAGAGGAATAATACAAATTTTATTGATATTACTTTCCCTATACATAGGAAGATGGCCTCCTTTCGCTAAAGATATTTGATATAATTTTTACAGAAATTTAGAATAAATACACGAATAGTTCATCAGACATATGCCATACGGATAGCATGGCAAAAATGAAAAAAGACAGTATGGATATTTCAAGAGATAGTGAAGAGCTTAGAGATATTGAGGTTAAATTAGACTTTACTCCGAATGCGCTATCATCCATTCTTTATAGCCAGGGCAACACTACAATTCTTGCATGCGTTACCAAAGCCCCTTCTCTACCGAGATGGTTTCCAAGAGATTCAAGCAAAGGGTGGGTTCATGCAGAATACTCACTTTTACCCGGTTCAACAGATACAAGATTTAGGAGAGAGCGAACGGGAGCGAAAGGAAGAACTCAAGAGATAGAGAGATTAATTGCTAGATCGTTAAGAGGTTCGATTAATTTGAGTGCATTAGGGCCTATTGCTTTAACTATTGATTGTGATGTATTAAATGCTGATGGAGGGACCAGATGTGCATCGATAACAGCGGCTTGTATTGCAATGAGAATTGCAGTAAGGAGACTTATTGAAAGTGGAGAATGTCTTCCTGAGGAATTAAGAGGTAGTAGAGAAGAAATAAAAAATGGATGGAAGCCCCCTTCACTATCTGCTGAAGAAAGAAGAAAACATGAGAATAAAGTAATGCCTAATGATGTGGCTGCACTGAGTGTCGGCTTATTAGAAGGGAAGGTTTGGACCGATTTAGATTACATTTTAGATAGTAATGCCGATGTCGATATGAATGTAGTAATGACAAGTAATGGAGAATTTGTAGAAGTGCAAGGCACAGGAGAAGAATCCACTTACTCAAGAAAGCAACTAGAGATGTTATTGGATTCTGCTTCCTTGGGAATTACAAAGCTTCATGAACTACAGAAAGATATTGTTACTTCAGTAAAATAAAACTGATAATGGTGGGACTGGCCGGACTTGAACCGGCGGCCTCCGCATCTTCAGTGCGGCGCTCTCCCTACTGAGCTACAGTCCCTTAATGGTGCGCCATTGTAGATATGACTTCAAGTCTTCCAAAGAACTTTCAAAAAAGGTCATCTTCATCTTCATCTTCATCTTCAAAAGAAATCATCTTTGATTCTTGAGTTTTTGATTTGGGTAATTTATCTTTGGATTCCTTTACGGATGCTTTCTTTTCCAATAATGGTTTAGAAATACTGGGGCCGGGAATTTCTTCTTCTATTGCATCGGGAGATTCTGTTTCATTACTAATTTGGGTTTTTGTAATCATGCCTCTTTCATCTCTCGCACGTATTTCAAGCAGTCTTTGTCTAGCTTTATCATAATGTTGCAGCATATACATTGCATCATGTTCAAGTAGAGGAGAATCGGAAATAATCGTAATATCCATCCAATCTCCTTCTTCCGCCAGATATTCAGCAAATGGTTCGAATTTTAGATCGGATTTCTTAATTTGAGTGTAATGTAATGCATTCCCCATCCTATGTTCAACGCCAGCGAAATGGCAATAAAATTTCGAACCCCCGTATGTCTCCCTAACACGGTCGAAAAGTTCAGCATAGTCTTCACTTGTTCTCATCATACCATGGCCTCTTGCATGTATGTGAGCCATGTTCAGAACAGGGACAGTTCCATCAACATGGTTACAAACTTCTAAAACTTCTTCTACTGTACCCCAGAGTTCTTGTCTACCAGAAGTTTCAATTCCAACAAGTGAAGGTTCAGCTTCATGAATCCATGGAAAAGCAGAATACTCTTCCTCTTCTTCATCAACTCCCCATATATTGCGCACTCTGTCGACAACTCCTGAGAATATGTTGATTAATTCTTCATTGGCTTCGGAACCTGGCTCGAAATCTCCATATGGCCCTACATGGTATGTGAGATGTCTGGCATTAACTAGTTTTCCTGCCTGCATACTAGCTTCCATTTTAGACAATGTCCTATTTCTTTCTCTCTTACTGCCCAATAATTCAGCGTAATATGGACCATGCATATTCATCTCGAAATCTGACTTCCAAGATAGGATTCCGGCTTGCCAATACTGATCAAAGTGATGTGGTTGTACTGTCCTTACTGTTTGAACTTCCATTGCATCCAAGCCCAACACTGTTATATCATCCATGCCCTCTACTATTGTCCTTCCTTTGCAAGATAGAGGGACTCCAGCAGGTCCTAATTTTAGTGACATTACTCGTACTCCGGGTCATGCCGAACTGCCTCCCCTTCAAAAGGGGTCTTCCAAAATGAGTGAAGAAAGTTAATTAAATGCGATTTTAGAATTATCTGCATAAGAAGCTGCATGCCTTATTTCACTTTTGTTAGAATTAGTCGATGATAATCCAAAAATAAAATTTGCAAGCCAAGAATAGTATGTTAACTGGCATTCTAATTGTATAGAAAGTTCGCCAGAGGAATGGGCGATTTTAGCAATATTACTAATTTCGTCATAACTACATACAATCGGCACGAGTCCTTTTATTCTGATATCGGACAATAATGAAGAAGTCGAGATATTTTCTAATGCAGAAATTATATTTAATGCTTCTTTTGTAAAAAATAAGATATGAATTTGACGTATTCTAGTAACTATCTGCCCCCACATTTCTGTAATCTTATCATTATCTTTCGGCATGTCTACAATCATTACAGTTTTTGTACCTTCTAATTCTCCAAAAATCATTGATGCACCCCATGCACTAGAGGGCGAATTCCCCTCGAGAACAGTAGTGGATGAAAGTATCAACCAATGTTTATGCTGAAGAATATTCCTCCAATCTACATTCCCATAATTGAAATCACTAAATGTTTCATCTTTCTGAGAAGTTATTACATCTACTTTAGCCCCTGCCTCTATGGCAGATTTTGACACTAAAGAGCCAGCGTCTAAAGAATCGGGGTGCCGAAAATTAACGATAGAGAAATGATTAGACATAATACTTACGAAGAGTGGTTTGGTCAAGGACTTATCTCAATCTAATTTCCATCTCAGTAATGCTAATGCTCCTCCAAAACTAGAAAGTTGTTCGCCAAAGTCATGATCAGATGAAGATTGTATCACTTCTCCTTTGGAAATTTTTACATTTTTTATTACAGATAACCAAATTGAGTTATTTTTATTATCTTTACTTCTTAATATGGATGCTAAAATAACTAATTTTTCTATGGCCCCTTGTTTTGCAGCTTCCAAAATCTGTTCTTGCCCATAGCAAACATTTCCATTTGTTGCAACTCTCCTTAATCCTTCTTCTATTGTTCTTATTTGAATTATTAATGCATTCTTACCAATTATGGAGTCAGCTAATCCATCTGTTAAAATTTGATTAGCAGCAGAACGGCCGCCAATTGATGTTGGAGAATTGAGAATCTCATTTTTAACACCCAAATTCATAAGAATTTTTTCAAAAATATCTCTTGCCATTCCTGGTCCACATATTATCAGAGGAACATGTTCTTTGAATACTAAGCTTGTCTCCTTAGCAACTTTGGTAAAAAATCCATCTCTAATGCCTGTAGTATCAGAATATCTTTTTCCTCCTCCTCTCAGTGAGAATTGTGAAACGTCCCTCATACCATACTGAGTTACTTCGAATAATAAAATTTCATCATTCTCAACAACCACTAATCCAGAATTAACTCTTTTACCGGAAGAAAATGACTTTGCCAACAAAGAATCGTCGGCTTCAGAAAATCCGCCCTCTCTTGATATCTCGATTTCATTTCCTGGGACAATTATGTGAGTATGGTGATTTCCGATGTCAATTTTTGCCTCAGTAATTATCCCATGGACACGTAGATTTTCTGTAAAGGAATGAAAAGAAGAAGATTGTACCTCAAGAACTATCCACATTGGCTTTCTCTCAGCTACTTTTGCTCTACTATTTTCTTGCGTCCCGGTTGTAGAGTCCCGGCGATGAGATAGCATGCCAACAAGTGAGCCTTCGGTACATATCTGAGATAGTGTCCATAGATCGTCATCATCATCTATTTTTATTCGGAAACCATCATCCAAAGTTTTAATTTTTCGCACTTAATCACACTCATCCGAAAACGCCAGTCAAGTAACCATGTTCGTCCATATCCATGTCTGCTGCGGCAGGTCTTTTCGGCAAACCCGGCATTGTCATCATTGATCCACAGATGGCCACTATAAATCCAGCTCCAGCATTAATTCTAAGTTCCCTTATTGGCATATTAAATCCCGATGGTGCACCCAATATTGTTTTATCATGGCTAAAGGAATATTGATTCTTAGCCATACAAACAGGAAGATCATTCTTTCCCCATTTTTTTATTGTTTCTAATGTACGTAGAGATTCTGTACTGAAATCTACTGATTGGGCTCCATATATATTTGTCGCGATTTTCAATATTGTTTGTTCAACTTCTGTACCTGGATCTACAATAGGTGAAAAGGGGTTATTGTTTTCATCGTGTTTTTTACATGCTTTTACAACGGCATTTGCCAATTCAATAGCCCCGTTTCCTCCTTTTTCATGACCTTCAAAAACAACAATATCAACCGCCCCAGCTTTTTTCGCCTCATCCTTTAGAGTATTTATTTCATCGACAGTATCTGTCGAAAATTTATTTATTGAAACAACCACTGGTATTTCAGTTGATGCTAGATTTAGTACGTGACGCCTTAAATTAGAAGAAGCGCCTTTACGCACTGCTTCTACATTTTCTAATTCAATTTCTTCTTTTGAAGGTCTTGCTCCTCCTCCTGTTGAAAAACCACCTCCATGAAGTTTCATACTTCTGATTGTAACGTTCAAAACTATACAACTTGGCACTACTCCCGAAGCTGTGGATTTTATGTGTAATGCTTTTTGTGCACCCATTTCAGCACCAAAACCTGCTTCAGTGACGACATAATCTGCGCAAGAAAGTGCTATTTTGTCTGCTATTACCGAAGAGTTTCCATGTGCTATATTTGCAAATGGCCCACAATGGACAAAAGCAGGATTTCCTTCGAGTGTTTGGACAAGATTTGGTAAGAATGCATCTCTAAGAAGTAGTGCCATTGCTCCTGCTGCGTCTATATCATCAGCAGTTACTGGATGGCCTTGATTATTTTCAGCCACTATTATCCTTCCAAGTCTGGATCTTAGATCTTTATAGTCAGATGCTAGTGAAAGTATTGCCATAACCTCACTTGCTGCAGTTATATCAAAACGATCGGTGCGATCCAATCCATTAGAAGCGCCTCCTAGTCCTATTGTTATTTCCCTAAGGCTTCTATCATTCATATCAAGTACTCTTGGCCAAAATATCCTATTAGTGTTTATGTTTAGAGGATTTCCTCGATGGAGGTAATTATCCAAAATTGCAGAGCAAAGATTGTGTGCAGAAGTTATGGCATGTAGATCGCCAGTGAAATGTAAATTAATTTGTTCCATCGGTAAGACTTGAGAAAATCCCCCGCCTGCGGCTCCTCCTTTTATTCCAAAGACTGGTCCCAATGAAGGCTCACGGATAACGCAACATGCATTGTGTCCTTGGACGTTTAAACCTTGATTTAAACCTATAGTCGTGACAGTTTTGCCTTCCCCAAATGGCGTCGGGTTAACGCTGGTGACTAAAATCAATGAACCATTAGCGTTTTTAGTTTTATTTTCTAAAGAATTCCAAGATATTTTGGCTACATTGGAGCCATGCATAATCAAGTCACTGCGAGATAATCCTAATTGCTTGGCTACAGCCTCAATATGCTTCGGATTTGCTGCTCTTGCTATGTCTATGTCACTATCCATTACCATATCGGACAACTCTTGATGTTTGAAACCTTCATTGCTAATAGCACATGGGAGGGCATATGAAGGCACCGGATTATTGGGGAATCATGGGATTTCCAGTATCTCATTCATTAACTCCCCAGATATTTCAGATAGTTGGCGATTATGTTGGATTTAAAGATGTTGAAACTATTTTTATCGAAGCCAGAAACCTTGAAGAAGTGATTAAAAAAACTAGTGAGATAAAAGGTAATTTTTGGCTCTCAGTTACTTCTCCACTTAAACATCAATTGCATAAAGAATTTAGTTTGGAATACGTTAAAGAAGTCGGAGGAATAAATCAAATAACAAATTTTGAAGGAGAATGGAAAGGAATTAACACAGATGGTTTAGGTTTCATTGAAGCGGTAAAATATACTGGGATGGAAATAAAGAATTCGATATTGAAGATGAAAGGAGGAGGTTCTACAGCACGTTCGATTGCTCACCAATGGGCAAAATGTGGAGGGAAATTAATTATTGATGAGGGGAGAAGAGAGATTGGTATTGGAACATGGAATAATTCAATTACAGATAATTCTAATCCAGATATTTCTATAAATTTTGATATACTTCCTGGAATTGTAAATAACGATGATTTTGTAGCAGAGAAATATACTATGATATCATACAATGAAAAATACAACAATGATGATTTTGCAATAATTATGCTTGTTGCTCAGCATTTAGAAGCTTGGAAAATTTTATTTGATGATGAGTTTAAAGAAAAATTACCTTCAATTGAGCAAATTTTATCTAAATTATGATCTAAAGTGGGATATTATCGTGCTTCTTAGGAGGAGTCCATTCCCTTTTTGATAATAATGGCCGAAGAGCCTGAATTAAATTTTTCCTAGTTATTTCTGGCTCTATGACATCATCAATCCATCCATTTTTAGCTGCAACATAGGGATCACCAAATTTTTCTCTATAGTTGTTTAATAATTTTTGATAGGTATCATCCTTGTTTTTTGAACTAGATAATTCTCTTCTATGAATTATATTTACAGCACCCTCAGAACCCATTACTGCAAGTTCACCAGATGGCCACGAAATATTGTAGTCGGAGTTGAGATGTTTACAACTCATGGCTAAATATGCACCTCCATATGCTTTCCTAATAACTACCGCTAATTTTGGTATAGTCGCTTCAGAATATGCAAAAAGCAATTTTGCTCCGTGTTTGATTATTCCACCATATTCTTGCACGGTCCCGGGAAGAAAGCCCGGTACATCTATGAATGTTAGAATAGGTAAATTAAAACAATCACATGTACGTATAAATCTGGCTGCTTTTACTGATGCATCTATATCTAGACAACCTGCCAATACTGAAGGTTGATTAGCAATTATTCCAATAGAGTTACCATCTAAACGTGCCAAACCAACAACAATATTACTTGCATAATCAGAGAATAATTCTAGGAATGTATTTTTATCAGAAATTATCTCTATTATTTTCCTTACATCATATGGTTTTTCTTGATTTGATGGCAATACCTCATTAATCTCATTACAACTCCTATCCCAAGAATCGTTATTTTTTATTACATCTGGTTTAGAAAGCATATTATCTGGGAAATAAGATAGTAAATCAGAGGCTATTTCAAGGGCAGTGGTATCATCATCAGCCATTAAACAAGCAATTCCACTTCTACTAAAATGATTTTCTGCATTTCCCGAGAATTCTTTGATTTCCCTTCCTATATTGATATCATAAAAATTATTTTCTCCAGAGAGTGTCATATTGCCATGTGAAGAATGCATTATCACAAAATCTGAGAGGCCAACGGCCAAGGCACTAATTCCTGTTACTTTACCCATAACAATGGATATCATTGGTATCCTACCCGAACATGCAACCATAGTATCAAGTATTTCTCCAGATGAACCCAAAGCTGTTATGCCTTCTTCTGGCCTTTCCCCATTGCCATCCCAAATTGCAATCACAGGTAAAAGAGATTTCTCGGCGAATTGAAGAATTTTGAGTATTTTTCTGGCATGCATTTCACCGATTGATCCTGCGAATACTGAAGAATCTTGAGAAAAACATACTACTCTTCTGCCCTCTATCATTCCATGGCCGGCGATTACACCGTCGCCCAAAGGACGATGGAGATGCAAGTTATTTTCTCCTGAGCGGTGATTTACAAATGCATCTACTTCAACAAATGTTTTTTCATCAAGAATAGAAAGAATTCGTTCTTTTGCAGTTTTACGACCTTCCAGCCTTATATTTTCTAACTTCTTTCTGTCTCCAGAATTATTTGCATCGTATCTCATGGCATCTAAATTTTCTTCATGAGAAAGTCCTGCCATACTCCTCGGATGTATAACAGGTTCATCATTAAAACGGATGAGGATGCTTAATCAAGAGTAAAAGATGGATTTTCTCCAACCAAGTCTAATGGCCAACCATTCAATACAGATTCTCTTCCTTCACCTTGAGATAATAAATAGTGTAATTTTACTAAAGCAGAACCAGGCGGGCATAAAGACTTGTGTCCAATTATTCCAATTTGTTGTTGTTGACGTCCTTTGGAATAGACATCCATATTTATTGGCCCATGGATAGTTTGAGCAACCACTACTGCCACCCCTCCACCGCCGCAAAAATCATCTAACACTGTCCTAAGTTTGATATTTTCCACACTATCGTCCTCGGGATTTGCAATAGGCAAATGTCCCAATCCTGTTCCATGAAATAATAAGGCATTAAAATCTAATTTTATGGCTGATTCAACAAGAGAGGGTTGTAAATGAGGTCCTGAAATAAATTCTGCGATTTTTATTTTTTCATCGAAAAGAGAAGGCGTAGATGCTTCAAATCTTGCTTCAAAAGGTTCAAATTCGCTCATTTTTATTGAAATCTCTTTTTTGTTAATTATTATATGTGCCAATGGACCTTGATTTATGGATTTGAAGGAATCTCTTCTTGAAGAATGATATTTTCTACTCGCACAACCTGGAAGAACAGCGCATTTTCCATCAGATGATTTGGCATGTAAAATAACTACAGAAGTATCCCTATATCCTGAAGGTTGAGGTCCATTTGCAGCCCACATTACGGATGCAATAATGTTTTCAGCTGCATCTGATGAACCTCTATCAGGGGAACGCTGTGAACCAGTAAGAACAATTCTGCCTGGAGGCCTTTGCCCATTACCGGACCACCCATAGGCCATGGCTGCAGCAGAAAGGTGCAGTGTATCAGTTCCATGCGTAATGACAACACCTTTCGCGCCTTCTGAAAATGCTTTTTCAGTTGCCTTTAACATTTTATTCCAGTGCCTTGGGCGTAAATCATCAGACCACATATTACCTAATTTTAATACTTTAATACGGGCGATTTCTTTTATTTCTGGAATTGAATTTAGAAGATCATTAGGTTCAAAGGTGGCTGAAACTGCACCAGTTTTATAATCTACTTTACTGGCAATAGTTCCTCCAGTATGGATTAAATAAACCAACGGCAGTGATTCATCTTGTACTTGATTATTAACATCTAATGTAGTAGTATCAGAAGGTTTAGAAAGAATCTCGAACGACTTCACATAGGATTCAGGAAATGAGATGTTATATCCATTTTGTAACTTAATGGTTATTAGATTTGGACCCGAACTTGGAAGAGTTAGTCCGGTGTAAGTACCATCGCCAGCCCATGTTTTGACAATTAATCGAATTGAAGTACCTAGTTCCGGCCAATCGTTCATTGGTTGTGGGTGATGTATCTACTCCATGAATAACACCCAAGAAATACTTCATAGTCAATAAAAAAGACTATTTTAATTTTATTTATTTGGTGCCGGGAGCGGGACTTGAACCCGCGGCCTTCGGATGTCTCAGACATACTCAGGGGCTATGTTACGCTCATCGTCTGTTTCGCGAGAGAAGATTCTCCAGCAAAAAATACCCTATGAGTCCGACGCGCTACCAACTACGCCACCCCGGCGACATGTGGGCGAATCAAAAAGACCATTTGAGCATTCGCCCTAAGTATACAAAAATAATTGCCAGTCTAGCATAGGGTTGATGTGGGAGTTATCTCCGCATGAAACTGAAAAGTATGGTAGACATAGACTCTGCACTTCGGGCAAGTGCTTATTCCGGAAAGAAGAATAAGCGTGGCGATAGTGATAATAAAGAGTCTTCAAAGAAGGGTTTAGAACCATTTGAACCCCAAGTTCATGCAACAAAAGAAGTAGCGGATGCTTATTCTATGTGGCTTGTAATTATTTATGGTTCTCTAATTGCATTAGCAATGAGATATTTATTCATGCCGACTCAAGAAACCATGGAGGGAATAATATGGCTTCTTCCAGTAATGCTGACGGCGACAGTCCCCTCTCTCCACAAGATAATAATACCAAATAAATACAGTGAATTGTATACAAGAGGTAATTGGTTTAGAAGCAGTTTTCTCTTCTTATTTTCATGGTTAGCCCTTTCATTCTTGCTCCTCAACCCTCCTCTTGCAGATATTGCCCCTCCTACTTTAGCCTCAGGAATAGACATAGAAAATAGAGAAGATAGTGCAGTAATTGGTTACTCATGGGAGAATGATATTTATGAAATAAATCTAAATGAAGATAATGTTGATATCATACTTGGAATGGCAGTAAGAGATAATGTTGATGCCGAAAATGCAAATATCCTTGTCACATTAAATCACAATTCTCTAAGCAATCAGATTGTCCTAGCCAATGGAAGTGTTATTCAGCAAACAGAAGCTATAAATAAATTCAACTCTGTAGAAAATTGGACCAGAGGAGAAGCGACCAATATTCAGAAAGAATATACAGGTTTTCCAAAAGTTGCATCAAATAACAAAGATATTGGTTTGGCTTGGGATCTTGCAAAGGAATTGAATAAAGAAAATATTAATTTGGGCGAATATGAAATTTTTATAGAAATAATAGAAGATGGAGATCATGTTCAGCCGTTTGGAAAAAATGTATGGTCGAAGACTTTTACTCTGAAAATAATTCAAACTGAAAGTATGTAATTAAAATAAAGTACATATTTTTGCAGTCATAGCGTCAAGTTGCAAGGATTCACCGCCCCCTTCAACCATCCTAAAGTCGGTTTCTGCCATCACTTCAGTTATTGCTAATTTTTGAACTTCGTCCAAGAATGATACTGTACTTAATTCGCGATGTAATTGATTAACAAAATCAGTGCCTGCAAGGCCAAAATTGTTCAAAATATCTCTTAATCTCCTTCTTGCAGGCTGAAAACCATCTTCTTTACATGATAAGAAAAAGCGATGAAGTTCTTCAGGAGGAGCAGTTGCAGTAGTTTCATAAACTAAATCTCTTGTAACATTAGAATCTAGAGAAGCTGCAACTTGTAGCGACGTTATTGCTTTTCTCAAGTCTCCTAGACTTACTTTTGCGATAGCATCTGCTGCTTCATTTTCAATTTTGATATCTTCATTATTTGCAACTATTGAAATCCTCTCCAATATTTGTTCTTTATCTAACGGGCGGAATCTGAATACGGCACATCTTGACTGGATTGGTTCAATAATCTTAGATGAATAATTACAAGATAATATAAATCTACAGGTTTCTGAATTTTGCTCCATAATCCTACGTAATGCACCTTGTGCATCCGGAGTTAAGGCGTCTGCTTCATCAAGAAAAATGACCTTGAAGGTAGTTCCCGGACTTGGTGCAGTTCTCGCGAACTGTTTTACTTTAGTCCTAATTGATTCTAATTTTCTTTCGTCACTAGCATTCATTTCCAATATATTTCGACGGAAATCTGCTCCAAAAACGTCTCTAGTGAGTGCTAAAGCTGCAGTAGTCTTACCGGTCCCTGGAGGGCCAGCAAATAATAAATGAGGGAATGTTTTGTTCAAAGAATAGGCATTCAACCTTGCAACTACAGCTTGTTGGCCTTTGATATCGGATACGGTTCTAGGCCTATATCTTTCAACCCATAATTCGCTCATACAAATTTCCTCACTATATCATAATTGAAATATATATTTCTCAATATTCCTCGTCTTTATTTGGGAAATCTGAACTTCTGACATCATTTATATATGCCTTAACCGAAGAATCGATAGTCGTGCCTAAGTCGGCATAACGTCGGAGAAATCTAGGGCTGAAGTCTTTAGTTATCCCAAGCATGTCATGCAAAACTAAAACTTGACCATCGCAATCTACTCCTGCTCCAATTCCTATAGTAGGGATGGATAATTGTTCAGTGACTGTCTTTGCCAATTCTGCAGGTATTTTTTCGAAAACTATAGAAAAACATCCAGCTTCTTCCAATGCTTTTGCATCGGATAATAACTTAGTTGCTTCCAATTCTTCCTTGGCCCTTACTGAATATGTTCCAAATTTATAGATTGATTGAGGAGTTAAGCCCAAGTGCCCCATTACAGGTATTCCAGCGGTCATTATTCTTTTGATTGAGTCAATTATTTCTATGCCTCCTTCTAATTTTACCGCATGCCCCCCAGTTTCTTTCATTATTTTAATTGCTGAGTCTAAAGCGTTTTTCGAATCACCTTGGTAAGTTCCGAATGGCATATCAACTACAACTAATGCTCTATCTACAGCCTTAACTACACACTGTGCATGATAAATCATATGATCGAGAGTGATTGGGACTGTGGTATCATTACCAGCCATGACATTAGAAGCAGAATCTCCAACTAAAATAACGTCAATCCCTGCAGCATCTACAAGTCGTGCCAAAGAATAATCATATGATGTTAGCATTGTGATTTTTTCTTCTACCTGTTTCATCTCTTGAAGAGTATGAGTAGTAATTTTTTTTGCCCGACTCGCTATTGTCATGTGCTTACTCCAAATAGATGCGAGAGGGTTGTTGACTTCAACTAAGCGCTTATAAGATTCGTTCTATGAATCAGATTTCTCAACATAGGCAAGAAATTCATCAATATCAATAATGCCATTATTGTCTTGATCTGCTAAGTGAAAATAAGCTCTAAAGACTGAATAGATTTGTTCTTCACTTGACTCAAAATAGCCCAAAGCAGTCATAGCTGCAATAAACTCATTCAAGTTTAGATGGTTGGTACGTTCTAAGTCTGCAGCATGGAATGCGGCCCAACGGCGACGGTGTTCTACTTCGTCCGGATCTACCAACATCAATCTGAATGTTTCCCAGGGAGTTATTTCTTGCTCAGCATATCTTCTACCATAAAACTGGTAAATTACTGTACCAATTACCATGGCTGATATGCCACCAACAACTGCCTTCATTCCCATAGCATATATCAATAAAATACCGCCTATGATGCCAAAAATCTGCATAAAAGGGAATAATGGAGATTTCCAATCTGGCTCATACCAGTGAGATTTTGTAGAAATCCGTAGGATTAAAACACATGCATTAATTAGGATGAAGACCATTATGTTAAATCCTGATGCAAGTTCTGCCACATCATGTACTGGTAAGTAAAGAATTGCAGCTGCCATACAAAGTCCAGTTCCAGTTATTGCCCAGTGAGGAGTCTCAAATCTACCATGAACATCTTCAAAAAATGCTGGCAACAAGTTGTCACGAGCCATGGCGAAAAGAAAGCGGGAGGCTGCCATGATACCAGCCAATGCACCTGAAAGAACTGTTAATGCAGCGAGAGTAGCAGCAATTGTTCCAACGGCCTTACCTCCTACTTCCAAAGCGAAAACATAGATAGGATCTTCTCTAGAATGGCCATTTTCTACATAACTAGTAGGATCGACTGTGACTGCCATTGTCATAGTGACGAAAACATACAGTAAGATACTGAAAAGTAAAGAAATTAAAATTCCATATGGTAAATTTCTACTTGGCTTCTTGATTTCTCCTCCTACAGCTGCAATTTTAGTTATGCCTATGTATGATATATAGACCAGTGCAGCAGTTGATGAAAAATCATTCCAGTTTGCTCCAAATGATTCCTTTGAAAAGGCTGCATCCCAATTTAGTTCCATCGTTGCTAAAGCCCAAATACAAACAAGTAGTAGATAAGTTACTGAAATTAAAACTATTGGCGTTTGTACTTTCTTAATACTTTTAGCGCCTAGAATATTAATTCCAACTATCAAAGATAGCATTATCATGACAGCAAGATCAAGATTTATCGATAAACCAAGAATGCCTTCCAAAACCCATAGATATGCTCTAAATCCAATTAGGGCGAAAGCAGATTTGAGCATGAAATTAGCCCATAATCCCAAACCAGAAATAGTACCAATTATTGGACCAAAAGTTTTCTCAATATACACATACGCTCCACCTGAAGAAGGCATGGCTGAAGCGAGTTCAGATTTTGAGATTGCTCCAGGTAAAATTACTAAGCCCGCAAATAAATATGCCAACCATATACCACCCAAGGGAGATTCTCCTCCTCCTAATTCCATCATCGCCAAAGAAGGAAGAACGAATAAACCGCTACCCAACATAGCTGATAAGGACAATATTACTACAGAAAATAATCCTAATTTTCTTTCTAAAGTTTCTGATACTTTATCTATTGGCTGTAAAACTATTCCAAGCACATCACTCGGAGAAAGACGTGCCATGAATAATGGAAATAAGACATATGTTTGAAGTTATGCCTTTGCGATGACTTTTAATTCGACAGCAATGGGAGTTGGTAGAGCAGAAACAGCGCAAGTTGTACGTGCTGGCATTATTTCTGAGAAGTATTCAGCATATACTTCATTATAGCCTTCAAAATCTCTGTCCATATTAATTAACATTGAATAAACATCTACTATCTTCTCTAAACTAGATCCGTATTCTTCTAGGATTAGTCGAATGTTTTCAATTACTGACTTGGTTTGGGCTTTAATATCATAATCTAAAGGATTACCATCTCCATCCCTTACCGGACCGCCGATTATTTCATTAGTTTCAGGAGATCGTGGACCTATTCCACTAACAAAAATAAGTTCACCGGCTCTGTAAAGATGAGGATATGCTCCGACCGCTGAGGGGCCAGACTCAGCAATGAAAGGTCCGTTGCTTGAAGTTAATTTTCCGGCTACTTTTTTGCCAACAACTGATCCTATAGCAACTCCAACTGGACCTCCTGCCATCCCTCCTGCTGTAGCACCTAAAGCTCCACCCGCCGAACTTACCATTGAAGGCCCTAATTCTTCATACAATTTTTCAATAACTTCTGATGGTGCAGAAATTACTTTGTCGATAATATCATCACTATCATCACTATCTAATATCTCATCCTCAACAGACATTATAAATTACCTCGATCAAGAACATTTCTATCTCCATGATAATATTCAACGTCGTCTTCATCAAATTCTTTATCGCCAACCGACTCATCAGAAGGAGTTAGTTGAATTACAGCCCCTCCTGAGCCATGAAGAGGTTCGTAAGCAAGGATTTCTCCTTGGTAGTTATTGTGCTGCCCCATTGTCGCTGCCATCCACCAAACTGGCTTATATGCGGCTACTTTCTGGATTCTAATTTGGCCATGAATATCTCTAGATAATTGACTAAGATCTTCAAGCCTCCCATCTTTGAAAAACTCTAATATCTTCTTATTCCATTCGTCATCTTTTGAACTATGAATTTTATCGTTTTTAGGATCTATGTGTTCAGTAAACATTCGATTAGATAAACTTGCAACTACAACTATAACAGCCTTCTTTCCTTGTTTGGAAAGAGCATCTCTAGCGGCTTTTCCAAGAACCATTGTTTCAGATCTATTTGAATACATATTACTAGATACTATACAAGCAGGAATTTTATTATCTGGATTTAAAAGAGATAATGCTACAACAGAACCGGTATCAATTGGAAAACCATCGTAAGCAACAGTCCTCGAGTGTAATCCTCTAGATTCTGCGGCATCACGGTAAGCATGTGCAAAATCAGAATCTATATTGAATTTATATGGCATACTTCCTAAATAATGAAAATCATCATCCACATGTATCCATTCTGGTTCTGGGTGAGCTTGTATTTGATGGCCGACTATACTTGGCCAAGTTGTAGAATAAATTAGTATTATATCCGCACCACTAGATTGTATACGATCTCTTAGTTTGTCATATGCATTCCTAAGATTTTTATATCCATTATTTAATTCTGGGGCGAGTAAAGGTTGAGGGTGTGGAGGGCAATAAATACCGAATAATACATCTCGATCGCTATCCATAATTAAGCCTCACAAAACTATTTCTCTTGTTTGAGAATTAGGATCCCATGCAACAACAGCATTTCCAGTTCCTATTACTGATTGATAGCCATATATTTCAGCAGGATAGTTTGGAAGACCCATCGCTGCCATCATCCATGTGAGTCCGCCGGCCTCTGTTTCGGCGATAGTTTGTTCAGTATATTCAGGCATGATATCTATGACTTCTTTCATCTTACCTTCCCTCATCATGTTTATCATTTTCATGTCCCACACATATTGGCTGTGATTGTATATGTGTTCTCTACTCATATCTTCTGGGAGTGGAGATTCGGTAACAAAATGGCGATGTGAAAGACTATGGCTACTGACGAGTACTACTTTTTTACCACTTTTTTCTATTGCCTTTAGGCATGCCTCTCCGAGTGCTGTAGCTTGCTCGTTCATTACTTCTCCAGAGTAATAATGAGTATTGCGGTTACTACTTATAGTAATTATCGGCTTATCCCATTCTGGATTTAACATATGGCAACTTGTGATTGTTCCATAGTCAATTCTAAAATCTGGATTAGTCATCATTTTCGTTATTATTCCTGCTTCAGAGGCAGATTTATGCATTTCTTGTGCTAACTGAACGTCGACAGTCAAGTCATATTTATATCTAAAAATGTTGGGAAAAATTGGATCTACGGATAAAGATTTGAATTTTGGAAGACCTAAGAAATGAGTTCCGATATAAGTTGCCCAATGAGGAGTAAATATGACCATGACATCATAATCAATTTTTTTTAATTTTCTTGCGAGGCGATTGTAGCCCCAACGTAGAGTTTCCCAACCTCCTTCTGAAAAGGGCTCATTCTGTTCTGGATTCTCAGCGTAAACCAAGTGAGGAGGGTGTGGTGCTAAGCATCCAAGTACAACTTGGCCCTTCTCCATGCCCTTTGTGGCAACTACAACAATATGAATTAATCGCTTCAGGATTTTCATAGCATTGATGGAGTAAGTATGTTTCCCATGCGATATGAAGTGGGATTCTATGCCATTATGGCCGGCCATAATTCCCTTATCAATTGGTTTTTTACTAGCTTGTTTATTTGGCATTATAGAAAATTCAAGTTCCCTATTTAAGCCAATGATATGCCTATTAGCATCATCTTTTCTTTTATATTTCTCACCTCCAAGAATTGGAAACCGAAAAGAATTGATTGGTGGTTGTTTTGCATCAATATTATTTGGAATATTACCTCAATTAATATTTTTTGTCTGGTTTATTATAATAATACTATTTTGGATATCTCAAACAACATATGTCTGGAAGCATAATTTTCCCACATTTAGAATAGGAATTTGGATAGGATTGGGAAGTTGTACGGGCCTATTTCTAGGTAGTTTTTATGCCCATTATTTCCTTATTATTCATACCTAAAACATAGCCAAGAATATAGAAAGATGGAAAAGAAGCAAAATAAGCAGTCCAGATTAATTCATCATCGAAATAATGATTTGTTATTCTTACCTCACCAATTCGCTCTTCGATTGGCCTACAATCTGAAATTTCTCCCATACAAGGATCGGGATTGGTTAGTCTAATCAAAATAACATATGAGTCGTAAATACCTTCGGTTTTTACTGAAAAGTTAACTCGCTCTTGTGTAGATAATGAAAATATATTTGTTTTTCCGTCTTGAATAGCATCCCAATCAAAAAAACCTTTTTCGGCGTATTTTTCCACCATACTTGTTTTAATCAATAATAATTGTACACTTTCTTCACCTACATTAATTACTTCAACATTTACGGGATTGGATAAACTATGTACTTCTATAGTTTCGAGATTTATATCGTTGTAACCTACTCTATAGTTAGGAACATCTTCACTAACTCCTGGCCCGTCTATGATGACAAAAAATATCAAAAATGAGCTGAATAATGAAACACCAATTATAGAATAAAGTTGATTTTTATTTGGCAATAAAGATTTAAGTTTAGGATATTCTGTAGATCTGAGTTTTGGTTGTATATGATGTACAAAATATGATGTCACAAATGCCAATACTATTCCAGGGAATATATCTACGAACCAGTGTATTCCCAAATATTGAATAGAAAATATGTATATCAAGACATTGAGGCTTACAAATAAGTCAAATTCCCTATGCCTCCAATGTTTTATTTTTATTCCTAGTTCTTTACAGTGTAATCTGTTAATAATTAATAATCCTATAGGCAATCCTATGTGCAGACTTGGGATGGCATTGTCCATTGGATCATTAGCGGTAAAAAAGGATAATGTAAATGAATCATGATATAAGAGAGCATCCATTCCAGGAACATAGCTAGAAGTTACTTCTACATTGAAATAAAGATAGAATGGCACACTAAGAAGATATACGACAAAATAATTCAAAGCTGCTTTATCTGCCATTGTTTTATCGCTGCTTAAAATATAGTATATTGGAGAAAACCATATCATAAATAAATACATGAATAAATAGTGAGCAGAAAGTAAATTAGTCAGAGTATCATTTAGGAAGAATTCTTGCACATAATTAGTCCAATCTCCTTCGATATAATATATCCAGTGCGTATAACCTCCAACTTTTGCTTTAATTGGTTCATTATGATGATCTATGCCTGCCTTATAGATAAACATCAGTAAATATAAACTGATATGCCACCAGTATCCCTTTTCTTTGATTTCGTTAGGAAGGTCACGTAACGAAACTCTTTTTTCAGATTCATCTCTTGTTAAGAACCAATGGATTGGTAGAGTCAATAGCAACAAAGCCCCCATTGAAGTTTCATAAGGACCGATGGGCCAATCCATTAATTTTTTGCACTCGGCCATTGGTGAAGAAGGATGCGGAAGTAACATCCTATTTGGAGTGTGATTTCACACCAAAGTATCAATTTTCAAAATAGATGACCCGAAAAATAAAATTTGATTGATATTATCAGGCGTCATGAGTAAGCATAGTGAATGGCTTACAGAATGTGAGAAAAAGGGTTTTTCACCTTCTCCTAGAGCATATGAGGAAGGAACAAGAACGGCAGAAGATGCAGCTAAACAATTAGGATGCAAAGTTTCCAGTATTGCTAAGTCTATTGTATTTGCAGGTAAAGAATGTGCAATAATAATCGTGACTTCAGGAAGTAATAAAGTAGATAGGAAAAAGAAATTAAAAAGGATACTAGGATATAAGCCGAAGCAAGCATCTCCCGAGTATGTTTTAGAAAATACAGGATTTGAGATAGGAGGTATCCCTCCATTTGGTCATTTGGAAAAATGTATCATCTTTTGTGATGAAGATTTAATGAAACATGATATTGTTTGGGGCGCTGGTGGGACTTCTAAGGTTGTTTTTCCCATTTCTCCAGATGAATTAGTGAGAATTAGTGGAGCTACAATAGTAGATATTAAACAGTGATTGAAATGATTACTGAATCTTTAATTAATTCCTCTCATAATCTTAGCCGAGATTTGCAACCAATGAGTAATTTACTATTAAAAGAGGGTTTTATTGATTATGTTTACAATCCATTGATTTATGCTTGGGAGCCACACAAAGCATTTATTGAATTGGGAGGAAGCAAAGGAGCCAAAACAATTTTGCTTGGCATGAATCCAGGCCCTCATGGAATGGGACAAATGGGGATACCATTTGCTGCAACAAGTATTGTGAGAGATTTACTGAAGATAAAAGATCTACCAGTTTCACAACCAGACGAAATACATCCAAAGAGAGAGATTAAGGGACTTGATTGGCATAAAGAAGAAATTTCTGGGACAAGGTTGTGGAACGCTTTGTCTGATAACTACGGAAGTATCGACAATATATTTGCAAAGGTTTTCGTTGTTAATCACTGCCCGCTGATGTTTTTTAAAGGCGATAATGGAACAAATATAACTCCTGACAAGATACCTGGGGGAAGCATAAGAAAGATAATTCAGCGGTGTGATGCTTACCTCAGAGAAATAGTAGATGTGATGCAGATAGAAACTGTAATTGGTGTTGGCAGATATTCACAAAAAAGAGCTGCATGTGCCCTAAAAGGAACTAAAGTTAATCTGAAAGGATGTTGGCATCCATCTCCAGCTTCACCCCTTGCAAATAGGAATAAAGGAGCAGATTGGAGGGAGAATTTTAAATCTGTTTTACCTGAATGATAAAATTGTATAGATAGATGTATTTTTTGTAATTAAGTGTATTGTACTACACCAATATTTATTCATGAATAGTTTTCCGAACAAACTATGTCGGCAATGACTACACCTGAATATTTGATAAAAAATGCAGAAAATCATGGAAATGAGAAAGCGATCTCAACAAAAAATTCCAATGGAGAATGGAATCATATTAATTGGTCAGAATTTCACGAACAAACTGCCTCAGTGGCTAAATCGCTTATCGCATTAGGTTTCAATGAAGGCGATAAATTGAGTATTTATTCATATAATAGAGTAGAATGGTATACTTCTTATCACGCGGCAAATATGTGTAATGGTGCAGCAGTTGGAGTTTATCATACTTGTTCGCCAGAAGAAGTAGAATGGGTCGTTGGTAATTCGGATTCCAAAGTTGTTTTTGTTGGAGATAATCCAATGGATGGAGGAAACAAAGAGAAAATGTGTGCTTACAGGTTGTATGAAATAATGGATAAATTGGATAAGGTGGAAACTGTAGTAGTGATGGATGGAGTTGATATGCCCGAACATGCAAAATGTATTTCTTGGTCAGATTTTATACAAAAAGGAGCGGAGATAGACTATTCAGAAATAGAAAAGAGAGTATCCAATATAAAGCCTGGAAATACATCAACTCTAATTTATACCTCAGGAACAACAGGAAATCCAAAAGGAGTGGAATTGACTCATGACAATATTGATTTTGAGCTTGAAGAAGTTTGGAAATTACAAGAATTTCAGAGAGGTTGGGAGTATGTTTCTTGGTTACCCTGCGCTCATGTCTTTGGCCAATTAGTAGATTGTCATGCACATATAAGATGGGGGCTTCATATGACTGTTGTTGATGCCCCTTTGAACGTAATTGACTTCGCTAAAGAAGTACAACCACATTTATTTATTGGGGTGCCCAGAATTTATGAAAAGGTTTACAGTAATTTAGTAGCTAAGTTAGGAGGAAAGATCAAATTGGCCAAAATACCAATCCTTGGAGGAATCATTAAGAAAAAGGCAAAGCAAGCAATTGGAATGTCAAATTGTGTGTATGCAATTACAGGTGCTGCACCAATTAACCCAGATATTCTGAAATTGTTTCATACATTAGATATTCCACTCTTTGAAGGATATGGAATGACTGAAACTACTGCAGGAGCGACTTTAGGTTACAAGAAAAATCATAAATTCGGAACTGTAGGAAAACCATTTAGTGGAACGGAATTGATGATTTCAGAATCTGGAGAAATACTCTTCAGAGGGAGACATATCATGAAAGGGTACTATAAAAATCCTGGAGCAACTGCAGAGACCATAGATTCAGATGGATGGTTACATTCTGGAGATAAAGGAGAAATCGATTCAGACGGTTATGTAAAAATTACTGGAAGGATAAAGGAATTATACGTTAGTTCTGGCGGTAAAAATATTGCACCACTAGTAATTGAAGAAACAATGAAGTCAATCCCCTTGGTTTCTCAATGTATGCTAATTGGCGATAATAGAAAATACTGTAGCGCACTGTTCACGTTAGATGTTGGAGCTATTTTGAGAGATAAGCATAGCATGGATCCAACAAAAATTCCAAAAGATCCAGCCGTACAAATCACAACACTCGAAAGTTTTGGGAAAACACTTTCAGATTATACAGATAGTGAAGAAGTTCATGCTGAGATGCAGAAGAGTGTAACAGAATTAAATGGTCAGTTTAGTAATCCTGAACAAATTAAGAAATTTAAGATCTTGCCTAGAGATTTGAGTGTTGACTTTGGAGAATTAACTCCAACACTTAAAATCAGAAGAATACAGATTAGAGAAAATTGGACAAATGAAATTGAAGCGATGTATGAAGGCGCTTGAGGACTCTAAATGAGTCCTGAGGACTGGTTAGGACTTGCCTTGGTTTTCACTCTCGGTGCGATGAGCCCTGGGCCTTCTTTGGCGGTAGTCCTTAGGAATACCTTGGCTGGAGGAAGGCAACAAGGAATAATGACAGGAATAGGGCACGGCATTGGTTTTGGAGTATATGCATTTCTAGCAGCAGCAGGTATTGCTACTGCTTTGTCAATACATGATTCGACGGAATTAATTCTGAAATATGGAGGAGTGATGATACTGGTTTGGCTGGGCTTTGTATTTATTCAAAGTGCCAGAGAAGGCCCCAAAGACAGTGCAGAAGAAGATCACAATACTAATCAGAATCGAAAGGGATTTATGCAGGGATTTTTGATTGCACTTCTAAATCCAAAAATTCTTGCATGGATGTTAGCACTTTATACTCCTTTTATTGAGTCTGATGTAGATATTGAGACACTTATTGGTATGGGATTCCTTGGGATGATAATTGATGGCACATGGTACGTAACTGTAGCAACTTTATTGACAACAGGAGATAGGGTAATGAAATTGAAATCAATGTCTCATATTATTGATGGTTCAATGGGGATATTGATGTTTTTATTTGCACTACTTCTAATTTCAGGAGCATTTTAAGGTAATAATGATGCGATAATTCTTTTGGACGTGTGTTCTCGGACATGTGTGGATAGCGATGGTCAAGTAGGTTTTCCCCTACGCATTATTACTGCGGCAGCGATATTTGATGGCCATGATGTCGCGATTGGTATTTTTAGAAGAATATTTCAATCGATGGGTTGCGAAGTAATTCATTTAGGGCATGATAGAGGTGCTGATGAAGTAGCAAAAGCGGCCATACAAGAGGATGCTCATTGTGTTGCTATTACCTCATATCAGGGAGGTGCTGTGGAGATGTTTACACACACAAAACAAATCCTTGATGAAGCTGGTTTTGGACACGTTTGTTTAGTTGGAGGAGGGGGAGGCACTATCCTCCCAAGTGAAATAAAACATCTTTATGATTCAAACATTGCTAAGATATATTCGCCCGAGGACGGAAGAGAAATGGGGCTTACAGGCATGGTATCTGATGCCATGGAGAGGGCAGCGAAGAATAATCTACTCGATAAAATGAGATTTGAATCAATAAATGGCCCGATTTCTGCAAATGATCATGCTTCAGTTTCAAAATTACTAACATTGGCCGAAAATGCTGATGAAGGAATGTTTAAAGAGATAATAGATAAAATTAGACCAAAGAATAGCTTAAAATGTCCAGTTGTTGGCTTAACGGGCACAGGAGGAGCGGGAAAATCAAGTCTTACTGATGAATTGATGTTAAGAATACAAAGAGACAATCCCGGAACTAAAATTGCTTTACTTGCTACCGACCCGACTCGTAAGAGAACAGGAGGGGCATTACTGGGCGATAGAATAAGAATGAATTCATTATCTGATGATAATTTGTTCATGCGTTCATTTGCTAGCAGAAATAGCGGCAGAGAAATTGCAGATTGTATTGGTCGCTCTATTGAGGTTTGCAAAGCTGTTGGATTTGATTTAATAATTGTTGAAACAAGTGGAATAGGGCAAGGTAATGATGCAATTACTGAAGTTGCTAATATTTCCTTGTATGTTACAACAAGAGAATATGGTGCACCTAGTCAATTAGAAAAATTAGAAATGTTAGACTCTGCAGATATTGTTGTATTAAATAAATTTGATAGGCCGGGCGCAGAGGATGCATTAGCAGAAATTCGTAAACAATTCAAGAGAAATAGGGAAATGTGGGATGCTAATGATTCTGACTTACCCGTAATACCGACCATTGCTAGCCAATTTGCAGATGCAGGAGTGGACCAATTATGGCAGAAATTATCTACTTTATTAAATGAAAAATATTCAAAAAAATTCTTAGCGGCAGAACCGAGACTAGGAAGAAATGGCCTGCCACATAGATCTCCTCCCATACCCCCAGAGAGGCAAGGTTATTTGGCTGAAGTTTCAAGTACAATTAGGAATTATCACTTAAGAACAGAATCTTTTGCTTCTAAAATACGTATGGTTCAGCAATTAGAATCTGCTGCTAAACAGATGAAATTAAAGAAAAATAAAAATGCAGTAGAAAATCTCGAAGAAGAAATAAAAAATATTCGCTTAGAGGTACCGGATAATATTTGGAGAAGTTTAGAGGAATTTAAAGTTAAATCAGAAGAGTATCTCTCTGGAACAACAAGTTATACTGTTAGAGGTAAAAATATTGATGTAAAAACGACTAAAACTACGCTTTCTGGATTGGAAATGCCAAGAGTGGCATTACCTGAATACAGTGACTTAGGGGACACTTTAAGATGGATCAGAAAAGAGAATATGCCAGGCTCGTTTCCATATACTGGAGGAGTTTTTCCCTTCAAAAGACAAGATGAATTGCCTGTGAGGATGTTTGCTGGAGAAGGTAGTGCGGAGAGAACAAATAAAAGATATCATTTCCTATCTAAAGACCAAAATTTCAATAGATTATCAGTTGCATTTGATTCTCCTAGTTTGTATGGCAATGACCCTCAAGAAAGATTAGACATATTTGGAAAGGTATGTGAAAGCGGAGTTTCAATAAGCACGGTAGATGAAATGGAGAGATTGTTCGAAGGTTTTGATTTATGCGCTGCCAATACCTCTGTGTCGAAAACTATCAACGGCAATTATTGGTGGCATCTTGCCGCTTTTTTTAATGTGGCAATTAGGCAACAAGTGAAAAAATTCGAAGAAGAAAATGGGAGAAAACCGCATAAGAAAGAATATTCTCAAATTAAATCTAGAACTCTAAGTTCGGTGAGAGGAACTGTACAGGCGGATCAATTGAAAGAGTCGATGGGCCAGAATACATTAGTTTTTAATCTCGATACTGCTTTAAGAATGATGGGAGATGTTGCAGAATTCTATGTTAATAATGAAGTGAGGAATCATTACTTTGTTTCAATTTCAGGGTACCATATTGCTGAGGCAGGCGCGAATCCGATATCGCAAGCTGCACTAACACTCTCTAATGGACTAACATATGTTGAATTATTCAAGTCAAGGGGGCTAGATGCAAATAAATTTTTGAGAAATTTCAGTTGGTTCTTCTCCAATGGAATGGACCCAGAATATGCAGTGATAGGTAGAGTATGTAGAAGAATATGGGCCATTGCTATGCGTGAAATGTATGGAGTTGAAGAACGTGGTCAAAAACTGAAATACCACATTCAGAGTAGTGGCAGATCATTACACGCTCAAGAATATACTTGGAATGACTATCGTACTACATTACAAGCACTTTATGCCCTAGCAGATAATGCAAACTCTTTGCATACCAACTCTCGTGATGAAGCATTTGGAACTCCTACAGAAGATACTGTTAGAGATGCCGTAGCAATCCAACTAATACTATCGAAAGAATATGGATGGCTACAAAATGAAAATCCCTTACAAGGCTCATATGTAACAAATTGGCTGACTGATTCTGTAGAAGAAGAGATTCTGAAAATATTTGAAGAAATGCATAGACGAGGAGGGGTACTTGGAGCACTAGAAGTTAATTATCAGAGAAATCGTATACAAGATGAATCAATGAATTATGAACATAAAAAGCATTCAGGAGAGTTGCCAATTATTGGAGTAAATACATTTGAAGAAGGAGTAGATAATTCATTGTCAGTAGAAGAATTTAATATCGAAGTCACGCGTTCTGATGAATCTGAGAGAATGATGGTCATTGAAAGGAATAAAGTCTTCAGAGAAACTCATGCTAAAGAAGCTGAAAAAGGTTTAGAAAGACTCAAAAAAGTGGCAAGAGAAGGTGGTAATCTGTTTGAAGTAATGATGGAAATTGTTCAATATTGTACTGTTGGGCAAGTCACACAAGCACTGTTTGAGACTGGCGGAAAATTTCGCAGAAATATGTAAATTTATATTAGTTATTGATAGTATACTTGTAAACATATGTTGCTAAAATAGCACCAGCAAATTGAGGGGCGAAATGCATCCATGAATTTGTAAAGCTTATTTTACCAGATAATATTAGTGCACTTGTAACTGCAGGATTGAATGATGCAAGAGATATGCTGCCAACAGTTATTGCACCTGCAAGTACAACAAGAGCAATGGCAGCACCATAATAGCCATTATCAGATGTTGATTCGGTTGTTGCAACATTCAATATTACATAGGCCAATGCAAAGGTAAAGAGAAGTTCTGCAACTACGGCTTCAGAACCTAATGCCTGCATCTCTGGTGATGGTTCGTTAGGAAATAAGAGATTCTCAACAACTAATGCTGCAGAAACAGCTGCTAATACTTGAGAAGCGATATATGGCAGAACCTCGTCCTTCTCACAAGCACCTCTGAGATAAATTGAAACTGTCACTGCAGGATTATAATGGGCACCGGATATATTCCCTCCGGCATATATCATGACCATCAAAGTTGCAGCTATACCAAAAGGAGCATAATCTCCTCCGGAACCATAAACTGCTGCCGTGCATATAGTTAAAGAAAGGAAAAATGTACCAATAAATTCTGTCAAGAGTTTTTGAGATAGTGAAGAGGGCATCGCAATTAGTATGATGTTAATTACATAGATTAATGTTATTCTAAATAATACTATATTTGAACATTTGAATATTAATTGTATCTTCATAATTATGATATTACTAACGGAAATACAAGGTAACATGAAATACTATATGTTGGTGCTCGCCAATAGTATGGCACAAGGAACAGTAAAATGGTTTAATCGAATAAAAGGATTCGGATTTATTGAAAGAGATGAGGGAGACGATTTATTCGTACACAAATCCCAAGTCGAGGAGGACCTAAACGAAGGAGATTCTGTTGAGTTCGAAGTTGGAGAAGGACCAAAGGGGCCTAATGCAATCAATGTTAAAAAAACAGATTGAGAATAATATAATACCCATATAATCTATCATATCCTCCTTATTGGAGATATTATTACCTGTATGTCTAAAAGAGGAGGCATTACGCAAATGTTGTGGTTGACTTTAGGCTATCAGAAGAGCAAAAGATGTTACAACAACTTGCTCGGGACTTTGCGGATGAAGAAATAATACCAAATGCATCGAAATGGGATTTAGAAAGTATATACCCATTAGAGGCGATTAAAAAGGCATCTGAATATGGATTATTATCAATAAAAATACCTGAAAAATATGGTGGCGGTGGCATGGGCTCAGTCGAAGACGTAATTATTGCTGAAGAAATTGGCAGAGGCGATCCAGGTTTTGCGACAGCTGCAGGTAGCACCATACTTGCATCTTATCCAATAATTACTGGAGGTACAGAAGAGCAGAAAGAAAAATATCTTACCAAGAGTGCAGAGGGCGTTATTGCAGCATATTGCGTAACAGAACCTAATGCAGGGAGTGATGTCAGGGCGATAAAAACTGAAGCGGTCAGAGATGGAGATGAATATATCATTAATGGGAGTAAAATGTGGATAACTGGAGCAGGTCATGCAGAATGGTTCTTTGTGTTGGCTTATACAAACAAGGAAGCAGGATACAAAGGTATGAGTGGTTTCATAGTAGATGCTGATTCTGTTGGCATAGAGTTAGGTAAGAAGGAAATGAACATGGGTCAGAGATGTTCAGATACTCGTTCCGTTACTTTTAATGATGTCAGAGTTCCTATTGAAAATCTAATTGGAGGCAAAGAAAATGATGGTTGGATTAATGCTATGAAAGCATTTGACCATTCTAGACCGGCAATATCGTCCCATGCCGTTGGCAATGCCAGAGGTGCAATGGAAGAAGCTTTACAATATTCAAAGGAACGGGAAACTATGGGTAAACCAATATTTGATCATCAATCAATTTCATTTATGATTGCAGATATGGCTACTAAAATAGATGCTGCGAGGTTATTATGCTGGAAAGCGGCATCCTTTTTGGACAATGGGAAGAGAAACACCATAGAGGCTGCGCATGCTAAAAGATTCGCTGCAGATACATGCATGGAAGTAACAACCGATGCAGTACAAATTTTTGGCGGGTATGGTTATTCTGAAGAATACCCTGTAGCAAGGAGAATGCGGGGCGCAAAAGTCTATCAAATATTTGAAGGAACTAGTCAAATACAAAGACTAATCATAAGCAGAGAATTAAGATCTAAATAATATTAGATTATAATTTTTCAAGTCACCTTTGGCCTTGCCGCTGTTGTTCATAATATTGGGCATAATATTGCTCAGCATATTGTCTGGCAACACTTTCTTCATAACCTTGACCAACCATCTGTTGAACGTATGCTTCAATAGGATCCATTTGCTCAACTCCGCCAAATACTTCTATTGAGTCTTCGCCTAAGTCATCTTTGGATGAAGTTCTATTCCTCAAAACTAATGTTACTCCAACCACTAGGAGTAAAATAATAGCAGCTATACCTCCAAATAGTATAGTGTTGCCACTTTCCCCAGATTCACAAGAATCAGGATCTTGGTCACAATTGTCAGTAGAACGAGGGAGAGTAAAAATTGCAATTGTATCCTCTATTAGATAACTTCCTTCTGTTATTCTAACATAAATATCACCGGTATTACCTTCGTTTTCATCATAAAGATGAGAAATATTTAGATCCAATAAATAAGAATCTCCATCGCATAATCCTGATATTTGGTCATATAATCCTAGTTGTTTTTGTGTAGTTTTGGATGCATCGCCTTTATCGAAAATCGTATTATCATTAAGAGATATTTCAACAATTACATTACAATCTTCTTCAGCTCCTCCTGTAACAATTCCAGATATTTCCAATATATCGAGTGCTTCTAAAGCGTCAAATCTTTGCCCGTCCGTTGTGAATAGACTGTCCGTATCAACCACAGGTGGTTCGTCACCAAATAATTCTCCGACAACAACAAAGAACATCCTGAACTTCTCACTTGTCAAACCTTTGTAGTCCACAACCTGTAATTCCATCCTTATCTGATTAGACTGGATACCATTAGAAGTGACGTTTTTGAAGGTATAACTCCACTCAGGACCTGCACCTACTGGCCTTACAAATGTATGTTTAGTATCCGATACTTGGCCGACCATATCAACCTGGACATCATCAACCATTGTCCAAGAGAATTCCTTTATCCCTGTTCCAACATCGCTACTATTTTCTGCAGTAAATGATATAGTCGTATCTCCTGATTCTGATAGTCGTACAATATAGACTGGATATTCAGCATATACTGGATCATTATTACTATCAACTCCTATTGGTACACGTTTTGTTTCAGAAAATTCTAAATTTTCAGAAGTAACTGAATTACTAATAATTGATGCATTAGCAATAGGTTTTGTAGAGTCGGCATCTATATCATTGGTGTAAAGAGTTATTTGTGTCGTCCTAGTATGTCCGAATTCATTGTGAAGATATAGTTTCAATACCCACTGAGCATCAATCTTACATCCTGAATCAGAATTGTCATCACGAACACAGAAAGTAGCACTGACAGGAGTTGTTTTGTTTTCCTGGTGTATTGAACTTAATTTACCTGCATCCAAGATATCTCCATTCCAATCTGTTACTGAATCATTATTCCCTGACTCCAAAGTCCAGTCGGCAAAAATTCCTTCTACACTAGAATCAAAACTGAATTCCAGAGTTGCATTACTCCTTATGGCAGTATAAGCATAACTACCCATTCCATTATCAAAAATTGGCTGTTGACCGTCAATGGTCATTTGGAAACCTTCTCTAACAATTCCGAAGTCAGGCTCGCCGTTATTATCAGAATCTTCATAGGGAGTCAAATGGAAATCTAACATTCTTGACAATAGAGGGATAGATGTCCCATTATATGATTCTGATAAACTAGGATTCTCGACATCCATGGTAGTAACTATAAGCCCTCCCGAATAATAATTGCAAACTGATAATAGAGATTGCGTAGGATTATCGCTATCTCTTATCAAAGTATGGAAAGTGCCAGTGGGTTCATTGATTCTCCCTCCGCACACCTGTGGCATCTGAGAGTTAGCAACTTGAGCATTATCTAAACCAGATAGAGCGACATAGTCTCCGCCATGAGCTATGGCGAAAGCAGAAGTGTCAATATCTTTTAGAATAGGATGGAATGGGTCTTCAATAGAAATATTGTCATAACCTATTCTATTATCCATTGTAAAATTAAATTGGTTTCTCATTGCAATGTCCATTCCAAAAGGTAGTTTATCGGGCATGTAGTTATTTCTATATGGCCCTATATGCATTTGCACTGTTCCATTGTCGTGCATATACTGCTCTAAAGTTTCAGTGAGGCTTAAGCCATCAGATTCTCTTGTTTGGGCCAACATATCATAATAATTTCCATAAACAACATTATAATCAGTTTGCCATGGTAACAAAACCTTATCATAATGTTCAATCCAATCTGGAGTTGCGTAAATCCCCCAATCATTAACTCTTAATTGAGTGTAGGTTTTACCCATTGATTCTAAATCCAATTTAACTCTCTGAAGACGATTCTGATCCGTAGGATTGGACAAAATTAATACATCTATTTCATCCTTAAATAATATCTCAAAATACCTATCATTACCAGATTTTTCACCATCGGAACCTAAAACTGCTGAAAAACTGATATTATATGAGTGCCCATCTTCCCAACCTGAGTAAGGACTAGACCAATTAGCAGTAGCCCGGTTATGGGGCTCTAGATTGAAAGGTCCATTATCTGCTGTTTTCTCAAGAACAGTGGCACCAGTAGTCAAATCCACTATTTTCATAGACAGTATATACTCTCCAGCAATAACGCCGTTCAGTAAAGGAACAGAAAAATCATGCGATTTTGACCAATCTCCATCTGGATTAGTAGGGTATACGCACTTATACGTAATATCGGTGGCACAATCTAGAACGTTTGGTTGCATCAATGTAATATCTGCACTAGCGATACTAAGAATTATTGAAGAAAAATTGTTAGCAGCATTAACTTCAGATTGATTGTACCAAGGAGTACCTATTATTGAATTATTAAACATAGTATTGACATCAATTTTGTAAATTCCACTATTGAAATCATGATTGGTGATAGTTACTTTCTGACGTTCGGACGCATCCATTCCTGAGACAGGTACTGAATAAGTTCCATCATCTTCGAAAGTAAACTCTTCTACTCTTATATTGTCCACAGCGAATCCGGCTAATCCGGCATTTCCATGAACTCCATCATCATTAGATCTAAATCTCCAGGTTAAGGAAACTTCGGAACCTGCCAAGGTAGTACATTCCTCAGTCCAAGTAAATGAGTCTTCATTTGTTTGATTTAATATAGTAATATGTGTTAAATCCAACGTAACAGATTTCATCAGACTTTCTGAATCATACCAAGAAACTGAGTCGTATTGATCAGAATGATCACCGAAATACTCTACTTCATCATATCCGTTACCATCAAAATCTTCACAATAGTGATATAAATTTCCTCCTGAACCCATGGCAAGAAGCATCCCATTTTCATTCAAGTCGGTCCAACTTCCGTAAACTATTCCATTAAATAATTCCCCATCCTTTGTCCATTGTATTTCTAAGAATGCGACATCTCTCTCAGCTAAGACTTGTCCTTGATTATTTTGTAAAAAGTCTCCTTCGGCATAATAATCGAATGTTAAGTACGTAAAGTCTGCTCCTGATTCTCCAACAGGTATTGGATCAAGAGAGAAGGATTCATTCCAATTATCTCCATAACCATTATTTGGGTGCCCTAACCAGTATGCCTCACTATTAAAAATTCCAACATTTTGAGGCAACATTGCGTTACTTCCTGATGAATCATCTAGGCGGCTTCCATTTTCATGGCCATCATCATCGTTATCATCAAACCATATTGGTTCAAATCCAGAAAAATCTTCAATTGCGATTAATTCAGGTTCAGCATTTTGGATGAAAGCCTCTACATCAAAATCAACTACCGTATTACCCCAATTTTGTACCATTACTTCAATATCTCTCTCCCCAGACGCATAACGCTGTCCATTTTCAAGACTTGGCCAAGCGCTTTCAGCGAGACCTGGATCGAAAAGATTCTTCACTGTTAGTTGGAATTTGATTTCATCATTAGTTCCATCTTGATCTTCTGCTCCTGAAGGATTGGTTATATCGGAATCTATCGATGTAGATATGTAATATGTTCTATTGTCGACGAAATCAGCATTTAATTGTACAACTCGATTTTCTCCTGCTGCAAGATTAGTAAATGATAATTCTTGATTTTCATCGGTTACATTACCAAATTCTACATTTCTTTTACGGATAGTAATGTTATCAAAAGCAAATCCATCCCATCCAGAATCATCTGAAGATCCAGCAGGGCCAACTGTGCCTTCTAATCCACTACGGAATCTGAACCTTATATCTATTATTTCTCCAGCATAAGGAGTCAAATCTATTGATTCTCGCTCATTTTCAGCTTCAGAAGTTCCACCATCTTCAGTGTAGTTTAACCATCCTGATTGGTATGAATTTCCTCCAAAATTGACATTGTAATTATTGTATTCAGGATCTTGATCAAGATATAGTAGACGTACTATTCGCTCATTATCCCATCCTCCAATCCTTGAAACCTCTTTCCAGCCATTCCCTTCACTCCATACTTCTACTCCACAAGAGTCTTCATACAACCATCTCTCAACAACTGAATATGCTTCTGCAAGGAATAGTTCAAAGAATCCAGTGCTACACATCATGGAAATATCCATGAAAGCTGCATCTGCACCCGTTAGATCTATATTTTCCAAAATTAATGCTTCGTCCATGTGATTAACATATCCTGAAGAATAATTGCCTGATTCATCCTCATAATCCATTCCTGCCCAGAAATAAGTAGTTGGATTACTATCTGCCTCATACCATGAGATATTTTCAGAATCCGCTGTGGAATTAGATTCTAGATGCCAAGAAGAATGCGCTTCTGGATACTCACCAGTGTATGAATATTTAGAAAATTGTGCATTTCCTGTGTTCACACTTGGATTATCTCCATCCTCAAAATCATTGGAATAAACTATTGTATCTTCTCCTCCAAGTACTTCTTTGACTTCAAGATTGATATCAACACTACCACTGGCAATTGCATTAAGGCCTGTGTTTCTCAGTGTAACATTAACCCATCTATTTCCTTCTCCAAGCATTGCTAGACCTGTTGCAGGATCTACAGAAGCCGGTTCAATAGTTACACCAGTAAGTCCTAAATCAAAATTATCCAATGTTAAAACCGATAAATAATCGCCAGCACCTGGCCAGCCTTGAGTGTCCAACCACATTGCATTATTTGCAAATCTATATGCGTAATCTTTTTGCCCGATCACGATTTCAAGAGCGCTGTCATCTCCTCCTTGTAATTGCCCAGGAATTGCAACGCTAGGCCGTCTTCCAACATCAAATGAGAGTGATGGTAGATAACCGGGGCCATCAGGGTTAGCAAGTATTATTTCTACGGTATTTGTAGCCCTCAGATTTTCTAAGCTTAGATATGTTTGGTTTTGAGCAGAGGAATCTTGTATAATTTCCAAAGTTAATTCTGTAGGTATGAAGAAATCCATTTCACCATCTCTATTAACATCAGCAATAGTTAGTGAAGCGCCGAGATAATCTCCTAGTTCATTCACATAATTCTGTGTATTCCAAGTATTTCCTGATCTTGTAGCATAATTTACTCTACCTTCTATCCCATCAATTGCTGCTATTAGGTCAATCTCATTGTCCTCATCATCAGGCGTAGTATCGGCTATATCGATGCCATAAAGTGGATAATTATGCTCTGCATCTAATTTGAACTCATGCATACCTTGGGCAGAAGGGTCCATAGGATTAGAGAAGAATACGTTACCAGCAGTTGGCAAGCAATTGAACTCTAAAACAGTTATATTGTCAAAATGTCCTACAGAGTACCCGACTCCAACATTAAATGGAGGCGTGCGAAGTAGCCAGAGATCTAGATCTTCACAGTCCGTAGATGGAATACCTGGTGTGCCGCTAGTTTGTACAGTTTCTCCCCAATGCCCTAACATGACATCCGTGTAAACTCCGTTCGTAAGAGGTACGGGAATATTCTGTTGATTAATTGGAAGAGTGTAGTCTGGGCCCATATAAACTTGGATATACTGATTAGCGCCTGTAGCATCTTGAGAAACGAAAACGGTATCAGCATTACCATCTCCGTCAATGTCTCCAACGTCCAAATCTAAAAGATAAGGATTAGTGACCGTAATTGAGGCCATATCTTCCCAGAGGTTAACACGATCATCACAAACTCCTTTGAGTACAGTAAGATTTGCTGGCCTGACGAATGATTCGCCAACGAATCTGATATTTTGTTGATAGTATATTATATCATTAACATCATCACCATCAACATCGGCTATTTCTGCCCTAGTGCCATCAGCAGTGTCTCTGAATCCAGCACGACGAGTGTCATTGTTTGATATGTATATATCTTGTCTATCCGCAAAGGTACCTGTTGGTGTGCTTTCAGCATTACCAAACCCATCATTGTAAAGTACGCTAATGAAATGACCCATAGTACTTGCAGCAATTATGTCATTATCTCCGTCACAATCTAGATCACCTATGGCTATAGCTGATGGATCCCTCTGGACAGCATACTGAGTAGTATGAGATGCATACACAGAAGGAATCAAAGTAACAAGTGTTGAAGATACCATAATAAGAACTAGCATTATTGCTCTACCCCTCTTGATATTGCGGTCACGTTGATTATCATCTCTCATCATATTACTTCCGACTTTCATCTTATTATTATGCCTTATTGCATTCTGATTTAATAAAAATCAATATTTTAATGTGATTCTAGCCAACTAGGATTTGGAGAATACTGAACTTCTGCGCCACCATATATTCTTTCCAATCTTCCCATTATCCAAAGCCTATCTAGGAAAATTTCCAAATCTACCCCTTCACGATTCATTTTTTCTCCTAGCACTTTTTCAATTGCGCTTATTGGCAGAGAAGAATGCCCATGTTCTCTAACGACCAAAGTCATCAATAATTGTAGCCAAGATTCTGCTTGAGGGTCGCCGGACAAATTATTAGATAATGGATCGGGTATTTCGACTTCATTTATGAATTCAATTATTGCATTAATATCTGGGTCTGTCTTCTTCGAGAAACCCAATTCATCCACTTTATTATTTAGATCTAAATTCCCTACTGCCCTAACTACTGATGGTATACTAGATGGATCAGGAGGCGGACCTGGAAGTGATGGTTGTTCTCCTTCTTCTTCACTCATATACTAACCTCACTTGTATCATAACATAAATGTCTCTTAGATTATTTTTTAGCTAAGTTCCTTAATACGGTTTGTAATATTCCACCATTTCTAAAATAATCTGCTTCCACAGAAGTATCAAGACGTATTCTTACATCAAATTTGACGATGGTGCCGTCTGACTTTCTAGCAGAAATTGTGATCCAAGAAAGGGGTTCTAATGTAGAAGATATTGGTATATCAAAAAATTCTGTACCATCCAAACCTAATTTATCTGCATCTTCTCCTTCTTTGAATGTTAAGGGGAGAACTCCCATTCCTACAAGATTGGAGCGATGAATTCTCTCGAATGAAGTTGCAATAACTGCTTTAACGCCTAACAACAAAGTTCCTTTTGCTGCCCAATCTCTACTACTTCCTGTCCCATATTGAGAACCTGCCAAAACAATCAATGGAGTATTTGAATTTTGATACCTCTCACTAGCATCATATATTGGAATTATTTCATTTGAAGGGAAATAGGTGGTTACACCACCTTCAGTTCCCAGTGCCAGCTGATTTCTTATCCTAACATTGGCAAAGGTTCCACGCATCATTACTTCATGATTTCCGCGTCGACTTCCGAATGAATTGAAATCCCTTGGTTGAACTCCTTTTTCTATCAAATATTTACCTGCTGGGCCATGAGAAGGGAATGCACCAGCGGGACTTATGTGATCGGTAGTTATAGAATCGCCTAATTTTAATAATACTCTAGCATTTTCTATAGGCTCTATGTCTTCGGGAGTTTCTTTGATTCCATCGAAGAAAGTAGGAAGGCGAACATATGTTGAAGATTTATCCCACTCATATTGTGCAGATTTTTTACTTGGTATTGATTCCCACCTTGGTTCTTCCAGAACATCATCATATCTTTGTTTAAACATTTGTGGCGTTATTACTTCCGATACTACTGAATTAATTTCTTCATCAGATGGCCATATATCATCAAGCATTATTGGATTTCCTGATTCTGAGAAACCTAAAGGTTCGGAAGTAAAATCAAAATTAAGAGTTCCTGCTAATGCATATGCGACTACTAGAGGTGGGCTAGCGAGATAGTTTGCCTTTACTTTTTGGTGAATGCGCCCTTCGAAATTTCTATTACCAGAAAGTACACTCCCTACAATCAAGTTGGAATTGTCAATAGCAGATTCTATATTAGAGTCAAGTGGGCCAGAATTTCCGATGCATGTCGTACAACCGTAGCCGACAACGTTGAAGCCCAATGCAGATAAGTCTTCTGTTAAACCTGCAGCATCGTAATATTCTGTCACAACTCTACTACCCGGGGCCAAACTTGGCTTAACCCATGGTTTAATTTTAAGACCCATTGAACGAGCATTTCTCGCTAATAAACCAGCAGACATCATGACACTTGGGTTACTAGTATTAGTACAACTTGTTATTGCAGCAATTACTATATCTCCATGTTTTAGATCCTCATTTGTGCCTTCAATGTTAGATGAGTCATTGTTATTATTGCTTGATATTCCATGCCCCTGATAACCAAGTGGAGCATTTAATGAATCCTGAAAGTGTTCTTTCATATCAAATAAATTAACTCGGTCTTGGGGCCTCTTTGGGCCTGCCATGGCAGGATTTACTTCTGATAAATCTAGAGATATTGAAGAAGTAAAGTTTGGTTCTTTAGTGTCCTCGCTAAAGAATAAACCTTGATTATCTAAGTATCTCTTGACATTGTCTACGTTTTCAGGACTGCGGCCTGAGAGTATCATGTAGTCGAGAGTTTTGTTATCTACAGGGAAAAAACCACAAGTTGCTCCATATTCAGGAGCCATATTAGCAATTGTTGCTCTATCTGGGAGATTGAGGTTAGATACTCCAGAGCCATAGAATTCAACAAATTTCCCCACACAATCGTGCTCACGGAGCATCTCTACTATTCTGAGAGTCATATCAGTGGCAGTAACTCCTGGATTTAGTTTGCCTGTTAATTTGAAACCTACAACTTCTGGAAGAAGCATGTAAATTGGTTGTCCAAGCATTACTGCTTCTGCTTCAATTCCTCCAACTCCCCAACCTAAAACTCCCAAGCCATTTATCATAGTTGTATGTGAATCAGTGCCTACCAAAGAGTCGGGGAACCATATATTGTTTTCTCTCCTAGCAACTGAAGCTATCCATTCAAGATTTACTTGATGAACAATACCTCTTCCAGGAGGTACTGCTCGAAAATTATCCAATGAATTTTGACCCCACTTTAAGAATTTATATCTCTCCATATTTCTTTGATATTCAATGTCAAGATTACGTTCCTTGGCATCAGGGAAAAGACCAGAGAAGTCCACTTGTACGGAATGATCAATTACTAAATCAACAGGAACTTGAGGATTTACCTTTTGTGGATCGCCTCCTAACTCAACCATTGCATCCCTTAGTGCTGCTATATCGACAACAGCTGGAACGCCTGTGAAATCTTGAAGTAAGACTCTACTGGGACTGAATGGTATTTCTTCTGGCTCCATATCAGGAGACCAAGAGGCGATGCGTAGAACATCTTCCTCTTTAATTAAAAATCCGTCACAATTTCTTAAAGCGGATTCCAAAAGTATCCTTATACTAAAAGGTAGATTTTCTAAATTACAATGCCCTAAATCTTGTAGTTTTTGCAATCTCATATAATTTGAGTAAGTGCCATCATTAGTCTCAAACTTAGACAAAGAATCAAATGGATTTTTATCATTCATATGGCTCTCGTATTAAGCGGGAGGTTAAAGTAATTTTAACCCTACTATGTGCCAAAATACTAAACTATAATGTATGCATTTTTCAATTGCACAGTATTGACCGGATCTGAAGGAGGGTTTTGTGAACCAGTAGTTGGCACTTCACTTATTGCAGTAACATGATCACAACCACTAACTATTTCGCCAAATACTGTATGTATCCCATCTAAGTGATGAGGTTCGCTATCTTCTGGAATTAAGAAGAATTGACTTCCTCCAGTATTTGGAGGAGAGGTTTTAGCCATTGAAATTGTACAACTTTCATGTAAAAGCCCAGGATTTTCCTCTGAGGTCTCATCAGGGATAGTCCAAGAACTAGGGTCGCAATCATTGGATGAATTCTTTTCTTGGCCATCGCAGTAGCCGAACCATTGACCAGCATACCCGCCTCTTCCGTCCAAGTGATCAATGTCTCCTCCTTGAATCATAAAATCATCAATTATTCTATGGAATACCGTATTATCATATTTGCCATTGGAAGTAAGTTTTAGAAAATTTTCAACATGTATTGGAGCAAAATCTGGTTTCATTTCAATCTCAACATCAACTTCAATACGTGTATCGGTTGAATCTACATATGATATTTCTAAAACAACTGTGCTGTTTAATAAAACAGGATTTGAAGATTCGTCTTCAGTCAACGCATTCCATAAACCTATTCCATCGGGATCTATGGCCTCAGTGACAACTTTGAAAGAAGTTAGGAATATCATAGTTGCCACGACTATGGATAAGATTCCAATGGGAGTAGGATTTCCTTCACTAAACATTTGGAAACCACTATTAATGGAAATTCCATTTTCATCCATCATTGAGGCTAATTTATTCATCCTTCGCCTTGTTTCTTTATCTTTTGGATTAAAGTCTAATGCAGTTTTATAATTCTTGTACGCCTTTTGCCATCTCCTTTTTTGAGCGTTGACATCCATTTCGCCCCATAAAGTACCTGCGTCAGCAGCATAACGTGATGTTTGTGATCTTTGAGTATCATTTTTACATTCAGACCAAGCGATATCTCTAAGGATATCTAAGGCTTTTTCTGGTTCTCCATTTTCTATTGATAAATTAGCTTCATCCCAAGCTTTTTGCAGGGTCTCCGACGCTGGCATCATATTGGGCGGACAACTAATCATTCAAAATGCCAACGGAAACAATACTTAGAAAAAATAGTAAAAAAGCATTCTTAATGGTAATGGCTAAAGCCTTAACTTCCCCGCAACCAAGTTAGTGAGTAAGGTCCTACTCAGTTGATGAAGTGGAGTTAGGAAAAAAGATGAGCACAAATGTCAATAATTTTGTAATCAATATTGCTACTGCCAATGGAACTGGTTCTCAATCATCTAATCTTATTATCCTCCATACAATGTTTGAAATGGGAATTCCAGTAAGCGGTAAGAATTTATTTCCTAGTAATATTTCAGGATTACCAACATGGTTCATAATACGTGCAAGTGAAGCCGGTTATCAGGCTCCTGGCGACAAAACAGATATTCAAATTATAATGAACAAAGATACATGGGAGAAGGATATAACAAACCTTGAAGCAGGGACGATTGTGATTTACAATGAAGATGTTAAACTTCCAATAGATAGAGAAGATTGTTTCGTATTTGGTATGCCTATGACAAAGATGGCAAGAAAGATTAATCCAAAGATGGCTAAATTGATGGCTAATATGTATTATGTTGGAGGGTTGGCATGCATTTTGGGAATAAATGCAGAGGATATTGCGAAGGCAGTTAAATCACAATTTAAAGGTAAAGAAAAGGCGATTGAGATGAATATGCAAGCCATAAATGAAGGGATTGCATATGCAACAGAGAATTGGGATATTAAAACAGATTTTAAAGCAGAATCTAGGCCTAAAAATCCCGATACTTTTCTGATTGATGGTAATGAAGCCACTGCTCTTGGCTCTGTTTATGGAGGAATAAATATGCTTTCATGGTATCCTATTACTCCTTCTTCTTCTGTTGCAGAAGGAATTATCAAATGGTTACCCGAATTACGTACTGCAAAAGATGGTGGTATGACTTGTGCTGTGATACAAGCAGAAGATGAATTAGCTGCAGCAGGTATGGTTTTGGGGGCTGGCTGGGCAGGTGGCCGAGGTATGACATGTACCAGTGGCCCTGGAATCTCATTAATGTCAGAATTTATCGGATTGTCATATTTTGCTGAAGTCCCTGGCGTAATTTGGGACGTCAATAGAGTTGGACCATCTACTGGGTTGCCAACAAGGACCCAACAAGGTGATTTATCTATGCTATATGAAGCAAGTCATGGCGATACACAGCATATTGTCTTGATACCAGGAACTGTTGATGAGTGTTTTGAATTTGGATGGCGAGCTTTTGATTATGCAGAGAAATACCAGACTATGGTATTTGGCTTCAGTGACTTGGATTTAGGGATGAATAGATGGGTTACAGAAGGTTTTGTTTATCCCGAGTCAGAAATGGACAGGGGGAAGTTAATACGTAATCAAGAAGAATTGGATGCTGTGCCCAATTATGGCAGATATCGTGACGTAGATGGAGATGGCATTCCCTACAGAACCTTACCTGGAAGTGGGATAGATCCGATTTTGTATAGAGGAACTGGTCATGATGAAGATGGAATTTATTCCGAAGATCCAATTGTGTATCAGAAAACCATGGAGAGATTAAGACGGAAAATTGATGGATCCAGAGATGACCTTCCAGAACCCATACTTCATGAAGAAAAAACAAAAGATTTGGGCATTATTTTCTATGGTTCGATGGAAAATACGATTACCGAGATTGATGACATTCTAGAATTAGGAGGACTTTCGGTTAGTACTTGTAGAATTAGGGCACTTCCCTATCATTCTGAAGTAGAGGCATTTATTTCTAGGCACGATAATAACATTATATTGGAAATGAATAGAGATGGACAGTTGTATGGGATATTGCGGAAAGAATTACCGACAGCATTACTTGAAAAAGTGCACAGTGTTGCATATAGTGATGGCATGCCTCCAAGAGCAAGGCTTTATTCTGAAAAAATCATTAGTGTACTGGAGGGATTAGAATAGCGATAGTTAAATTAAATGTAATAGATCTTGAAAAATCAGATTATAAAGGTGGTAAGTCATCCTTATGTCCTGGTTGTGGGCACGATCAAATTTCAAACGTCATAATACAAGCAGCTTGGGAAAATGGACTTCCTCCCGAGGGCATAGCAAAAATGAGTGGTATTGGTTGTTCATCAAAGACTCCGGCGTATTTCTTAGGAAAAAGTCATGGTTTTAATACGGTTCACGGAAGAATGCCGTCAGTCACAACTGGCGCAAATATGGTGAATAAAGATTTGGCGTTCATTGCAGTTTCTGGAGATGGAGATACGGCGAGTATTGGCATGGGCCAATTTGTACACGCGATACGAAGAAATTTAGATATGGTGTATATAATTGAGAACAATGGTGTTTATGGCCTGACAAAGGGACAATACAGTGCCACTGTCGAAAAGGGTTCTAAAAAGAAAAAAGGTTCAGTAAATTTGCAGAATCCAATTGACTTGTGTGCAATGGCATTAAATCTCGGATGTGGATTTGTTGCACGATCATTCTCAGGAAGTAAAAAACAACTTACCGCATTGATACGTGCAGCATTGAGTCACAAAGGAATGGCCATCATAGATGTCATCTCTCCTTGTGTTACGTTTGCTAATAATGATGAATCATACAGATCATATAATTATGTAAAAGAAAATGATGAAGTATTACATATTGTTGATTATATTTCTCATTTCTCTCCCATAGAAGAAGTAGACATTCCAGAAGGTCAGTATAGGGAAATTGAATTATTTGATGGTTCAAAGATAGTGCTAGAAACTATTGGCTCTAATCACGATACTTCGGATGTAGTTTCAGCATTGTCTGCTGTACATGAAGCAGAAAGAAATGATAAACACGTAACAGGTTTGTTATATTATGATGGCAGTAACCCCACTACTACAGAAACATTAGGTTTGACAGAAACTCCATTATCACAGCTCAGTCAAGAAGAAGGTCGGCCAAGTAAAGAAAGTCTAGTGAAAATTAATGCTGGATTTAGAAATTCTTGAGAGCCCTTCTGGGTTCGGATTTGTTGAAATACAAACCCCATCTCGGAAACTCAATAGTCCCTTAGTGTAGTGGTCCATCATGTGGGGTTCTGGATCCCACGACCCTGGTTCGAATCCGGGAGGGACTACCAATTCTATCAATCTAAGTAATTTTATTTACTAATATAATTTCATTGTTTGAGTATATTCTTTCGCGCTATTGCTGCTGTAATTACTGATATTAAATAAATAAATAAAGATGGTGCAGGGAGAAATACGTTACTTGCTGGATTCACTATAATTACTGATTGATTAATATGTTCTTCGACCCATTGTGATGAGTCGATAACTCTCTTTTGATAATGGAGAGTCCAAAATCCATCATTAACTAAACTGAGATTCGTGGCATCCATTGATATTTTTGATTCATTGGTAGCATTTACTCCGAAATTTTCTGAATGCCACAATAAATTACTATTCATATCATAATAGTGGAAAGTAGCATTTGCAGTACTTGCATGCCCAAGGTTAGTAACATGAGCAGAGATTTCGTCTCCTTTAATTTCTAAATTCTCTACTATCAAACGGGCACGCCAATACCAGACATCTTGGATGAGGTAGCGCATCACATCTAACTCCTCACCCAATCTGTCCGAGAGGGCCTCTACCGTCCCCAACAGGAATTGCTCGTCATCGGTCTCGAAAGTGAAAGTTGGGTAGCCCATCACACCGTAGCCGTAATCGCGACTTGTGCCACAGTTCGGATAGAGGCCTTGGTTCGCATTCCGAATCGGAATGTCGGATATTTTGGCATGCACATCATCTCTGATAAAATGGAACATCTCCCAGTCTGAGGGTTGTTCAGGCCATTTTCCCCAGGGATAGAGCATGATCCATACTCCTGTGTGCATGGTGATGTACAGATCAGCATGGGGTACGACTTCGTTCATATAAATAGAGTTCGCGAGAGTTTCTGATTCACTGAACGCAGCACTCCCGGGTTGAGTCGAATCGCAAGTGTTCCAGTAGTGGCCGTAGTTTCTATTCAGGTCCACTTGGTTGACATTCCATCTTGTATCGAAGTCATTGCCGTCTGCATTCAGCATGATGAGAATGTGCAACTCAGTGGACATCAATACATCGAGTACCTCTTGCTCCCCATTAGCCCAACCCTCGATATAGTACTCTGCAACTAGGAAGGCAAGTTCCGTTCCTAGGTGCTCATTGCCATGATGCCCCCCATCGATGTACACCACTTCCTTGCGTTCTCCATCTAGCTTGTAGTGTTCACATCCAGGAGACGAGTTAAGAAGGTCGAAGCAGTTCCAATCAGAAATTTGCAGCATCCATAGGTTTCTGCCCATTTCCGTTTGCCCTACGACAGACAAATTGACGATTTCTGGATAGTCATCAGCCCACTCGTTCAAATCTAGTGTAAGAGTAGCATATGTATGATACCAATGTTCCTGTACTATGTCAGGTTGGCCAACTTGCGCCGTTACGATTGGAGAAGTTGAAGTTATGAGTAATGATGTCAGAATCATAGCTACCAACCATCGACCCATGCTCTGCTGTGAGGGTCACTACCTAGAATCATTTGCATCATTTGTTCTCTTAGAATATTCCTAATTAAGTCGTTAGAAAGAGGCATTAGTCACACTGAATGATAGAGAATTTGAGAAGCCCAACTTACCATCAATAGTATCAAAAACCATCCTAAAGCCAATTTTCCTACTCTAGAAGGTTCATTCAATGGAGTAAACGGATCTATTCCTGCTTCTATAGCATCAGATATGATGGCTAGCTCTTCTTCGATTGTCTCAGGTGGTTTCAAGAATACACCTCTTCATGATTGGAAAAACTACCCCAGGTGCCTGTTCCATGAATAGCGAAAAGGTGGAGGCTTATTCAATCATTATTATGGTGAGTTTGAAATTGTGTATCGCTTCGAGAGGGCATGGGAGAAGTGCCGGCGGGTTTTCAAATCCCAGAAACCCAAGTTAGTGAACCTTATTTATCTGCATCTGCCGTAGTAAGCAGAATAATTGATGGTCAAGACGAGATTCTACTGGGCCATAGAGTATCGGAAATGCCTTCTTTTCCTGATTTCTGGACATTTCCCGGAGGAGGGATAAGTAAAGTAGATAAGAAAGTAGGAGATAAATATCCAGATTTTTTATCAGAAAGGGGAATAGATAGGATTGCAACAATAGCACTTTTAAGAGAATTAGTTGAAGAAATAGGCCTTACACCTGACAAGAATGGAAAAATGGTTTCCATGAATAAAGAAATTAGAAACCTAGTATGTTATGACAAAAATAATTGGTTAAAAGAATTTGAAAACGGGAACATAATTGTTGAGTCATTTAATGCTCAAGTAATATCTGAAAGAGAGACTCCTCCTTTTGGCCCCATTAGATTTAAGAATAGGTTTTTTCATGTTAGTTTGTCGGAAAATAGCGTAACTCCTACATTCCCTCCTGGTAGATCTGAATTTGATGAATTCAAGTGGTGGAAACCACAACAATTGTTAACTTCTTGGGAGAAAAATGAGGTTAGGATTCCTCCGCCTATTGTAACTTTATTGAAAGACCTAGTTACGGGCATTTATACTACGGGAAATTTAACTCTTGCTTGTGAATTACTTGCTCGGGAACGTCCATCTGGCTACCATAGAATTGAGTTTGCGCCACTAGTAGAATGTTTTCCCATAAAAACTCAAACATTGCCCCCTGCAACACATACTAATTGCTACATACTAGGAGAAGAGGGGGGAGAAAGAGTAATCATTGATCCTGCAGCCAAGGATGTGGAATTAGAAGAATTTCGTAAAAAGATATCAGAGATAATGAAGTCAGGGTCCAATATTGTAGCAACTATATTCACACACAAGCACCATGATCATGTGGGAAACATAAAAGAAATTTTGAATATCTATGAAGCGCCGATATGGGCAACAAAGGAGACGTTGAATTATCTTGACATCCAAGATAATTGTAGAATATTAGTTGAAGGAGATAGTTTCGAGCTGAGGGGTTTGAGTAGCATGAGTAATTGGTCAGTTATTGAGACCCCAGGCCATTGCCCTGGACATATTTGCATACGTGGAGAGTCTGGAATAGTTAGTGGCGATAATTGTGTTGGCGTTGGAACTATTTTAGTATCGTCTGATGAAGGAGACATGGGAGAATATATTTCTGGACTTGAGAGATTAAGAAATATGCAACCGAAAATGTTGTTTCCTGGACATGGTCCATTAATAGCAAATCCTGAAAAAATACTAAATAAATATATTAAGCATAGAAAAAATAGAAATAATAAGATTATAGAAGCATTAAGGAGTAATATTACAGATTCGTATGAAATATGCCATTTTGTCTATACAGATAGTCCTGATGCTAATATGGTACTAGCAAATGACCAAATATTATCTCATCTTTATTCTTTAATAAAAGAAAATGTAGTAAAGAAAATTGGAGATCAGTATTATCTAAATTAAACAGAGTGAGATGTATGAAAGATGAGTGGAGTTTTATCCCCCAATTACCCAAATCTCAATGTGAAGAAATATTTGTAGATGTTGGTAGAAATGTAAAATTAAGAATTTTAAAATGGACGCCGTTAGATCCTACATTTGAAGAAACAAACCAACTAATAATGATACCGGGTTGGGGCTCTGTCTTTGAAGGATGGAGGCCATTATTATCTGAGTGGGTTTCTAGAAGGTCAATAATTTACATTGAAACCAGGGAAAAGAAAAGTGCCATAATAGGCAAAAAAATCAATAAAAATGATTTTCAAATGAGTGAACATGCTAAGGATTTGATAGAGGTAATAAAATATTTTGAACTGGATATGAATAAAATAGATTGGTTTTCTTCATCACTAGGTGCAACAATATTACTAGATGCGTTTCAAAAAGAAACAATAAGAGGTAGATCTGCTATTTTTATAGGGCCTAATATAAATTTTAAACCACCACTTTGGGCTAATCTTTTACTCAGATTTCCTATTCCCAAATTTATATATCCATTACTAAGTAAGATAGTTCTATTTGCAGTTGAAAAACGTGTGAAAGAAGAAGGTCAGAGGATAAGATATAGGAGGATGTTTAAAGCTCAAGATTTACTTAGAATGATGTTATCTGCAAGGTATAATATAGACTATAAAATGAATCTAGAATTCCCAGATAATAAAATATATTCTGCTATTCTATCTGCAGAATCAGATAAATTACACGCACTAGAGGGAGTAATGAAGATTAATGAATCATTGCCTAATTGCCAATTAATTAATATCCCTAGTAATCAATATGCCCATGAATCTGGAGTGTTGACAGAAATTGAAGAGTTTCATAATTCGTTATCATAGCTAGAAATAAGCGATTGGCTGATGAATGATGCCTTTACAGGATAGTCCGATAGACATGCGTGATAAGTTCTCATCCTTTGATGTTGCATGCATTGTAAATGAGCTTTCTGAGATGATAGGTGCTAGAATGCGTAAAGCTTACCAACCACATTATGAACAAGTAGTTTTGAAATTAAATAGGAAAGGTTTGCCATCTACAGATTTAGTAATAGTCAGAGGTAAAAGAATATATACATCTCAGAGAGATAGGCCGATGCCGTCTAAACCATCACAATTTGCAATGGTTATACGTAAGCATCTCAATAATTCTAGATTAGTCGAAGTGAATCAATTTGGTTTTGATCGGGTGATAGAACTTGTATTTGAAAAGGGCCCCGGTATGATAAAGATAGTCATAGAACTATTCAGAGATGGGAATATCTTATTAATTGATAATCAAGGAAAAATAATTCAGCCACTTACTCATGCAAAGTATTCCACTAGATCTTTGAAAAAGGGCCTTGAGTATAATCTTCCTCCAGAAGCTTTTAATCCTCGTGAAATGCAAAGAAACGATTTGGAATATCTTCTGAAAAATAGTGAACATGATTTAATTAGAACATTGGCAGTACGTGCAAGTTTTGGGGCATTATACGGAAGTATTGCGTGCGCAAATGCAAATCTTGATGAAAATATAGTTTCCAATACAATGACTACTGAACAAATAGATTTACTTGAAGGATCAATTAAAAAAATGACTAGCGAACTTGAAGAGCAGAATAACGTTAAAGTATGGATGAAAAATAATGATTCCCTTGAAAGATGGATTAATAGTGAGGGTATTGAAGAAAGAGAAGATTTGATATCACAAATAGAAGAGGTTGCGCCAATTAACGTACCTTATCTTGATTTGCAGTTTTCATCAAAGGTTGAGTCTCTTTCTTCAATTTTTGATATTGTTTATGGCATGTACGATGCAGCGGCTTTTGTTCGTCGAGAGGAGGAAAAATTGGTTGAATCAGGTAATGACGAAGGTGAAAGAAAGGCTAAACTAGAAAGAAGGTCGGAACAACAAAAATCCGCCATTGATAAATTCTTACACCGTGCAGCAATAAATCAAGAAATAGGTAAATCTATTCAAGAAAATTGGAGCCATGTAAATAGTATTTTAGAACAATTTAACCAAGCAATAGTAAAAGAAAGTTGGCAATCAGTTGAAAAAAAGGTAGGAGAAATTCCCTGGATAGGTAAAATAACTCCTTCTAAAAGAACGATAGTAGTTTATTTGCCTGATGAAGAAGGAGACCCCGCCACAAGCGTTACTCTTGAAGTAGGAAAAAGTGTACATCAGAATGCTCAAAGATATTTTGAAGATGCCCGAATTCAAAAGAATAAAGCCAGTGGAGCAAAAATAGCATTAGAAAATACAGAAATATCAAAATCAAGAGAAGAAAAGAAAGCGGCAAAAAATACTGCTGCAGGTAAATTAAAGTTCTTAAAACGTAACAAAAAATTCTGGTTCGAAAAATATCGGTGGGGAATGTTAAGTAACGGCAGTCTATTTATTGGAGGCAGGGATGCAAAAGGAAATGATACAATCGTCAAAAAACATCTTAATTCTACAGATTTATATTTCCATGCAGATTTACATGGAGCGCCATCATGTTCTCTTAAACTAAATGATGGTTTAGAAATTGTCAAATTAAATAATGAAAGGATGCCTGAAGGAGTCGTGTCATTAAGAATAATTCAGGGCCTAAATAAAGAAGTCGAAGATGCTAGAGATCTTTCAAAAGAAATACATCAAGAAGCGGCACAAATGGCAGTTTGTTGGTCTAGGGCTTGGGGGAGTGGAGGATCGGCAGCTACTGCTTTTTATGCAAGACCTAGTCAGGTTTCGAAAACAACAGAAAGTGGAGAATCACTAGGAAGAGGGAGTTTTGTAGTCAGAGGTAAAAGAAATTGGCATAAGGACATATCACTTGAATTAGCCATTGGTATTGGATTAATCAATGGAGTTCCTCTACCAATAATAGGAACAGCAGAGACGATATCAGGAATATTTCCAAGATGGGGTAAGATACTGCCCAGCAAAGAAAAAAAAGAAATAATGGCTAACAAAATTTCCAAGGCAACAGGACTGTCACAAGATGATATTTTATCCTGTCTACCTCCTGGCGGGTGCACTCTAGAAAATTATGGATTAATCATTGACTATTGAACTCAGGACTAGTTATTGCATATATATTACTATCAACATAATGATCATATAACCATTCTCTATCTATATTCAAACCCTCTAATCTCATTCCTAAACGCTGAGCTACGGATATACTGGAGGCATTACCTGTGGCTACTTCCAACACAAAGCGATGCAATGCTAAATCGTGAAAGCAATGTTGCATTAATCTTGAGCAGCATTTTGTGATAAAACCAGAACCCATGTAATTTTCAGATATCCAATAACCGACGCCACAAGATCTATTATTATAATCAATCCAATTCAAACTAATATTTCCAATAATTTGGTCATTTAATTTTATTGAATAGTTTATCCCTTGACCTTGATAGTAATCGTTTAAAGATGTGGAAATAAATTTTTTTATATCGTTAACTGTTTTGATATCATCAAGCCATGGGAGCCATTTTCTTAAGTGAATTCGGTTTATATCAATTAATGAAAATAATTCGTCTTTATCTTCTAGATTTAACTGGGATAATTCTAATCCTTCTTCAACCATCAGTAATGGATATGGAAGTTCAAATTTGAATGAATTGGTCATTTCTTCGGCCACTCTTGATATAATGTAAGCCATAATATTAACTACTTTAGAATTTTCTAATGAGAGGTAATACTTCAAACAATGGTGATATCGGAGATGTATGAATGGCGGCACAGAATCGAAGAATTGGACATATGGAGAATATTTGCAACTATCGAAATTACTGACACTGCAAGGTGAAGAACGAGATATTTCGAATGATGAGATGCACTTTATTGTAGTTCATCAAACATTTGAATTATGGTTTAAACAAATAATTAGGGAATTAAGAGAAGTTCGCGATATATTGAATCAGGAGAGTGTGCCTGAATATGAAATTCCAAAATCTGTTGATCACCTTACTAGAACTACAGAAATATTCAGATTGATGGCTAATCAATGGAGTGTTTTGGAGACTCTGACTCCACAAGGGTTCTTAGCATTTAGAGATGATTTAGGAACTGCTTCTGGTTTTGAATCATATCAAATGAGAGAATTTGAGATTTTACTTGGTTTAAAGAATGAGGATCGGTTGGGCGGAATGGATCCTTTAAAGGGTTTTAAAAAGGCTGCAGAGAATGATTCAGAGTCATCTCAGATATATAATCAATTAAAATTGGAAATGGAACAGAATTCATTATTTGAATCATTAATGGATTGGATAGGTAGAACACCGATAATGGGGTCAAAATTTGGAAGTGAGGGGGATGAAGAAGAAGTTGCGCGATATGTTGGAGAACATTTGGAGGCGCATAGGCAGCATGGTGAAAGTATGTATGGGAATTCTATCTCCGAACAAAAAATTTCTGAAAGGTTGGAGTTTGCAAATGATAATGCAAGAGAATTTTTGAAGCCAGGAGGGGAAATCAATCGTTCCAGAGTGGGGCTATTATTTATTGAGTCGTATCGTGAATTACCTTTATTGACCTGGCCTAGAAAATTAATTGATGGATTTGTTGAATTGGAAGAATCAATAGTCAAATGGAGACATTCACATGCCCGGATGGTAGAAAGAATAATGGGTAAAAGAATTGGCACTGGAGGAACTAGCGGCGTTGATTATTTGGATGCAACAAGTCGATATCGTATTTTCAAAGATTTGTGGGGTGTCCGTACAATATTAATAAAACCACAAAATAGACCTATCCTGAGAAATGCAGAGTTCTATGGATATAGTTCAGAATAAAAGTCTAAAATAAATAATAATAATCGCATAATTGAAGTTCGGGTCTCTTTTGGACGATATATGGAAGCAGTCAACATATGTGCATATGCACGAACTCCCATAGGCAAATTTAGAGGTTCACTCTCAAAATATAGTGCAACTGAATTAGGGGCAATGACTGTGAAAGAATTATTGAGAAGAGCCAAAATAAATCCAGATGGAGGTTATATTGACCAATTATATATGGGCCAAGTATTGCAAGCAGGAGCTGGACAATCGCCCTCAAGACAAGTTGCTTTGGGATCAGGGATGCCTTATCAAACTCCATGTACAACAATAAACAAAGTTTGTGGTTCGAGTTTGAAAGCGGTAATGATTGGGGCCTCAGATATAAGGGCTAAAGTTGCTAACTTGATTATTGCAGGTGGCATGGAATCGATGAGTAATGCACCTTATTTCATAAGAAATCCAATTAAAGGCCAAGAAATTAATTTTTCAGATTTAGAATGGATATTATCATATGATGGATTGAGAGATGCTTATTCAGGAGAAATGATGGGAGAAACCGGAGAGACGGTCGCGAGAGATTTTAATATATCTAGAGAAGAATCTGATGCCTATGCAGTAAAATCTCACATGCTAGCAAATAGAGGATGGGAAAAAGATTGGTTAAGTGAAGAATCATTTAAGGTGGACGATTTGGAAAAAGATGAAGGAGTTCGTATTGATACTAATTTAGAAAAGATGAAAAGTTTGAAGACTATTTTTGACAAAAACGGCCAAGTTACTGCAGGCAATGCTAGTCAGTTATCAGATGGAGCATCTGCAGTATTGATTGCATCTGATTATGCAGTTAAAAGGCATAATTTACCAATTCTAGCTAAAATAATAGATTATTGTACTTCAGGATTAGAACCCAGTAAGGTGATGTCTGCACCGATTACTGCAATTGAAATACTGCTAAATAGAAATAAGTTGACAATTGACGATATCGATATAATCGAGCATAATGAAGCCTTTGCATCTGCCTCTTGTTCCATCCAGAAGGCTTTGAACATACCTGATGAAAAATTCAACCCACACGGAGGTGCTGTTGCTATTGGCCATCCACTTGGAGCAACAGGAACAAGGTGTTTAATGACTTTAGTAAATGCATTAAATAGAACCTCGGGGAAATTCGGCATAGTAACAATTTGTCTAGGCGGAGGAAATGCTGTTGCTATGCTGATAGAGGCAAAAATAATATAAAAATAATATTTTTCTTAGTGTGTCGTGAGTCATAGACCTTATTTGGGGGTCATCAGTGGGACGCATACATGGTCAAGCCAAAGAGTCCGCATACTCGCTTTGAAAAAGCAAGAATAATTGGTGCTAGAGCACTCCAAATTAGCATGGGAGCACCTCTTTATGTCACTGAAGATGAGTTAAGAGATAATTTCAGTGATGAATTAATACAACTTTATGGAGTAAGTGATGCAAAAGAAAGAGTTGTCCTAGATCCTATGAAAATTGCAACCTTAGAATATGATCAAGAAAGAATTCCAATAGATGTTGACCCTCATCTTGATGATTAATAATTTATGGAGCCCGTAATTGGGGTGGATCCTTTTGATAGGAAAAAATTTAGTCCAAGATAATTTGACGAAAGTTATTGTCATAACTACGATATTGGTAATAGCTCTTGGAGGCACAATAAGGATATATGATGCGGGAGAATCTTGTCCTGACTGGCCTCTTTGTTTCGGGACTCTTGGGTTTACTATTTCCGAAGAAGAACAAGCAAAGTGGTGGGAAGAGAATCCAGATGAAATTGACTCTCGTGGTTCTAGCCACAGGTATACAACTTTTGAAATATTTACAGAGTGGATTCACAGATTTTTAGCAGGCATGATTTTGGGCCCATTGGTTATTTTGAATTGGTTTTTTTTAAGACGCGATGAGAGATATGGAAAAGATATGGAGAATGCAACAAGACTATCAATAATACTAATTTTATGGCAAGGGGCAGTTGGTATGTTGACAGTTAAAATGGATAATGAAAATTGGAGCGTAATACTGCACCTAGGGTCTGCATTGGCATTTATGTTAACTTTAATATGGATATGGGCAATTATATCAAGGAAAAAGAAAACGGATTGGATTTCGTTTAATCCAAAATTGGCTGCAGAATGGAAGAATAAATTAATATTTATGTCAGGACTTATTTTACTTACTTTATTTTCAGGAACTCTAGTTTCTACTTCTCCAGGTGCTAATTATGGATGTGGAATAAATGGTTTTTATGAATCATGGCCATTATGTCAAGGAGAATTAGTATCGGGCATAGCCTTAGGAGAAATAGTGGCTAAATCTCAGATGATTCATAGATGGTTGGTTGGATTAGTTGGGATATCACTAATTGGAATTTCTTTGAACATGTGGAATACGTTTAAGCAACAAGATGAGAAAAGTTTGCTGATAAAGTGGGTATTTTCTGCAACAATAGCATATATCATTAATATAATACTGGGAGGTTTGTATGTTTTATCATGGACCATAGAGGGATATCTGGAAATATTGTCATTAATACACCTCTTACTTGCTTCTACTTCTTTTATATTGTTAGCAACTACTTGTATAGGAATTTCTATTGCAATACAAGATGAAGCGCAGGATCAGATAATGCTTGAAGACTAAATGTAAATTAAGATAGGACAGTAGGAGACGATATGATGGGATCAGTAAATTCATATTTTTCACTAACTAAACCCAAAGTAGTAATATTACTACAAATTACTGCTCTTTGTTCTGTTCTTTCTCATGATTTAATTGGTGAATCTGAAATAACTAGAGAGACCATGAAAACTATTCTGATAGTATTGGTAGGCGGGTATTTGACTGCAGGTGGTGCGAATGCGATTAACATGTGGTATGATAGAGATATTGATCCAATTATGACTAGAACATCCAATAGGCCCCTTCCCAAGGGAGAAATAGAAGCGAATAATGCATTAATTTTCGGCATATTAATTTCCGTAATTGGAACGATATGGTTTTCTTTATTTGCCAATAATGTTGCTGCATTTTGGGCAGCTTTCAGTGTGGTATTTTATGTTTTTATATACAGCATGTGGTTAAAAAGAAATACTCCTCAAAATATAGTGATAGGAGGAATTGCTGGTTCAACTCCTCCTGTGATTGGTTGGGCTGCTGCTGAAGAGGATTTGAAAATTGAAATAACATCAGTTGAAACATTTTTTGAATCCATATTTAACTTAGGACCTCATGATTACTTGGGACCATATCCTTTAATGCCTTGGTTTATGTTTATTCTCATTTTTCTATGGACCCCTCCTCATTTCTGGGCCCTTGCATTATATCGTTCCAAAGAATATGAAAAAGTTGGCGTTCCAATGATGCCGAATGTTAAAGGAAAGGCCAGAACATTGATAGAAATGAAAATATACTCAATATTCCTTATTTTTCTATCTTTTGTAGCATTTCTTAGTTATACGCCTACAGAGAATTGGGATACTCTCGATAGTATTGATTCAGTAAATTTTCTTGTAAGTTTCACTGCTACTATATTGAGTATCTGGTATGCAACTACAGTTTGGAATATTGATGTTCATGAGAAAGTTGACGAGGCTGGAAGAATGTCAATTGCGTCTCGTTCATTCTTTGTTTCTCTCCTATACTTAGCACTAATGTTTATTGTATTGGTTACTGGAAGTTTGAAACTTGAGGGAGCAATAATTGGATTGATAATTGTGTTATTATCAATTTATCGTTCTGAAATAAAAAATAAAAAATAAATTTAGAGTATTTTAATAACCAAAACTCCCGATGGTTTGAAGCACTGCATAGGTTGTTCAAGAACGTAAGTAGTGGAGGGGCCAGCATGGATGAGAAGGATTTGATCTATGATTGGAATGTAATCGATTATGATATTAGAAGAAATTCCGCAGATCATCCTCATGATTTATGGTTTGATGATGAAACTCTTCGTGATGGTTTGCAAAGTCCTAGTGCGAATAATCCGACTATAAAGCAGAAAATTGAACTGATTGATTATATGGAAAGACTAGGTATTCAGAAAGTTGATTTGGGGTTGCCAGGAGCGGGCCCTTTTCATATTGAACATATAGATGCAATGCTTTCTCATATTAATGAAAATTCATATGAAATAAGACCGGGGTGTGCAGTCAGAACAGTTGTTAGTGATATCGCTCCTTTAATTGATTTACAGTCTAAACATGAATGTCAGATCCAAGCAAGTGCATTTCTCGGAACAAGTCCTATTCGACAATATACAGAAGGATGGGATATGAATAAAATCATTTCAACAGCTGAAAAGGCTGTGAGTTTTGCAGTTGATAATGATGTTCCTGTTATGTTCGTTACTGAAGATACCACCCGTAGTAAACCAGAAGAAATCAAAGAAGTATATACTCGCGCCCTAGAACTTGGGGCAGATAGGATATGTGTGTGCGATACATGCGGTCATGTAACTCCAAATGGAGTAAATAAACTACTTTCATTTATTCAGAATGAAGTTATACCTGATGCTGGATTCAAGAGAAGAGATATAGAAGTAAATTGGCATGGCCACCAAGATAGAGGCCTTGGAGTTGCGAATAATATTGCTGCATTTGAATCAGGCGCGGATGTCATTCATGGTACTGCTTTAGGAGTTGGTGAAAGAGCTGGTAATGCTCCTTTGGATCAAACACTTGTTAATCTTAGCTTGATGGGCGTAATTAGTAATGATTTAACTGCGTTAGATGAATATATGAGAAAGGCCCATGATTATGTTAAAGTTCCTTTACCAAGGAATTACCCAATTTTTGGTAACGATGCTTTTGAAACTGGCACAGGAGTACATGCATCTGCAGTTGTTAAAGCTATGAATAAAGGCGATCATTGGCTAGCAGATAGAATTTACTCTGGAGTCCCAGCTGCAGACTATGGGTTAAAACAAGTTATAAGAATTGGGCATATGAGTGGAAGATCGAATATAATTTGGTGGTTAAAAAATAATGATTATCAAGTAAAGGACGAATTGGTTGAGCATATGTTTACTGTTGCAAAGAAACAGAGAAAATTAATGGAAGATGATGAAATTCATAATATTGTAAGGAATTTTAATCAAAATTAGAATTGTAAATATATAAACTATCAATACAAATGCATATAGGTTGAATGAATATGAGATTATAAAATGCGTAGCGTCATAGTGGTCACTTTGTTATTATTGGCGCCTATGAATTTAGTTGGGGCCGAAAGTCAAGAAAGAGATTTTATAGGCATTCAAGAAGATATTAAAATTCTTGATAAATATTCAAAATCAATACAAAAGGCATTTGATAGATTGAGTGATTTAGCACAATATGAAGAAGATGGCCTAATGGAAGCTAATGATTGGGTAGTAGTTACAAGTCATTCTTTGGAATATCACAGTAATCTGACTTCAGAATATTTTGATAGTAAGGAATCTGAATTATTAAAAGGAACTTATATCTGGAAATTTGAAGAATCTTCTAATCCCATAAATGAATTAAGTACAATGCTTAAAAATAACGATATTGAGGTTTTTTATCCTCTCATCAAAAAACAACAAGAAGTTCGATATATTCCCAATGATCCAGATTTTGATGAACAATGGCATCTACAAAATACAGGTCAAACTGGCGGATTATCAGGAGAAGACATCAATGTAACCAGTGTTTGGAATAGTTACAATGGCACAGGAATAGTCATTAGTGTAGTAGATGATGGCCTGGATCATGAACATCCAGATATTGAAGCACATTATAATTCAACATATTCATTTGATTGGTGCGGTGATGACCCTGACCCTAGTCCAAACTCTTGGGATGCACATGGTACCGCTGCAGGAGGCGTGGCAGCAGCCGTAGGAGACAATGGAATAGATGTCACTGGCGCGGCATTTGGTGCTAATTTATCTGGATCAAGATTGATTGCATGTGGGACTAGTGATCAGATGGAAGCTGATGCATTAAGTTTTCAGGGAGATAATATCGACATATACACCAATTCATGGGGCCCTGCAGATGATGGTCAAACATTGGCAAGTCCTGGTCCATTGACACTAGCTGCATTGGAAAATGGAGCATATGAAGGTAGATTTGGTTTAGGGAATATCTATACTTGGGCTGCAGGAAATGGGCTTGAGGACAATGACAATTCTAACTACGATGGATATGCAAATAGCAGATATACTATAGCAGTTACAGCGATAAATCATCTTGGTGAACAATCATATTATGCAGAACCAGGAGCGAATATACTAGTTGCAGCCCATTCAAATGGAGATGGAGAAGGGATAACCACGACAGATAATGAAGGGAGTGGAGGATATAGTAGCGGAGATGTCACAGATGATTTTGGAGGAACTTCCAGTGCAACACCCCTTGCTGCTGGAGTGATTGCTTTAGTTTTAGAAGCAAACATGAATTTGACATGGAGAGATGTACAACACATACTGGTACAAAGTTCAAGAGTGAATGATGAGAATGATTCATCGTGGGAAATAAATGGTGCTGGACTACAAGTTTCCCATAAATATGGTTTTGGAGTTGTTGATGCTGGTGCTGCGGTTTCTTTGGCAGAAAATTGGACTAATGTAGATGTGGAAAGTAATTTCTCTTACGGCCCATTTACTCCTGGAGTAGGCATTCCTGATGATGATTTAGAATGGAGTGAATTTTCATTAAATATTACTTCTGATGTCAATATTGAAAGTATTGATTTGGTGACGGACATTACTCATACTTCAAGAGGCGATTTAGACATAGTATTAGTATCGCCATCTGGAAAAGAGTCATGGTTAGCTGAATCTCGAAATGACAACGGTAATGGATATTCAGATTGGATGTTCAATACTGTCCATCATTGGGGCGAAGAGGCTGTTGGAGAATGGAAGTTAAAGATAAGAGATACAGTTAGTTCGGATATAGGAACCCTAAATTACTGGGAAATGATAATTCATGGAGTAGGCAATTATACCGATACTGATCAAGATGGAATAAGTGACTTTATTGATTCTGATGATGATGGAGATGGATGGTCAGATATAGATGAGAATAATTGCGGAACTGATTCTTTGGACTTGAATTCTACTCCCTCGGATTTAGATAATGATAATATTTGTGACTTTATTGATTCTGATGATGATGGAGATGGATGGTCAGATATAGATGAAGATGCATGCAATACTAGTTCAAACAACAATAACTCACTTCCATCCGATTATGATGGAGATGGGATCTGTGATTT
>Ga0208277_1000054_pt1 | contig 59249 bp, 51 predicted proteins | sample ETNtaG_5_FD_185782 | JGI IMG/M metagenome (GOLD analysis project Ga0208277, IMG submission 185782) | Marine microbial and viral communities from oxygen minimum zone, Eastern Pacific Ocean - ETNP201406SV205 (SPAdes) (version 2) | ecosystem: Environmental > Aquatic > Marine > Oceanic ...
TAGAACGAAGTCCTCATCGACAGGTAGAGAGAAGATTTCTCTAACGTCACCCATTATTTCGGCTTGCTTTACTGTATCAATTCCAAGTTCACCTTCTAGATCTTGATCCATCTCAATGAAATCTTCAGGATAACCTGTATGTTTGACTACAACACCGATTAATTTCGGCTGAATATCGCTTACATCTGCTGAATGTGATGAAGTCTGAGTCACGACTTCAGCTGGAGGTTCTACAACGGCTTCGATTACTGGCTGAACTGCAGGTGTTGGCGCAGGGGTTGCTGCAGGAGCGGAAACATCCCCTCCTTTCATTTTGTGAATATATGCAATCATGTGGTTGAGTGTTGGATAATCGGACAGGATGAAGTCTTCATCGACTGGTAATTCGAACAATGTCCTGATATCAGCCATAATCTCTGCTTGCTTGACAGTATCGATTCCCAATTCTCCTTCTAAATCTTGGTCTAATTCTACGAAGTCTGCAGGATATCCTGTGTGGTTTACAACTACTTCAATTACAGCAGGAGTAATGTCACCGACTACAGCGACTGCGGCAGGTTTCACAACTACTGGTTCTGCGACAGGTTCTGGTTCTGCAGCCGGCATGGGTACAGGTTCTGCAACAACTGGAACTACAGGAGGTGCTGTGGCTTTGGCTACAGCGTACTCTTCTCCTTGAATACCGCCGTGTAGATTGTTGTCGCCATCAACATAGGCAACTAACTTATTTTGTAGAACTCTAAGTTCGACATTTGATGTACCTGCAATAGATTGATTCCAAGTTAGCAACTTCTGTCTATCGATTCTATCACCAATGTAATCGCACTTTCGAACTAATGAAAGTCCGATTTGGCTACCAAATCCTGCTGCAAATCTCATACCATATTTCAGATTAGAATAATTTCCACCTTTAGATAAAGTCAGGTTTCCAAGTTCTGGATCTACTTCCTTATGGTTTGCAATAGGGGGAATCCTTCCCGTCATTAATCCATAGAACATCGAAGCATCTTCGATTCCAACACCCATTGGATGTCCCGTGAAACCTTTGGTATTTGCAATAACAATTGAATCAGTACTTGCACCGAAAGTATCTCTCAAAGCCTTGACTTCAGCTTGGGCAGAACCACCTCTTGCAGGAGTAAATGTTTCGTGAGAGAAGAATGCCATGTCTGGGGCCATGATATGTCGGTCCAATCCCCAGCGCTCTTCCATTTCTCCGATGAAGGTATCAACGGTTGAAGCAACGTGTTCTACATCTAACCTTGTTCCATGGAATGCTGAGTTTGCAATCTTAGTTCCGAGAAGTTCAGCCATCGGTTGAACTCCTCTTTCATCAGCCTGAGATTTTCTCTCGACGACGAATGCTGCAGCTCCCATTCCAAGAATTAGTCCGTTTCTGCGACGATCGAATGGCAGTGCTGTTTCTTCGACAACATTGCTTGTAGCAGCGGCTCCGCTTGCTGCGAAACCAGAGCCAATCCATTCCCACAAATCGTCACCAGTTACATCGTCTGCAGAGATGATAACCACGCGGTCACAACGGTCAGCAGCAAGCCAATCTTCAGCGACACCGAATGCTGATGTGGCTGAAGCACAAGCCAGATTGATAGTAGTATTAGGGCCTCTGATTCCGACATGTTGTGCGAATTGAGAATGACCCATATTCAAAATCTGGAACAGATATCTACGGTCGAATCTTCCTTCTCCGTCGTCTCCGTTAACCTTAGCGTGGCGAGCAGCCATTTGATGGCCTGCGAAACATGAGGCGAAAACAATACCTGTTCTATCTCTGTAAGAAGATGGCATCTGCCATGAACGAATAAGTCGTAGTCCCCCTTTTCCTACCTGCTCAACAGGACTTAGCGGAATTCCTGCGTCTTTGAGAGCGATTAATCCTGCTGCACATGCTAGTTGTGTTGCGATATCCCATGCGGCTGCGATTTTAGCATCGATTCCAAACTCTTCTGATGGATCAAATGCGGACTTAATTCCTGCTAGTTGGGGTATATCTCCAAATTCAGTAGCAGCCTCCATCCCTACACTGCCGTCTCTTCCTTTGATTAGTCGAACTATGTTCTTGTCAAGCAATCTCTGCTTGTAGTCATCAGTAACTTCACTGATACAGGTTTCTCCTCTGACTAACTTCTCGAAATTGCCTTCATCGAATACACGCTCGCCGCCAGGTAATCCAAGAGAAATACCAGTGATTACGAATGGATCATCATCCCTATCGTCAAATTTGGTTGAACGATTTTTACTTCCGATTGAAGGGGCTGCTGTTATCCATCTTGTGATATCCGCAGGTGTTTTTGCAACTGTAATATCCCAATCAGGGTCTGTACTGCATCTTGCATGTACGGATGAAACTACTACTTGGATTTGAGAATCATCCATACCAAGAACAGCCCTCATGTCGACATTACCTTGACAGAATTTAGCAGGATAACCGGATTGTACTGCGATTAATTCTCCAACTAATGCAATCTTAGCCGCATCTGGATCTACATATTTTGGACTAGATTGAACTACAGTCTTTGTGACTGTCTCTCCACCCTTAGATGGCAAAGGTCTACTTCTGTCTTTGAGAGGAGTTGTAGGTGCTACTACTCCATTATCTGCTTCGATTGGGCCTGCTTTGAACGCCTCTGTAAGATGAGGACTATTACGTCCTGGCCAATCAGGAATACGGCCTGCAAGAGCGAGGGTTCCAAGGGCTGAGAGGAACGTTGAGATTCCTCCGGCCTTTGGATGATTTGTCATAATCGGCAGGGCTGCCTTTCCTTCTAGGATTTGTGAGGCGAATACTGTTAGAGCCCTCTTAGGTCCAACTTCGACGAATATCCTTGCGCCTGCTTCATACATCGTATTGATTTGAGTTGTCCACTCAACACTAGATGCCATTTGAGGGGCTAGCTTTGACAACACTGCTGATTTAGAATCACTGCCATCATCCATTGGATACCAGCCACCATCGACATTGCTTGTGATTGGAATAGTAGGCCAACGGATGTCCAATCCTTCGAGGAACCTGCGTAGCGGCTCGTTAGCGGGAGCCACTATTCTGGAATGGAATGCATGACTAGTTGCTAATGCCACAGACTGGAATCCTTCTGCCTCAAACCTTGACATCGCTTCCTTGACGGGTGCTGTTTCGCCAGCGATGACGGTCATCTTTGGAGAGTTCTTGTTTGCTGCAATTACATATCCATCAATCTCATCTATGATTTCTGCAATTCGCTCATAAGGAGCTGTTACACTTGCCATCAGTCCTTTATCTTCGATTTCAACACTGCCCATTTCGGTACCACGGGCTGCTGCTGCTCTAAGGGCACCATCCATGTCAAGAATACCGGCACTCATCAAAGCAGCGTATTCTCCAAGACTGTGTCCAGCAACCATGTCAGGGTTATGCCCATGAGAATTCAAGGCTGCTTCTATTGCTAAATCGGATGTAAGCATTGCAGGCTGAGTATATTCGGTCTGCTTGAGTTTGTACTCTGCTTCTTTTCTTTCTTCTGCAGATAGGTTTTCTCGAAGTACGAACGATGAGAGAGTCTCTCCTTCCAAAACATCTACCATTGTGACATCTGCTTTTTTCCAAACCTTTCCTACACCAGAATAACGGTTACTCAAGTCCAAGGTCATGCCAACATATTGGCTTCCTTGTCCGGGATACATATGAGCGACTTTAGCATTAGTTGGAAGAGCTGGGTCGTCACTGATCATGATTCCTTGACTCATCAAGAATCCCCATTTTTCTTTATCATCCATTGCCTTTACAGCCAAATCGGTTCGCTTACTCAATTCAGCCCAACTTGTAGCAGTAATAGCCATCCTAACCGAGTCACTTTCTGAATATGACCAGTGGTCCTGGAGGGTAAAGGATAGCCTCATCCCCCTAGGATCATCATCGAAGTTTGGACCACTAAACGCAATTGAACTCAATTTAGACTTCACTGTAGCGATAGAATCTCCCGATAGTAATAGCAATCCTCCTTCAACAGATTTCAATTCATCATGAGTCATTGTAGGCTTTGAATCTGAGACTTCTATGCCAGCATATGCTTCCCATCTGCCGTCCCAATGTGAAACCAATTCAGAATGGTACTGCTGTTTGTATTCTTCAATTGCTACGTGGAAGTTCGTTCCACCAAAACCGAAGGCAGAGACTCCTGCTCGACGAGGATGTGACTCCGGTTCTGGCCAATCTCTCGCTTCGGTTGGAACGAAGAACGGAATCTCACCCCATTCCACTGTAGGGTTTGGAGTTTGGAAACCTGCACTTGGAGGGATTGTGTTGTGGTATACAGAATTACATGCTTTCATTATTCCAGCAATACCTGCAGCCGCTTTCAGATGCCCAATTTGGCTTTTTACTGAACCTACTGCGATGTGATCCCCACCATCAAGTCCTTTCCAAAGTAAAGAAAGAGTAGACAACTCAGTAGCATCTCCTACCTTGGTTGATGTACCGTGTGCTTCAACTAACTCTACAGTCGAAGGAGCATATCCTGCTTGCGAATAAGCACGGCTAACCGCTTGGACTTGTCCTCTTTGACTTGGAGCTGTAATTCCTTTACCTCTCCCATCTGATGAACCTCCGACTCCACGAACTACCGCTTTGACATCATCTCCATCACGAATTGCATCTGAAAGTCTCTTGAGCAGCAATACCCCTGCACCTTCACCCATTACGAATCCGTTTGCACGTGCATCGAAAGGCGTTGAGTGAGTTGCAGAAAGGGCACCTATTGCACTGAATTTAGCGAAGGTTGGGGCTTCCATGCAACGGTCTGTAGCACCAGCCAACATGGTATCGACTTGCCTTGTCTGAAGTAATCTGCAGGCATCCAGTAATGCCGCCATTGAGGATGCGCATGCCGCATCTGTCGAATAATTTGGACCTTGAAGGTCAAGTAAATTCGCAACTCGGCCACTCACTACATTCGCAAGTTCACCCGGCATTGTATCTTCATCGATTCTTGGTTTGCCTTCACAGACTTTCTCAACCATGGCATCTGCCTGTTCTGGAGTTGCACCATTGTCAATTGCAATCTTGCGCATCTCTGCACTGAATACTCGTAAATTGGATTCGGAGCGGTTTTCTCCTCCAAGAGCGTTAGCAAAAATTACTCCTGTTCTTGCACGATCAAGTGTTTTACCGTCTTCACCATATCCTGCATTCTCAATTGCGTCAGCAGATACCGTAACTGCCCAAAGTTGGCATGGATCGATTTGAGGTAGGGTCCCTGGAGGTTGCCTCCACCTTCTCCAATCAAATTCGTAACCTTCAACGAATCCACCGATTTTAGAATATGTTTTGCCTTCTGTGACATTCCCTGGTGCACCATTTTCCCAGTAAATATCAGGGTCCCATCTGCTTTTGTCAACCTCTTTTATCGAAACATGAGCGTCGATAATGTTCTGCCAGAATTCATCGATGCTTTTTGCATCCGGCATCAGAGCAGCCATGCCGATAACTGCAATCGGTTCAAATGGCGCCTGATTTAGGCCGTCGACTGGTTTTCCATTGGCAGTGGTGATTGTCATTTCTTCACTCCCCCATTATACTCGAAGGAACCATTGTAATCGAATATCCTGCATCAACATGGATACACTGTCCTGTAACGCCTGATGAAAGTGGGCTTGCAAGCCAAGTTGTACAGCCTGCAACATCTGACTGCGTTACGTTTCTGCGAAGAGGTGAATTGTTTGCAACATGATCTAGAATATTGTCAAAGCCGGGGATGCCGCTGGCTGCGATAGTACGAATCGGTCCACTAGAAATCGCATTAACGCGGTGCCCTTCGGGCCCAAGGTGGCAAGCCAATTCTCTAGTCCAGCACTCGAGTGCGGCCTTTGCCATACTCATTATTCCATAGGAAGGGACATGCCTGGTAGAGGCCGCATAAGTCAGAGTTATTGTTGAAGAGTCCGCATTGAGATATGGCAATGCATATTTCAGACAACGCTGTAATGAATTGGCAGAAATTGTGAATGCAGTATTGATACTCTCATCTTCAACGAATAAAATAGGTCTGTCGAAACACTCTCGTGGGGCGAACCCGATTGCATGAATTAGAATATCTGCTTTCAGACCAGGATTCTCTTTACCGAATGCGTCAAAGAATTCCTTGGTATCTGCATTGGTAGCAACATCCAGCGGGTAGAATCCAGCAATGGCTGGAAGTTTATCCTTTAATTGGAATACTCTAGACATGAATCTCTTCTGATATCCGAGGTAAAGTGTCACCCCTGCTTCAGCTAGACTCTTGCAAATCGCCCATGCGATTGAGTCTTCACTTGCAACACCGAATACGAATGCAACTTTACCTTGTAAACCAAGCATGATTAGCACCTACCCTTAGGGTAGGTGTTTCCCTTGCCACCACGCCTATGACTGTTGCCATGCCAAATTAGGCCACCAAGGCCATTACGAGGGTGAAAAAATAGTGCCGAAAAATGAGAAATTCTCACAAATCTTCGAAATCAAAGTCGTCATCGAAATCATCGAAGTCAAAATCATCGTCATCATCGTACTCTTCTTCAACGACCTTAGCCTTCTTTGTCTTGCGGCCTTTTCTTTGAATCTTAGCAGCCTTTTTGGCTTCTTTAGCCGCAACTTTTTGTTTGCCTGTAGCCTTCTTTGTGAGACGAGAGATCATAACTAAAAGGACAATTACTCCTATCAAACCGCCTCCAGCCATTCCGATTAATTTCAAATCACTACTTGAAACGGAGTCTAGCCCTAAAGCGCTCGAACCACCACCGGTAATTACTACATCTACTGTCACCTTAACTGGCTCAGTATCATCATCATTGGATGAATATGCCAGGAGTTCTATTTCGAAAGAGATATCCTCGTCTGGCAATTCATCTATTCCGAAAATCATTTTTCCTGCATTAGAGGTAGCACCTGGAGCGACTGATTCTCTGTATGAATCGACACCAACATACAATGGAGATTCGCTAAAGAATGCGTATGCAATACCAAGATCATCCAATTCATCATAATTCACAAGTTCGACAATTATGTTATCCTCAACATTTCCGTCATTGAATATGGTTAGTTGAATTGCTTCAAAATCATCTTCATCGTCAACGGCCTCTTCTATTGTGATTGTGCTTTTGTCCAATACTTGGAATGTCATTCGAGAGTATGCCAATGAACTGATCTCTCCACCTACCTCTGCTGTTGATGAGTTGAATGGGTCGAAGACTGGGACATTAATAGGGTCTTGGCCCCAACTATCAACTCGTGCAGATATAGTGTAATCTTCCGAAATGACAGAAATACGAGGTGACGCCGAGAATGTCGCTACAAAGTTAGCATCTTCTCCTGCGTCCAACTCAAAAGATGATTCGGAAAGAGATAATGCGAAACTGTTTCCTTCTACTTCACTGTCCAAGCTGATTGTCTCGGAAACAGAACCTGTATTTGTAACGACACAGTTGACATCTACAGGAGTGTTTTGTTCAGGATGAACATTAATTCCGATTGTTTGTTGACTGCATTCAAGTTCAACACCAACAAGCGCTCCTTGTGCTTGTGCATTCATTGGCACAAACATGCAAAACATCAGAATTGAGATTAAAATTACTCTCTTCATAGTTTCCACCAAGCATTCCGAGGAGAATTAAGGTCATGAAGTCTTGGTTACAATGCACCATAAATACGCTCAGGTAAGTCCTTATGACAATTATACAATATTTCTTCATCCAAGCCGGCCGCAAGTAATTGCCGGGTTCTTTTCGGTACAGTCTTTGGACCTAGTACTGCGCCAGGCCTACGAGGGTCATCCATGTAATCTGTTTCAAGCATGAAACCATGAGATGAAGCCGCATGCGTCGACATCAATTCGTCGATAGAACCACTCCCTGCCAATACACTAGGCGTTAGACCGTGAGTATACGAAGAGTCGACCTTGGGAGGAGCGTAATGGCGAACCAACTTTTCTCTAGCGAGGCCTGCTTTGTCAGCCATTTGCGCCAAATCGCCATATGTTTCATCCGATTCCCCTTCCACATGCAATTGAAGAGGTATTCCTTCCCTAGCAGCAAGGCTCATTGTTTCAAGTAATAGAGAATTAGAACGATTCCAAATCTCTTCAGAAACTTCCCAGTGGGGCCTTCCTACTTCGCCAATTCCGTGCGCTTTGCCTTCATGAACAAACTCTAGGGCCGACTCGATACTATCCCAGTAGTTCTCCTCAGCACGATCACCAAGAGACTCGAATTGATGAGCAAATGCTGCTGGGTGAGGGCCTAATATTACTCGCACAGTCAAACCTAGACCTCTAACTTCTTCGGCCATTTTGATGGTGTCTGCATAAGCATTGTAATGCCCATCTCTTGTTGTAGGAGGTTGAGAGAAATCAGGGCAATGTACCAGTACTAAATCTGTACCACCGGCACGCATGAAATCCTTTGCAGCATCGAGATACCTACCCTTCCGGTTAAGATGGAAATGGTCGTCAAGGATTGGTCCTTTCCAATCCATAGTTCTCACGCCTTAAGCGATTTCTTGTCAGCGAATTTACTCTTCCAATGAATTGCTGACATCGCTACCATATTTGGATGACGAGCATTTAGTGCTACACACTTCCCATCAGCCCATATGAGTAATTCGAGATCATGCCTTGTGTCATTCAATCTCAAACATCCTAGTCTTTCATCGAAAGATGTTGTTCCACTTCCAAGGTTCATACGAAGATTGTGAACTGGAACTTGCTCTCCAAAATCGAATGATGCCACAATTGGCCCAAGTTCTGCAACCAATCCAGAATCATCACGACCCATTCTCAGTAGCATTTCCTTCGCTGCAGCTCTTGCAGCCTCTATGCGGTGTGTACCGTGAACGATTATTCGGCCTTCTGCATCGATAATTAAAGTCGCACGAGGAACATCTAACATCTTGATTATCACGTCACCATTCTTTACTCCGCCCAATCTCTCAATCGCTTCTTCAAGATCAATTGGAGGCGAAGGTGTGAACCTAACTAGTAGGTTTTCAACCCTAACTTCGATGTTGTTAGCAGAACCCATAATCACTCCTCCTCTCTATCCGAAGAGACGGAGAGTGATGAACTCTCCTCTGCATCTGGCAGTTTTTCTAATGCTATCAGCATTGATTCCTTACTCGCTTGTTGTAATGGAACCATCAGAACTGCATCATCGCCATGATCTTCCCTAAGGGTTGCTAATCCTCCACGCAGTCTTGCCGCAAACCTCGTATCTTTCTCAATATTTAGTTCCTCATCAGAGTTTTCTCGGTTCAAAGTCCACCATGTTGCGGCTAAAGCGCTTGCTGCTTGCAAACCATCTGGTTCTCTAACAGGTTGGTCAACAACGTGCTTACGCATTTTTTTGATACATTTGCGCCACCTCCTTGAGGTGAAAACTATCCTTAGTAATTTGAAAGGACGAGTCATAGCCTTAGCTTCTTTTCCGAGGAATTCTGCCCAGTCTTCATCATCCATATCTGGTTCTGCAAAAAACAGAGAGCGCCCATGATTGACCGCAGCCTTGTGTAAGCGACGTGGTTCGGGGTCAGGGAACTTGCCTACTTGTAACCCTTCAACCCAGGTCAACATTTCTAGATAGAGGCCATCTAGACCACCATTCAGAATTGCGCTATCTAAGTTAATACCCGAATCTTCCGACTCTGACTTATCTTCTTCGTCCCATACTTCTGGCTCTTCACTAGAACCCATGATTGCTAGACCATGCCACGTAATCCTAGGACGCATTCCATTGGGCATAACGACCGTAGGTAGAACTCCATGGAGCACTATTGTGCCACCATCGGGGTCTTTCCAATGAATATCTTCCCAATCGAGATTCATACTCAATCACTGATTTTCGTTGACCCAGTCACGTAGTGTAGCAATATCCCACCCTTGGTCAAAGTAACCCTGGATGGTTGCTTGATCCCATTGAGGGAATTCTGCGAGTGCCGCAGCCATAGTTGGATCTACACTCGGTTCCGCAGCAGGTGGACCTGAAGATGGAGGGCCTGCTACTGGAATATCAGCATAGGTCTTATCTTCTTCTTCAAATTCATATTCATACTCGTAAGTTCCATCGCCAGAATCACGTTTTGCTAGTATTACTACAGCAACTAATAGAATCAGAATTAATGCACCTAGACCTACAACAATAAGCATTCCAGAACCTGACAAGAAACCTTCATCAGCAGACTGTTCTGCTACATTGAAAGACTTAGATTCTTTAGAACCGTTCCACAATATATCATTGGACTCAGCGTCTACAATCAAGAAATACATACCACTTGTTGGGCTAGCAAATATCTCGAGTTCATCAACGTCTATTTCTGCCATTGTACCTTGCTCGATGTCTTCAGTTGTCCATGTATATTCTGTGGTAGGGAATCCTCCTTCTTTCACAGACTGTATCTCTAGAGTAATATTGCCATCCTTGGTACCGATGTTCTGTAACAAAATTTCCAATGAAGGAGTCTGTCCTACTTCTGGATTCTTTGGAGTCATTGCTACAGCGATTACCTCGAACTTTGCTTCCTCGTATACCAATCGGTATTGAGAATTATGAACTGGATCATCAGAGTAAATTGAGCTTATTCCTCCAGCACTATTTGGGCCACCTCCATCAATTGACCAACCAGCAGAATCACGACCCTCAATCCACATTACTAGATCAATCGAATTGATTTGTGCCTGTGTTGGGTCTTGTGGGTCTGGCCACAAATCAACACAATTTGCACTGACCAAGTAATCGCCACCTTGGATCTTCAAATCCATAGGGGTAGACTGAGGCTCTGCACCTCCGAAGCGCTGACCGTAAACTGGCCATGTTAGGTTTGAGTCTGCATCTGTGTAGAAAGACCACAGCAAGTTTACTTCTCCAGCAAGTAGAGCCGCATTCTCTTCTATCTTTGCTTGAACATCAACACAATGCATAGTAGATGAAGGCATGGTACTGCCTAATACATCCTGGTTTATTCCAGATTTTGCAGACCATGAATCATCATCCATTTCTGGTTGAATACCGTCTACCTTTATCTTGAAAGTACTACAACCGAATGCATTGTTTCCATCACAAATTGAAGATGTAGTATCAGTTGCACCATCTGGTAAGTCTACCAGGCGGAATGTGTAAGTGTACTCATTTGTAACTGGAGGGGCTGTGATGTTGATACTGAAAGCTCCTCCGTCAATAGTATGCAAAGTCGGCCCATCTGTCTTGGCACCATCAGCGCCGCCTGCGGGGTATGGGAAGTATCCTTTACTTCCATCCATTGTAGCTTCAAGTCTGGTAACCTCAAGGGTAAACTCTCCTTCTGGTAACACGTAAACACCATTGTTAATTCCATCAACATAAGCGTATTTACCTTCCATTGTAATAGTATCAAGAGGGAATACGAATGCCACTTCTACATTTTGTGAGAACGGCTCAGATACATCTGTGAATGTAGGACTGATTCCATTCCTGTAATCTAACTGGATTCCATCGCTGTAGACCCAGCGTTGCTTGTGCCTACCGCCAGATTCACTCATCAAAGATGGATCTCTATCCATATCCTTAATCCTCAACTGAGGAACATATGTGGTAGATTCAATTCCGATAATATCCCAATTCATTCTAATTGGCAAATCCAAGTAGAATTCATCTTCGAATGCATCTACTAAGCGTCCACCATCCATTCGTAGAACTTCTGGACCTTCGCTCTCATTACTCGCTGTAACGATTTCAATATCGGTGGAGTCTGTCCAAGCAGTCTCGTTACGAGGTGAATAGTACACAACCATATCCTCTGGCCCTAGATCGATTTCGAAGTAATTGATATCTCTCCAACCATTTTCATCGGTTGCCTCTACTATCAAGTGGTATTCATTACCAGCGTACATGGTCATATTCCATGGTCCTTGATAGAACGGAGCACCTTCGTTAGGATTGTGTAACCTTTCACCATCTGAATTTTCAATGAAGAAGTTTCTGATGTTTGGAGTCTTTGCATCCATTGAAACATAAGTCACCAAGTCATCATTGAAACCAGGCAATCCGCCTTCTATCTTGTTTCCACCAAGGTCTGCACCTTCAATGTAGATACTTACCTTGCCGGGAGGGTCTTGCCCCTTATTTGCATCATCGCTAAATATTCCAGAGTAATTTGCAGTAGGTGCATTTCCATCACTTGTTAAAACTAAGGATGCATATTCATCAGGGTCTGCAATTCCATCCATGTCAGTGTCATGGTCGTACTCAACCCAGTAGAACATGTCTAAAGTGCTAGGAGGAGCAGGAATATCTTGAGCTAGAACTCTGACCTTCTGTTGTGAATTAGGTAGAACCCAGGTGTCATCTACAAGTCCTCTCCAGTTGGACCAAATTGTAGGATCATAGTTAGAGGATTTTAGAACAGAGATATTTACCAAACTCGGGGAGAATGTATCGATTGATAGGTTGAAAGGAATTGCACAGTCCTCATCAGATACAATAGGAGTTGGAGGACATAGTGTATCTCCGCCCTCATATCCATCAAGCATGAATCTGTAAGTTGCCTGTCCTGCAGCAGTAATTCCAAGGTTTACTTCCCAGTTGAAGTTGCCACCAATTATTCCTGTAGAATTAGAAACTTCTACCCATTCTGAAACAACTGAACCGTTGATTGATTGGACATCCCAGCGTTGTAGTGAGAGGTTGTACGAGGTTGGATCAGGTGAAATATCTAAACCTTCGAGGCGGATAGTTCCGACCAGTTCAATATTCTGATTTGAACTTGCAGATGTTAAATTCTGCACAACTCCAGCATCATTTAGAAGTTGGAAAGTGGAAATCATAGCATCGTTCTCGATTGCATTTCCATTAGCTGGCGCTAGCACTACAGCGCCAGGAAGGCCATTTACTCCATCAGATGCAATTAGACTTGCATACAACCTTAACTCAGCTGTATCTTCCCATGCAGTGTTAATTCTGAATCTCCAAGTGACCTGCATCTCGTCACCCGCTTCGGTGTATGTTGAAGATTCCATAGTCACTAAATTGTGAGGGTCGTATGCCTCTGTGAAAAGAGATAATTCTGAGAATGCTAATTCCACGACTCCACTAGATGACTCCATACGTAGTCTTGCTTCAACAAATGTAGAGCCTGTAGATTGATCAACACTGTGAGTAGAGATTGCTTCCACAATATCGCCATTAGGATACAACCCCTCTGGACTACCAGGTAGAGTTAGTGTTGAGTCATAGCCGGTTGAAGTTGTTATTGAAAGGTCTGAGAAATGCACAGCACCTCCGCTACCAGCAGACAGTGAAAGAGGAACGTCAACATTAGCACCAGTGCCTAGAGCAATACCTTGATTCAATTCCCTGTCGAAGTGATGTGAACTAGTAAGAGAGGTTTCCCAATCGTAGAACACGTCAAGGTGACTAATTGTCACTTCAGTTCCACTGGATGCATTTATGTTAACAATCTCGAATTTGAAAGTCGCCCAGTTGTTATCATATTCATCAATGTATGATGGTTGTAAAAGTGGATTAGTTAGTATAGAATTCAAAGCATCTTTCAATTGAAGCATTGGATATACGGTGTCGTAAGAAATCAACGATTTGTTTTCAACTGTTCCCAAATCAAATTCCTGCCCACTACTAGACACCAATTTGATATCAAATGCACCAGCAGAATTGTTCGACATTATGACGTCGGCCAAATATACTTCAGCACCCATTGGGAGCATGAAGCTACCACCCGATGCTTCACCATAGGTGTCTAGTGTGAGAGTTGCCTTGTCCATACCATGATTCATACCGTTAGCAAATCCTGCCCATAGAGTACTTTGTCTTCCAAATGAGCCGAATGCTGGTTCATTCATTGCCCACTCGACATCACCATCTTCTGCGATATCTAAGCTTACTCCTTCAGCATTATGTCCGAATTCGAGATCAAACCAGATTTCAGACATTCCACAAGAGTTGTTGTAAGAAACTAGACCAGTAAATCCTAAAATTGGTACATCAGGTATCCATTTTTGTCCAACTGTAAGATTAACAATTGAATTGTTCCGTAAGTTTAGTTCGACTGCTGGTTCTTCTAAACAATCATCTACAACAACTGGGGTGACGCCAACTATTGGTTGAGAAAATCTCGTACTGTACAGTGGGGGGTCGAATGAGTTGTCCACTATTGTAGGCGTGTAAAACAAAAGGTTGCCCTCTCCCGGAGTTTGCCAAACCCCGTCAATAACCATTGGATCTAATACGACATTTGTGTCATTTAATCCAGTTCCAACTCTAGTGCCAATGTTCAGACCGTGTAGAACGGATGTTGACAACTTATATTGGCCTGTATCGAAATCAAACCTCAAGTCGATCACAGGGTATTCTGCTGAATCAATACCCCAAAGTTCGATGATTGGCCCCTCTAAGCCAGTCATCTGGTTACCATCAACATCTACCACAACTTCTGTTGTGCTACCTCGTAATATTGTTACTGTTAGTGAGTTAGTAGGAGTGGTTTCATGTTCGAGATTTAGGATTCCGTATCCATCAGGGAAACCTGGGTTAGGACTTTGTTTTGGAGTGAAACCTTTGACTGTCATTGAGCCTGATTGAGGGAGAGGATCTCCCATGCGGAAGTCGTCAATGAACCAACCAGGCATGGTTGTGTTTTCAGGAGCGCCGCTACCTGAATTGTGGGTTAGAACAAACTTCAGTTGGACATATTTCTGTACGTGCTCATTGAGATTGAGAGCTAGTGTTGCCCAACCACCTGGGTTTTGTGTAGGATGAGTTGATTCTCCACCTAATGCGTAATCAGTACCAGTCAGACTGTCACAACTCTGTATTCTTCCATTTCCAATTCCGATTGGATAAAGACCGTTAGCATAACTAATTCCGGTAGAGTTAGTAGCATCGAATTCGATGTGGCTCCAACCTGTTTCAGGTGGAGGGAAATTCGGTGATGATGAATTTCTAACCATCACATAGCCACAGTCGTAGTATGTGTTTGTTGGATTAGTACCCGGATTTGTTTGAGTCCAATGAAGTCCATGCCAACTTGAGAATTTAGCAATTGGAGAGTTTGGATCAACTTCCATAGATGGGGTTATCATGCTGTAAGAAAATGTACCGCCCTCGTCATCAGTGGTGTAATCATTATCGAAATCATAGATGTTTGTACCCCAGCATTCATTACCAGTGTTACACTTTTCATTTAGAACCATGTTGTCTGTTAGTTGACCATGCTCCCATCCAGTCGCTTCGAAAACTGGCGGTTGAGTGAAATCAACAAACGAGGCATCTGTGCGTTCGAAGTCAGTAGAAAGGCCTCCGCTGACTAATTGTACCGTGTCTTCATTGTATGTAAAATCAGATAATGTTGAATATTCAGTCTGTTGATTATTGTATGTAGGGTCCCATACATATTGAGCGGTTTCAGAATTGATTGATGAATAAGTTTCATGAGTAGCCATATCTGTAGAAATCATCATTGAAGCCCCTGTAACCGTATCGCCGGATGGAAGAGTTATGGTTCCGTCCACACTATTTGTGTAATCGGGGCCATCTCTAACTTCAACAGTAACTTCACTTCCATTGCTGCCGAATGTGGTGATGTTTGCGGCTCCTGCTAATGGGCAAATAAGCATCAAACATGTGAATACCAAAGCGGTTATTGCATTCTTATTATCATTCATGGGGCTACCCTCTCTCCTCTTCCAGTCCAGTCTGACATAAAAGACCGACGGGGAAGTGTCTGAACGGGTTCCCCCCTTTAGGGGGGGACCCGGTAATCTCAAAGAGAGACTAACTTAGATTGCGAAAAACTTGTGAAAGCGAGGTGCTGCAAGCCACCCACTCTCTCTTCGGATTGCTCTAACCATTCCTTATTTGCCACTGTTGTAGGCTTCTTAGGCCCTAAAGCGTCACATACTTCTGGTCCTTCACTGATAGAAAGTGTGCCGATTCTCCTAGCCATTGTCATAATAGTGACTTTATCAAAGGCCAATAATGGTCTAAGTGGGTGCAAATCAGTGGCGATCTCAACACCTCCCAAGTTTCCGAGTGTTTGGCTAGAAACTTGGCCTAGATTTTCACCAGTAAGTACATGCGTTGCACCCACTTCATTACCTCGGAGTGTTGCAATAGAATTGAATAACCGTTTCATATGGATGAAGTATTCTGTGTGATTCCATTTTTCGGTGAAAAGTGATAATTGTTCAGCGACTGGAACTACTATTAAATCCCTGGATAGATTTTCTCTGGCTGCATCACCAAGGGGCCCTTCCAATTCTAATAAATGTCTGAGTAATGCGATTGTCTTCTGCTCAGCAGCAGGACCGGTCACCGGCTCTTGAGATGCATGTAAAGGATAGACTTTCCAGCCTTTCATCAACATTCTAGCAACTGCTACTGGGGAATCAATCCCTCCACTAACGAGTGCTATGCAAATACCCGCCATGATACAACGGCGTAGATTATACTTCATCAAATCTCACATTAAGTGGGGAAATCGTACATGGATTGAAGGAGGGGAGTCCATTCCCCTTGAGCATGGAGCCATTCAGTACAGAACCGGTCACACTAATCGAAGAGGTGTTTCCACAGGACACTAACTCATACAATACACTGTTTGGAGGACGTTTGCTTTCTTTGATGGACAAGGCGGCGGGAATTGTATGTGCTAAATTCGCTCATCGTGAATTCGTTACTATTTCGATAGATACTCTTGAATTCAAGGCTCCAGCTCGTCAAGGAGATTTGATAGAGGTCACTGCTAAAATCGTGTATACCTCGAATCGAACCGCTTGTGCTAAAGTTACAGCATGGGCAATGAATAAATCAGATTGGACTAAAACTGAAATTTGTGAAGGATACTTCTTCATGGTTGCAATCGATTCAATGATGCGCCCAATTCCAATTCCTCAATTCAAACCAGAGACAGATGAAGAACATAGTGAATGGGATGCTGCAAAAGCAATCAAAGCACACATGTTATCTCAAAGGAAAAAATGATTCAATCATCGATTCTAGGTATCGATTCTACATCTTCGATTCCTTTGTTTTTCGAACCAGTGCTTACTAGTTCACTGAAACTTGAAGGAATTACTGCAGGTGGAGAAAGGTGTGAAATCATTTCAGATACCTCTTCATCACTAACATCGCCACCTTTACTCTTAGCCAATTCTTGTATTGAAGATGCTAGTTGTTCTTGTCTGGAATGTTCTGCTTGAACCCGCAGGGCATCAGTAGTCCTCCTTCGCTTTATCAAATTACGAGAAAAGGCTCCTGCTCGGCCAATCGGTTTTACTAATTCCGAAAGAATTGATCTCTTCGCACCACGCCTTACTCTACCTTTGCGCGAAGACACTAATCTACGAGATGTGCGTTTGGCAGATAATTTATTGACGCCGGGGTATCTTTCCTTCTGAGATTCAGGTTCTTCGGCGACTGGCGTTGCTAATACAGATTCTTCTTTCCTCGCTGAAGCAACAAGTGATTGAGTTGGTTCAGGTTCGACAGGTGCTTGTAGCGGAGAATCTGGAACCGAGAATTCGCTAGGTAAAACCCCAGGTACATGAACACCATTTGCTCCAACGAATGATGGTAGGAAATGAGTTGGAACCGGAGTTGGCTCGGGTTTTTGCATCGGCACTGAGTATTCATGAGTTTGTCTTTGATTCAGCATTTCGTAGGAAGTCCCGATGTGATGCCCTCTGTGTACTTGGTTATACGCAGCAGAAGCTTCAGGAGGCTGCCATCCATTTTGAATCACTTGATTTCTCTGTGTGACCATATTATCTTTTGATCTTGCTAGTAAACCAGAAGGAATTTCCTGCACCTGAGGTTCATCTTCATCATCCCACATTGGCAAATCTAAATCTTCGATTGAAATTGCTGGGCTAACTATCTCCGCATCGATTACGCCCGTTGAATCTGATGGATCCATTATGTCGATGAAATGTGGAATTACTGGAGAAGGGAATATCTCTACTGGTTCTTGAATCAATTCCAACTCCTGAGTTATTTCATGTCGCGGATATTCTGAATCACTAACCATTGCATCGACACTCGCTTTTGCATCAACTAGTGACATGCCATTTTGAATTCGCTGAATCAGTGAACAAAGTCTCATCATTGCAAGATCTGGCCCAAAAACAGTATGACAATCATCAGCATTTGTATCGATAGTTAGTGTTGGCCTTCTTGTAATGTAATGCGCTGTCGACAATACAATTCCTGCAGCTCCGAACAAGGCTTGCGTCTTCCCGTTAAGGCCTCTCCACGCAACCCAGATTAATATCAAACCGACGACTGCAAGCCAGCCTGGAACTAAAGTTGTATGATGATGATGAACTCTCTTGACTGCATCTAACTTGATGTCTAATGCATGTCCAGACTTAGATTCAAAGGATACCTGTTTCTCGGTAAGGGTTGCCCTAACCTTACCTCGAACTCCTTCCAGTGACAAGGAGCGGAAATTAACCCGATCTCCTATGACACTGAGCCCCTCTGGCTTCGTGTCCATTCGCATCCCGAACCGCTGAACTTTAACCCGAGGTTATGAATCCACCGTTTGGCCCCCCCATAGGGGGGCCGTTATTGGGAGTAGTTCAGCCAAGCCGAGAAAGTTTAGCGCTACCCATGATTCTAGGTCTGGAATCGAGTTGAGCAATTATTACTGTAGGAGGGTTCTCTTTACGAATAAATAATGGAGATTCCCAAGTAACTTCAAGTCCGGAGCCTATCGATTCGACTCTGCCTACAACAAATTGTAAATCAACACTAGCATGTACAACATCTCCAACCGCTAAAACTCGCTTTTGAAATGGAGATATTGCTAACTCCAAAGAACTTTTTTCGTGCTTTTCTAAAGATAATGGAATTGAAATCCCTTTATTCTTATCTTCGACTGCTGGATGGATGATTAGTGAACCTCCCGTTAGGTGTTCTTCCTTGGTATTACGTAATGCAATTCCAACACGATCTCCTGCAACTGCTTCTTCAACATCGTCATCCATAACTTGTAGACTCTTGACTGTACCAGGGCCTTCAGCAGGAAGTAAATGCAATTCGTCATGAACAGATACCGAACCTGCTTGAACATAACCAATAGCTACCAGCCCGATTCCTTTGACATTGAAATGTTGATCAATAGGTACAACCAAAGATTCGTTCTTTGCAGATTCTAAATCTCCAGAAATCTCATCCATCAGCCCGTATAGTGCCTCTCTTAATTCGATACCATCGGTTCCGCATTGCCTCCAACCTGAAAGTCCGGCTTGTGACATGAAACCCTTAACCTGGTCCTCATCAATCCATTCTCCATCAGCAGGGTTGATTACGAAAATCCCTTTTTCTATTCCTGCTGACGCAAATCCTACGAGCACTTCTCCAAATGTTGCATCGACTCCTGTGACTTCTATTAATCCAACTCTTGCAGCACATAATGAATTGAAAAATGGGCGTATTCTTTCAGGCATTTTGGCTGGGCGAATAATCGAAAGAATTCTTGCTCCGTCTGGACCGGATTCCTTGTTAACATAGGTGTGTACGTCTCGCTGATCTGTAGCCTTGGCGATAGATTTGGCCAAGTCATCACTACCAACCATTGCGATATTGAGTACGGTCATACCTCTGCGAGTTACGACCTGTTCTTGAGCATGCTGCAATCAAGAAGTCCTAGAGATTCGTCTGAACTCCTTCAGCCTCAAATCGTATTCATCTACTGATAAATTTCTTATTCTTTCTGTCCCAAATGTTTCGATAGTGAAGGATGCAGTCACTGTTGAATGAACCAATGCCTCTGCTAATTCATCATAACCAACAGGGCCATTCTTCTGAGTCAAGAACTGAGCCATTGCTCCTGCAAACGAGTCCCCACAACCAGTAGGGTCTGTTAGGTTGAGTGTTGGATATGCGGGCATCGAAATGAACCCATCTGGGTGTAAAGCCAGGACTCCATGCTCGCCCCTCTTAACAACTAGAATTCCGCCTTCTTTCATTTCAAGAACTTTTTTCGCGGCCCGTATAAGATTGTCATCTGAAGCCAGCATTCTAACTTCACCATCATTCAATACAACGATATCTACTTGTTTGATTACACTCAATAACTCATCATGAGCAATATTGATCCACAAGTTCATCGAATCCAATATAGTAAGTCGCTGCGCTTCGGTTTGAGACAATACAGAAGACTGCAAAGAAGGGTGTAAATTAGCGCACATTAGCACTTTTGGATTCGTATGAGTTACGGGAACTTTTGGTTGGAAGTGCTCAAACACATTGAGATGTGTTTCATGCGTTACAGCCTCTGCCATGTCGCCATGATAGGATCCTTTCCACCTGAATGTTTGACCATTACTAGATTCAATTCCGCTAATTTCTAAGCCAGATTCTGTATACCAATCTAGATGTTCTTGCTTGAAATCGTTACCAATAACTCCAACCAAAGAAACTCCATTACCTTGCATTCGTCTCATATGGAATGACGCTGAAAACCCACCATATGATGCAGAACCACCTAACTCATCATTCCTAGAGCCCAGGGGTGTTTCCAAAGAATCGTAGGCCAGACTGCCAACGATTAAAACATCCATACAAATCATCCCAAAAGGTCTTGATGCTCATCAATATACGCAATAGTGATGTCTCCAGCGAGGAAATCCTTCTCGTCCATAATCCTTCTATGAAGCGGAATAAGATGTTCCACACCTGTGATTATAGTTTCATCCAGAGCCGTCCTCATACGGCGTATTGCAGACTCTCGGTCAGGCCCCCATGCTAGTAATTTAGCAAGGAGACTGTCGAAACAACCTGGCATTTCATACCCCGGGTGGGCATGTGTGTCGCACCTGATACCAAAACCAGATGGGAAATGACATTCCCATATACGACCAGGCGAAGGGACGAAGTTTGTAGTGTCCTCTGCATTCAACCTACATTGAATGGCATGACCACGAATCATAATTTCATCCTGAGTTAATGGTAAACTTTCTCCTTGTGCGACTCTAATTCCTAACTCAACTAAATTGTGCCCTGTAATTAATTCGGTAACTGTATGTTCCACTTGAACACGAGGATTAACTTCTAGGAAGTAAAAATCTCCATTTTTATCTCGTAAGAATTCGAATGTTGCAAGACCCTTGTAACCGACGGACTCGGCACCTGCGCACACTAATGCACCGATCTCGGCTCTCTTTTCGTCAGTTAACCAAGGACCTTCTTCCACAAGTTTCTGGTGGCGACGCTGAATAGAACAAAACCTTTCACCGAAGTGAATTGCATTCTTCCCATCTCCCAAAACCTGGAACTCAACGTGCTGAGCTCCTTCAATATATTTCTCGACGAAAACTCTGTCATCACCAAATGCTGATTTTGCTCGGCTTTGGCATAGTTTCAGGGCACTTTCAAATTCGCTTTCTTGGTTGACGATTTGCATTCCGATTCCGCCACCGCCTGCTGCTGCTTTGATTATTACAGGGTAGCCGATTTCATCTGCTAATTTACTGGCAACTTCTGGCGTGGAAATTGGCTCACTGCTTCCTTTGGCAGTTGGAAGACCTGCCGCTTCCATTGCTGCTCTCGCTTCAATCTTGTCTCCTAAAAGTGTAATGACTTTCGCTGCAGGACCAATAAAAGTGATCCCTTCTTCCTCAAGGCGTTTAACGAAATGTGCATTCTCCGCCAAAAATCCGTATCCCGGATGAACGGCATCGCAATCCATATCTTTTGCAGCTTGTACTACTGCTTCGATGTCCAAATATGAGTCCAAGGGGTTGGATCTCATTATCGGATATGCAATATCTGCCATTTGTACGGGCAACGATAGCCGGTCTTCCCTGCCATGAATAATCGCTGCTTCAATTCCCATATCTCGAAGGGCCCTGAGTATTCTCAGTGCGATTTCCCCACGGTTCGCAATTAGTACACGCTTGAATCCCATAGGTGTGTCCAGCCGAACCTATTCTATGATGAAAGCGGTCAGAACCGGCAGGAAATAGGCGATTTCCGCCCCCGAAAACCGGAAGAGAAAACTTAGATATTGGCTAAAAAAGTGCAAATCTAGGGATTTCCTTATAGCCTACCCAACCAATATCAAATTATGGCGGATGATGGAAACACGGGTGCTGCGACTGTCGAGCGGTTGGCAGGCAGAGATCTAAATCAAGACGGAAGAGTCGTAAATCTGGTGATTTGCGGAAACTCTAGATTTTATGATTATGAATGGTTAGAAGAACAATTAGAACAGTGGATAAAATGGAATGCCCACCCTGATCTAATCATTATTGGAGGCGCTAGCGGCGTGGATTACTTGGCCGAGAGATGGGCTAACAACCATGCGATACCAATGGCTATTTTCACCGAAGCATGGAATGAACCAAGAGTTGGATTAGAAGACACTGGTAGGCCAGAAGCATCCCCCTCCCTTGGTGACAAGATGTTAGAACATGCGACTCACTTGATAGCATTCCCCGGCCCTAAATCCAAGTGGACTACTATTATGATTAAGCGCGGGCGCGAGTTAGGCATTCCTGGAGTTGAAATTCCAACTCCTCCTGAAGGCGAAGCGTGATCAATACACGTCACGTAAGTAACGCTTCTCTTCCCTCATCATTGTCTTCTCAATGAAGTGAGTTGCGTCGTCTTCTGACATTCCACCGTGTTCAATTGCAATTTCAATTAATGCTCGATGGACATCCTTTGCCATGTAGGTCTTATCACCACAGATGTAGAAGTAAGCACCTCTTTCGAACCATTCCCATACTTCTGCCCCATGCTCTTTGAGCCTATGTTGGACGTAGATTTTCTTTTCTTGATCACGTGACCAAGCTGTAGTAAACCGGTATAGATGGCCCTCGTCGAGCCAGTTCTCAATAGATTCTTGATAGTAAAATTCAGTCTTAGAAGATTGGTCGCCAAAGAATAGCCAATTTTTCCCACTCCCTCCATCATGCACACGCTGTTCCATGAAAGCGCGGAAAGGCGCAATTCCAGTACCTGGCCCAACCATGATAATATCTGTAGATTTGTCAGCAGGCAGAACGAATGATTTGGTAGGAGACATGAATACCCCTACGTCTGTCTTGTTTACTTCAACTTCATCCGCCATGTAAACAGTACACAGGCCGCCACGATCTCTTCCGTGGTGAGAATAACGAACAATTCCAACTGTCAACTCTACTAAACCAGGGTGTGCATCGTGGCTACTAGCAATAGAATACAATCGTGGTTTGAGTTTGTCAATTAATTCTACAAACTCTTGAGGAGAGTAACTCACATCGAAATCTTTCATGACATCGATATAGTCGCGTGACCAAATATAATCCTCCATAGCTTTACCATCTGTAGTAAGATTCTCCAACCTACCCAGTGGGTCATCGCCAGGAATGGATGGTAGAAGAACGGTGCTCGATACGGATTCATCATTCATCCAACCTGGGCCGTCACCTGCAACAGATTCTCGGTATCTATCAATCATCTTGACGGTAATTCTCATTCCACTAGAAGTCACCTTCTCTGTCAAGGAGTTCACGAATTTCTTGTTAACACGATGAATTTCAAAGTCCATCTTCAAAGCTTCTTTGATTGTCCTTTCACCATTGTAAGTCATAACCATGTCTTCGCTGTTCCAGCCCGCCGTCTCAATTAGTAAATCGACAGTATGCCCCGGGTTTTCTGCGATTACACCTAATGCATCTCCTACTTTGTAATCTAATCCAGAATCTCCTAAATCGAAAACTATGTGCCTGGTCTCTTTCCGAGAACCTTCGCCGTTCAAAACATAGCACTCGGTAATCTTAGATTGGTACGGATTTTTTGCGCTCCATTTGGTCATAGTGTACACCGACATGCCGCCCACCTGAACCGGATAGATGAATGTTAGGTGCGATGATGTCTTAGAGTTGAAGTACCTGCAATCACATATGGTAGTACTAGATTTGCTCGGCAGTGGCAATGCTTTCCTTCCTTCAGGGAGGCTCCATTCATTCCTAGTAATCGATAAGCACATCATCATTGATTGCCCTCCTACTGCCTTAGCTAGTCTGCGAATTGCAGGAATTAGTCCTGCAGATATTGACACGATTCTGATCACTCATGTTCATGGCGACCACGTTTTTGGATTCCCATTCCTGCTTCTAGAAAGGAAATACATTTCTGATAGAGAGGGTTTGAAACCGCTTACAATCGCCGGCTCTAAAGGAGTTAAAGAGAGGCTGACCCATCTGTGTAATCTAGCATACCCAGGTTCCTTAGAAGAGATTATTGAGAATATTAACTGGGTAGATATTCCAGAAGTAGAAGGCTGGACAATGGAGAGGTTCGAAGTTCTCCATGACCCAGAAGTTGACCCCCACGGATGGATGCTGACCAACAAGCAGGGTTGGTCAATGCTACATTCAGGAGATTCTGGGCCGTGTGAAGAACTGTGGAACAGAATTGGACAGTGCAAATTTGTAGTTGTTGAAATGGCAGTTCCTGAATATGTTCAGACTGAGCACCATCACAAGCCAAGTGACATTAATGATTTAGCCAATAAATTCCCCAAGACTAAATTTGTAATAACTCATACATACATTGATTCAGATTACAAGATTCTTACCAAAGAGGTTCCGAATTTTCCTGAAAACGTAATTCATGGCGAGGATAACATGCAATTTGAACTTGATTCAAACGGCTCAATATGTTAGAATAAAATAGTCAGAAAATAACAACAAGGCGGAAATTTTTAGTCCGCCCTAAAAAAAAGTCATCTGTTGATCGAATACAGATGAAGAAAAAAAAGGTTATATCGGTTTTTGTATTATTATATTCAAATGCATGGAATAATAAATTCTCTCAAAACGGCAGGTTATCAAAGAAAAAATAGTCTTCGGCGAACAAGATAAAAATACACTCTACAGTAGAGCCTTTTTATATCAAAATAGATGAAAAGCTTCAACCCTTTTTATACCCCCAATTGGTTTGGGATATGTTAGCAAATCCTCACTACAAAGGGGTGGATTGGGACTAGACTTATATGGCGGACTCGGACTCCCCGTAGGCATCACGCATGACGTGGGCCGAGCAATCAACCAGCATGACAAATAGAGGAGGTGTTATTTTTTGAAGAGAAATATTTTCGATGGAATTCTCAACCAGAAGACTCTATTTGTTCAAAAGGAAGTACTGCGCCACACTTACCAGCCAGAATCTCTACCTCACCGAAATGAAGAAAGAGACCAACTTTCATTCAATCTAGTAGAGGCACTCAAAGGGCATATTCCTTCAAACATGATATTGTACGGTGTGACTGGCGCTGGAAAAACTGCCGTCACTAGATATGTTTGCGACCAACTTCAACGCAAGGGTGAATCTATTGGAAGATTTGTTCACCCAGTAATGGTAAACTGTCGCCAGATAGATACTCAATACAGAGTATTATCGCATCTTGGTAATGCATTACTCGAAGATCATGAGAAAGACGAGATTCCTTTCACAGGCTGGCCAACCGACAGAGTATTCTCTGAATTGGTAAAGAGAATGAACATGCGTGGAGGCGTATATGTTCTAGTTCTGGATGAAATAGACCATCTAGTAAAGAAAGCTGGGGACGACCTCTTGTACAACCTAACTAATTTGAATGCTGAATTAGAAAATGCTAGAGCATGTGTAATCGGAATTTCAAATGATCTAAAGTTCACAGATTTCCTTGACCCAAGAGTTCGTAGTAGACTCGGCCAGCAAGATATTGTATTCAATCCATACAACGCTGAACAGTTGCAGGACATTCTGCGCTCACGTGCTAAACTTGGAATTAATAGTGAATCAATTGGCGCAGGAGTGATTGAATTGTGTGCTGCCTTGGCTGCTCAAGAGCATGGCGATGCACGTTGTGCTCTCGATTTACTACGCGTATCTACTGAAAAGGCTGAGCAAGAGGGTGTTGACGTGGTTGAACAGAACCATGTTCGAATCGCCCAAGCTCAAATTGAATCTGACCAAGTAACTCCTGTGATTAGAACTCTACCAACTCAACAAAAGTTAGTACTTGCATCTGTATTGATCAATGAAAAGAATGGATTAAGAAATATTCAGACTGGTGAAGTTTACCACATCTACAAACAAGCATGCACCCACATTGGGCAGCAATTCCTGACAGCAAGAAGAATCTCAGGAATTATATCTAATCTTGACATGCTGGGCTTGGTCACAGCAAAAACAATCTCAAGAGGACGATACGGAAGGAGTAAGGAAATCAATTCATGTATTCCAACAAACATTGACCCATGTGATGTAATGGCAAAGGCAGAACCTACTCTTACCGAGGTTTTCTCGGCAAAGTACCGCCACCAAAGTCTGCTTTGATACATTTACAACCGATTGAGGGTTATGCCAAGACTCTTAAACGCGTCCAAGGTCGAACGGCGCATGAGCACTGATGTTGAGAATGGAAAGAACGGTATGTTCGAGATTCTGACACAACCCTCGAAAACCTTGGCAACATGGTATTTCTGGATAGGTAGCCTCGGATTATTCCTTGCTGTACTGAACCTGACAAACAATATTCATCCAAACTATCATGTTTCATGGGGCGGACTACTTACCTTCGAATATACCAATGATGCATTCGGAAGCAAAGATACTGCTGCTGCATTCGGAGTTGGAGATGCAGTATTCATCATGTTGTGCGGCGGAATTGCTGCACTTGGGGCCCGCACCCTATCAGGGGAAGACGGAATTGCAGAATGGGCGGTATCAATGCTTACCAGCAAATGGTACAACGACCTTGTCGAACCTGGAAATGGTGGCTGGTCACTAATCGTCGGTACATGGTCGATGTTAGGAAGTATCGTATTCTACTTCTACTGGGGTATCACTTCCACAACATGGATTGACCCTGGTGTCTATTCGTGGTCGATCGCTATGATGGCTGTTGGATTAGTTCTACGAATGCTCGCATCTGTCGAACAAGAAGAGTAATCAGTGCCCGTTTCGACGCAATAAAGCGTCTAAATAACCCTGCATAATTCCGATCCATAGTGTTAATGACCAAGTAATCAATACGAATAGTGGTTTGATTCCATTCTTAGGCAAGTGACTTCTAAAGAATGAAGATGCCCAGAATAATGGAAGAAGTGAAAGTAATAGCACTTCCCTAGATAGTGAGTAATAAGCTGAATCTGTATTAATCTCATCATAAGAAAGTAAGTTTTCGATGTATAAGGATGTACTAAAACATCCCATGACTAGCAAAGGAACCATCCACAAAACAATCCATGAAGAACCGATAAAATCGTGCTTTACTCCTTTGTATCTGCGATGAATACGGACGTGTGCTCTAGCATCTCTTCTTCTCTTATGCAAAAATCTTCCAAGACCAGTTTCAGGAATATGATTTACCACAGCATTTGGAGTATATACAATAGTTCCACCATCCTGAACTAACTTCAGTGACACTTCCATATCTTCTGCATGATACCAAGAAGGATCGAAACCGCCTATCGAGCGCAACCTTTCTGTCATAAACATCGAACAGGGACCGTTTGCTAATTTCGTGCTACGAGGACGAGAGCGATATTTTGATTCAATTTCAACAGACCTTATCCTCGATATCACATCTTCTGCTTGGCCGAATACTGTCCTTCCAGTTACTGCCACTACCTCTTCTCCATCTCTAGACCTAGAGACTTCAAGCATTCTTTCAATCCAATCCTTTTCTGGTCTAACATCAATATCTGTAATTGCAAACCAATCACCGTTTGCAGATTCTAATGCTGCCATCCTACCTGCTGATAATCCAATAGCACTTTGATTTATGACGGTAACTAATTCATGTCCAGCCCATTCTTTGACCTTATCTTGGCTTCCATCACTTGAACCGTCGTCGACTAAAATTATCTCAATAGGACTGTGAGTTTGATTGACTAATGAATCAAGACAGCCATCAATCCAATCAATACCGTCTCTAACGCAAACAGCAACTGAAACAAGAGTCATTCCTTCACCTCGAATCTGGACAATAATCCTTGGCACTGTTCTTTGGCCTCTAGACTAGTGATTCTGAGAACTACACCTTTACCGGGCTGCCCATAAATCACGTTAGTTCCTAATGGGGCTAACAAATGAACAATAATTGGAGCGAGGTCTTCTTCGCCATCAACCTCGATACAAGTGGTTTGATCGTTATGTAGAGCGGCGTTTATGGAATCAATGAGTGATGGTGTAATTGCACCAGCTGGGTTATCGGCCTTTAGGAGGATATCGAATGAAGATAAGTCTACTTTATCGGTAAGTTCACTTCTCTTAGTCATTCCATCTACTAAACCAATATCTGGAGTTACACCCATATCCAATAGAGTCTCAACACTAACATCTCCTACTGCTATAATTCCGCCCGGCGCAATGTTCTCCATTGCTGCAGACATTGCGACTTCAGGAGATTCTTCTGGACCAAGGAATAATTCGCCGGCTGGCTCTTTTAGTTCAGCATCCAAACCTCTGTGGAAGAGGTATGTCTTACTCCTATCAGATTCATTCAACCAGTGTTTACCATTTTTATCAATAAGGCCTGCTCTTATTCTGGTACTGGAAATTATTCCTCCAGTCTCATCTAGAGTGTGTGAAACTTCAATGATTTCAAGGGGCACAAGTCCATTTTTCAACCTAATTTCATTAATTGATTGACAATTGCTCAATGTTTCAGGAGTGCATATTATGCTATCACAGTCTTTTCGAATGGGCGCGGGGCCCATGCTATCTTCCAGTTCATGAGTTGAAATCCTTTCATCCGCCCAAGCAAGTATAGCTTCTCTACGATCTTCGAATGATTGTAAGAATGGTGATTTTGAAGCCGACATCGCATCATTTGTTATCCAAACCTCGACTAATTCAGCAACTTCAAGAGCAGTAAGAAGCAATTCCTTGTGGCCATCGTGAAACCTATCGAAGGTGCCGCCTACTAAGCAGCGTTCCAACTTCGCCATACTATCGACTGTGTTTGGATGGCTATTCAATGAATCGCAAAGAAAGCTGTGCCCCGACCCGTAACAGCCCCTGTCACAGTCTCCTCGGGAGCTTGACCCAGGGTCAGGGCTTATCTGTGCAGCCGGTTGGTTGTCTCACTCTCATACTCTCGTCCAGCGAGGACCCATTACCGACCACATTGTCCATCGGTTTGCATCAGAGGTCATTCTCCGAGGAGTCACCCTGGTCTTCGTCGATGGCACGTGGCCGCTATCATTGGTATCGCAGTTCACTGAGCGGACGCTCTCCGTGCGATGTTGCATGTGCGGCCAATTGCCTCTCAAAGCACATCATTGTTGAAACCGTCGGTGAAGAGCAAGATGGATTTCTTGGTTGAAGTCAGTAGTCAATGGCGGCTCAGGCATCTGCTTTTGGAATAGCCAACCCACTAATGGGTGGCTTTTTCCTGAAACAGGAGGCCTTCCTTCTTCTGCAGCTTTTAGAGCCTCCGCTACATCCTCTAACGAATCTGTCCCAATGCCTTCAGGCATGTGATGAACCAGAACCAAATCTTCTGATTTCAAATCTTGCTCAAACAATATAGCAGCCCAAGGTAAGTCTAGTAGAGAAAGTGCTGAACGACCCAAGGTTGATGACATACACATCAATAACCAAGATGTTGAATGATTTTTCCATAATGAAAAGTGGACATCTTCCATTATTCCCAACACATCTTCGCGCTCAAAGTTATCTTGATTCAATAACCTACTATGATGAGGGCATGCAACTACTAAACGTTCAATTCCAGGTTTGTTCCAATTCTTACGTAGTACTTCCGAAACTTCTAATGGATTTGATAACCATGTATCGGTTACATCTATTTCTTCCTCGAACCATTCTGAACTGAGTAGCATTACAGTTGCTATAGCGGGATGGTTTGTATCAAGTGAAATTATACTGAGAGGGTTGTTCCTTATTCTCTCCATTAGAATGACTAGTGCATCTCTGTCAACTAATGCGAGATCTGCAAGAGTGGAAGTGTCAAAGTCATCCAAAGTCGCTAAGGTTGCCCATACTGGATTCAGATATTCCCCAATCCTCCTCCATCTAGCAGATTGGCCTGCTCTTGGTGTCGCAATCCATGCTGCAAGTGGGAAACTTTTCTCGTGGCGGTCAGCCCATTCTTCATCTCCGTTTGCCAATTTACATGCCTGCCACATTGCTTCGATTTGATTATCTGAATTTTTGGCAGTAGATGAATTGCCTCTTCTCAATTCACTAGGATTCGAAGGAGGTGTCCAATCGTTTGGTACAGAAATTTCTGAATCAATACTAATTGGCAGATGAAGACGGCCAGGCATTTCCAAATCGAATTTACCTTGGCCCTCTTGTGATGTAAGAACAAAAGGTAAGCCGATTTCAGGTATTTCGCAAATTACCATTCTACATTTGCCATCACTGGCAAACCTAGTTAACAAATTATGATTCGCAGGCCAACGCCAATCCAAAACAATAGGAAGATTAGATACTTCTAATGAAAAATTGACAATAGATTCTGCAGCCCGTTGCGAAATAGATCTAGTATCGATTATATTGTCAAAACTATCTGTCCAAACTCTTCCGGGGAAATCATTCAACACTTTTCTTGTTAATGCATTGGATGATGAGTTTTCAATATCCTCTAGAAGGCGATTGTATTTTCCATCAATCGATTTTGGACCAAGCCTGGGGTGAATTAATTTCAACCAATTTCTAAGTATACCCTTCGGCAAAGGGTTTGCCGGAATAGATAGAAGATCGCCATCAACTATTTTCAAGGATTTCGAAGGAGTATTTCTAACAATCAAAGATCTTTCACTTCGGCGACCTAATCTGGCATGGACTCCACCTCTGGGACTTACTTGTGGACCCGAGTTACCCGCTCTTCCAATAGCTGCATCGCCATCACGTAATACATCAGGTAGTTCGGGCCAGTGCCCGGATGGTAAAGATGTGAACCAACTTCCCACTCCTAATGGCCATGGCTTGGAATCCTGTAGAAGTTTAGCACGGACAACTCCCATCACTTTCGGTCGTTCCATCCAAGCGGTAAGTGTCATTGGACTAGCATCTGTAGGAGCCACGGCTCGACGCATAGATTCCAAATCCCACCACACTGGATCTTCGCCTCTTTGTACGGCCCACTGCCATGATATTGACGCCCCCTCATTTCCACTGGAGTTTTCTAGTACTCCGCTTTCATCATTCATAGGCCTATCAGGCAGGCCAAGAAGAGGTCCTGCTGGCATAGATGCGTAACCAAGTAGTAGCATTGAGCCTTCTCGTGCTAGCACAATTCCAGCAGCTCCAGGAGGCGGAGGCCATCTTACTAGTTCGTCCAACCGAGCTAAACCATCTCCTTCTAGACGACTCAATCCCTGAGATGAAAGTCGATACCTAGAGCCGCGTAGATTGTGATCATCTCGGGCTACGTCGCCCGATTCACGCAATTTCTTCAATGCTGCAGATGCGTGTGGAACTCTAAGTCCCAATGCATTGGAAACCTCAGTCACGGTTCCTCCGCCATCTGCCAACCAATCTAGGATTCTTCGTTGGTAAGTGGAACGAATACGGTTACTTCGCACCATTGTCACCAAACTATACCACTACCCCCTCGCATATCAAAATTTCTGCTTACTTTAACTTAACTTGTTACATTTTGTTACATATTTCCACTGGAGATTGTAATTAATAAACTCGGTTTAACAATAAAACCACTATTTACTTCGTTTTTTGAGTCAGTTAATGTAACTTCGAACGGTTCGTCGGCAGAACGGTTATATGGGCTGCTTCGCTCCTTGAGTTTAACGGCCCACCCGACACGCAGGATTTGGCCGGATGACAAGGAGGAGATGACAAATGAAGACAGTAAGAATACGTGAGAAAATCAAGAAGTTCCTAGGTGACCGCCCTCGCAACACGGCAGAGATCTTGGAACACATTAACAGTACTATGCGCCATGGCACCACTAGTCAGCAATTAGGAAATGTACTCTCCAAGGACAAAGACATCGTCAAAGTAGGATACATCAAGAGATCCGGCATTCTTTCTGGCGGATATGACATCTGCGAATGGGCTACTCGAACATGGGTAGCTGATAACTGCCCAGGATGGGAAGAAGGCCAACCACTAATCATCGACTCTGAAGGAAACGTTCAGACAAACGATTTGATTAGGCGCAACTGATTGATTCAGATGACAATAAGACTCCCTCCTACAAGCGGGATGTGTATTTTTTGCGGTGGCCTAGTCGTAGGATCCGTCTGTACATCTTGCGGAATGGTTCAGAATTACTGACCACTGTAAATTGCAAGGGCTTCTTCAAGACCAGCTCCATCACAAATAACCGCTTTACATGCAGCAGTCATCCTAACCGCATCTTCCGTGCCTTTTTGGTGAATATTCCTCCCAGTTGCCGCTCCTCTACAACCAGAAACTTGCATCTGTTGAACTAATCGCTCTAAGAATTCCTCGGGTGGAAGAGATCCTCCTCCTGAACATATGATTCCACAGCGACCTGCAGCCTCAGCTGCTATGCCTAAACTTTCAGGCTGCGTCATTCCTTCGAAAGCACGTGGATAGTTCACTTTAGCAAAATCTGCACCTAAGCAGCCAGCAACACCTGCGGCCCCAGATATTAACTGGGGATCTTTCTCGTCAGTTACTGCTTTTCCACGAGGGTACATCCAAACAACTGAAATCATTCCCATTTCATGTGCTTGGCGGATGAAAGTTGCCGCTTCTGTTAGCATTTCGTGCTCATATTCTGAGCCGATGTAGACTGTATAGCCGATTCCAACAACATTAATTCCATTGTGAAGCAATGATGCTACATCATCTAAATCCCAAAGAGCCTGTGACACGGGATCTCTTTGACTGGTTCCAACCATGTGAGATTTGGAGTTGAGTTTTACCAAGTAAGGGAGTTCAGGATAATCTCTCGCATACTGAGATATCAATCCTAATTGTCCAGCGAATACACCGATTGTACCTTGAGCATGGGCCTTAGCCCCTATCTCGAAAAGGTGCTTAGGGTCATTAGATGACAATGGAATTTTTTTGCCACCATCATAGAAGTCGTCATTGAGGTGCTCAATCTTCTGGTCACAAGCAAAAAGATTCATTTTGCCTGTACCACAAGTCGCTGCATCCATGTTATCGATAAATGTCTCGATAAGTTCGTCAGGAACATCTGCTGGAACATGGTACTTGGTCGCCATCAAACCGCCGACTTTACTCAAGGACTTGAAAACATCGTTTCCAAAATAGGCAAGTTCGAAAAATATATTGTAATAATAATGAAAGAAATATATGCTACTTTTTGAATCTTATAGCCATGCAGAGCACGTGTGGCCGGTGTGGGAAAACCGGGCATACAAGCAAACAATGTAACTACAATAACAGAGCTCGACAAAGGAGGAAGGAATTTCGAGTCTGTTCCTTATGTAAAGAAGGAGGACACAACTCTAGGACTTGTAGGCTAACCAACCCTGCTAAAGCCACGATCAGAGAGGAGAGGCTCTCTGCAAGAAGATGCTCCCATTGTGGAGTAAAAGGCCACAATATCAGAACTTGCCCCGTTAGTAACCCTGGGAATTCCAAAATATCTGCAAGAGATAATCGACGCAAGTGCTCCCATTGCAGTAAACCAGGACACAATATGAGGTCGTGCCCAATTTTGAATCCAGGTAAGGCGCTCAAATTTAGCAAAAAGGGCTGGAGGCACTGTACTAATTGTGGTAGTATCGGACACAATTCTAGAACATGCCCAGAACTATACCCTGAGAAAAACAGGATTTCTAAATTAAGAACTGAAGGTAATAGGCTGTGCACGCATTGTTACAATCCAGGGCACAATCGTAGAACATGCCCAGAACTAAATCCATCCGCAGCCAAATTACGACTACAAAGAAAATCTAGCAATAAGGCACTACGTAGGTGTAGTATTTGCAATAGCATGGAGCACAATGCTCGCACTTGTGATCAAAGGTGATTACTGGCCTTCGAAACTAGGAACTCTTCGCTCGACATATGCAGCGATTCCTTCCTTAGCGTCACTACTACCGAATAGAGCAGCCTGTAGTTCACGCTCAAGTGCCAAGTGGTACTCGAATGGAATCTCAGGTCCTGTCTGGCAAGAACGCTTGATGTTTCCAACAGCCTTTGTTGCCTTGTTAGGTAGAGTGAATTGACTAGCCCAATCTAGAACATCACGGCGGAAATCATCAGCATCTCCTTCCCAAATATGGTTGATTAGATTGCAATCCTTTGCATCTTCGAAGGACATTAGTTCTCCAGTAACCATCATCTCTAGAGCCTTAGCTTTACCAATCAGACGAGTTAGACGAGCAGTTCCACCAGTTCCTGCTAAAACACCAAGGTTGATCTCTGGAAGTCCAACCTTTCCTGCATTCTTGCGAGCGATTCTGATATCCGCAGCCATTGCGATTTCAAGACCGCCACCAACTGCGTGTCCGTTCATTGCACAAATTACCAACTTGGTAGTTTGCTCGAAACGAGAAAGTGTTTCGTTAGCGTGAAGACAGAAATTGTACTTGAAACCAGGAGTTACGCTGTTAAGCATCTGAATTGAAGCACCTGCTGAGAAGAACTTAGCGCCGTGGCCAGTAATTACAATCACAGTAACATCATCATCGAATCTTGCCTTGATGATTGCAGTATCAATATCACACATCATTCCGTGAGTGTAAGTGTTAGGGCCCATTGCGTCTCCTTCTAGAGGAGCTCCTGCTGAGTCTGATGCTAGTTCGATAACTGCGATACCGTTGTCTGTGGTACCATAGTTAACTAGACGGTTTGGCATTGGTTCAAGTTTGAGTCCGTATAGGTCGCTCATGTAGTCTGCCAAAAGGGTCGGCTTAATGAGTCAATCGCTGTTCTCACTAAACGAGGTCTTTCCACCAGAACGTCGAACTTCATTCCAACGCTCACCGACTTTCTTAGCCGATTCCGAAGCCTCCCACAAATCTCTTTTCTTGGATTTCCTGAATGGTAAACGACGCACTCCTCTACCCATAGCCTTGGGGTCTTTGGTCAGCATGAAAGGGCTGACTATGTAATACAACATGGTTTTGTACCATTTAGGACGGAATAGTTTTCCAATCCAAATCAAACCATCTCCTTTTTTGGCTTGATTCCTCATCCAAGAATTACACATGAACTTGAAAGTTCTATCACCAACTCTGTTCATCAAAAAACGGTTGGATACTGATGTCCTCACATAAGGCATCAGTTGTTTTCTTACTTCCTTTTCATAATTGCACTTGCCAAGAATATCTTGAGCTGCCAAATGGCCAGACCATACAGCCATCCTCATTCCGAAGCCCCACATGAAGTCCTGTAATCCTCCGGATTCTCCGACATAGTATCTACCATCTTGGAAATAGTGCTTGTTGATTGTGAAATCTCCTTTGCCTCCAACTCTCTTAATTGGCTCCATGTCTATTTCTGGATACTTGTCTTGGTACCATGCAATAGTTTCATTCAAGAAACGCTCAGTACCTCGTTGTTTACGCCATAAACAAGTGCAAATAAGGCCAACTCCATCAATTATAATGAGATACGAATAAGATCCAGGTGCTAATTTATCATTCAGTTGGAATGCAATGTGATTAGGATGTTTGGTTTTGAATATCTCCCCGTATGCTACTGCACTAGTACCTTTAGGACCGCAAGCAATGATTTGGCAATCCTCTTCCTTGACTTTACTCTTGTAGTGCAAATTAGCACCTGCTGCTATTGCCATTCTTTTGAATCCTTGATCGATAGTATGTTCCGAAGTGCCTCTTTCAACAATACGATATGCAATTCTAGGAGAATGAGTTTTCGTAATTACATCGTCTGGGTGGATTAAGTCGACTATACTGAATTCTGTTGCTTTGAATTCTGTTGGGTCATAGCCCCATGTACGTAATTGATCAAAGAAATCGTCATCCATCGACCAATTCTCTAGAGCCTGGAAATCACCATCGAATCGTTGGCCGGAATCGGCCCTTATATCGTGGACATGAACCTCAACACCTGCTTTTGCCAAAGTGGTCGCTGCTGCTAAACCTGATAGCCCAGCGCCCATGATGTGGATAGGCCCGGCGTCCGCCATGGCAATCACATGTACAAGGATGGTTTCAAGGATGCGGCTAGTATGGGCTGTAATATGCAGGGGGAAGTATTCATCCAAGAAGCCCCTGAACATCTTGATGTAGATGCCCTTCGCACAAAACTGGATACTGACGGATGTGGAGCCATTGTCTCATTCATCGGAATCACTAGGGGTCATGATGGAGGGGAAGAAGTACTTCGCTTAGAATTCGATTCGTGGCAAGAGAAATTGTCTCAAACTTTGAGTGATTTAGGTCATCAAGCAATAGAACAATTCTCTCTTCACTCAGTTGCAATGGCGCACAGGACTGGTCAGGTAGGCCCAGGAGAAAATATTGTGGCTATACATGTCGCTAGCCCCCATCGGAAAGAAGCATTTGAGGGATGTGCTTGGTTAATCGATGAACTCAAACGGCAGGCCCCCTTGTGGAAGAAAGAAGTCAAGCCGAGTGGGGCGTCATGGAAAGCAGGATTGGGGTGAGAATATGGAAAAAAGTATCCAAGCAGTTGTAGACATTGGAGGGAAACCTGTAGTGCAGAGAAGAGCCATAGCGACAGGCCTAGTACATCTTTCATCAATATCCAAATATGCAATCACCTCTGGAAATGTGAAGAAAGGAGATGTTCTTGAAGCATCTACTATTGCTGCAATTCAGGCCGTTAAAGAAACCCCTAGAATAATACCTCATTGCCATCCTATACCTCTTGAAGGATGCAAGGTGGATTGGGCTTGGGAAAATTTAGCGCTCCGCTGTACTGTTGAGGTGAGCGCTCATTATCGAACTGGGATCGAAATGGAAGCTCTAACTGGAGTTGCTGCAGGTCTACTGTGTGCTCTTGACATGGTCAAATCTTGTGAGAAAGATGAAGATGGACAATATCCTGAAACTCGCATTTCAGATATCGTTGTCCTAGAGAAACACAAAGCGGAATGACCCGCTTGATTGATGGAGGGGACGCGTATCGCACACAACATGGCACGTACTGCTGACTTAGCACACCACTTCCTAGAAGCCGTTGACCAAGCGGCAATAGCAAGCGCTGAGTGGCGTGGTTTAGGCGATAAGAATGCTGCTGACGCCGCTGCAGTAGAGGCTATGCGTCGAACATTCGACAAAGTCCCCTTTGATGGTAGAGTTGCTATTGGTGAAGGTGAAAGAGATGAAGCCCCGATGCTATTCATTGGTGAAGAACTTGGAAATCAAGTTGGAATCGAGGGGGCATTACAAATTGATATTGCAGTCGATCCTCTAGAATGCACTAACAACTGCGCTGACAATTCTCCTAACTCTATTGCAGTATTAGCAGCAGCGCCTAGAGGAACATTACTCCACGCACCTGACTGTTACATGGACAAAATTGCCGCAGGTCCTGAATTAGCAGGTCATGTTAGCCTAGATGGAGGAGTCACATACAACCTAGAACAAGCAGCCTACGTCCTAGACAAGCCTATGTCGGAAGTCAAGGTTGTAGCACTCGATAGAGAGAGGCATTCAGAATTATTCAAAGAAATCAGAGAAGCAGGTGCTCAATTACATTTGATGGGTGATGGAGATGTATCCGCAGCAATTTGGGCAGCGAGGCCTGATGGGCCATACGATATGCTACTTGGAATTGGAGCAGCTCCTGAAGGAGTGATTACTGCTACTGCTCTTCGAGGAATTGGCGGAGTATTCGAAGGAAGACTTGTATTCCGTTCTGATGAAGAGGAAAAAAGGGCTGAGAAAATGGTTGATGATGATCTAACTCGACTCTGGGATGCAACTGACCTTTGCCGTTCAGATGATGCTATATTTGCAGCATCTGGTGTATGTGACGGATATCTACCAGGAGTAATCGTCGGCGAAGACAGTGTCCAAACATTCGCAGAATTAATCGATGTTAGAACTGGTGAAGTTACTCGCCATGATAGAACACACTCATTGTGATACCATGGTGAATCAATTACGCATTGAAGTTCGATTGCCAGAAGGGCATTGGTCTGGCGATGTCTCTCGTAATAGGCCTGAAGCGATTCTACGTATCGAAGAAACGATGCCTCTTAGCAGAGGAAGAGGTACTGCCAGACTTTCATCATCAACAAATTTGATCTCAGATTTAGAACAGCATACTGGAGTCGATGAAGTCCGAGATTTAGGAGACAATCGCTATGAGGTCGACATCGCACCCGGTGGAGGTGGATACATCAAGCCGATTAGAGAGGTAGGAGTGATTCCCAAATCTCCGTTCGAAGTAAGAGACGGTTGGGTTGACTGGACAATTGAATGCGCTGCTGACAAAAGTAGAGAGCTTGTTCAATTGCTTAGAGATGGAGAGATACCATATCGAGTAATATCAACACGTTCAACAGGAGCTAGAATGCTTACTCCTAGACAACGAGTGGTTTTCGATTCTGCAATGAATGAAGGTTATTGGGATTCTCCGAGGAGAATTACACTTAGCGCTCTTGCTGAATTATTGAGTGTTAGTAAATCAACTCTATCAGTACAACTCCATAAAATCGAGGGAGTCGTATTAAATTCGTTTGCTGATGAGATACGCAGAAACTCACCCTAGTAGGTTCATACGAACATGTTCGCAAATTAATGAATAGTAGGAACCCTGTCCCCGTACCATGGCAGAACTACCTAAGACATGGGAAGAGTGGGTCGACAACTTTGGCGAATGGCAAGATAGAGTCGGTTTCAACAGAGAGTGGTTGGGAGATTTCGACCTCTCAATCTTATTCGATTGGGACCGCGCAGGTGATGTAATCGAATTCGGAGACTATGCAGGGCGTGCAAAATGGGAGAGAGCGCTTCAGGTTCCTCACCAAAACATCCGTGATGCTTTAATTTCCATGATTACTGTACAGGGAGACACTGAATTCGCATCTGTAGAGCAACAGAGACACCTACTAGATACTGCACCTACAGATTATGACCGCTATGCAGCGGCCCGAATTATGGCCGAGGAGCAACGTCACGGATGGCAAATGGCTTATCTTTTGATGACATACTTCGGACAACAAGGGCGCCGTGAAGCACAGAAGCTTCTAGAGAGAAATGCACAGGACGGTGACCGTCTACTAGGTGCTTTCAATCGTCCAATGCCACATTGGCTAGATTTCTTCTGCTACACAATGTTCGTTGATCGTGATGGTAAATTCCAGTTAGGTATGCTTTCAACATCTGCCTTCAAGCCGCTAGCTGCTTCCATGGGACCGATGCTCAAAGAAGAGTCGTTCCACCTGGGAACTGGTTCAAACGGTCTACGTCGTATCGTCAAGGCCGGAGTTATTCCTCTAGACATGTTACAGCGTTACATGAACAAGTGGGTTGCTACAGCACACGACTTGTTTGGAACAGATTCCTCAACATCGGCTCACTGGGCATATGTCTGGGGAGTAAAAGGTCGATGGGATGAAAGGAAGAAACTCGATGCTGATATCGATGTTGACAAAGAAGTCCTCAACGAAGAAAGCCGCGGACACTATCACGAAGAGATCGCTAAGGAAGTTCAAAAGTTGAATGGATATCTGCCAGAAGATTCTGGAGTAACACTATTTGTGCCTCATGAAAACTTCCACCGTGACATCGGTAAATTTGGTGGCAAAAATTGCTATACAGATGGTAGTTTGTTCGAGGGTACTGAAGAGGAATACGCCGCATACCTCCAAACTGTACTGCCAACTGCTGAAGACGAAGAAGCATTGAAAGAAATTTTCAAGCAACAATGGGTCGAAGATAAACCATTAACTCCTCGTCAATTAGCAAGTGGAATTGGCGCTACTGCATGAAGGTGAGTGAATGATACCTGTCTCGCTCTACGGAGCCGACGAAGTAGAATTAGAACGCTTCTACTCGGTTCTGCCTCAACTCGTAAACGATGCTTACGAAGATCGCCCATATCAAGAAACACTATTCGCAATTACAGGAGAAGATGTCATCCAACATATTGAAATCGCAGATTCCTGGGCTAAGAAAACTCCTTTCGCATGGCCTGAAGATGTAGTGATGGAAGTCGACATGGCGATTCAGACAGTGAAATATCCAGATGTAGGGTTACTAGAACATCTAATGACATTAGAGAATGTAGATTGTGTTCGGATATCCAACTGGATGCACTTTGAAACCAATGTATATCCAGTATATTCCAAAGATGCGTGTGCTGGTCTTGAGAAATTGGGGCTGCCAACTCCATACAGGCCTGACGATATTGCATCATATGGCTTGTATGTCCAACGACTTGAAGGACTGAAAGTCCACGCACCAGCCGAAGGAATGCCGGAAATTGGGCTCCCAAGAGCTCGAATCCTGCAACTCGGCTTGGAGCGATTTGAATGAAGAATGCAACAACACACGCCAAGTTGCTTGTCGTTGCAATAATTTGGGGCCTAGGATGGGTTGCTGGTCGAGTTGCAGCACGAGACATCTCACCATTCACCGCAGGATGGGTGCGTTACATCATCGCAGTCGGATGTTTCCTTGTATTTCTGAAGATCACAAAACAGTGGGTTCTTCCAAATAAGAAACAGTGGAAATTGATTATCATAATTGGTTTCCTTTCTACGTTCTTGTATCAAGCGTTCTTCATGTACGGAATGAAATGGACTGCTGCTGGCGATGCATCACTGATGATTACATTCAATCCATTGTTTACTGCTATCCTGGCAGTTCCTTTCCTTGGAGAAAAATTCGATAAAAGGCTTGCTTCGGGCCTATTCCTTGCAGTTAGTGGAGTTGCTGTTCTTGCTTGGTACTCTCCTAATGTTGACATCCCTGTCAACGAGAGATTACTTGGTGATGCTTTGATTGGATTATCGGCATTATCTTGGGCGTGCACTACTATTTTGATGAAAAAAGCGATGACTGGAGAAGGTGCAATGTCGCCGTTACACCTTACCGTATGGTCTAGTGTTGCAGGCCTAGCTATACAGACACCCGCTGCAATATGGGAATACAGCCGAGTGGGATTCCCTACTGATGCTTCGATTGAAGCGTGGTCGTGGTTAGCATTCCTAGCGATATTTTCCACTGTACTGAGTTATGTTTGGTTCGCAGATGGAATAAGAAAGATTGGAGCGAGTAAAACTTCATTCTATGTCTATCTGGTTCCAATATTCGGCATTTTCAGTGGTTGGTTACTGTTGGATGAAAAGTTAGGCATCTCTCTAGCGATTTCATTCATACTTATTGCCGGAGGGGTTTATCTGGTTCAATCCAAGGAATCGTCATGAACCAGAGTCCCTTGGGTCGTGACATGGGAATCAACACTGTTGCGGTAATTGGCGCAGGAACAATGGGTGCAGGCATTGCACAAGTTTGTGCTCAAGCCGGTTGGAAAACCAATCTCTACGATGCCTTTCCTGAAGGATTAGAACGCGGCATGAAAGCCATCGATGCCTTTTGGGACAAGGGAATTGCAAGAGGCAAGACTACTTCTGAACAGAAGCGAGAATGGTCTGCAAACTTGCATGCTGTCTCCGATATGTCATCCGCAGTTGGAGATGCGGATTTAGTGATTGAAGCAGTACCCGAAATTCCAGAATTAAAACACAAAATTTTCACTGACCTTGGGGCCATGACCAAAGATGATTGTATTCTAGGAACCAATACCTCCTCGCTATCCATTGCTGATATTGCAGCAGCATCAGGTAAACCTGACAAGGTCATTGGAATGCATTTCTTCAATCCAGTACCTATTATGAAACTCTTGGAATTAGTCAAGCATGACTCTTGTTCCAATGAGACCATCGCTGCGGCGGAAGCTGCTGGTGAGGCTATGGCCAAAACCACAATTCTAGTTAGAGATGTTCCAGGTTTCGCTACATCTCGCTTAGGAGTTGTTCTAGGAAACGAGGCAATCAGGATGCTTGCTGATGGAGTCGCTAGTGCCAAAGACATCGATACTGCGATGGTTTTGGGATACAAGCATCCAATGGGCCCACTTGCTCTCACAGATCTAGTTGGATTGGATGTTCGCAGAGACATCCTACTAAACCTCAAGAGATCATTCAATGATGATTCTTACACTCCGCATCCACTTCTTGAGAAAATGGTTGCAGAAGGCCGCCTGGGCAAAAAATCAGGTAAAGGCATCTACGACTGGTCATCTGGTTTTGCTGAAGAAACAGAATTACCCTGATTACTCTTCTTCGTCGGAAGAAAGGCACGCATCATACCAAGACTCCAAGTGAGAGATTCTTGTTTCGTCTAAGCCCAATGTCTTAGCTTGTAATAGTAAGAATTTCCTTTCCTCTTTGGTTACAACTAAATCTTCCATCGCCAGTTCATATGCTTCTAGATAGGTCCTCTCCGCAGTAGTAAATGACTCCGGCATCAATCTACTTGAGAACCCATTGATTACGCCAAATATCGGCTTGCGCAACAAGATAAGTGGCGCACCAATTACGACACCACCAATCCATCCAGAACCACCGACCAAGTTTTCTACAACCTCTGAAGCAACAAGGAAGGAAATAGCACCGATTGTTGCGAATATCGCTGTGCTGAATGTTTTGCGCAACTTCTCATCGATTCCAAGAACATCGTTCTTCAATATAGCATATGTGAACATAGTTCCTTCGAATAAACCTGCAAACAATGTACTAAACAAGAAACCATAAAGTGCAAAGAAATAGTACTTCATTGAATCATTTAATTCCAAATCAATGAGATCTGCAGAATTGAATTGACCAAATACTGCGGAGATGTAAATCATGAAGAACAACGCCATTCCTTGGAAGAAGGTTTTTCCTCCAAATCCTATGAAAATAGCTCTTGCTTCAGTTGACTTCTGAACTGAAATTTCATCTTCCTCATCCACGCTGAGGCTTTTCTGTGCATTACGCATAAATGCCAATGCGATGAATGCGGTCAAAACTGGACTCATCAGCAAGAGACGGCCCAGATCAGATTGTTCAATTGTAAGGAAGGTGTATGGAGTGTGCTCTTCAATACAATTACCCTTCAAATCATCTCCATAAGAAGTAGTGACAATCCCTGATTCTTCACCACCACCTTCAGGACATTCGATATGCAGTGAGCCATTAAGTGCACCCTGAACGCCTCCAGAACTTGTGATTAATATAGTCATCAATCCGATAGAAATTAATGGAAGAGCCCAATATAAATTGTTCTTGATTGAATCTTTAGTCATAAACTTCAGAAACTTCACCGGATAAAATGAAGAAAGTGAGAGATACATGAATATCGACAGAAGACACATTGTATAGAAGACAACACGCCAATACTGCATAATTGGTAAAATCTCAGGTCCAAATGGATATATCGCATACCAAGTAACTATTGTTTTCAAACCTTCAACATAAAGCATCAGTGACATGAAGCGATTCTCTGGAGATTCAGGCCTTGCTCGATAAATCATTGTCGCCAAAGTGAACAAGAAGATCAGTGTTAGAATCGAAAGAAATGCATGGATTACTCCCATTCCTCCCCAAGCATATTCAAAGTCTATGTCGCGTAAGGTTTTGAGATACCAAGCAAAGGAGCCGCTCTCTGCCATAATTGACTGAAGTATTGCAAAGTGGAAAAACTTACCCCTGTAAATAACAAGATATTATCAACTAATCGGGTGTCGTTCAATCATGGAAATAACACGTGAGTTCATTCGGACATTCACATTCATCACTGGCCCATTAGTTCTGATCAGTTACGCATACGCTCTTTCTCGCTTAGAAGACTGGGATTCATTATGGGGAGGAATTCCAAAAACCTGGATTACTTACATCGTTCCATTCATGTTCCTTGCTGCAATTGGTTTCCTGATGTATTGGTGGGTTGCGTTATTCCAACTCGATGTCGCAGTGTTTGAATCACTTAGATGGCCGTGGAGTGAATCTGATGGCAATGGCGGTCAGAGATTGTTACTCGCGTACGCCATGTTTTTGATTCCCTCAGCGATGTGGATTGATAGCACTGTATTTCATATGTCCAACTCTTATTCTTGGACACCCTACCTTGTAATTGGAATACTGGCATTGGCATCTATTGGGAACATCATGTTTGGACTCCTTGCATATGGAGCTTGGCAAGATGGAGTAGACGGGGCAGGAATAATGCTACTAGGCTCTGTTTTCCTTGGAATCCAAGTTATACTCAATGACCTGATTGTGTGGTCTGCTAAGTTCCCTTGGTAATCATAAAGAGAAATAGTCCAAGATGAGTATGAGAATTATCGACAATGATAGTAATAGCATCAATGCTCCTGCTCCTAAAACGAACAGTATAGCATCACGGTTCTTACGATACCATTCATGCTCAGTCATTTCTTCATCCAATTCCTTTAGTTCTTCGATACCTTGCTTAATACGTTCCTCAGGTTCGAGATCGTAAATTGCTTGGGCTACGAGTTGCTTAGGATTTGGAATAGGTATTTTATCGCCTATTTCCCTAAGGGCTTCAGACAAATCATCTCCTGTTGGGTCGGTTTCTCTCCAATTAGGTCTGAATTTTGCATAAATTCGAATCAAACCCAACCTAGTAGCCAATGAAATGAACATTATGACTATGAAAACTTGAGGTACTATTGAAACTGGCAACAGGATGACAACCCAAGTAACCAGAAGGAAAATCCAAATTAATTCGACAACCAAAGGGCCGTTGTTTGAGGCTTTTTCCGGTTGTGGACAAGTCCTTCTGTCATGCCCTTCCTGTCTACAAATACCGCATTTCCCGGCCATGAGAATCACTCTTTGTCTGAGAAGTCAGGTTTACGTTTGTTCAGAAACGCATCTATTCCTTCTGCGAAAGCAGATGTGGTTCCTGCTGCTTCAATCAGTGTTTGTTCGTGTTTCAAATGAGTTTCAAAGTCATTCACATTTTGAGTTAGCAAGAGATGTTTTGTGGCTTCTTTAGTATGGTTGCCCCATTGTGACCAATGGTTCGCAATTTCAACAGCCCTGTCGATTAGATATTCTTCACTGACAACTTCGTCGATTGCACCTAAAGCACACGCTTCGTCTGCACTCCATATTTGATTTTCAAAGAAAAATTTCCTTGCAACTTGCTCACCAACAAGTCTTGGCAACAACCAGGTGGTGCCTCCATCTGGAGAAAGACCAATCCCTGAGTATGAGGCTGCCATCCTACCCTGCGAACTAGCAACCCGTGCATCACATGCAAGTGCTAATCCGAGCCCACCACCTGCTGAAGCACCATTTAGGGCTGCAACAATGATGGTCTTCGAAGTTCTCATCTTGATTAGTAACGGGTGAAGAATATCTGTTAATTCTCTAATCAATTCTACGCTGTCACCATCATCTATCGATTTTTGAAATGCTGAAATATCTGCTCCTGCAGAGAAAAACTTCCCTTCACCTGTGAGAACTAATGCCTTGACATCGGAGTCGTTTAGTCCAGCGTTGATTGCTTTAGCTATCTCAGGTAAGAATGCCCTTGAGAATGACTGAGTGGCGGACTGACCGGAAAAACGAATCAAACGAACTCCATGGCCCATGTCACTGAATGAAACACTCATCTATTCACCTCAAAGTTTGACATTGACGTTCTTTACCTTGGTATAGAAATTGAGAGCATCCTTAGATTGCTCTATTCCAATACCCGATTGTTTCCATCCTGTGAAAGCAGTTTGGGGGAAGGTAATTGGATATTCATTGATACTTACCATACCTGATTCAACATCCCTAGCAAATCGGTGAGCGCGTGAAAGATTGTTGGTCCATATTCCATTTAGAAGTCCGAACGGAGTGTCGTTGGCAAGCGCAAGAGCTTCAGAATCCTCACTGAACTTAGTTACTGCCAAGACTGGCCCGAATAATTCTTCTTGGAATAGTAGATTGTCGCTGGAAACACCGGTTACTACTGTTGCTTCCATGAATGCACCTTCACGATCTAAGGCATTTCCGCCACATACAACTTCTCCTCCTTGCTCTAATCCCTTAGCAAGCATATTGAGAACATCGTCTCTGTGAGTTGTATGAACCATACTTCCCATCCTTACGCCTTCTTCCATACCAGGGCCTACAGGCCACTTGGAAATCTCTGCTACGACAGCATCCACCAATTCATCGTGAACATCTTCGTGAACAATTAATCGTGAGCCAGCCCAACACATTTGTCCAGCATTCATGAAAATACCAAAACAAATCGCCTTAGCACAGTGGCGTAAGTTTGCATCAGGGAATACTACGTTTGCTCCTTTACCGCCTAATTCTAGAGTTACGGGGGTCAGGTTTTCACTAGCTTTTGCCATTACGGCTTGGCCCGTTGGAACTCCACCGGTTAGTACAACTCCGTCAACACCAGAATGTCCAGCAAGTGCATCACCGATAAGTCCACCAGAGCCTGTTATCACTTGTAGTACACCAGTTGGAAGACCGACTTCTGCCTCTTCCATTGCCTTAGCCCATGCTAGTAATGATAGAGGAGTCCAAGATGCTGGCTTTGCAATTACAGTGCACCCTGCCGCTAAGGCTGGTGCGATAGAACGGATAGCAAGTTGCAATGGGAAATTCCAGGGAACAATATGTGCAGTGACTCCTAGTGGTTGCCTCAATGTGTAATTTAGTCGGTTTCCAGGGACTGGAATGGTACTACCTTCTATTTTATCAGAAAGTCCAGCGAAGTATTCCATTGTCCAAGCACCATATCGAATTTCACTTAGAGCCTCACGGAATGTTTTACCATTGTTAGACGATTCAATTGCTGCTAAACTCTTGGCGTTAGCATATGTTGCTGCAGCCATCTTTTGCAGGATCCTACCACGCTGGGCCGGGTCCATAGCAGCCCAATCTTTGGATTCCAATGCAGTTCTTGATGCTGCTACACAGCGCTCAACATCTCCAATTGTTGCTTTAGGCGTAGTAGCAATTACCTCACCTGTAGCAGGATTCAACACATCTGCAGTTGCTCCGTCTTCAGCATCGCACCATTCACCTGCAATCATCATCTGTTCGCTCGTCATAGCACAGGCGAGGAGGAACCGCCTCAAAGCCTCTCCCATTGAGCGTTGTCTTGATTAGCCAGCAGGCACAGCAGTATCTGATGGCGAAGCGCATAGGTATCGCTGAGGCGACGACAACATTAGTCACAGGCCGTCCACCTATTTTGGTATTAATTGCCGGAGCAACGGGAGTTGGAAAGTCAACAACTGCTGTAAAAGTGGCTAACGAACATTCGTTTGCTAGACTACTATCTACCGATGCAATAAGAGAAATTATGCGCGTTGTAGACATTTCTCAAAACCCTGCACTTCACAGATCATCATTCTCGAAAGGGGAATCGGGAGATTCCGTCCTAGATTGGCAAGATACTTGTAAAGCGGTAGAATCTGGAATTAAAGCAACTATTGAAAGAGCTCAGAGAGAAGGTATTGACCTCATTTTAGAGGGAGTCCATCTTGAACCTAGTAGTCGAATATTGCGTTCATGGAAAGATGCTGGAGGAATCGCAATTGGAATTGTAATGCACGTTGAAGATGAATCACAACATATCAGTTTCTTGAAACAAAGAGAAAGTCATTCATTTAGAAATGCTGAGAGATATATTTCATCTCTACCAAGAATACGTTCAATACAAGAATCATTGAAGGAAAAGGCACGAATCTCTGATTGGAATTTATTGGACCCTACTAGAGTAAAAGATACTCTCGAACGATTCAATCATTGGTTAGATTTGGCTTGGAATGAATGGCGTAAAAAACGCTAATCATCTAAATCTATGTCAAAAGAAATTATTCTGGTCAGCATAGAGTTCCTATCTGCTGCCCCTAATTCAGTACTTACTGAAATAACGCCTTCTGCTTCGGTTACCGTGATGTTAAGAAGTTTCAATTCAACACCTCTAATTTCTCCATGATGTAGAATGTCATCATGCAGCGAATTTATTGATTTCTCAACACTCTCAAATTCAGATAAGCCTGAGTCATACCAAATTTGTGCACGATTTTCTGTGAGTGTAGGTAAACTTTCAGCAATTTCAGCTGATGCCTTGATTGTGTCATCCCCTGCAGAGTCGTATGGCATTGATATACCTGCCATCTTGACACCGAAAATTGCCATCGACAATAGTGACATCATGAGCACAACACCTGTGGCCAATAGCATCTGACCTTTGTCGTCCTTGCCAATAGAGCGCATCATGAACCACGCTCCCATAAATCAAGACTTATTGTCCAGATGTGATCGTCTACGGCGATTAACCCGTGTGCGTTTACCGTACTAGACCCTGGCGTTGCTACTTCACCATGAGGTTGAGATGTCCCTGAGTCTTTTGCTAGCCAACAATTCGCTTCAATACCTGTTGCGATATAACTCTGAACCAACTCACATGCCTGGTCCTTTTCACCGCTTGAAAGAAGTTCTGCTAACCTTGATTCGTAATCCACACCTGTAGCATTTGTTCCTAAACCTAGATTTATCGCATCTTCTCCGGCGAATTGCATTTCAGCATCGATGGAAATACTCACTTCGTCTGGAACATGAACTGTGATTAGAAATGCGGCTGTCATGAAAAATAGCCAAAACAAAGTCAGCATCTCAAGGATGTGAATTTGGGCGTTCTCATCATTCTGCAATTAATCCACCTCATGGCGTGAACGTTCCTGCTGCTGGTTTTAGAGCAGGCAGTGTAGTGATACCAATCAAATCAGGAGAGAATACAATGATGTTGAAACAAAGCATTGCCATCAGAATCATCAGCCCTGAATGCTTCATTCCACTGGTAAATCGACCAGTAGCCATCAATCCGGCCATTGAACCGTTACCTAAGGCTTGCATAGTTACTCCATAATAGAAAATCGTTAGGAAGAACAGTGGTTCAATGTTACGGATAACCATGTTACCCAACTGTTGGCCTCCTCCTGCGTCTCCATCATCACTAGGTTCAGAGTTTGAACCAGCAATAGCTGGAATGAAAACCTTAGCAAGTACGACAATAACACCTAGGAAAACACCGTACGATGTCCAAATAACCGAAATATATGATGAAATTGAACGTTTGCGTTCACCCTCAAGGAACTTAATCTCTCGACTATCGTTTGCGGCTGTAACCAAGATATCAGAGATTTTACCTCCTGCACGGTTTGCTTCAGAAATTAACGAAATCGCACGCATCACCAGTGGAGTTCCTACTCTTACAGCAAACATTTCGATAACGTCGCCGAATGCTACACCCCAAGAAAGTTGGTCACTCATCTTCTTAACTTCATGATTCAGGGCCCCGTATTCACTCGTCGCCAGCGTCTGAACTGCAACTGTCATGGACAGACCTCCCTTCCAGTATTCTGCAAGATCTCTCAAGAAATCAGGGAACTTCTCTTCCATTCTGTTGGTATTTTCTTTTACCCTATCCCAATAGAATGAAGCAGGCCAGAATGTTATGAAGAACCCTAGACCAAAGAAATTGAGGAATATAGTTGGCCTAAGAGACATGCCGCCAAGGTTTACCTCTGGACCAATCCACTGAGATTTGTTGTTCATGTTCTCAGGGACTCCATCATAGTAATCCATTTCTAAACGATATGATGCTTCTTGAACTTCCTCTTCAGACAAGATAACCAACTGATACATGTTACCTCTTTCCATATCTGGAATAAATAACTCACATTTGTCATCTTTTGACTTGGTATTACCTGAGTACCTAGTTATTTCATTTCCATATGGGTCGTAAATGATAAATGAATAGTCGGAGGGTATTGCTGTACTAACAGAACATGTCCCTGTTAGTGGTTGGGGCGGACCAGCAGTGGTAATATTCTCATCCATACCAGGGACATCGAACATTTGACCTAGAGAAAGGAAGTCTACCCATGGGTCCTCGGGGCTCATCACTAAGGTGTCAGGTTCGTCTTTAAGGATCGAACAAGATTCGTTATCAGTGTAGGTAGGAATGTAATTCATATCATATTTACAAACGGTGTTAACAAACAGGGGTTGCCCGTTGGGCGATGTTGTAAAATGAGAATTTGTCAGCCAGAATGCGAAGCAGGCCAAGCCCATGAAGATGCTAACAGCGAGTATAGCATACAACTTTGTTAGTGTAGAATCGTCTTTAGGTAAGTCCAGCTTTACAATGATTTTTTCTTTCTTGCGTGCCAATATCTCACCTCCGATTACATTTTTTGTTCTTCACTAGATGACCATACAATGAAAGCAAACATTGCATGAATCATTGGTAGTACCAAAAGGACAACTAGGTACAATGTACCCTCCTCCATTTGAGCACCTGCACCGCTAACCCAGAACATAATTACAAGCATAACGATTAGGAACAGAGGCATAGCAACTGCAACGACAACATACGATTCCGCTAGCATTGCCAATGATTCAAGGAACTCGTGCAATCTGGTTCTGTTCTCACGCATGTAGTGTTCAGCGCGATTTAAGAAATACAATTTCAATGAACCTCCAGCAGTTAATGTTCCGACCATTCCTTGGAAGAATTCTGTCATCCATGGCGATGCTGCTCTATCAACAGCCATTTTCATCGCGGTTAGAAGATCGTAACCTAATAGCGAAACATCTCGATAAATCATTGCAGAATCGTATGCAATCTCCCCGTAAATATCTCCATTCAGTGCTAAAGATTTGAAAATCTTGTGAGGTGTTGCGTTTGCAGCAGCCATAGCAGCGGTATAAGATGCTGCATAAGGTAGGTATTTCTCAAGTGCTACTCCACGAAGTTTAGCCGCTCTAGCAGCAGAACCCTTCAGATATTTGAATGTACCAAATGGAACTAAGAATCCTAGAACGATTGGAAGTCCCACCTTTGCAAAGACTGGGAACTCCATGTATTGGTAATATGGGCACCCTCTACTCTCAAGTGTTTCATCAACTAAATCTCCATTCCAATATTCCCACTCATAACACGCCTGAGCAAATGAAACATCGGGCCTAGATTCATACCAATCAATTAGACCGATATCTGGCATGAATATTGCACCGAGAAGGATGCCGCAGATAATTGCAACAGCGACTGTGGTTACGAAAACTTGTGCTAGATACACTTCAGGCATTATGGGCATGTTCCCTTTGACAAGATCCTCGGAGAGAGTTTTGTCGTTTCGTGCACGTTTCTTGAAAGCACGACCTAGAATTCTGTGGCAGATTTTTTGCCAAGCAGTTAATTCCATTCATCACACCTCTATTACTTGTGTTTGTATCAACGCAGACCGTCAACACGTGCTAGAATCTCGTGCGGGCGCACGTAATATTCAGTGATTATTTGGCTAACTTGGTCAGCCTTTCGTATATCATTGAGAACCATCCACTCGAGGATTCTCTTTCTTGTTCTCAATTCCCTACGCATTTCATCTTGGCTATAGTTGATCTTAACCATAATCTTCTCCAATACGTATGACTTACCTGAGAATATGAAGTCATCATTTGCTACATTCCATCGGAAAACTTCGTTGGTAATTACTTCCAGAGAGTTAGGGTCGATACCGACAATCTCGACAATTTGCTTACTTCTTCTGACACGTCTGCCGTTAATACGAGTCTGAATTTGAATTACACATGCTTCCAGAGCAGGTAGTAGAACACGAGGTATGTCAATCGGTTTGTTCTCAAGGCGGTGAACTAGCGATGGTACAGAATCTGCGTGCACTGTGGAGTATGCACAGTGACCAGTAGCCATTGCTTGGAATAGAACATATGCTTCAGCACCACGAATTTCACCCACGATGATATATTCAGGCCGCTCACGAAGAGCTGCTTTTAGTAACTCGAATTCTCCAATCTCTCCTTCGTTGGATTCTCCACCAAAACCTTGCCTAGTCAAACCAGGAACCCAGTTTGGCTGAGGGATGTTTACTTCACGGGTTGATTCGATACTTACAATCTTCATCTGCCATGGAATAAAGATACACATTGCGTTCAATGTGGTTGTTTTTCCAGAAGCAGTACCACCTACGAATAGCATTGGAACTTCATTTTGGAAAGCTACCCAAAGATATGCGCCCATCAATGATGATAAGGTTCGGAAAGCGATAATGTCACAAGGAGAGAACGGATCGTCCTTGAATCTTCGAATACAGAATGCTGAACCACGAGTAGAAACTTCACGACCCAACTTCATGACAATTCTCGAACCATCCATCAAAGTAGCATCCAATAGCGGGTCAGCGACAGAGATGTGTTTACCACATCGTTGTGCCAACTTGATAACATATGATTCTAATTCGTGATCTGTTTCCCAGACACATGTTGTTTCCACAGATTCGAACTTGCGGTGATAAGCGAAAATTGGTACATTTGTGCCGTCAAGAGATACGTCTTCTACGTTAGCGTCATTCATCAAAACATCCATTTTACCGTATCCTACCAAGTCTCTTCTAAGGTAGTAAAACAGCTTTGATTTCGATTTTTTGTTTATCTTGAGTCCGTATGCTTTGATGACTTTGTCCATTGCAGTACGCAGATAAGCGGTTGGGTCTGCATCTATTTCTTCGATATCTGCAGTTAGTGACCTGATGAAGATGTCCAACAACTCATCTCTCCATTCTTGTTCTTTTTTGTTCAGTGGAGGTTCAATGATTTGGTAAATGATGTTCAGTGTCCTCTTATCACGAACAATTCGAGCGAAAGCATGCGGTGGCATTACCGGATACTTGTCAAGTTCATCATACATTGCTCGTTGTTGGTTGCGCTTCCTCTTTTGGCCACCTCCACTTTTTTTTGCCATATGTAGAACCCCCTGACGCTCATGACACGGTTACACTCGGTTATGACCTTTCGCCATTGTGAGGGGCCCTACGGGCCCTCTCACAGAGTATTGAGCCAAGCCGTAACACTAGATTCTAAATCTTGAAGATTGGTTTCATTTGAAAATGTTATATCGGCTTCTGAAATGATTACATCAAGTCCCCATCCAGCCTCTCTAGCATCCCTTTTCTCTAGATCAGATAAATCCCCGTCTTCGGAACGTGCCCTAGATTGAACCCTTTGGAAGCGGAGGCCCTTGGATGCGGTAACTGCCACAACTAGGAAATCATCTCCCCAACTTTCAATGAAAACATCTTTCTCAGCAGTTCCTCTCAAACCTTCGATTAGAACGATTGGGTTCTCATTCAGCAGTTCGTTTACCACTTCTGTCAACCGATGTGCCAGCACATCATCGCCATGTTCGGCTCGTAATTGAGTAGCTATTTCTCCAAATACATCAGGTGCTTCTACAATTCCTCGTGATCGGACTTCAGCCCTCACCATATCGCCCATTGAGCGAACTGGAATCCCTCTTGATTCCAATATTGCAGCGAACTCTCCTTTGCCTGCAGCAGGCAAACCACTGACTGCAATTACAAGTCCCATATTAGCAACGGGAGGGTTTCAATTGTTGAACTCTGCCCTTCCCCATTTGCGGTCAAGTAGTTTCATCAGGATAATTGAAGCGCCCACCAACCCAGCACTTACCCAAAGAATCCCTTTGAATCCTGCAGCCATTTGTGCATTGTCGAAATCGACAGCTTCGGCTTGTAATCCTCTATCACCAACTTGGTCAGCCCAATTCTCGTAAAACGACACATCGCCTTGAGTGAATGAAAGTAAAAATAGAGAAAGTAAAGGAATCACAGTTCCTATCCAAAACCAAGTCATTATTTTTGCATCAAATATCGCTTTATTAGGAGCCAGTCCCATCAAGAAGGCAGTTAAACAGACGATGTAAATGCTATTTGCAATCATTACGATTAAACCGACTGGAAGAACGGCCCATTCGTCTAGTTTCCAGGCCATCAAACACAGGAAAATCACCGATATCCAAGTTGTTGCCAAGAAATATACCGTCACCTTTGCTCGGATCAATTGAGGAACACTAAGAGGTAAACCGTTCATATGTTCAGGGGAATCTAGGGCGGTTAACCATGAATAAAAGTTGAAACCAAAGAATCCCAAAAATGGAGCGTAAGATAACAGATTTATCGGAATGGGGGCTTCTGCAAAGTCAACTAACCAGGCCATTAGTAAGAGTACGACAAGAGGTACTGAGTAAGATACTATCATTTTCTTCAATGAACCTGAACGCACCAAATCTACTGCTTCCTTTGCCACCAGTAGCCTTAGAGTACCGTTTCCTAAGAAGCCTAATCGATTCCATGAAGGGAGGAATATTTCTTTCTTTGAAACGACTTTTACTTCGAAATCATCCACAATTAATTGCGAAGCGAACCAAGCTAGTAGAACTGAAACTGCTAAGGCTGGAACTGCCAAAAGAATACCACCTGGCTGCTGTGTAGCAAGGCCCCATAGGAAATATTCTCTCGGCATCAGGCCAAGCCCAATTGTAGTACCGAGCCCGATTACCGCCAATGGAGTAACGCGACTTACCCAACCACCAAGCAGCCATAGAGATGAGGCGATGAATGAAAATGCTAGCCCTTGAGCTAAAGTCACAACCATAGCAATCCATGTTCGAGGCAAACTACTGAACTCCAGAGGGGTACTAACATTGGTGAAACTCTCCAGCAATATACCAACGCCCATACCAGTAATTACTGGTGTCAGAATTAACATTACGTAATAAGATAAATCCTTCATGTAGTATGCGAAATGCGCAGTAGGGTTAGTCAAAGGTTGTAGTGCTGGAGATGCCAGGATGTAATTCTTGGTACCTGTCCTTGCAAGAACTTTCTCACGGCCTAAAAATGCAAAGGAACCCATTCCCAAACTAAACAATAACAATGGAAGATGAAGAGCAATGCGCATTTCGCCCCAAGAAAAAGACTTCGAATCAGACAATGAGTCCGCTCCTTGAGCCGCGCCTTCTCCTACTAAGAATTGAAGTCCGATTGTAGCAACCATTGTTACTAATGCTACAAGTAAAGGAAACAGAAGGATCCTTCTTTTCTTTGCAAAATCAAGATTCTCTCTAAATTCTTCAACGAACATCACTTTGAAAGTTGCAGAAAATGCTTTCCAGCCTACAAGGGGGTTGTGCAAATGAATACCGCCTCCACTTGAACCAAGTGATTCGGGGAGGGACCGGTCTGTCACTTCAGACCAATCTCTACTGGTAATCGATGCAGACAAACTTATTCCTCCTCATTTACACCTTCATCGCTTAATCTCTCTGCTTCTTCAATTGAATGCCCTACTAATCGTATGAAAACATCCTCTAGAGTTTCACTTTCTGATTCTTTGAGGCCTTTTACGGTCCCTGCAGCTAAGACCTTACCATTGTTGATAATAGCCATGCGATTGCACATTCTTTCTGCCATTTCTAAAACGTGAGAACACAGGAAAATTGTTCCGCCTCCTGCGACCATATCGAGCAACCATTGACGGCATTTCCTTTGATAGATAGGGTCCAAATTAGCGAACGGTTCATCTAAAAATAGTAACCTTGGTTCATGAATGAATGCTGACGCTAGCATGACTTTTTGCCGTTGCCCTTTGGACAAATCTTTGCACATAGTGTCGCGCTTTTCTTGTAATCCAAACCAATCCATCCAATGTTCGACTTTATTTTCCAAATCATCCACTCCACGCAATTTGCCAACGAATTGCAAAAACTCACTAGGAGTTAGATAAGAAGGTGGAGATTCTGATTCTGGAACTATTCCGATGTTTGCTTTGAGTTTTTGAGGGTCTTTCGCCGCATCTATCCCCAAAACCTCAACAGCACCGATACTGGGGCGCAGTTGGCCAGTTAGCAATTTTATGAAAGTGGATTTTCCGGCACCATTTGGCCCGAAAACTCCGAAAAACTCTCCGGAACTAACCTTGACATTGAGTGGATGTAAAGCAACGAAATCACCGTATCTCTTACCCAAATCCTTTGCTACAACCAAGGACTCTTCGTTGCCGGACATATACAAAGGGTAGGCATCACTAACTTCAATGTGTGCTTAAGGGTTGATTTGCTATGACTTTCTCGGGGGTGGTATGAGCGAAGTTGTAATCGTCGATGAAATTCCTTGTCAGAGCGGAGATGGAGTGATTGCTAAAGTCACTATTAATCGACCAGATAAATTGAATGCCCTAAACCAAGATGTTGTTTCTGCACTGAAAGAAATGTGTGCATGGGCTGAAAATAATGATTCTGTTAGATGCGTTGTGATCACCGGTGCTGGACCAAATCCTGCACCAGAAGGTAAGCGTGCTAAACCAAATGCATTCGTTGCGGGGGCCGACATTACAGAATTCGTCGGGAAAGGTTCCGAGGAGATTCTTGAATTATTCACAGATAACGCAATCGAAGCCATTTGGAACCTGTCAAAACCAACAATCGCAATGGTCGATGGTTTTGCATTGGGGGGAGGCTGTGAAGTTGCATGCTCTTGTGATATTAGAATTGCAAGTACAAGGGCTATATTCGGTACACCAGAAATAAAATTGGGATTAATTCCAGGATATGGAGGTACCCAGCGACTGGTTAATTTGGTCGGGTATGGAAAAGCAATGGAAATGATGATGTCTGGAAATAATGTTGATGCTGAAGAAGCTCATAGACTTGGAATCGCTAACCAATTGTGCACTCCTGAAGAATTACTAGACACGACCATGACTCTAGCACAAACAATCGCTGGAAAATCAATGCACACCCTTAGAGTAGCCAAGAAAACAATTCGTGCTGCCTTAGATAACAGTTTGACTGAAGGTGTCAAAATTGAAGCGCTTGCATTCGCAAACCTATTCGATACTGAAGACAAAGAAATTGGTGTCCAGGCATTCCTTAACCGAAGTGAACCAAAATGGGTTCATAAGTGACGAAAGCCCTACAATTATCGGCATCTAATAACTCAATCTTGAGCCATTTCATCTTTCAATGCAGCTAATGCGCCTGATGCTCCAGGTGGTGGTGGAAGTTCAGGCAGGCCCAATTCTGAAGGAGATGGCACTCCCGGAGGAAGAGTTGTGGATTCTGAATCGTCTTTCGGTGTTTCTACGGCCACATAACCTGAATCTAATGGGATTCTTAGTTTGAGAATTGTTGATTCATTGATTCTAACGAGTGTGGCCCCGTAAACGTGTCCGGCCTCAGCAGTAGCGGGTTCGACCAAGATTTCGTGGCCATGCCCTTCGCTTTGGATTAATCCAACTAAATCTTCTCCAGCACTATGGTCTTCCCACATCTTCGCAGTAGATGCTCTAATTTCAGCCATCTGTCCCCTTCTACGCTCTTCGATTCGAACGCGTATTCGGTCATGCTGTTCTTTCTTATTTTGGATATGAGCCGCAATGTTCGCATCCTCAATTGACTGCGGGGAGACCTCTACAACATACTCATCAGCTACGTGAACTTCTTCGATAGTAACTGCAATCTCTTCAAGATCATCATCAGGGTCTACTTGTACCATGTCTTCATCTTCGACATGTTTGCTAGCGGCAACTTTAGCCATCTTCCTTTCCCTTAATGAGGCTCCATCCAGTTCATCTGACACAATTATTTCTGGTATGTCTACAGAATTTGTGGAGGAGGTAGATTCAGCGGCCACTGGGCGGGCTTTTCTTACAGGTTTCTCTCTTTGAGGAGTATCGCCAAGGTAAACCCATATGATTGCCAAAAGAATGATGCTGCCTACTATTGCCCAGCGTCCATTTTCATCAAAATCACTCTGCATAGTGAAGAAGACAATGATGTCTCCCACAAGTAAGAGTAACACGACAAGTCTGGATATATTCATGCTGCTCACCTCACTCCAAAACGCTCACACACAAGAATCTCACCCTCGGATGTCGAGGTGTGATAATAGGCTAGATAGTGCTCTACGGCGATGAGAATAATGTTGTTTTTCTTCCATAGAAATACCTCCAAATGGAGTGCCGTGAGTGCTTCTATCACCCATTTCCCCAACTGGTAAAGCCTCTCCATTAGCATCCAAATCAGCCGGAATAAAAATTGGGTCGAAGCCAAACCCTTCACCTTCGACTGGTTTGTGAGATATTCTTCCCGGGCATACTCCTTCTGCTACGGTAGTCTGACCATTATGGTATAATGCTGCAACAGCTCTAAACTCCGCGCTTCTTAGATTCCCATCTTGAATTGGATCTTCACTCTGTAAATGTTCCATCAAAGTAAGAACACCATGAACGCCTAATGTATCAAGAACATACGATGAATATACACCGGGGAAACCATTCAATGAATCAATGAATAAACCTGCATCCTCTACAAGAAGCATGTCGTCTGGTTCAGGAAGATGAGGTATAGCCTGCTCTAACTTAGAAAGAGCGACGGTTTCTAGGTCATCTGCTTGTGGTTCTGATGCTTCAAATTCAAACTGCCTAACAGGTATTCCGAAGTGAGAAAAATGCTCTCTTGCTTCAGCTACTTTACCTTCGTTTGTGGTCATGAACCATAAGGTCATGAATAGGTCGTGTAGCATATGGCATTTGAGGATGATTGATAGAGTTGGGCAAATGAGAGGGTTTTGTGAATTCATATTTAGCAGTCGCAATCGGCGGTGCAATCGGCGCAACACTACGTTTTGCTGTCTCAGAATGGATTGGGACTCCTCAAGCAACTTTGATTGTAAATGCTGCAGGCTCGCTTCTACTAGGAATATGTATGGCAGCACTGGCTAACGAAATGATATCCAAAGAAATGACTTTGTTGCTGGGAACGGGGATTCTAGGTGCATTTACTACTATGTCCGCATTCTCATTGGAGACTTTTGAGATGTGGGGAGATGATAGAACTAAGGCTATTGGTTATGTATTTGTTACAATGATTCTATGTCCACTTCTAGCCTATGCTGGCTGGAAGGCAATAGAAACTACTGCCTGATTGACAGCATTCTTTCAAGTGCTATCTTAGCACCTTTCTGAACCGACTTCTCTACCTTTACTTGGTTTGGAACTTCGCCATCTGCCAACCTTTCCAATACATCCATCAAATAAGCAGGATGTATCATGTACATTGTTGAGCAAGGACAAACTGTTGGCTCAAGGCATTGAATGACCAAGTCTTCATGGGTTGCATCGAGTCTTGCAACCATGTTAATTTCAGTACCTACTGCTATTTTTGTTCCTGGTTTTTGCTCAGCAACGTACCTGCGGATAAATTCTGTACTTCCATTAGCATCTGCAGCATGTACCACTTCCATCGGACATTCTGGGTGAACTACTACTAAGCCATCCGGGTTAGATTCGCGGAATGATTCGATTTGAGCAACTGTGAACCTCTTGTGAACGGAACAGAAACCGTGCCACAGTACTATCTTCAAATCTTCAGGTAAAATATTCTCTTGACCAGGAGTCCAAACAGCCA
>Ga0208277_1000055_pt1 | contig 59128 bp, 53 predicted proteins | sample ETNtaG_5_FD_185782 | JGI IMG/M metagenome (GOLD analysis project Ga0208277, IMG submission 185782) | Marine microbial and viral communities from oxygen minimum zone, Eastern Pacific Ocean - ETNP201406SV205 (SPAdes) (version 2) | ecosystem: Environmental > Aquatic > Marine > Oceanic ...
GTAAAACTTGATCGCGGACCTAATCTCAATACAATGATCCCCTCCTTTTGGAGTGAACTTCCGGAGATAATAAATGAAATCAGTGATGAAGGGAAAGCTAGGGCAATTGTGATTTCCTCAACTGGAAAACATTTCTGTGCAGGCATGGATTTAGCTGTATTCACTGGAGGTGGATTGGGTGATGGTGGCAACACTGAACGAGGCAGACGTAATGCATTGACTCGTGAATCTGCACTTCACCTCCAAGAAAGTTTCACATGTTTTGAGAGAGCCAGAATGCCAGTTTTAGCTGCTATTCAGGGTGGTTGTGTAGGCGGAGCAGTTGACATGGTTACGGCTGCAGATATGCGATACGCAACAGACGATGCATGGTTCTGCATTCAGGAAATAAATATAGGAATGACTGCTGACGTTGGAACGCTACAAAGACTACCGAAAATTATTCCTGAGGGGGTAGCACGGGAACTGGCATACACTGGAAGGAGAATGACGGCTCAACGTGCTATGGAAGTGGGGTTAGTAAACGAAGTCTTCCCGAGCCATGAGGTAATGGTTGATGCTGTTTTAGATATCGCTTCAGAAATCGCAACAAAATCACCATTAGCTATATGGGGAACAAAAGAGAGCATAAATTACACCAGAGACCACTCAGTTGCTGACAGTTTAAACTTCATTGCTACTTGGCAAGCTGGAATGTATCAGCCGAAAGATATGGCTAGCGTATTTGAAGCACAATCAAAAAGGGAAGAGCCAGAATTTGATGATTTACCGCCAGCTCGGAAGGGGTTAGGCTAAGCGTTCAAGATTCTTCTGCCTATAAGCTTTAAACAGAGAGTTTCGTCAGCGCCTTCAAAAATTGAGAGCACTCGGGCGTCTACATAGAGGCGACTCACGACATACTCTTCGGCATACCCGAAACCCCCATGTATTTGCATGGACTCACGCGTCACCCACTCTGCTGCTTTACAGGCATAGGCTTTCACCATCGCTGCTTCTAAAGTTCCTTCACCTCTCGACATCAACTCGCCGACCGTATACGTGTACTGTCTGCATGCATGAATTATTGCGGACATGCGCCCTAATTTACTTTGCGTAAGCTCATAGTCGAATAAGGTCGCTCCAAAGACATTTCGTTCTTGACTGTAGAGAACAGCTTCATCATAAGCTCTTTGCATAACTCCAACTGCGCGTGCAGCTGTTTGTAATCTTCCATTCTCAAATCCTGCCATTTGTAGATAGAACCCTTTTCCTTCGCCCGACTCTCCCCCGATAAGTGAAGTAGGAGGAACTCTCCAATCCTGAAACGAAATTTCGAAACTATGCATACCTCTATATCCCAACGTAGGTATTGCTCTTCCCTCCAACTTTCCTCCATGGTCTTGTAGAAAACTGAAACTATGCCCTTCGGCTCTGTCCTTTTCTACGACGAAGATACTCAATCCTCTGTGCCCTGCCGAAGTATCAGGGTTGGTTCTTGCTAAGACCATTAATAGGTCGGCTCTACCAGCAAATGTGCACCAAGTTTTTACGCCATTTATTTCCCAGTCCCCATTAGGGAGCCGTCGAGCATTGGTAGTAATGCCAGCGACATCGCTACCAAAATCTGGTTCAGTCACTGCAACAGCTGACATCCATTCCCCTGACGCAATTAAAGGCAAAAGACGTTGCTTCTGATCGTCGGTCCCACCGTTTTCAATAGCTCTTGCCAGTATCTCTGGACGAGTGATAAGAGAACCCCCAATGCTGAGCGACGCTCTTGAAAGTTCCTCTGTCGCAATAACCATACCGTAATTATCAAGGGCGGTACCCGTTGCAGTTCCACCGTAGAGTTCTGGTATTGAGAGACCAAAGCACCCGAGTTCAGCTAGGCCTGAGATTATGCTTTCGGGAACGTCTCGGTCTTCGCGGTGCACGCTTTCAGCAAGGTGCTCTATGTTCTCTTTGCCAAAGCGGCGAAACGTCTCAGCCACGAGTTGCAATTCTTGATTCAGATGATTTTGAACTGGTAGTTTCGCTGCTGAAGAATATTTTGTTGGTGATCCATAAGTTGCGACATACCGGTTAAGTAACTGAATGTCCTCAAGAGGAATTTCCCATAAAGTTTCGCGACCAAAGCACATATCAGAAAGTGATTTGAACGTATCTGCACAGAATAATTCGACCAAAAGTTTCTCATTATCTCCTTTCTCAGCAAATTCTGAGAAACCTTGTGCTATTGAGAGTGCAGAGCGGGCGTGTGCTAACTCATATAGGAATACCTGGTCGTTTTCGGGACTATCTTTTTTTCGCAAGTAATTCAGGCCGTGATTTATTATGGCTTCAGCACTTCTAAGTACTGTTTTTAGATCAGCATTACCCATTGGTGACCTCCAAAGTAAATGCTATCCATATCCTTACAAAATAATACCGCTGTTTAGACCTTGTATTCTTTCGCTTTCGTAAAGATTTAGCTATGTTGTGGAAGTGATTACTTCAAAAGTTACAGCGGGTATCCACCTTCCCCAGGCCGGACCTGCTGCATCTGCAGACGCAATATCTGAGGTAGCTGAACTAGCAGATTCGCTGGGGTTTGAAGATGTCTGGGTAAGCGATCATCTAATCATCCCAGCTGATGCTAAATATCCTCCATCTGCCTATATTTATGAACCGCTTGCTGTGATGGCTTGGGTCGCAGCTAAAACTTCAAAAGTAAAGATTGGGACGACAGTTCTTGTGCTGCCTATGAGGAATCCAATTGTGGTAGCCAAATCATTAGCCTCAATAGATCTTTTAAGTGGCGGTCGTGTAATTCTGGGTACAGCTGCAGGATGGTTGAAAGCTGAATTTGATGCTTTGGGCATTCCATTTAATGAGCGAGGAAAAAGAACTGATGAAGCTTTAGAGATGATCCAACGCTTGTGGAAGGACGACAACATAAATGCTTCCTACCCTATTCACCAATCAGAACTAGTAAACATGAGAGCAAAACCGCAACCTAAAGGCACTATCCCAATTTGGATAGGAGGTCATGCAAATGTTGCCTTGGAACGTGCTAGCAGGGTCGGGGATGGATGGCATGGAGCTTTTTTGTCAATCTCAAAGACAGAAGAACTAATACAAAAACTATTAAACCTTGAGTTAAGAGATAACTTTGTCTTTTCTATGAGGACTAGTTGGGACCCTCTTGAAGATGATCAAAGACAAATCGCATCAGAGATCATGGAATATATGCGGGTGGGAGTAACTCATTTTGTTCCAGAACCTAGACAAAGAACAACGGAAGACTATATGAGTTCTGTTCGGATTCTCCGAGACATACTGGATGATTGTGGAGTTAGCTTTATCTGATACCAATGTAGTTAGGGGTTCTGTTCAATATCACGTAGAGCTAAAACTTTCTCTTTCGTGGGAACCCGAACCCCGACATACCAAACACCGATAACTCCGACACTGCCAACTAGGATTTGAATTAGAGTATTCGTAATTGCAAAAGTAATGCTAAGAGTGACGGCTATTACCATCATCGCTATCGCTGCTACCTTAGACTTTTGTGGCATTCCAAGCCCATCTCTGTGATCTTTCACCAATCGTCCTATCCCTGGCAAATCTAGGATCCATTGTTCAAATTTCGGGCTGGATTTCGCAAAGCAAGCCGCTGCTAAAATCATGAAAACCGTAGTCGGCATTCCAGGAATAATGATCCCGATAAATCCAAGCCCAACAAAAATGAATCCTAGAAGCAAAAGAAGCGACTTCATAAAGAAAGATTTCGCTGAACCAAAAGTACTTTTTCTTAGACGGGGCATGAGTTAAGAGTAGTCTCAGAAATCAAACTGTGTTAGTGCTAGAGACTTATCTCTTGTAAACTCTTCGCATGGGGGAATTCCAGAGCATACCTGAATTGATTGATTTATCTGGGAAACAAGGAATCGTAACTGGAGGACTCAAAGGCATTGGTCAAGCGATCACGCAGCGTTTGGTTGAATGCGGAGCTAAAGTTTTGATAGCTGACTCTGACCCTTCAATCAATGATCGCTCAGATACTGAATTCATGAACTTTCAGTATTGCGACGTTACAAAGACGACTGACCTTGTTTCAGCAATTACATCAGCAGCGGATAATCAAGAGATTGACTTTATTGTGAACAACGCTGGAATTTTTCCCACCACAGGACCAATAGAGAAAGTAACTGACGAATTTGTGAGCAGGATGCTTGAGGTGAATGTTCGAGCACAATACAGCGCCTCAAGAGAAGCCTCAAAATATCTCCGAGAAGGAGGATCAATCGTCAATATTGCTTCAATTGCAGCTCTCAGAGGTGGAGCAAACATAAGTGCATATAGTACATCCAAGGCGGCCGTTATTGGACTTACACAATCCTTTGCCCAGGAACTTGGACCAAAGGGAATCAGAGTTAATGCGATAGCTCCTGGAATCATTGACACCCCAGGGGTCCAGGATCAGCTTGCTCCCCTTAAAGCAGGCGGCTTAGACATTGAGAACGCAATCGCATCAAATCCACTTAGATTAGCTGGACAACCAGACTATATTGCCAGAGCGGCAATATTTTTAGTTTCAGATTTATCCTCTTTTATCACCGGACATACCCTAGTAGTCGACGGTGGATCAACAGCTTAAGGAGTCGCTCTCATGAATATTACGAAAATAAACGAGATTAAAAATAAGATTCACTATGAAGCAGATCGCACGAAACCTCCCGAGGGATTCCCAAAGTTTCATGATATTCCAAAAGGCCGATACACGTCACAAGAATTTTATGACCTAGAACAAAAGTACGTCTTTTCTGATTCTTGGGTTGTAGCAGGACGAGAAGACCAGGTCCCAAAGCCAGGCGATTTTTTCACTTTCAAAAAACTAGGAGAACCGATGCTCCTAATCAGAGGAAAAGACGGTTTAATACGGTGTTTCTACAACACATGTCAACACCGAGGCGCACCAGTAGTCAGAGACGAGGTCGGATCCTCAAAACGGCTACGCTGTCAATACCATTCTTGGAGCTATGACATCACTGATGGCTCATTGGTAGCCGTACCTGATGAGCATGATTTCGTTGGTTTTGATAGAACTCAACGGTGTTTGCCAGAAGTTAGTTGCGAAACTCTTGAGGGATTTATCTTTGTTAATAAAAACCCCGATGCAGAACCACTTCTCACATCTCTCGGAACAGCCACAGAAATGCTAAAGCCATTGCATAATCTATCTTTGAAAGAGGTATACCGTGAAAGTATTGTGATTCCTTGCAACTGGAAGGTAACCGCTGAAGCATTTCTTGAGGTTTACCATTTCAAGCACATCCATTCAAATAAGGAAGGGTGGGCAACTCTTGATAGCCGAAGGTCAGCAATGGGTCTATACCCCGGAGGACACAGTCGAATGATAACTGGTTATTCAGATCAACACGTCAATTTGACTGGAATGCATGCGTGGGATGACTGGAAACCGCTGGACAACGGTGACTTCAAAACTATGGAATCAACAAGTCAGGAGTATCTTGACATGTTAGATTGCACCAGCACGGCAGTTAGCTATTTCCCTAACACGATCATTCCTCTTGGTTCTTTTGGCTATCCTGTGCTTCTCTTTTGGCCTATAGATATTGAAACCACGCTACTTGAATGGTGGTATTACGGTCCTGAAGATTGGGAAGGAAGTGCGATACCCGAGCACTGGCAAAAGAGAGCAAAACAATTTAACCAGATCATGGACGAAGATAAATACAACATGGCGCCTATGTGGGAGTCTTTGAAATCACCAGCTTTAACTGGAATACCAATTAGTTATCAAGAACGAAGAATCTGGCACCTACATGAGGAAATTGACCGAAAGATCGGTTGCCAAAACATTCCTGATGAGTTATTAATGGATCAGGTTTTGGAACCTCACTTAGAAAGGTAATGCATGTTCAACTTTCAAGATATTTACCATATAGGTATTCGTGTTCCGAACCTTGAGGAAGCTATGGATGAAATGGGTTCATCTCTTGGTATCACGTGGGCGGAACAAGTGTATACAGAAGCACAATCAGTTTGGACGCCGTCCAAAGGACAGGAAAAGCTTCCGCTTAAATTTGTCTACTCTTGTGATGGTCCTCAGCATCTAGAACTCCTTGAAGGACCAACTAATTCAGTCTGGGACGGGAGTGAAGATTCTGGAGTCCACCATATTGGTGTTTGGGTAGATAATGTCGCGAACGAGACCGAACGTTTTCTTAAGAACGGGTGGACTTTACTTGCAGCCTCTAGCTCTCCGGAAGAAGGTTACGGAGGATACACCTACGTTGCCCCTCAGAGCGGAACAATCATTGAGCTAGTTTCCAGAGCAATGCTTCCAAGATTTGAGGAATGGTGGGCAGGCGGCTCCCTGACTAAGTAAAGAGGTCAAATAATTCTTCAAATGCTTTGAATTGTCCTCCATTTGTTGAAGAAGGAACCAAGATTGGAGTTTCTAAACCTGTTTCATACCACTTCTCTATGCCTTCTTTGACTTCGGAGACTGATCCGAAGAGAGATACATCTTCTAACCATTTATCCGTCATTAAACTCGGCAGGGATGCATAATCTTTCTTTGATAACGCTACTTCTATCCGTTCCATCTCATTCTTATAGCCAACTGATTTCCAATAGTTACGATAGTTTGGAAGACCAACATACATGCTTAGCGTCTTTCGATTGACCGACGCAGCTGCTTCTCTATCCGTGGAGATGCAGGTTGGAATCATACCACCGATAAAGAAATCACTTTGAGGTTTTTGATTCAGGTTCATACGCTGCAAGGATCCTGCAATAGCGCTTCTCGCTGCATTTGCGAAGACAATTCCGTCAGATTCTTGAGCACCTAACGTCATCATTTTATCTCTCATAGCAGCGATAATAATGGGAGGTAAATCTCCTACGCGTTTTGCCTCTTTGTAAGCGTGAATGAATTTTTCTGTGTCTTGAAGGGGTCTACCTGTTGAAACTGAAAGCCGTTCATTCATTGGCGCATGGCTGACCCCTACTCCAAAGCGAAATCGTCCACCTGATATCTCATGTATATATGAGGCTGACACAGCGTAATCTTGGGCGTGGCGTGTGTAAATATTTACGATTGATGTCCCAAACGGAATAGTGTTGGTATTTTCTGCAATGCTTTGACAAAGACCCATTGCATCACCAAAGCTCGGGCAGTAAATACCCGAGAAACCTCTTTTTTCTATTTCCACCGCCAAGTCAAGCGTGGGTCTACGCTTATACGGTACAGCTGTTAATGAAACTGCTGGAAGTGTATTATTCAATACGCATCCCAGAGATTGCCCTACTGACAACTAGTTGTTGAATTTGCTCTGTTCCTTCAAAAATGTCGTGAATCTTTGCGTCTCGGTGCCATCGCTCAACTGGGTACTCCCGTGTGTAGCCATAGCCGCCCAATATTTGTATTGCCCGTTCGGTTACCCAGGTAGCGACCCTTCCGGCCTTCAATTTAGCCATAGAACCCTCGGCATTCTCAAATTGCCCGTTCTTTCCGAGCCATGCTGCACGCCAAGCTAACATCCTTGCAGCATCAATTTCCGTTGCCATATCAGCGAGCATAAAAGCAATTCCCTGATTTTGGATTATTGGCCTACCAAACGCATAACGCTCTTTGGCATATTCGAGAGAATATTCATACGCTGCACGAGCGACACCAATAGCCTGCGCTGCAACTGCTGGTCTTGTAGCTTCAAACGTTTGCATAGCTGCTTGAGCGTTACCTCGTTTACCCTCCCTCACACGCGCAAGACGCTCATCAAGTTTTTCCTTTCCACCTAATAAACATCTACCGGGTACCCTAACATTCTCAAGCACAACCTCAGCTGTATGGCTAGCACGGATACCGTGCTTCTTATACTTTTGTCCCTGAGATAGTCCCGGAGTATTTGGAGGAACAACAAAACTGGCGTGACCCTTGGAACCTAGTTCTGGGTCCACAACCCCAATAACAACATGAATATCAGCTATTCCACCATTAGTAATCCATGCCTTTGTCCCATTGAGAACCCACTCATCTGCAGCTTCATCGTATTTCGCAGAAAGTCTATAGCCTCCCACATCGGAGCCAGCATCAGGCTCAGAAGCACAAAATGCTCCAATCTTTAGGTCCTGTGCATCACCATAGCATTGCGGAACCCACTCTATTACTTGATCTCTTGAACCCGAAGCAAGGATTCCTGCAGCCGCTAAACCTGACCCCATAATTGCCATTCCAATTCCTGCATCCCCCCAAAAGAGCTCTTCAATTGCGACCGGCATTGTTAGACCTGTGGGGTCATTGGACATCATTTCTGCCATAAATTCCCATCCATACAGGCCTATCTCAGCAGCCTGTTCAACGATTGGGTAAGGAAATTCTTCTTTCTCATCCCATTCTTCAGCCGCAGGTCTCACGACGTCTTCAGCAAACCCATGCACCCAACTTTGTATACCTATTTGGTCATCGCTCAGCTTTAAAGAAAAATCACTCATATTTGTTACCTCTTAGATGTTTACTTAAGTCTAGAGCTCCCAAGCATAAATAAATAGTGATATGCGTCTCATTGTTTCTAAGAAGTCTACGCGATAATGGAAATTCGCCATTAACATTCCATAAGAATGGCAGATATGACTAACGAAGAGAAACTTCAGAAATCTTACAATCCTATAGACGTTGAAGAAGCGATCAGTGACCTATGGAATCAAACCGGAGCATTTGATGCCGATGTGGGATCATCCAGTGATACCGCTTTCTCTATAGTCATCCCACCACCGAACGTGACGGCTGCTCTCCATCTAGGTCACGCATTGAATAACACTTTGCAAGATGTTCTCATCAGGTACCATCGCATGGCGGGATATTCAACTTTGTGGATGCCAGGAACAGACCATGCCGGAATCGCCACACAGACTGTTGTGGAGAAAAGGCTAATCAATGACGGAACTTCACGACTTGAAATAGGTAGAGATGCCTTCATTCAAAGAACCCAAGAATGGAAGAATGAATACGAAAAAATAATTATTGATCAACTAATCGCGATGGGGGCGTCATGCGATTTTAATCGGACTCGATTCACGATGGATGATCTGTGCGCAACAGCCGTCAGGCACGCATTTTTCTCTCTATTTCAAGATGGATTGATCTACAGAGGGAAAAGGCTCGTCAATTGGGACCCAGTGACAATGACAGCTTTGGCAGACGACGAAGTGGAAATGGAAGAAATTGAGGGATCAATGTGGTACCTAAAGTATCCATTAGAGGATGACACAGGGTACGTAACTGTTGCTACCACTCGACCTGAAACGATGCTAGGGGACACAGCTGTGGCGGTGAACCCAAATGATCCTCGTGCCTCAGAGCTCGTAGGTAAGATGATTCGTTTACCAATCGTTGGAAGATTAATTCCTATCGTTGCTGACGACTACGTAATCATGGCAGATTCTGATAGCAATGATGTAAAAGCGCAATTTGCCTCAGGATTTCTCAAAGTAACCCCTGCCCATGATCCAAATGACTGGGAGATAGGTCTAAGACACAATTTGCCTGTTATTAATGTCATGGGCCCAGACGCAACAATCTCCGATAATTACGGATGGGATGACACTTCGGAGGAAGCGAAAACATTTGTTGGTCTAAGCAGAGATGATGCTCGTACCGCAATCGTTGACTGGTTTAGGGAAAAAAACCTACTTGCTGACGTCAAGCCTTACACTCACTCCGTTGGGCATTCGTACAGAAGCCACGTACCTATTGAACCATGGCTGAGTTCCCAATGGTACGTTGCCGTCACAGACGATAAATTACGAGGGTCTGCTTTGCGGGCGCAGGACTTTTCTCAGAGTCCCAATCTCCCTGACGATGTCAAAGGGCGTAGCAAAGATGATGGAGATGGGGGGTTAACTTTTTTCCCAGAGAGATATGCCAAAACATATTACTCCTGGCACGAGGGAATTAGAGACTGGTGTATTTCAAGACAACTATGGTGGGGACATCAAATACCGGTATGGGTAAGAACAGTCCCAGAAAATGAAACCGAATTTGAAGCATACGAGGATGACCGTGTAGTAGCTGACAGTGAATGGGTACGAAGAGGCGCTGCTCACAAAATACGAAAAACAGAAGAGGGGCTGATAGAAGAATCTATTTGCGTACCCCCACAGAGCACCTTACAGCGAATGGAAAGATCTGAAGATCTTTCGGAATCTGATTTGATTGATCTTCTTGAGGAACAAGGCTTTGAACGTGATCCAGATGTGCTAGACACTTGGTTCTCTTCTGCTCTGTGGCCCTTATCAACGATGGGATGGCCTTGGCCTGAAGACTTCCCTGAAACTGAGGGTTTGCTAGATTTCTATAACCCCACATCTGTGCTTTCAACCGCTCGCGAAATCATTACCTTATGGGTAAGCAGAATGGTCATGTTTAATCGCTACTTTCTCAATGGACGCCTCCCTTTTAAAGACGTTTTTATTCACGCAATGGTTCAAGATGGCCATGGTCAAAAGATGTCGAAAAGTCTGGGTAATGGAGTAGATCCCCGCGACATAATCTTCAGCCATGGAGCAGATGCAATGCGATTTACTTTGGTGCAAATGACAACTGACACTCAAGATGTTCGAATGCCTGTTGAAATGGTGTGCCCTCACTCAGGAGTATCCTTTGAACCAGAATTCGTGCGCACCCAAGCGGGTCATCTAGTTGCTTCCCCTTTTCAGGTATCACCACAAGATGACAGCAAACAAATGGTCAGCGCTTACGGTGCCGCTTCCGGAGTTGCTGAACCAAGTAAACAAATACCGCTGGCGAGGAACACCTCATCTAAATTTGATTTAGGAAGAAATTTTGCCAACAAGCTCTGGAACGCGACCCGATTTGCATTAAACAGAATCGATGAAGGGCTCGTGACAAATATTGATCTTGCAAATAGGCCGTTCATAGATAAATGGATTTTTGCGAGGCTAGATGAAACGGTCCGAAAATTAGAGAAATCAATAGAGAATTATCAATTTAATATTTTTGCTGACACCCTTTACGATTTTATTTGGCATGACGTGTGCGATCGCTATTTAGAAGCTGTGAAACCATCTATTGATAGTGACCCTGAACAGCAAATGGTCCTTGCTAACCTTCTTAATACTGTATTGAGGATAATGCATCCGGTTTGCCCATTTGTAACAGAAGCTCTTTGGCCACACGTTCGTCAAGCAACAACATCTCCCGTCAAAGGTGTTGAACTGCCTGATGCAGAGCTACTTGCAACTGCTTTATGGCCAAAAATTGAGATCGCTCAGGGCCTTTCGGCCTCTCTTATCAGTGACTTCAACAGCGCTGACCAACTCGTTTCACTTATCAGGTCTACGAGAGCAGAACAAAAGGTCAAACCGAAACAATCTATTGAGCTCTACGCCCCGGGTCCGGTATCCGACCTGCTAGATAGAGTAAATGGGTACGTCCAAATACTTGCTGGCATCGGGGAAGTGAAACCGATACTAGAAGCTCCGTCTGAAGGTTCTACTGTCATTACTTTTGAAGGAACTGAAATAAAAATCTCAGGATTAAATAGCGATATTGACATAGGAGCTCAAAAGGTTCGTCTTGAAAAACTGATAGTCGATAAGGAAAAACAAATTAGTGGTTTCAAGGGGCGATTGAGCAACGAAGGTTATCTATCGAATGCTAAACCAGAAATAATTGAGGAAACACGAAACATGCTTGCGTTAGCGGAAGCTGATCTTGAGGCTGCACAACGTTCTCTAGCCAACTTGAATTAGCTTCAAATTTACTTTTCGTTCTTAACCCATACCGTACGCTGTGGAAATGGCATCTCGATACCTTCCGCATCAAAAGCTTCTTTAATACGAATTCTTAGCTCGCGTGCGACAGCCCATTGTTCAGATGGGTCTGTCTTCGCAACCAGCCGAAGAGTAATACCATCAATTCCAAGATTCTGAACTCCCGTAACTTTAGGTTGCTCGATGATATCTCCATCAGTAAAGCTATCATCCTGCCAAAGACCTTCAGCGACATCTTGCATGACCTGTTGTGCCTTTCTCAAATCAGTATCATAGGCGACGTCTATATCGAGTACAGCTCTTGACCAAACCTGTGATCTATTCCCCACCCGCGCGATCTCTCCATTTGGGATATACCATACACTCCCGTTTGTATCTCTAAGTATCGTCGTTCTAAGAGTCATCCTTTCTACCGTCCCAGAGGCGAGACCAACATCAACGGAATCCCCTACGCCATATTGATCCTCTACGAGCATGAACATTCCAGATAAGAAATCTTTAACGATAGATTGGGCGCCAAATCCGACTGCCACACCGACAATACCAGCACCAGCAATTAGTGGTCCGAGATTTATACCTACCTCTCCAAGCGAAAGAAGCACGGCTACTGTCCAAATTACTAGATTAGCAATACTCGAAAGAACAGAAGTTAAAGTTTCAGTTCTTGCTTTCGTTCTTAGGTCTGATTGCTCACCCTGAAGGACAGTACTGGCCCGAACTTTGTCTTTAATCTTTTCGATTCCTTTTATTTTTTGTAGTTGTGCAAGTGCTCGGTTTTCTCTTTCAGCAGTGAGGCGCTCACCAAAATGGACGATAGCTCTTTTAACGATTCTTGATCCTATGTAGGCCACCAGAAGAACGATAAGAATAGTCAATGGTTTATCGACAGCCCACCCGATTATTGATGAAAGCGTTGCATTTCCTGATGCGTCATAAACCCATTCGCAAATCTGGCCAGGGTCATTACCACATGCATCAACAAGATCATCATTTATGGACTGTGCTGGAATTAAATCAAAGGACATAGAGAAATCGTAGAGAGTTCAGTCTTATTCATTGGTGATGGTCAGAAAAAAAATCATTTTTGGTTCTAAACAGGCTGTTACCTTTAGAAAAGGTGCCTACTATTATGTGATTTTCATAGTTTTTATTATAATAAATCTATGATTAACCTATATTTTTATAATTATGAGTGATTTACGCATCGGTCAAGTAGCTAGTCTTCTTGCAGTGAGTACTGACACAATCCGAACATGGATAGATGATGGAAAAATTCCATCTAGCAGAACTAATGGCGGACATCGAATAATCAAAGGATCAGATCTCGCTAGATTCTTGACAAACTCAGAAAGTGACTCTTCGGTTGCTACGCATTTATCTGCCCGAAATCGATTTTTGGGTTTAGTTACAAATGTAAAGAAAGATAATGTAATGGCGCAAATAGAGATACGCGCAGGCGGCCAAAGAATTATATCCTTAATCTCTTCGGAGGCCGCAGAGGCAATGCAACTTGAACCCGGAGTTGTTGCTACCGCAGTTATTAAGTCAACAAATGTTGTTGTTGAACTCCCCTAAGTACTAGCTGAAGGATGACCCTCAGAATGAAACCGATCGTAAGCATATGTCTGGGTATTGCTGCATTGTTATTTAATCTGTCGTGTTCTGCGTCAAGCGACTCCCTACGAGTTCTAGCAGCGTCATCGCTAACAGAGGCATTTGAGGAGATAGCTAATGAGTTTGAAAATAAAACAGGCAATAAAGTTACGCTTTCATTTGCTGGAAGCTCATCGTTAGCAGTACAGATAGAAGATGGAGCCCCCGTTGATGTAGTGGCACTTGCCGACGAGGAGACGTTTGAACGAGTTAAGCAATCTGGTCGCCTCACTCAGCATGATGAAACTATATTTGCTACAAACTACTTAGCCATCATCACACCGATTGGGAATCCAGCATCAATAATGGAAATTTCTGACTTTGACGGGAACAAAATCGCTCTTTGCCAAGAACAAGTCCCATGCGGCCGCCTCACTAGAGAAATCACCTCCTCATTACCGATTGAAATCCAACCAGCAACGTGGGAGCCAAATGTAAGGTCTGTCAGAACAAAAGTTGAATTGGGGGAAGTTGATGCAGGAATCGTTTACGTCACTGATGTGACAAGCAGAGTTGAAGCAATTCCGATCAGAGAGAGCGAGAACATAAGAACTCGATACCCAATTGCAATAGTTGATAATGCAAAACCATCCGCCATGGAGTTCGTCGATTTTGTGCTGTCTACTACGGGTCAAGGAATCCTAAATCGCTTTGGATTCGGAAAGGCCCAACAATGAGAACAAAACAATTACCCGCACCCTACAGTCTTTTGGCCATAGGTACTTTAGGTTTTGTTCTTCTGGCAATTCCATTTATTGGTTTAGCTCAGCGCACACCTTGGTCATCATTTGTCCAAATAGCAAAAGAGGAAACTGTTTTACGAAGTATCAGTCTTTCAATGATTATCGCAACAAGTTCCGCCATCATCTGCATCATCCTGGGAATTCCACTCGGCTGGATCCTAGCTAGGGCTAAATTTCGTGGTTTAAAAATAATAAGAGCAGTTATTCTGTTGCCGATGGTTCTCCCTCCAGTCGCCGGAGGAACCGCATTACTTTTTGCACTAGGAAGGAAGGGTTTCATAGGAGCAAAATTAAATAGCTGGTTTGGGATAACCCTTCCATTTACAACTGCTGGGGCAATAATAGCTGCGACATTCGTTGCACTACCTTTCTTCGTCCTAACTATTGAATCGTCTGCTATAGAACTAGATTCGAAACTAGAGGAAGCCTCGCTAAATTTAGGAGCTACTCCGGTAAGAACCTTTTTCACGGTGACTCTTCCTATGCTACGAAGTTCGATATTGGCTGGCATCGCCCTCTCGTGGGCAAGAGCACTTGGCGAATTCGGTGCGACGATTACATTTGCAGGTGATAACCCCGAACAAACGAGAACACTACCGTTACAACTATTTGTAGCATTAGAAACTAACCCTGAAAGGGCAATGGTGATCGGCATGCTTATGGTGGTGATCTCTCTGTCTGTTCTTGTCACACTACGAGGGAATTGGCTGGGACGGCGATGACGGGAATCAAGCTATCCGGAAAGACAAGAATCGGATCGGAAAAGTTTAAATATCTGTTTGAAACAGGAGACCATAAACGGATAGCCATCATAGGTCCTAATGGTTCAGGCAAAACGACACTGCTTCGATTGATAGCAGGGCATGAATGTCTGCTGTCCGGGTCACTAAAAATTGACGAAACCATCTACGATGAACCAGTTTCAAAAACCTTTGTCTCCCCACACCTCAGAGAACTTGTCTTACAGCATCAAGGTGGAAGCGTGTTCCCTCACTTAACAGTTGAAGACAATGTTGCTTTTCCCTATCGCGCCAAAGGGTACTCAAAAAGAAAAGCTAGATTGCTAGCTAGCGAAACCCTCAAGGATTTTAGTTTATGGAAACTGAAAGAAAAGTATCCCAAGCAACTCTCGGGAGGGCAGAATTCACGCGTAGCACTAGCCAGATCACTGACTAGACAACCAACACTACTAATGCTTGATGAACCGACATCCGCACTTGACGTTGGGTCAGTAAACCAAATCCACGAGATACTCCAAAGTTTAAACACCACTCTGATGCTCGTTTCTCATGACCCTGTTGAAGTCCTTAAACTGTCAGACTACGTCATTGCCCTAGAAAACAACAAGGTCATACAGTTTGGGGATTTAGCATCCGTTACTCACCAACCTGCAAGCCCGTGGCTAAGTAAGTTTTTTGATCTAAACCTCATCTCGGGAGTAGCATCAGGTCTTGAATTCAAATCTGATTCTGGCGAACTTCTTGAATTGCCTCACCATCACTCCGGAAACGTACAAATAAGTTTCCCTAGTTCAGCTGTCTCACTCCATCTTTCACCCCCAACCGGATCTCCTCGCAACAAGTGGAAGACTACGATTGCTGGCCTTGATAGAAATGATAATTTAGTCAAAATCAAATTGAGTGGCTCGTTTCAATGCCATGCAATAATTACGCTTGCGTCATTTCAGGAAATGGAGATTGCTTTAGGGAGTCCAGTCTGGGCTTCTGTAAAAGCTACTGAATTAAACGTGCTTCCGAACACCATCCCTGCTAAAACTTGAGCATGCAGTCGTTCTCAACAGCTGATCTACTTGATGAATACCCTGAGGCAATTGTGCTTATGGAAAATTTCCTTTCCTATGGTGAAGTTTCAACATTCTTTGGTATGGCGAAGACAATCCACGCACCGGAGGACAACTCTTTAGTCCGGCGAGCACTTGAAACAAAAGGAAATAATCAAGTTCTTGTAATAGACGGAGGAGCATCCCGAGCCTGCGCTTTAATTGGAGACCAATTAGCATTGTTAGCAATAGAAAATCAGTGGGCTGGAATCATAGTGAATGGATATATCAGAGACTCGGCAGTCATCGCAGGAATGCCTATTGGCATAAAGGCTCTCGGGACAAACCCAAGGAAAAGTGTCAAAAGGAATCGCGGAGAAGTCGATGTCCAGCTAACTATTGCACAAATTCCGATAAAGCCCGGCAGTTGGATCTATTCAGATGCTGATGGGGTAATCATCTCGGAGCACAATCTTCTTGTCTCTGAATAAAAAAAATTAAAAAATATGCGACAACTATTGACACAGGTGTAGTTACACGGCTGTAATTATATTCCAGCCACTTTTTAATGAAGAAAAGCGGTTGGGTAACTGAAATCTTGAATCCATAGAGTAGCGGTAGAGAATTCAGAGCAAGAACCACATAAAAGTGGTTCTCTAGTTGGGGACATTTGAGGAGAAACGATGGCACTATCAGAACCATCCATTGAGAAAGAAAATAGCAAACAAACAACAGAAGAAATACTTGATGGAATTGACGAAGGTAACGTTCAGGTCATAACCGGGCCGACCGAAATTGAGGGATCCGGTTCTGACAACAAGAACGGAGAAAAAGCTAAGTCTGAACAAAGTACGACCATGCGCGTTCGTAAAAGAAACGGAGACCTTGAAGAAGTAGATGTCAATAAAATCGTAAACGCTGTTGCACGTTGTGCTGAAGGGCTCATGGGAGTAGACCCTATGCGAGTCGCGACACGAACAATATCAGCCCTTGCGGATGGAGCGACTACAAGAGAACTTGATGAGCTATCAATACGAACAGCCGCTGGATTAATTGTTGAAGAACCCCGGTACTCCAGACTTGCTGGGCGCCTATTAGCGACATACATAGATAAAGAAGTACGAAACCAAAACATTCCATGGTTCACTGAATCAGTCATCAGAGGTCACGAACTTGGTGTAATAGGTGATAACGCGTTGGCTTTCGTACTGGACAATGCCTCTACCCTCAACGCTGCAATAAATTCAGGGAGAGACAAGAACTTTGAATTTTTCGGGCTCCGCACAGTCTACGACCGGTACCTTCTACGACATCCAGAAACTAGAGATGTAATAGAAACGCCGCAATATTTCTTTCTTCGAGTTGCTTGCGGACTTTCCCAAAATGTTGATGAAGCAGTCGCATTCTATGACTTAATGTCCTCTCTTGCTTATCTTCCTTCAAGCCCCACTCTTTTCAATTCTGGAACTACTCACCAACAACTCTCAAGTTGCTATCTTTTAGATTCTCCTGAAGATTCACTTGAAGGAATCTACAAACGATATACAGACATCGCCCAACTCTCAAAATTTGCTGGTGGCATCGGAGTCGCATGGCATCGGATAAGGAGTAAAGGAAGCCTTATCAAAGGCACTAACGGACTCTCAAACGGTATAGTCCCTTGGTTAAAAACCCTAGATAGCTCAGTGGCCGCCGTAAACCAAGGCGGAAGAAGAAAAGGTGCTGCGTGTATCTACCTTGAAACATGGCATGATGATATAGAAGAGTTCCTGGAGCTCAAACAAAATACTGGAGACCATGCAAGAAGAACTCACAACTTAAATATTGCAAATTGGGTACCAGACCTCTTCATGAAAAGAGTTGAGAATAACTGGCAATGGAGCTTATTTGACCCCCAAAAAGTCCCTCATCTGACTGATTTATTTGGCGAGGAATTTGAAAAAGCATACATTGAGGCTGAAGAAGCAGAACTATACGAAAGACAAGTAGATGCTCAAGATCTTTATCTAAAGATGATGCGAACTTTGGCCGAAACTGGAAATGGTTGGATGACGTTCAAAGACTCATCGAATCAAAAATGCAACCAAACCTCTGACAAGAAATCTGAGAATGACTACGACGGTGGTACTCGTGTAGTGCACTTATCGAACCTGTGCACTGAAATAATTGAAGTAACAAACCAGTCAGAAACAGCTGTATGTAACTTAGGGTCTCTGAACCTCGGATCTTTCGTCACTTCCGATGAAGTAGCAGCATTTGATTATGAAGAATTAGGAAAAACTGTAAGGCAGGTAATCCCATTTCTTGACCGGGTAATAGATATAAATTTCTATCCAATTAACGAGGCAGGTAACTCAAATAGCCAGTGGAGACCAGTCGGCCTTGGCATGATGGGCTTACAAGACGTATTCTTCAAAATGCAGATTCCCTTTGATTCTGAAGAAGCAAAGGAGATATCAGCAAGAATAAGCGAAGAAATATATTTCAATGCTCTATGGGCATCAACTGAACTCGCTGAAAAGAATGGTGCTCATGACACATTTGCAATGACGCGAGCTGCTAAAGGAGATCTCCAATTTGATCTTTGGGGTGTTGAACCAACAGATCACGAACGTTGGGGTGGTCTACGCCAAAGAATTTCAGAGCATGGGTTACGAAACTCGTTGATGATAGCTATTGCTCCGACTGCAACAATTGCTTCAATAGCTGGATGCTATGAGTGCATTGAACCCCAAGTTTCTAATTTATTTAAACGCGAAACTCTTTCGGGGGAATTTATGCAAATCAACAAATACCTTGTCCATGAGTTGCAAGAGCGAAACCTATGGGATGAAGAAATGAGAACAGAACTAATCCGGAATGAGGGTTCTGTTCAAACAATTGAAAGAATACCTGACGACTTGAAATCTGTATATCGAACAGCGTGGGAGATACCAATGAAATCCCTTATCGAAATGGCTGCTGATAGAGGTGCTTATATAGACCAGAGTCAATCATTAAACCTTTTCATGGAGTCACCAACCATAAACAGGCTCAGCTCTATGTATATGTTTGCTTGGAAGTCAGGAATTAAGACAACCTACTACCTAAGATCTCGCCCTGCTACGCGGATTAATCAAACTACAGTCAGTACTTCAAGCCCAACACCATCAGGGGGGGACGGGCTAACTAATAAAACAGCTGATGAGCTCGCTTGTTCGCTAGAGAACCCCGAATCATGCGACTCATGCCAATAACCAGAAACAAGTAAAGGATATTACAGAAATGGCCCTTGCCAACGAAAATAGTTATGCAGTTGACCCCAACGAATTGCAATCAGGTCAGCAGATTGATAACGGAACAAACCCTGCAGCCCGTCCAGACAATATCTTGGATCCTGGCTTTAATCTGACTCTACGACCAATGAAATACCAAGTATTTTTTGATATGTATAAAGATGCTATTAAAAATACTTGGACTGTAGACGAAATAGATTTCTCTGAAGATCATGTTGATCTGAGGAACATGCAACCAAGCGAAAAACACCTAATCAGTCGACTAGTAGCATTTTTTGCTACAGGGGACTCAATAGTTTCAAATAACCTGGTACTGAATCTATATAAGCATATCAATGCTCCCGAAGCCAGAATGTACTTAAGCAGGCAACTTTACGAAGAAGCTCTTCACGTCCAGTTCTATCTAACGCTATTGGATTCTTACATCCCAGATATGAAAGAACGCGAAGAGGCCTTTGCAGCTATTCACAATATCCCCTCAATAAAGCAAAAAGGAGACTTTTGCTTTAAGTGGATGGGAACGATGGAGTCGCTAGATCAGCTAACAAACGAAGAAGAGCAACGAACCTTCCTAAGAAATCTAATTTGCTTTGCTGCTTGTATAGAAGGACTCTTCTTCTTTGCCGCATTCGCATACGTATATTTCCTAAGAGATAAAGGTTTGTTAAATGGACTAGCAGCGGGAACAAATTGGGTCTTCAGAGATGAAAGTGCTCATATGAATTTCGCATTTGAGGTCGTCCGAACGGTTCGGAATGAACAGCCAGAACTTTGGACAGCAGAATTAGTTGAAGATATTAAAAGAATGTTGAGCGAAGCCGTAGATTGTGAGATGAAATTTGCGGATGATGTACTTGGAGGCGGGATCACTGGAATGAGCCTTTCCGACACACGCGAATATCTTCAATTTGTTGCTGACTCACGACTCCAACAATTAGGAATTGAACCAATATACGGTTCAAAAAACCCGTTTGACTTTATGGCATTACAAGATGTTCAAGAACTAACAAACTTCTTTGAGAAAACTGTAACTGCCTACCAAGTCGGAGTTGAAGGAGAAGTCGAATTCTCTGACGACTTTTAGTTCTCCAGTCCCCCAACTGGAATCAAGCCAAGCCCGGTGCGAAAGCATCGGGCTTGAGCTCTTTTTACGATGACTCTTTAAATAAGTTGAGTATTATTTTTGCTGCTTCGGTAGCAGATAAATCACCATTTAAAACTTGCTCTTCGGTTTCAGAGACCGTTTGGGCAATAGACGCTTCATTTCTCAAATTATGTATTAGCTGGTCTTCAATCATAGACCACATCCATCGAATCTGTTGTTGTGACCTTCGTTTACCCCAAGCACCGGTCTCTTGAGCATCTGTGCAGTGGTCGTTTATGTGTTCCCAAATGACAGAGACTCCTTGACCTGTTAGCGCTGAACAAGTGAGGACAGGTGTAGCCCAGTGAGACCCAGCATTTGATAATAACGCCATGGCTGATTGGTAATCTCGTGCTGACTGTTTAGCCCTTAATTCGTTTTCTCCATCCGCTTTATTGACTGCGATAAGGTCTGCTAACTCCAGGACTCCTTTCTTTATTCCTTGAAGAGAGTCCCCCGACCCTGGTAGTAACAGTAGAAGAAAAAAATCTACCATTTCAGATACAGTAACTTCGCTCTGCCCGACCCCTACTGTCTCTATTAAAATCACGTCAAAGCCAGCTGCTTCGAGGATAAGCATCGTTTTCTGAGTTCCCCTAGAAACCCCTCCTAAAATACCTGAAGATGGTGAGGGTCTAATAAAGGCATTTGGATCGGTAGACAAGCGATCCATCCTTGTCTTATCCCCAAGTATTGAGCCTCCAGAAATTGAACTCGATGGATCGACTGCAAGCACAGCTACTCTGTGCCCTATTGAGGTCAAGTAGCTTCCTAATTCGTCAATGAATGTGCTTTTCCCAACCCCGGGAGAGCCGGTTATCCCTACTCGAAGGGCTGTTCCTGTTCTTGATGATATGCCTTCAAGAAGATTATTAGCAGTTTCCAAATCTGAAGTACTCGAACTCTCAACAAGTGTTATTGCTTTGGAGACCCACGTTCGGTCTCCTGAGATAACACCGGTCGTGATGAGTTCCAGCTCATTATTTTGCATAATTAGCCAATCGACTTTAGAAGGTCAATGGCTGCATCAGATATTACAGTTCCAGGTGGGTAAATGGCGGTTGCGCCAGCATCATATAGTTCTTGAAAATCTTGCGGTGGCACTACTCCACCTACAACGATAAGAATATCGTCACGCCCAAGAGCAGTAAGTTGAGCTTTTAACTCGGGAACAAGTGTTAAATGACCAGCAGCAAGAGAGGAGACACCAACAACGTGGACATCAGCTTCTACAGCTTGTTTGGCAGCTTCTTCGGGGGTCTGGAACAAGGGACCGATATCGACATCAAAGCCTAAATCAGCAAAAGCCGTAGCTATAACCTTTTGCCCTCGATCGTGACCATCTTGTCCTACTTTAGCAACAAGGATTCTTGGCCTGCGTCCGTTGTTTTTTGCGAATTCCTTAGTCTCTGATCGGACTAACTCTATTTGCTCGTTATTTTCTCCCACTTCGCTTCGATACACTCCTGATATTATTTGTATTTGAGATTTATGTCGATCGAATACCTTTTCTAAAGCATCACTGATTTCTCCAACGGTAGCAAACTCTCGGGCGGCATCTATGGACAGGGCAAGCAGGTTTCCGTCTTGTGCAGCTCCATTGGTTAGACGTTCAAGTGCATCTTGGCACGCCTGTTCATCTCTTGTATCTCTTAGCTCTACAAGTTGTTGAATCTGTTGCTGCCTTACTTCGCGGTTATCGACTTGAAGTATTTCCACATCATCTTCTTTATCAAGTCTGAATTTATTTACTCCAATGACTGGTTGAACTCCTGAATCGATTCTTGCCTGTGTTCTCGCAGCTGCTTCTTCAATTCTTAATTTAGGAATTCCAAGGTCAATTGCCTTTGCCATGCCTCCGGCATCTTCTATTTCCGAGATGTGTTTCCATGCACGGTTAGCTAAGTCATGAGTGAGGCGTTCAATGTAATATGAACCTCCCCAAGGGTCAACAACTCGGGTAGTACCTGATTCATGCTGAAGGAATAGTTGAGTATTCCTTGCAATTCTGGCGGAGAATTCTGATGGCAGAGCTAGGGCTTCGTCAAATGAATTTGTATGGAGGGATTGCGTGTGCCCCTGTGTAGCTGCCATAGCTTCGATACAGGTCCTAATAATGTTCGTGTAGACGTCTTGGGCAGTGAGGCTCCAACCAGAAGTCTGGCTATGAGTCCGCAACGAAAGTGATTTAGGATTTTTAGGTTGAAATTGGCTAACAAGCTTTGTCCAAAGTAGCCGAGCTGCTCGTAATTTAGCGACCTCCATATAAAAGTTCATGCCTATGCACCAAAAGAAACTCAATCGAGGAGCAAAGGCATCTATATCCAAACCTGCACTAAGCCCCGAGCGGATATATTCAACACCATCCGCCAGGGTGTAGGCCATTTCTAAGTCAAGAGTCGCTCCTGCCTCTTGCATGTGGTAGCCCGATATAGAAATAGAATTAAACTTTGGCATCTCCGCTGACGTGAACGCAATGATGTCAGAAATAATTCGCATTGAGGGTTTTGGCGGATAGATAAAAGTATTCCGAACCATGAATTCTTTTAGAATGTCATTCTGGATTGTTCCAGCGAGTTGTTTTGTAGACACACCCTGTTCTTCTGCTGCGAGAACATAAAGAGCAAGAACGGGAAGAACAGCCCCATTCATGGTCATCGAAACGCTCATTTTATCCAAGGGGATCCCATCAAATAATTGCCTCATATCAATGATGGAATCAATAGCAACTCCTGCCATACCCACATCTCCAGATACTCTCGGGTTGTCAGAGTCATATCCGCGGTGAGTTGGTAGGTCAAAAGCTACAGATAGCCCCCTTTGTCCAGCCGCCAAGTTACGACGGTAAAAGGCATTAGACTCGGCAGCTGTTGAAAATCCAGCATATTGGCGGATTGTCCATGGCTGATTGACGTACATGGTTGGATATGGGCCTCGTAGAAAGGGGGGGAACCCCGGCAAAGTATCTACAAAGTCAAGGGATTTGAGGTCATGTTTTGTATAAAGAGGCTTTATAGGAATTCCTTCAGGGGCATGCCAGATATATTCTTCTGCACTTGTCTTCAGATAATCAGAGCACAACTCATCCCAGTCACGAACTTTATCGCCACTAGTTTCGGGAAGAGGGTACAAGGGAATTGAACCAAAATCAGGAACCGGCATTACGTCTCCTCAGTTTTTCCGAGAATATCTGAAATCCTAAATTTCAGATACGCACTATTGTTATTGGATGTTGGGTAGGGGTCCCTTTGGAGCTCAGTTACTAATTCTTCCCTAAATGAATTCACACCAATTAAGATCTTCTCGTCAGACAAGACTTCAGATGTATAGTTATCTCTGGAGAGTTGAGCCTGCTCGGTATACGAACCCGAAATAACTTGCTGTTTAAATCCTCCATTTAGTTCATAGTCCTGAAATCTTTCCCATGATTTTTCTGCTATAGCTGCAGTGAGCGACTCAACGTACCATGACCCACCAGCAGGGTCTACGACCCGATGGACATTTGATTCCTCCATAAGCACTAGATGGGTGTTCCTGGCTAGCCTCAACCCGAATTCATTTGGAACCCCGAAAGCACTATCAAATGCAGGAATGGAGATGATATCAGCTCCTCCAGTAGCTGCTGCGAAGCAGCCAACTGTTGTTCGTAAAAGATTCACCCACGGGTCATCTCGAGATATTAAATAATCTACAGTTTGAGCTTGTATCTTTATCTGAAAGCTCTCTACCCCGCAAGCCTTTCCTATTTTTAGCAAAAGAAGTCTTAAGGCGCGTAATTTGGCAATGTCAAGAAATTGGTCAGTTCCCACTGAAACAACAATCAGACACTGTTTCAAAGCTATTTCCATCCCGACACCGGCTTTTTCCATAGCTCGCAAATAAACAACAAATGTTGAGAGAACGCCAGCAATTTCCGTAACTGTGTCAGCACCTATTTGCGCGTATTTCACACCATTAATTCGGAAAGTAGTTGCGTTCGTAAAGTTGTTAGAAACTTCACTCGCCAGTTCAGCCCCACGAGCAAGATACGATTCAAATTCACTAATTTCAAGTGAATTACTTAGCAGCTCGCCGAGAGGATCAACGCCGAGGTCAAAAATATTCCCAGATGATTTTGTCATTTTATTTGATAGATGATTAACGAGTTGAGAAGCTGCTGAAAGGCTTTCTTGGCTGCAAGAGAGACCAATTCCTGCCATGTCAAGCATTACCCCTTCTAGAATTTCCTCGTAGGGAATCATCTCAGTCTTCTCGATTGCTAGCTCGATGCTCTTAGCTCCTCGAGAGAGATCCTCCAAGATTAGCAAATTCGTTGAACCAGCATCCGTGATCCAATGACGTTGACGAATATCCCACCCTCTAATATTCCCAGCAGGATTTGAGGAGCGTAAGCCAACTCCTTCTGTTACTTGATCCGATAACGCCTCAGTTAACTCATCCGTGTAGATGGGGTTTATATCTAAACCACCTGCCAGGTTAGAGTGTAAGACTTGCTGCATATTACCTTCCCCGACAACGGATTCGGCTGCTTTCATCCAAGCTTCAAATTTAGGATTTCCCGCACGCTCCCAAAACACAACTTCATCTTCTGACATAGTTCTACAATAGGCGTTTATTGAAGTAGTTTCGCACTTTTCTTTAACAGCGTTAAGCAGCTGCTGATCCATGTCAAAATGTGACATCCTGCATAGTGACAAAAGACACCGCCTATTCACGAGCAATAACTGCTCGAATGAGGCACAATACATATGGTCCTAGTTACGGACCCCCCCTACCCCAAAGGATTGATAATGGCAAAGAAATCAAATCACCATTTACAATACGCTGATTTTGCCTTTGCGGCTTCAGCGACTCCGCAAGAACTTGAGACACTGTGCAGACTAACAACTCGCATAGACGTGAAAAAAGGAAGCGTCCTAATGCATCAAGGTGCATTTGGAAACGAGGTTTTGCTACTGGTTCACGGACAGCTTGTTATTGAAAAAGATGGGACGCTGATAGCATCCATCGCCCCCGGCGCAGTTGTTGGCGAAAGAGCTGTAATTCTAAATGAACCAAGAGATGCGACTGTTCGAGCAGCTTTTGACTCGACTATATTGGCGATGTCTCGAAGCGAATTTAATACCCTACTAGCTGAATGCCCAAGTATCGCTAGAAATATACTTGAAGAAGCGCTAACTCGGGCCTAGACGGTATCTTTTAAAATACTCGAAGATCCTTTGCTGAAGGATTAACGCTTCGAATACATGTGTTCAAAGCAAAGGCAATATTAGAAAGCTTCGAAATGACAAGAACTGAAGGAAACCCAGCTTCTGCAACTAACATAATGGATGTCAGTGCACCTGGTGCTGTTCCATATGTTGAACTAGCGGCGACTAATTTCGGTGAGATTTTGTCTCTGACAGAATCAATGACAAACCAGGGTTGGGTTGTTACTACACCGGCTGGTCCGATGGTACTTGGCTACAAGCAGGTCAAGTCTATTCTAAGAAACCCTGAGTGGATATCACTCTTGTCAAGCTTCTCCGCTTTAGATCAAATGGAAAATGGGATATCCGATTTGAACGTGATGCTTGAGCAAGCTCAGCGAATTGTTCCTGAAATTCCTTCAACAGTCAGAATGCGACCAAATGTCTTGTCCGTAGAAGGGGACGACCACAAACGACTTCGACGACTGGTCAATTCTTCATTCACCTCTGGTAATACGAATAAACATCGTGAATTCATGAAGAACCATGCAGAGAACTTGGTCTCAAACATAGTTGAAAACGGTGGTGGAGAACTTGTATCAGAATTCTGCCGCCCTTTCCCTGTTCCAGTGATTTGCCGTATCCTTGGGGTTGATGACAATGACTGGAAACTCTTTGACGAATGGGCGGATATCATTTTTTCAGCCCTCGACGCTGATATTGAGTCCGTTATTGGGCGTTTAGGTGAGATATCAAAAGCTCAAAAGGATCTTGATGCCTATGTTCAGGACCTAATTAGACAGAGGACCAGCCACCCAGAGGATGATTTACTTACTGAGTTGGTTCAAAGTCACTACGACGACGACCGACTTTCACATGATGAATTGAGCGCTATGGTTGAAGCTATATTACTTGCTGGGACTGATACTACTCGGAACCAGTTAGGGGCAACAATTGCGGTGCTAGCTGACCACCCAGAGCAGTATCAAGCATTAAGAAATGATCCTTCTCTCATTCCTGCAGCTGTAGAAGAGTCCCTTCGCTATATTAGTGCTGTTCGAACAACAGGTCGATTAGCTACGACTGATCAAGTGATAGATGGAATCCTCTTTCCGGCGGGCTCAACTGTTCTCTTAGGGCTTCACGCAGGGGGACTTTCTGAAGCAGAAGAACAGGGATTCGAGTTTAATATCTTTAGGGAAAGTGGCTGTCCTCATTTAGCTTTTGGGTCGGGAGCTCATCACTGTCTCGGCGCTTCACTTGCTCGCGCAGAATTACAAGAGGCCCTGGGTTCTTTCGTTAAGAAGGTTCCATCATATGAGCTTGTTTCTCCAGTTGAGTGGAAACCGCTGTCAATGGGAATCTGGGGTCCAGCAAAACTTGAAATAAAAGTTTTAGCTAACGATGGAAGCGCAAAGTCTCAAAACCAACCAAACTTCAAGACTACAGTCAAGGCAGATTCAAAACTTGAAGACAATCATTCATCTGAAGTCGTCAATCAATGGATAAGGGACGCAGATGAGACACGGCGAACACTGCGCCTATCTATCCCCGACTTGATAAGGAAACCAAAATTTCCGCCTTTAATTCGATTGGTAGTTACAGTCTTCCGCTTCGGGAAAGCTTTCCTAATGTGGAAAATACGAGACCGCAAAGCAGCAGCTTCAGTGAGGCAAGAGCTCCTTTATGAAAGACTTCGTCATGTTGCCGAGCTCCAAGGCCCCACCTACGTCAAGCTTGCTCAACTAATTTCTGCAGCGGAGGGCGTCTTTCCTGAAGCTCTGGTTGCTGAATGCAAAAAATGCAGGGACCAGGTATCTCCTGAGCCATGGGAAGAGGTTTCAAAAGTTCTCAGCGACGAATTGGGTAACAGAAGACAGGATATAGTCACAGTAAATCAGGTTCCTATCGCTGCTGCTTCAATCGCCCAAGTGCATGAAGCAGTTCTTAGTAACGGTTCAGAAGTCGTAATAAAGATACAACGACCGGGAATACGAAAAAAGGTTATTGATGATTTGAAAGTCATGGCTTGGGTCGCTCCGAAACTCGTAGGGAAAATACCGGTCGCTGCTCTCGCCAATCCCCCTGCACTCGTTGAGCTTTTTGCTGAAACAATCTGCGAAGAGCTGGATTTTAAACTCGAAGTAGCTAACTTATTCGAGATCAGAAGAGTTCTTTATTCAAATTTGAAACAAGAGTGGGAAATTCCCGACCCTGAGCTCGGACTTGTTACTGAGCGAGTGATAGTGATGACTAAGATTTCTGGCGTCTCACTAGGTGATTCAATAGCTATGGGAGTTGACAGTGAGAGCAGTTCTGTCGTGTTTCGACAGATGGTTGAAGGTCTTTTAGAAGGCGCCGTGATTCACGGCATTTTCCATGGAGACTTTCATGCAGGAAACGTTTTCCTTAATGAGTCTGGGAGAATTGGTCTTGTCGATTTTGGGATAACAGGTCGGCTCGATGGCACTCGACGACAAGCATTTCTCAGGTATGTCGTCGGTCTAATGACCGGTGACGTTGAATCACAAGTTGTTGGGATAAAGGATTTGGGAGCTTTCCCAGAAGATGCTGATATAGGTCTTTTGATAAACGAATTCCAACTTGAACGCAATAACTTTGATCCTCTTGAGCTCTCAGAGGAAGAATTCATTAACGAATTTAGAGGTCTTATCAAAGGTCTACTCGCTGAAGGTGCGCGTATTCCCAAAGAACTTATGCTCTTTGTAAAGAACTTTGCTTACCTCTCATCAGTCATGCAGGAACTAGACCCTGATATGGACCTACTCAATGAATTTTTGGAAGTCGCTTCTGCTTTCTTCAGTCGAAACGGGGTTCGAGTTGCGACAGAAATAGGGTTTTCTCTAAGTGCTGATGATGTTAGTGATATAACCTTTAGAAGAGTTGCTGGCATTAGGGAGAATGTCCCTTCATTAACATGGAAAGAGCTAGGAGAACGAAGAAGCTCTCTAATGGACAGAATGGATAGAAGGTCCATTAAGCAAATTATTGAATGAGTTAAGATCTACTTCTGACTTTCTATTAGCCAAAAGAACTAAGACCGAGGAGTTTCTATGAATTCATTTGAAAAACCAGTAGTTGATGTGCCCTTTGAGGGTAACCCGCCAACTGAATTAGTAATAAATGATCTAATTGTCGGTGATGGAGCGGAGTGCGAGTCAGGGCAGATTATTAGTGTGGATTATGTTGGTTTCTCATGGTCCACTGGTGTTGAATTTGATTCATCTTGGTCTCGTAATGAAGTTTTTGCATTCCATCTCGGAGGAGGGCAAGTTATTTCAGGATGGGATGATGGCTGCAAGGGAATGAGAGTTGGAGGACGTCGAAAACTAACAATCCCTCCAGCAATGGGATACGGATCTCAAGGTGCAGGGGGCGTTATAGCCCCTGACGAAACACTTGTTTTTGTCGTTGACCTAAGAAGCATCGGTTAGCTTGGAGGATGTAATGAAAGAAAATGAGCTTAGAGGAAAAGTAGCAGTAGTCACAGGCTCTAGTCGAGGAATCGGTAGAGGAATCGCTGTGGGGTTAGGAGAAAAAGGCGCAACCGTTTACATAACAGGAAGATCAAAAGGAGATGGTCCTTTAACTATCGAAGAAACTGCCGAGATGGTAAATAATGCTGGAGGCATAGGAGTACCAGTAGCAGTAGATCTTGGAGCTGATGAGCAAATAGCGAGGTTGTACCAACAAATAGAAAGAGATCATGGAAGACTAGACATTCACGTGAACAACGCTTTTAAGATCCCTAACCCACCAGTTTGGGAAGGGAAATTCTGGGAGCACCCTATTCAAGTGTGGGATGACCAAGTCGGAATTGGACTCCGTGCAGCGTATGTAGCGAGTGTTCATGCAACGAAACTCATGATGATAAACAAGGATTCTTTAAAATTTATTGTGAATATCTCCTCTAGCGGTTCTGAACGCTACGCCCTGAGCGCAAGTTATGGGATTGCTAAGATGGGCACAGACCGCCTCACTCGTGATTTCGCAGTAGAAGGTAAAGAAGATGGACTTTGCGTTATCGGTCTTTGGCCCAGTCAAGTACTAACTGAATTCATTATTGAAAGTATTGAGAAGGGTGACATAGAACTGGATGAAGAGAACTCCGAAACTCCACTCTATACGGGACGAGTTATAGCTAAACTTGCCACAGATAGTCACAGGTTTGAACGAAATGGGCAAGTTTTAACCACAGCTGAATTAGCAGTTCATTATGACATCAAAGATGAGCGCGGCAAGCAACCTAAGGGTAAGCGCAACCCTACGCTATTCAGAGAAATAATTTAGTCGTTTTTTTACTGAGACGTATTAGGTGACTCAACAAGACGTTTTGGTGGGGAGTGGGACCCAGGTTCTCTGCTTCGCACAATGCAAGATTGACTTCCAATCGCACACAGAGTTCCATCCTCTGCCCAAATATGAATAACACCATGCCCAAACCCACTAGCGATCGCATCAACTCTAATATCAAGTAAATACCAATTACTAGGAACCAGGTCAACTACTCTCAAAGTGTTATCAAGGCTTGTTGATCCTGCCTTTCCCTGTTGTATGAAGCTAATACCCATGGGTACATAATCTCCCAAGACAGCAAATGTAGCTGCTGATGGCTCCAGAAGCTCTGGCATCCGACTCCAAACAGCTATTCTTCCAGGTTCAATTTCAGTTGGCTCTTTAGCTCCAACAGGCAAGGCCCACCTTTGTTCGATTCGCGAATCAAGAGAATCATTAACAGTAGAAAATCGTTCTCTTACCGGACACGTTTCTGGCTTTTGAACTTCTGGGGGAAGACAGTAGGTTCTCTCCTCAGGGTATGAACGAGTTCCTAAAGCCGCATTAACTGTGATGATTTCTGTTCCGCCGACATGTCCTACAGCTCGAGCTTGTGTCGTCTTTTTCCCATGAACGGCTAGGGTCACGTCGAAATCTACAACAGTCCCAACTTTAGCGAATAGGAGGTATTGAGCTGTCGCCCAAACAACGGGTCGGTCGCTTGTGCCTTCCATGGCTGCTATTGCTGCTCCAAGACCGCTACCACCAAACATTGCTCGGTGGCCAGTAGAGATGCCTTTGGAAACTGGAAGATGCCAACGATGCGGGTTATGTGATGGTTCTAAACCTAACCATGTTCTTGCGTCCATGTTTTGACGATACCTCAGAATTTCCTAAAGAGTTCCCATTAGTTCATTGCGTATTTCTTTAGCGATGAAATTAGGATTTTCCATTGGGGCGAAATGAGTGTATTCCGTAAACGAACGGAAACGACCATTAGGTAATTCGTCAGCAACTATGGGTGCTATTTGTGCTGGGCCTTCTTTATCTCCCCCTGCTGCAACAGTTACTGAGGTCTCAACAGATACTAAATTTTCGAAAATAGTAGTTACGGAACTCTCGAATACTTGGGCTTCGATTTCACCTCTGCATTTAAGAATCACGCCTTCATTGTGGTCGCTAAATCCATAATTGACATACGCCCACAATGCATCTGAATCTACTCCTGAAAATGGTGGTCTTGAGGCGTACCGTTCGTATGCTTCTTCGCGAGATGCAAATATCTCTTTTCTTTTTCTTGCTGAAGTTGCAAGAGTCCCACCCTTTGAATTCTTCTCAGTGAAAGTCGTTGGCGAAATAACTATCGGCTCAAATAACCACGCAGCTTTAAATGTTGAAGGGCGAATTTGTTCTGCAAGAAGGATGCTACTCGCCCCCATACTGTGACCCACAGCGAGTGCTGGGTCAAGATTGAGCTGGTCGACAACACATAAGAGGTCCTCGGCCATACCAACCCAACTCATAGAGGTGCCTAATGGTATTGAACTATTACCATGACCCCGAAAGTCTAGAGATACGCAATGGAAATCATTACAAAGTTGCTCACAGATAGGATCCCAGTAACGTCCATGGAATCCAGTTGCATGGCAGAACACAATTGTTGGTCCATCTCCGCCATAGTCATGTGCGGATATCAGAACACCATCACTTGAATCGTGAACGCTACTTGCTGGACCGACGTGTTCGTTCATGTTGGTAGCCTAGCGGTAATATGAATCTAATATGGTATTAGTTTATGGGGCTTTAACTCGCAGCTGTTCTGTGCCTACGCAAGCCAATTACGGGGGTTGTGGGTGCAAATCCAGCTTCAGCACGCTCTATCTCTGATTCTCCACCCCAGAAGCCAAGTTCTCTTTGCTGACGCGCATAGGTTTGGCAGTCAGCAAGAACTTCGCACTCAAAGCAAACTTTTCGAGCACGATTCTCACGTCGTTCTCTAGCAGCCGGCCTTTCGCCTGGAGGAGGAAAGAATAGTTGCGACTTTCCTTGACATCCCGCATTCTCCATCCACCATGGTCTGGTGCTGGGTGCTTGGACTTCAATTGCTGTCATTGAATACCCTTTAGATTGCCTCTACTCACATTGTCAATCTATGCGGGTTTTGCTATTTTGTCATGATCTTCTTTATGAATAGTTACGATCCGTATATCATTATTAGAGATAATAAAAGATTCCCTGATTTAGACCTCTACCGCAACTTTTATTACACCTCTTTTACGGGATCTAGCAGTTTCAAAAGCATCAGAAGCTGCATCGATTGGAAAACGGTGGGTGATTAATACCCTTGATAATTCAGGGGTCGAAGCAAGAATTTTTGCAGCCAATTCAAAATCACGTTGCCCCTGGGTATTCCCGTATGTGATGGATGGAACCAATGACACTTCTTTCATTCCCATAGACATGCCAGGTAACTCTGTTGGATTCCAGTAGGTAGAGGGGATTCCGACTAAGCCTCCTTTCTCAGCTAAGTTCACAGCAGTTGCTAAAGCACTTTCAGTTCCAGCCGCTTCAATCACGACCGGCGCTAGGTCAGGTCGCAGGGACTGTGTCCCTAGCTGATGTCCTGCATCAATTTGGTGTTGGTGACGTGCATGAAGTTCAACTTCTGCACCAAAGTATTTAGCTACTGCAACGCAACATAGCCCTATTGTCCCACCGCCAACAATAACAATTCTCTTGAGCGAGTTTGAACCCACCCGCAATAAACTCCTAACTGCAACTGCAAGTGGCTCAATCAAAAAAGCGTCCCGCACATCAATACCATTAGGTAATGGGGTGAGGAATCGTTCAGGTACAAGAATCTTCTCCGCCATTCCCCCATCAATCCCGATACCCATAGTGTTAGGCAGAGCACTGTCACAATAAGGTTGTGAGCCTTCATCACAATGCTTACAGATACCACATGACAACATTGGTTCGACGGCTACAGGGTGACCACTTGATGTAATGCCAGAAATCTCATGACCGGGAATCACATTCATCATATTTGAATCAATTAAATGAAGATCAGATCCACAAATACCGACCGCTTCCACGTTAACTAAAACGCCCTCCCCTTTAGGCTCCGGTACGTCACATAGCTCTACAAATTGATCTGCGACACGTATTGCTTTCATCTATCTATTCTCTCTCTTATGGGAAGAATGTTGAAATATAGACTCAAAATTTGTTTTGGCAAGACATAATTAATAGATCTTAGAAGGCACACAACAAGTAGTGTGCGGCAAACAATACGAGGTCACTCAGATGCCTGAAGATACACAATTACTAAATCGAGAGAGGTGGCTTGAAGAAATTACTAGTTGGGGAATCCAAGGAGTCCGGGGCATTGCCGACTTGAATTTCACGCAAGAGGAGATTAATGAAATCTATGCTCCTGTAACTCAAAGATTGATCAGCCACTTCGGGCATTCATTGAAAGCAAAAACCGAAAGCCTGCAACCTTTATTGATTGGTATTACGGGGAGCGTATCAGTCGGCAAATCAACAATCTCAAACATCATGAAGAAATTAGTCACTAATCCCCCCATAAACCTTTCAGCTCAGGTCATCTCAACTGATAACTTTCTTTTCTCAAATTCACAATTACAAAAGGATCAAATTCTACATCGCAAAGGTTTCCCTGAGAGTTTTGACCACGCAGCTATTACCAAATTCCTATCAGAAATTAGAGAGGGAAAGCCTAATTCAATAATTCCAATCTATTCGCATGAAACTTATGACATTGAAGGCACTTCCCATTCTGAAGTAACAGATTTGATCATCATTGAAGGGGTTAACATTCTTCAAGACCCCCCAGAAAGAAAAGGTAAGGAACAATCAATCCGAGAGTTTCTTGACTTTTCAATTTTCATAGACGCAGATGAAAGCGAAATCACCCAATGGTATGAAGATAGATTTCTTAGGTACTGCTCTTTAGCTGAGGACAATACCAAATCTTTCTTTTCGCAATTTAAAAACCTGAATATGGCGGAGCGAAAAGAACTTGCTTCAGAGATTTGGAAATCAGTGAATAAACCCAACTTAGATAGCTACATTTCTCCATCAAAAAAATACGCTGATTTAATAATCAGAAAAGGGAACGGTCATTTAGTTTCATCATTGCAAGTCCCGTTATCTTGGTTGTCATCTTCAAAGTGACGACTTAAGACTGTATGCAGTAGTCTTAACATTCAAAGGAGTTGAAATGGGTATAAATTTAGACGCTATTGGTATGGAATCTGAACCGCATGAAAGTTCGTGGAATTCTAAAGATTGTTTACTCTACAGTTTGGGTGTTGGAGCAGGAGCGACTGACCCAACAGGGTTTGAATTAGAATTTACGACAGAGAATACAAAAGATATTCAACAAAAAGCCTTACCCACAATGTGTGTTGTTTTGGGAGGAACTGGGGGCAGAGGCCCACTTGCGCATTTAGGTGATGTCAATTACTCAAAAATGGTCCACGGAGAACAGGGTGTAATCCTCCATAAACCGCTCCCAACGCAAGCTACTATCTCCTCGACCAGTAAAATCTCTAATATTTACGATAAAGGAAAAGCTGCTTTGGTGATTCTTGAAACCACCGCTCTGGACACCTCTGATGGTCTTCCAGTTTTCACTAACATCAGTAAGTTATTTTTTCGTGATGAAGGTGGCTGGGGCGGTGACAGAGGACCTGTAGACAAAGTTGAATTCCCAGACCGAAATGCAGATAGTGTCGTCAGTTATGAAACTAGAAATGACCAAGCTCTTCTTTACAGGCTCAATGGAGACCGTAACCCTCTTCACTCTGACCCATCTTTCGCAGCTTTGGGCGGTTTTTCTAAACCTATCTTGCACGGACTTTGCACATATGGCTTTACTGGCAGAGCTCTAGTTCACCTTGCCTGTGATGGGAATCCTGATAATTTCAAGAGTATGGATGGGCGTTTCAGTTCACCTGTCATCCCAGGTGAGACGCTTGAGGTTCACGTTTGGGAAGATGGAGATCATTTTAAGTTCCGAACCACTGCTGGAGATAGAGTCGTGCTTGACAATGGAATTCTTCATACTAGGTGACGAAAGAATGATTTATGAGAAATAGAGATATGTTCTTGCCACAAATGCCAAGTGAAGAAATGGCCTTGCCTGGTCGAACCACCCAAATGCAAATAACAGATAACCATTTCATATTAGGGTCTTCTCAAATTGAACCAAAGGGAAATAAGTTGGTTTATGCAATGTTCGGGATGGGGTGCTTTTGGGGTGCCGAGAGAAAATTTTGGGATTTAGAAGGCGTGGTGACTACATCAGTTGGGTATGCCGGTGGATTTACTCCTCATCCTCTATACGAGGAAGTTTGCTCTGGCATGACTGGTCACAATGAAGTTGTAAGGGTCGCATTCGACTCTGATGCAGTAGATTACAGATCCCTACTGAAAGTCTTTTGGGAGAACCATAATCCGACTCAGGGTATGAGACAAGGCAATGATATTGGAACACAGTACCGTAGCGGCATTTATTGTTTCTCTGAAAAACAATTTAGCGATGCCGAGGAGTCTAAGCTCGTTTACCAGTCAACCCTATCTCAGGAAGGTTTTGGGGATATAACTACGGAGATAATAAAGGCGCCAATATTTTATTTCGCTGAGGATTATCACCAACAGTATTTAGGCAAGAATCCAAATGGATATTGTGGATTAGGTGGTACTGGACTGAGTTGCGCTATCTAGTTAGCTAGTTTAAAAAGTAACTCTAAATTCTATTCTTCGATTCGCGGCTCGATCTGCTGCAGTAATTTCTGGATCAATTTTTAAGCGGGTCTCACCGTAGCCTATGGCTGAGAGACGACTTGGATCGACCCCTCTAGAAATGAGGTATTCTAAGACAGCTTCTGCTCGGCTTGCGCTTAGATCTAGATTTATATCTTCAGCTCCATCGGTATCAGAGTGTCCTTCTATTTTTAAATTTCCTTCAGGGTTTTCAATAAGGATTTCTGCAACTTTATTGAGAACCGGCTTGGAACTATCTGCTAGGAAGGGGCTTCCAACTGCAAACAGAATTGGGTCAGAACCCACTATTTGGTTCAATGCAATTTCTGTTTTAATTGTTCCAGGAATTAAGACAGCATCAATGATGTGAATCACACCGTTAGCAGCTGTGATATCTGATTGGGTGACGAAGCTATCTTGGATTCTAATTGTTGATTGGTCGCCTACCTGAACTTTTAATGATTCGCCTTTTAGCGTCGCTAAGCCTGTTCCATCGGACAACTGAGATGAATAGAAGTCTCCTGGCACGATGTGAAACTGGAGTATGTCACTAAGCTGCACCAATTGGGCAAACTCTTGCAGAGCAGTGATATCTAATGCTTCCATTGCAGCGTTTGTGGGAGCGAAAATCGTTATGGAACTAACTTGATCACCAATTTGTTCTTCTACCCCTGCTGCTGAGAAAAAATCAGAAACTTGGCTGAGGTCAGGTAAATCTTTTATCACTTCAAAGACTGTTCTCTGTGATCCCTCAATAACAAGTTTGTCAACTATTTTTACTCCAAGAGCTTCAAATTTATTCAATACTCTTAAGCGGTCTGCTTCATCGATAATTTCCCCTGATATTTCAAGGTTAATGATCGCTAAATCAACACCTGTCAAGATCTCGAATTCAGCGGTTACTGCACCGTCTGGGATTAGTTGATTTGAGACTACGATCATAGCGTCAGCAAGCGCTTGGGCATTAACGCTACCTGTCAATGCAATAGAGTTTTTTGAATACTGGGCATATGCAGTGATAGGCGCGTTTTGTGATAGGTCATCATCATCAACAGGTAAGAGTGGTTTCGGTGTTGGCGCAAGATTATCATCAACTGCATTAGTAGAAGTGAGAAGAGTTAATTCTGACCCATCGGTATCTCCCCACACAACAAGACCCAAAAATGATGCCACTACGCCAAATAAAAAAGTCCCTATATATTTGATACTTGTTTTCATATTCCTAAGACCGCTTTAATAGTAATGCCGATACTACTAGAGGTAACGAAATCGTTTGTAATGTTATTCCCATTGCGATTCGTAATATGAATCAGGCTTGATTCATCAAGAAATCCTGTCGGCCAGAATGCTTTTACAAGTAAGTAAATAATGAGGATAGTAGTTCCCCAAGTTATAACCCTTAGAACGATCCTGACCCATAGTCGATCAAATCGTGCGCGTAATATGGGATCTGTACCAGTGGCACCATAATGAGATACATGTTTAGTCCATTTCTGACCATCCCAATAGCGAGCTTCATAGCGCCCAGTCGGGTCAGAATACCATCCTTCATCTAACAAAGGTGGAGGTGGGAAAAAAGGGCGATTCACTTAATACACATTAGCTGTCAGAATCGAGTATTTAAGGTCACTTATCTTTTACAATCTTTCACGAAAGTCGTTGTTAGTTATCTTCCGTAAGGTCTCTCGTTTGCTTAGGCTTCGTAGTATACGTGCGGCTTTTCCACTCAATACTCTGTCCTGTAATTGCAATAATCATTGACCAAAACAATGTTGCTCCCCAAAAAAGCATTGCAAAGGGGTGAAAAATCACTCCCCAAAGAGGATCTCTCCCAACTGATGATGTGATGAATCTTCCAAGTATTAATAAGACCACTTGCCATAAGACTTCCATCGGCACAGGCGCTCCAAAGAAACCTGCAAGAAGCCGTAAGAACGGCAGTGCCAGCAACGGGGCCACTAGGAATGTCACTAGGAGAGACAATGAGGTTCTATAACTAAGAGCACCATATGCATTCTTTGAAAAGCCTTTCCAAATATCTCTAAATCCTGAATACCAAGTGGTGGTGGCGAGATCAGTACCGTTTATTAATCTTTGTTGATACCCCGCAGCTTTAACTGAGCGAGCAAGTTGCACATCATCAACGATGTGATCGGGGTGAGCTGCATGACCACCTGATAAAACATATGCTGTTGAGCTGACACCTATGAATGGGCCAAATGCAAGGGCGATATCAGGATTTGAACTTCTATGAATAAGCGAGGCTGGGAATAATGCCAATATTGCATGATTAACTATCGGCAGAAGGATGCTGCTAGAGAAGGATGTGCCTTGGTTACGGAGCAGAGACGCTACCATATCCACATTTTCTGTTTCCATAACATGCAGAACTGAAGTAATAGCTGCAGGTTCGAGGACGGCGTCAGCATCTATAAAAAAGAGGACATCCCCCGTCGCTTGCTTTGACAATTGATGGCATGCCCAGTTCTTACCTGTCCATCCTGCTGGTATTGGCTTTCCTGATATGAGTTTGATTTTAGGGTTTTGAGACTCCACTATTGCTCGAGTTCTATCAGTTGAATGGTCGTCTAGTACTATGATTTCAATATTTTGATGATCTTGATTGGTTAGGGACCGAAGACAATTCCCGATGGAGCCTTCTTCATTTCTTGCTGGGATTAAGAGGCTAACTTTAGTATTTGATTGTGGGAGTTTTGCCTTGGGACGAATCACGACCCGCAGGTTCCATAAAATTAAGCCAAGTTGACAAACAAGTAAGAGTGTCAAAAATCTTCCAAAGATAAATTCCCAAGTCATGTTGTCCTACTCCACAGCCTCAACTAGCTACTATCACCAGATAGTTTAGGCCAGTCATTAGTTCCTTCAATCTCTCTTGTTCTTGGTTCATCAATTTTTCTTTTCAGTCCAACAAGTATAAATAATCCGATAGGTATAAGCATTTTTTCAAGCTGATATTCAAATATGGGAGCCAGGGCTATTGTCAAGATGATTACGGTGACCGTCGTAGGCATGAATTTTCGTGTTTTCAGCCAAACTAAACCAGATACTGCTATCGCAATTAATGCAGAGTATGGAAGTAATGCTGCTGTGAATCCCCCTACAGGAGAAAGCCCCTTTCCCCCTATAAATCTCAACCAAATGGGGAATCCATGGCCCACAAGTAGCAGAATACCTGCGAATACTATTCTTACTGGACTTTCATTTGAGACAATCACAGCAAGCACAGCCCCCTTAGCGAAGTCAAGAAGAAATACAAGCGAACCCCAACGAGGACCTACGGTATGGAAAACATTTCTTGCACCTACATTGCCCTCTCCTGCCTTTCTGACATCTATGCTTCTGACGGCTTTGGCGATAATGTACGCAACCGGAATTGAACCCAGACAATATGCTATTACGCAGATTAATAGATAGTAAATAACAGAGTTCATAACATCAGCACCAAGTTGACATATTAGGAGATACTGAATACTTAAACATACTTGACAACAAATCAATAGTGATTCTTCCCTGTGCTCAAAAATTTAACATAAGGCGATTTACGCTCTACGCTTCAAGAATGGCAAGTGATGACCTTCCAGGTATTAATAGAAAAAATATTGCGGGCTGGCTAACAGAACGTTCTGAAGTTACTGGCGAAATTCGTTTTGATGTAGTCACCCACGGAAGGTCTAACCTGACATACAAGTTAGAGGATGAAACCGACAGGAAATGGATACTTCGAAGGCCTCCTACCGGACATATACTCGCTTCTGCTCATGACATGGGGCGTGAACATAAAATCATTTCTGCGCTAGGTCCGAGCAATGTACCAGTCCCAGGAATTGTAGGTATGTGCGTAGATGAAAACGTTACAGGTGCACCTTTTTTTGTCATGGACTTTGTTGAGGGAAGTATTATTAAAGATCGCATTGATGCTCAGAGTTTCTCCCCGGACGAACGAAGGGTACAGAGTGTTTCTCTTGTCGAGACTTTGGCTACTCTTCATAAAGTTGATCCCGAAAGTGTTGGTCTGGGTGATTTAGGAAAACGTGAGGACTACATTGGTCGCCAACTACGAAGATGGAAGCGACAGGTCGATGAGGGCTCCGACAGGGAGATGCCTCTCTTCTATGAACTTCATAAACGACTTGAGATGTGTGTCCCCGATCAGGAAGGGTATGGGATAACCCACGGCGATTACCGGCTTGATAATTGTATGATTGGCGCCGATAACCGTGTCGCAGCTGTCTTGGATTGGGAGCTATGTACATTAGGTGATGTGCTTGCCGATTTGGGTGGCATGTTGATGTGGTGGGGTGAGAAGGGCACCTCAGACTCACTTATTATGAGTGACGCCCCAACACTTGCAGAAGGATATATCAGCCCCGAGATGGTTGCTGATCGTTATCAATCCGTTTCGGGGCGAGATCTTTCGAATTTGCCTTTCTATGTGGCTTTTCAATTTTGGCGTTTGGCAGCGATCACTGAGGGGGTAAGAGTTAGGTTTACAGCTGGAGCTATGGGGAATAAAGATATTGGTGATGAGATGGAAGGTTTTAATTCTCGTATCGATGCACTTCTCGAGGCCTCAGACACGAAGCTGAAAGAGCTTTAACGCAGCGCTCTAAAAAACTTTCGAATATCTTCTGCTGCGAGCTCTGGTTTTTCAGCAGCTCCAAAATGGCCCCCGTCAGGCATAACGGTGTAATGCTGAAGATTAGTATATTCCTTCATTATTGAGTGGGGAAGATGCACAACATCCTTCGGGAAAACCGCAATACCAGTAGGTGCTTCAAGGCGTGGAAGTCGATTGTGGGCTAATGGCCATGGTTTCTTAAAATGCTCATGGTAAAGGCGAAGAGACGATCCGATTGAGTCTGTGCACCAATAGAGTGACGCTGTAGTGCATAAATGTTCTCGGGTAAACGACTGTTCCACATCTCCGGTATTGTCACTCCAGTTCCTTCTGCGCTCCCATATCCAAGCAGCTGTTGCTACAGGTGAGTCAGCCAAAGCGAATGCTAGTGTTTGTGGATCTAACAAATGAGTAGTGATATGTGAGCGAATGGTATCTTCAGCCTCTCTACTTCGTTCTATCTTCCACTTTTCATCATCCGCCCATGACTCAGGTGGCAAGCTTCTTCTATCTACCCCAGGAATAACGCTCAAACTCATATGTGCGCCAATTATTGAATCAGCAAACTCATGAGCAAGGTGAGCTGTTACCAAAGCTCCCCAATCTCCTCCATGAGCACAAAATTCCTTATAGCCAAGGACTTCTGTCATCAAGGTGTTCCAGAGTTTCGCTATTTCTCGGACATCAACGCCAGCTTTGGTCAACGGAGAAGAGAAGATAAATCCCGGAAGTGAGGGGACATATACATCAAAGCTATCCTTCGGGTCTCCCCCATACTTTTCAGGATCACTTAATGGACCAATCACATCTTTGAAATCCCAAAATGTCCACGGCCACCCGTGGGTTAAAATTAAAGGCTTTGGCTTCGGCCCTTTACCTGGTGCGTGCAGGTAATGGATAGGTACCTGATCTATGGTGACAGAAAAGTGCTTCCACTCATTTATTTGGGCAACTACATTCTCCCACTTCCACTCGGTGGACCAATAGTTGACCATGTCCTGCATCCACTGCTTCGGTACACCATAGTCCCAGCTGTCTTCTCCTACTATCGGGGGCCACTTTGTATTTTCTAACCTCAAGATCATCTCTTCAAGTACTTTAGGGTTGATATCTATTTCAATTTGTTTTGGTTCGCTCATAATTACTCTCTGTGCGTTATCTCAGTCACTATTGCCGATTGTGTCTTCCCGAAGTCAATGAATGTTTCAGTATCTCTTCTTACCACTTCAGGACTTGAAGCGTCCAAATAAAATCGTTCATTCCAGTCTTCTCCAGTCGCAAACCACAATTCACTAATTGCATTGATCTCAAAACCATCGAGAGGGCTTCCATAGATAATGTCAATATCCAAATTTTGCGCATAGGCCTGCATCCCGTGATGCTCCCGAGCTATAGATGCATGCGCCCGATACCGTGCATGAAATGCATCCGTACCTAAATTATGTCTTTTGGATACGAGGGAAATTTGCTTTATCCCCCCGTACGTCGGGTTAGAATCCTGTGGCCTATTATCCCAGTGATGTATTTTAGTTACGGATAGCCCAAAATCAGCTTGTATATCTGGTGTCCGGGACCATACAACACCAGCAAACCGAGGTTCGTAGTTTGAAATTCCTCGCAAGTTCTCGAGTGGTGACTGATCGCTTACAACATCAACAGAAAGAACACTAGAGTTTTTTTCATATTCTGTCCTTTCGGGCAGTTCAGTGAAGAATATGTGCGCATAACAGAGGTTTTTGACTACCCCTTTGGAATGTCTTTCCATGGAATCCCTCTATCAACGCGTATATCTCTTGGAAGTCCTAGTGCCTGCTCCCCTAAATTATTGTGGTGGACTTCATCTGTTCCTCCACCAATAGAGATCGGGTACCGTGAGTGCAGGACTTCCATTGCCCACTCGCTTGCGGTGTGTGAATTTACTACACCAGCTGCGCCTAGAATTTCTTGGGCAAGATCACCTTCAATCCTTCTATTCTGAGCAACAAAGAGCTTAACAATTGAAGGATGAATAGGTGGCACCTGCCCGTTACGGACAGCTACAGAGATTCTGTCACTCATGAGTTTGAGAAGCTTGTTTCTAGAATACACGTTGGCTAATTTTTGCCGCAAAACAGGCTCATGTCTCCTTCCTAGGCTTTGTGCCAACAGAATTAGTTGACTTGGGTTATCTCCTGCCGCTCCGCCGATCATGGCTGACTCGTTGCTCATTACTACCCGAGCTGGCCCCCACCCATTATCTATTTCTCCGAGCACATTCTGTATGTGGCACCGTGCGCCGTCTAAAAAGACTTCAGCAAAGTGCCCTGCGCCATGTGCTTGTATCAACGGTCGGACTTCAACGCCCGGTTGATTCATATCAAATAGCAGAAAAGTTATGCCTTCATGTTTATGCGCATTTGGGTTTGTCCTTACAAGAAGGATTCCCATATCGGCATACATTGCGGCAGAGTTCCACACCTTTTGTCCGTGTATCACAAATTCATCACCATCAAGTTCAGCTTTAGCTCCTAGCCCAGCTAAGTCACTACCTGCACCAGGTTCACTGAATAGTTGACACCAACTGACTTCTCCACTTATAAGTTTCTTGATGTGTTCCTGTTTTTGATGTTCTGTTCCGTATTTAAGTAAAGCAGGAAGAGCCATCGCGATAATCGAATGATAGAAGCCAGTATGCACTTGGTATCCAGTTGATTCTTCACGGAAGATTTTCTGCATCCATGCTTCACCGCCATGGCCACCGTATTCGGTGGGGACGGTAGTTCCCGCAAAACCTGCTTCGTACAGTTTCATTTGCAGTTGCTGGCATGCGTTGTGATGATTCTTTTCGGTTTCTTTACTGGGCATCCAATGAAGAGTTGAAAAGGGTTGTCGTTCCTTGAGGGGATCAATATTATCTTTAAGCCATTGCTGAGTCTTGAGGCGGTATTGCTCTTCCATATTTTGATCTCTAGTCATTACTCGGATTCTATGGTGAAGATCCTGTTTGTAGCGAATATCGTGGAAGAAGATAAGGAAAAAAATATTGATGGAATCATTCCCACTACAAAACGCTAGAACGCGAAGATTTACTATTGGCGCGCCACGGTCCTTTTCCTTGTCTGCTGGTGGAGATTGGGTTACGTTCTTGCAATCAAATTCGAGTGAAGACCCATTGAACAAACTGTGGGCTTGGAGTGCTTCTTCAGGCCAAACGAAAGTGATTGCTGACCTTGAGGCTTTAATAAATAGCGATAGTAGCGAGGCTATTTCCCGTGAAGAGCAGGCTCGTCGTGAACGAGTTAGAGAAATAGGGGCCGGAATCGTATCGTACAGCGCGAACAGTCATTCACCGAACATAGCGTTTGCATCTAATCAGTCATTGTTTAAAGTCGGGGTTGAGTCCTCAGAGGTATCTGATTTCAATTTGGGTAGAGATATTTTTGACCCGCAAATAAGCCCTAACGGAAACCTGATTGCCTATGTTTCAGAGGGCCAATTGAGATATGTTGACGACAAAGGAAACGATCAAGCTGTTACCCGGACTAGAACAGGTGAAAAGTCATTTGGTGTTGCTGAGTTTATCGCTGCGGAAGAGATGGGCAGACGAAGGGGATATTGGTGGTCTCCGAATAACGACAAACTACTAGTTACGTGCGTTGACGAATCAGAAGTTCTTTCATGGCATATCCTCAAATCATCAGATCCTAGCGATGCGCCTGTAGTTATCAAATACCCTAAAGCCGGAACGAAGAACTCCAATGTGGGACTTGAAATATATTCATTAGATGGAGAGTCGGTTCCTATTGACTGGAATGAGAGCAATACATGGGAATATCTCGTTAGTATTCAGTGGACTGACCCAGATACTATTTTTGCAACTGTTCAAACACGTGATCAAAAAACAGCAGGCATACTCCGCATTGATACCAATAGTGGCTTTATTGAAGAAGTATATCGATGGAATAATGAGTGCTGGGTTGAAATAATTCCTGGTGCCCCGAAAGTAGTTGGGGAACGCATTATCACAATTGAGGATCACGGCGAGACAAGAAGAGTAGTGATTGATGGCAAAGCTTGCTCCCCTGAGGGGATTCGAATACGATCCCTGATTCATTGCAACGAAGATGGCATGCTGGCCACATGTAACCCGAACCCATTAGATCAACAGATATGTCGCGTGACTGTGTCTGGCGAAACTACCTTGATTACCGAAACGGCGGGAATCCACGAAGCTAATGCCAATGATTCATTGATGGTCATTCAGCACCGAAGTATGCACTTTGATGGAGTAAAAACAGGTTTCTATAAAGATAAGGAACTCATTAATGAGGTTCCGGACCATTCAGAAGCGCCTAATATCACGCTCAATAGTTTTTTCCATAAGACTGGAGAGCTTGACCTTGAAACCGCCGTGCTTCTTCCGACAGATCATGATGGTGAGACTACTCTCCCTGTTTTGCTTGACCCGTATGGGGGTCCCCACGCTCAACGGGTTCGAAATGCGCGTGGCCTTTTCGGAGTTTCGCAATGGTTCGCTGATCAGGGATTTGCTGTAGTCATAACTGATGGACGAGGAACACCGGGACGTTCACCTAGTTTTGAACGAGAAGTTTATGGAGATCTCGCCACCCATGCTCTTACGGACCAAATTGATGCGCTCCATAGCATTTCGGCAAACTATGGTTTTATTGACTTAGATAGGGTTGCGATTCGCGGTTGGTCTTTCGGTGGATACTTAGCCGCTTTGGCTGTGATTAGAAGACCTGATGTGTTCCACGCTGCCGTTGCAGGAGCCCCTGTCACTGACTGGTCGCTATATGACACGCACTATACCGAGCGATACCTTGGCCATCCTGAAACGAAACCAGAGAATTACGCTAAAACGAACTTGTGCAACGAAGCAAACAAACTTGAGCGACCTCTACTTTTGATTCATGGGTTAGCCGATGACAATGTTGTGGCTGCTCACACCTTTCAATTATCTCAGGCCTTACTTGAGGCAGGTAAGCCTCATGAGGTTCTTCCACTCACTGGGGTCACGCATATGACCCCACAAGAAACTGTTGCCGAGAACCTTTTACGAATACAGTTGAGTTTCATACAAAGATCTTTAGGAATTCGAACAGAGGGGAAAGAATGAGTGGTCCGCTTAGCGGCATGCGAGTCATTGAAGGGTCAGCATTTGTTGCCGCACCTTCAGGTGGAATGACCCTAGCCCAGCTAGGGGCCGAAGTCATTCGATTTGACCCCATAGGTGGAGGTCTTGACTATAAACGGTGGCCGCTGACTGAAGATGGCTTATCGCTTTACTGGGCTGGACTCAATAAAGGAAAGAAATCAATTCAAGTTGATTTCCGTTCTAAACAAGGACAAGAACTCCTCATAGAGTTAATTGGTGCGCCGGGTGAGGATTCCGGTTATTTCTTAACAAACTTCCCTGCCAAAGGGTGGTTATCTTATGAAAATCTTAGTGGGAAGCGCGGAGACCTCATTATGCTGAACATAATAGGAAACCACGATGGTACAACCGCCCTTGATTACACAGTCAATTCAGCCATGGGTTATCCATCCGTAACTGGCCCAGAGGGGTATGAAGGCGTTATCAATCATGTACTGCCGGCGTGGGATATCGTATGTGGGCAAACAGCAGCTATGGGGATACTCGCTGCTGGTCGACATAGAGATCGAACAAGCGAAGGGCAGCTCATCAAACTGGCCCTTAGCGACGTAGCACTCTCGGCTGTTGCTGCTCTGGGACATATCGCAGAGGCTCAGATTCTGAGCTCTGAACGTGAACGCATTGGAAATGAACTCTACGGCGCTCTCGGTCGGGATTACACCACAGCTGACGGAAAAAGAGTAATTGCGGTCGCAATAACAAAAAAACAATGGCAAGCCCTATGCTCTGCATGTGAAATGACAGAAACTATGGAACAGCTCGCAGACCAAGAAGGTCTTGATTTATCAGAAAATGAAGGAGATCGATTCAAAGCTCGTGAGAAAATACACCCTCACATACAAGCATGGTGTCAGAAGAAAAGCTTTCGTGAAATACAACGAATTTGGGATGACCTAGGCGTTTGCTGGGGACCATATCAAACCTTCAAAGAGCTAGTAGAAAATGATCAACGTGTCTCAGAATCCAATCCAATGTTTAGAACAATTGATCAAGTTGGTATCGGAGAATATCTCACACCGGGAAGCCCTCTTAATTTCAAAGGAATCGGCCGATCGGCACCTCTACCGGCCCCACGTCTAGGAGAACACACTACAGAAATTCTTGCTGATATTCTTCAACTTTCGGACACAGAAATAGGGCGACTCTACGATAATGGAGTAGTAAATGGAAAGCCTGATGAGTGATAGTGACGGGTTTATAGAGAGAGCCGATATTGAAAAATTTTGGAGTGATGGTTTCGTTATTTTAAGAAACATTATTAACCCTGATTATGTGTTATCTATGGAGGATCCAATCAACAGGGTAATGAACGAAGATGGTACTGACCTCTCAGAGCTCGGATCTCTCATAACACCAGAAACTACACTTATCGATAAGGGTATTCCGGTAGGCAAGAAAGTAGGACGCTTCTTAGCTGGTACTGATCATTGGATAAATAATAAAGATTTTGAAACCTTTGCTTGCAATTCGGTTATCCCAGAGGTTGTGGCACAGATCCTTCAAAGTGAATCGTTGTGGCTCTATGAAGACTCCGTCCTTGTCAAGGAACCAAACACTGCAGAAGAAACAGCATTTCATAAGGATCTGTCATACTTTCATGTGAGTGGAGAGCAAGTCTGCACGGTTTGGGTTCCGCTTGATTTCGCTTCCCCAGACACTGGTGCGATTCGATTCGTGAAAGGGTCGCATAATGATAGATCTGTGTATAGGCCAAACTGGTTTGTTTCAGATGATCCTCTTCCAAACACTGAGGGGAAGCGGGTCCCGTCAGTTGCTTTTAAAGATGTTGTCGCACCTACTCTGTCGGTAGGTGATATTAGCATTCATCATGCCCGCACCCTCCATGGAGCATCAGCGAATAAGTCAGAGAGCCAATCTCGACGCGCTATCTCTATTCGGTATTGCGGAGATGATGCTAGATACCATCTCAGGCAAGGTGCCCCGTTGAAACCACATCACGAAACAATTACCGATGGAGATATTCTGACACATGAATACTGCCCGAAAGTCTGGCCTAGAACCTAGTTATTCAAAAATTCTCGGACTTGGCCTAACAGTGATATTGATTCAAGTGTTTCTTCGTGGGGAATGTTCATACATCTGCATGTGACGTCTGTGAAGCCCATGTCCTTGAAAGGGCGTAGTTGCTCAGTGGCTTGTATGGGATTACCGACTATGACTGCATCGCTTTTCATGCCACGATACCCGCGTTTGATAATCTGATTTCCCATTTCCAATGCTTTCTCTCCATCTTGAAGAATAATAACGTCTTTGCGGATAACTGGACGTGGCTCCTTCTCATGTTCTTCGCAGGCTTGCAGATAATGGGCGAGCAATTCTTCTGCCTTTGCGGGGTTGAGGAATGGTGCGGCGTACCACGCATCCCCCATTATTGCCGCTCGTTGGATCCCTTTGAGACTCGTACTGGCTCCGATCCACCACTCAACTTTCTGCTTCGGGATCGGGTTGATTTGTAGGTCTGGTTTTCCTGTTACTCCCCGACGCTCGAAAATAGCTTTAATCTCAGTTATGCTTTCCTCAAGTGATATTCCCCTAGTCTTGAGGTTTGCGCCCATAGCCTCAAACGTATCCTGCCCGTCCCCAACACCTGTTTGAATAACAAATGTTGACTGTGTTAAAGCAGCCAGAGTTCCCACTTGTTCCGCGACCAGCAAAGGATTCCAAAGCGGCAATAGAAATAAGCATCCTACAGGACCCGAATTCCACTCAGCCATCAAACGGCCAAGCATGGGAACGTTTTGGAAATAGTTCACAGGTGTCAAATGATGATCCCCAAGGGAAAGAAGGTCTAACTTTACTTGATTCGCTACTTGCGCTCTCTCAACTAAAGCACTTGCACCTGTATACGGGTTATTTTCAAAAGATGTTGACGATAGCGAAACCCCTACTCTCATGATGTTCTTATGGGTGGCGGGACGGCAGAATTTCCTGCTTTGGAGGAAGCGCTATGGGGTGGTTTAGCCAGATACCGATATTTTCGCCCGTACGGCCATCTGGGCCCTCGTTATAAAGCTCTAGCATTAGGTCTGCGAGTTGGTATGGTTTCATCCATGAATCAACTATGTCATCGGACATGTCACGGTTGAATTTCTGTGACGCATACCTTATCATCGCTGAATCAGTTGCATCCATGCAAAAGGCGTTAACGCGTACATTGTCTGCACTGAGACGCTTTGACCAGCTCTGTGTTAAGCCGTTTATTCCCCATTTGGAAGCATCATAAATATCCATTCGTGTACCTCCTCCTGTTGCAAAACCTGGAGGGGGACAAATGTGATCAGTAGCGATATTAAGAATGAATCCTCCCCCACTATTCACTAAGTGAGGGATTGCTGCCCTGCCTGTCAGAAAGACACCTTTAAGATTCGTATCAACAAGCAGATCCCAGTCAGAAACAGCTTTTCCCTGTGAGTCCTCTACAGGGTCTGTAGAAGTCCACACCCCAGCATTCGCTACAACAATATCTAGGCCAGAAAATTCATTGACCGCATCGTTAGTAAATGCGAAAACTTGGGACGCTTCCCTAACGTCAACAACAGATGACTTCACCTTGCTACTCGTCACATCGCTTATTTCTTTTGCAATATTGTGCACATTCGATTCAATATCGCAAAGTGCAACGTTGGCTCCGCATTCAGCAAGCCTTTTGGCCATACCATACCCAATGCCTGATGCTGCTCCGGTAACTAAAGCCGTCTTTCTTGATAAATCAATCATGCAAACCTCTCACTTCTTACATGTATAGCGCGCTTGTTGCTACTTTGTCTTTTTCAGAATCAAACAAGCCTTTTGAAAAATAAAGAATTAAGCTCGCAACATGATTGAACATCATGTCGATATCCAGACAACCGAAGGTTTAATGGGGTCCTTCATATGTCACCCCGAAACAAACGGTCCTTTCCCTGTCATCTTGTTCTATATGGATGCTCCAGGTAAACGCGAGGAGCTTCACGATATGGCACGCCGCCTTGCAACGACTGGATACTATGTTGTGCTTCCTAATTTGTACTATCGGACGACAGACCATTTTGAATTAGATTTCGAAACTGGAAGTAATGCTGAAGAGATGTTTACGTTAATGTCAGGTATAGGAAACCGAATGGTAGTCCGAGATACCCAAGCAATACTGAACTTCCTCAAATCAGATCAACATGCGGATGAAGAGTCCATCGGATGCGTTGGATACTGTATGAGTGGACCATTTTCGCTGTTCGTGGCGTCAGCATTCCCATCACAAGTAAAAGCGGCTGCATCAATATATGGTGTGCGATTAGTGGTTGATGCCGATGACTCACCACATTTAGGATTCCCATTAACCAATGCTGAGCTATATATAGCGTGCGCCGAACATGATGAGTACGTACCTCTAGAAATGGTTGAACAGGTTTCAACCGAAATTGAGCAATCAGGTGTAAACGGAAGAGTTGAGTTGTATAAAGGTGCACATCATGGTTTTGCTTTTCCAGGTCGGGGAAAGATTTACGACAAAGAGGCCGCTGAACGCCATTGGGAACGCTTACACGCGTTGTTTGATAGGAACCTCCGATGACGGACGAAATTAGCGTCACCTATAGAAAAAATCATGTTGCAGTTGTTGAAATCTGCAAACCGCCAAATAATTTTTTTAGCACTAATCTAATTTCGGGTTTGGCAGATACGTTTGAACAACTTGACGAGAATGATGACGTTCGCGTTTCTGTGTTGTGCTCACAAGGTAAGCACTTTTGTGCTGGCGCGGACTTTTCAGGAGACTCTAATGGAAACGACACGCTTGGTTTGTACGCAGGCGCTGTCCGCATTTTTAGATGCCGTAAACCCATTATTGCTGCGATACAAGGAGCTGCTATCGGCGGCGGTTTGGGACTTGCGTTGGTTGCTGATTTTCGTTTCGCTTCTCCAGAAGCCCGATTCAGTGCAAACTTTTCTCGTCTGGGCTTTCATCAAGGGTTTGGTTTGAGCGTCACTTTGCCCGAACTTATTGGAAACCAAGCCAGTAATGATATGTTTTTTACAGGAAGAAGAGTAACAGGTGAAGAAGCTGCTGAACTAGGCCTCTGTGACAAGCTTGTCCCACTGGCAGAATTGAAAGACGCTACTACTCTGTACGCTCAGGAAATAGCTAAATCAGCTCCGTTAGCAATTGAGTCGATTCGAAAAACTTTAAGAGGTGATCTCGCTGACCGTGTTGAAAGGGCGACATTGCATGAAGCATCTGAACAAGCACGCTTGGTCAAAACAAAGGATTGGGTTGAAGGCATTTCGGCTTCTTCCGAAAGAAGAGAACCTAATTTTCGACGAGAATAATTACGACAAACTCGTATCAGGAATCCAACTTCCATGCGCACCATAGGGAACTCGCTGCGGTAAATGAATCGTAGCTATTGGTTCTGATTCAAAGTCTTGAGCATCAACAATAATCATCTTTGATGCCCCTGTTGTTTCGCTGTGAACGATTGTGATTATCCAGCCCTCATCCTCACCGTTAGATTCAGGATCAGCAGCAAAGGCAGGTTCTCCACCTCTGACACCCTCTCCAAGATGATGCTCCCAACATTTACCTGTTTGTAGATCATATTTCCATAATGCTGAACCGTATACGGGCTCTTCGCTATTTCCTTCGCCAGCCATTGCCATGAGGTACCCGTAGTTAGCGTCAAGTCCGACAACTGAATCTGCTACCCTACCGAAATCACCTGGTCGGTCATCAATCTGTTCTTCCGTGACCGTTCCTGATACTAAATCAATTGTCCAACGCCACAGCCTCCCAACTTCAGCATAATCGTCAGAACTAGAGCCAAAGGCTTCAGGTTGGCGGGAGACGTACAAAACGATCTTTTCGCCTTCTTCATATGCATTTACTGGGTGGAAGACATAACAGGGGTCAATATCGAACCATCGTATATCTGTATTACGTCCTTCTCTTGGCATGACTCCAAGACGTGCCCCTGCTGACGGATCAAAGCCGAAGGGGACTCCTGTCTCTAAAAGGGATAAGTCTAGGACGAGTGGGAGGTCCATAAAGATGACGTGGTTTCTGGTGACATTGAAGTCGTGCATCATGACCATATTGGGAATATCAATTCCTTCCGATTGCAATAGTTGACCATCAGGACTGATTCTTAGATAAGTCAAATAGGGCGGTTCAAAGGAGAAGTAGCTAAAGGCGAGCAATTCCCCTGTTTCCGGGCAAATTTTTGGGTGTGCTGTCATTGAGGTTGTTAGTGACCCACCATAATTTTCGAAGCCAACGGTGTTTAGCTCCTTATCTATTTTCCACGGCCAGTGGCCTTCTTCAAGGCATAGTATTGTGCCGGCATGCGTAACGACATGGGTGTTACCGCTACCATTTGATAGATCCCCTAGGTCGGGTGTAGAACTATTACCGGTTTTTGTGATGTTTGGGGTTTGCACAAACCTATTCCGGTACCATTCCGCTTTTCCCCGAGAGAGGCGAACACCGTGAACCATCCCATCTCCCATGAACCAATGTGGCGAAAATCCTGATTTGGGGTTGGGTCCAGTTCGGATGTAGACGCCTTCTAATTGAGGAGGAATTGACCCCTCAACAGTTAGATTCTCAGCAGTTACTTCGGTTTGGACAGGCGCCCAGTTACCTCGTAAATGCCATGGAGTTTCTGATTCGATAGTTGCCATGCTCCCCTAACTTCCTGTGTAGTGCTTTGTAGGATCCCCTTTGGTCAAGTTTAAGACTTTTAGGATGGTTAAGTGATAGTTAGTGTGGAATTTTGTGTTAAACATTAACAACCCCCCATGACTGATAAAACCTCGCAAGAAATTCATAACTATTCGCGACTTGCACTAGTCGGCGCTGCTTTTGCGGTGACTGCATGGGGGTCATCTGGAGTAATCGTTAAATATATCTCTGTGAGTTCTACAGAAATAGCAGTTTACAGATTTACTTTCTACTCAATAGTCATGATTACTTTCCTGAAAGCAAGAGGCACTCCCCTCACGTTTCAGTCTATAAAGGTTGCATTTTGGGGTGGGATTGCTTTGGGACTCAATGTCGCATTCTTCTTTGAGTCGCTGAAAAGAACAACAGTTGTAAACGCAACTATTATCGGCTCACTACAACCTGTGTTGATATCTGTTTATAGCTATAAAGTTTTTAAAGAAAAAGTATCGCGTCGAGATGTCTTTATTGGAGTAATAGCTTTAGTAGCGACCTTTGGTGTCGTCGCTGGTTCTTCTGGAACTAACGAATGGGACGTCACAGGTGATTTGTTGGCATGTGCAGCACTATTTACTTGGACTGCGTATTTTATTATTTCTAAACAGACCCAGAACCGTGTTTCACCACTTGAGTTCACAGCAGCAACCGGTGTAATAACTGGAATTCTCAATTTTCTTATAGCCCTAATTTTCTCTGTTGCTCTAACCGTACCTTCTGGTCGTGATATTTTCTGGTTGTTCATTCTGGCAACTGTTGCTGGCTTAATCGGTCACTCGTTGATGAATTGGTCTCTTGTACGAATCCCATTGTGGGTTGGGTCGATCCTTACGCTTTTCGTTCCAGTTGTATCGTCACTTTTGGCATGGATTTTTCTAGATGAGTCTTTAAATGCTCTTCAAATCTTCTCTACCTGTGTCGTAATCCTAGCTTTGGGAGCAATATTGCTAGGGCAAGATAAAAGTAAAGAACCTGCGTGAAGAATGCTATCCGATCTCAGTGCCGAGTATCGAAACGAAACTAACCATTTCTCCCGGATATCCTCCAAGATTATGAACGAGACCAAGTTTTTTATCGGTATCAGGTATCTTTCGGTTTTCGGGTGCTTCTCCACGTAACTGTAACCAGCACTCGTAGTGCATTCGAATACCTGATGCTCCAACTGGGTGGCCGAAACTTTTCAAACCGCCATCAGTATTTATGGGTAGTTCTCCTGCTAGTGAGAACTTGCCTGCTAAAACATCACTCCACCCTTCGCCTCTCTGGGAAAACCCAAGGTCTTCCATGAGAATGAGTTCGGTTGGCGTGAAGCAATCATGTACTTCGGCCATTGCGATGCAATCCTGTGGGTTATCTATGCCTGCTTGCTGGTAGGCGTCAGCTGCTGCGGCTTCGCACTCAGGGAAGGTCGTATAGTCGTACTCGGGGTCTATGAGCCCTGATCCATTTCCGGAAACAAAAGATAAGGCTTTCACGAATAGGGGTTTATCGGTATAGTCATAAGCCTTTTCAGCGGGGACGACAATTACTGCTGCGGCTCCATCGGCTACTCCGGCACAGTCGAATACACTCAATTTCCCAGCAACGGCCGCCATATTACAAATTTCTTCTGCGGATATCTCTCGACGGAACTGAGCAAGCTCATTTCGTGCACCATTGTAATGATTCTTTTCAGCAATTTTGGCAACAACCATTCGTAACTCGTCTTCATCTATCCCATATTTCTTTGCATAAGCTGGGAGAACAAGACTGTACATTGCTGCCGCAGTTAGTGTTCTATTTGTTCCAGCTGTTGGCATTGGAAAGGCATTTAAACCTTGGTAACCGCTGTCTTTAACCTTTTCCACACCTACAGCCATTGCTGTATCGTAAGCTCCACTGGCTACTGCATAACATGCTTGTCTAAGGGCTTCTGATCCTGTTGCGCAGTAATTTTCTACTCTGGTAACTGGTTTACCGTGAAGTTTCATTGGCATAGATAGCGTTAATCCACTCATCCCGCTTTGAGCAGTCCCTACCCAGTACGCATCAATGTCCTCAGTGGTCATCTCAACTGCTTGTAAAGTTTGCGTCGTCGCATCTATCAATAAGTCATCAGCGCTTTTGTCCCAGTGTTCTTTGAACGGGGTGCAACCTATTGAGATGATGGCAACCTTATCTTTAATTCCGTTTGATGCCATCGTTATTCCTTTGTTGATCGTATTGGACGGACTTTCCAAAAGTAATTATGAATTCCATCTGCAGTAAATAGTTTACGGAATGTGGGTTCTACGTTCATTCCTATCTCTACTTCATTTTCCGCTACATCGGTTATTTCAATTGGTATTCGTCCGCCATTATTGAAGTCCACGACAGCAAATACCACTGGAGGGTTTTGTGAGTAAACCAGATGGTCAACGGTGAATGTAGCGACTGTGCCGATAGATGCGGCCATTGACTGCATTAACATCGCATCGTTGTTATCTGCTTCGTCAATTGATAGGCGTGATGGGGGCATATGAATGAGTCCTGATTGGTCGCCGCGTGATGCGACGAAGCCATGCTTCCAATCTGACTCTCTTTTCGAAGCAGAGGCAGAGATCCGAGAGGGTGCGGGTCGATTCGGTGGTTGCACAGGTAGCATTTCACGCCATTGAAGAAATTTTCCATAGGAAAGGTCAGATCGGTTTTTGATTTGGTGTTCAATTGGGTTTAGAACTTCATTATCACTTGCAACTTCAAAGATAAGTATCTCAACGCCATCATTGAAGGAACATAAAGCTATCTTTTGACCTACATGAGCATGTTCCAGCGCAGAGAGAAGAAGCAAGCCAGCTTCGGCCGCGCCAGCGTTCCCAATACTTGAAGCAATATTGTCTTGGAACCTTTCAGCTGTGATAATTTTTGCTGCTTGACGTTTCACTCTCTCATTCTGGCCCGAGAAAACAACAGCATCCACATCGCTTTCTTTGAGGCTACTATTCGCTAAAGCCTGAGTCCATGCTTCTCTAATCAATGGAAGATACGCATCTTCTACGAAACGGGACTCCCATTGCTTTGTTACTTTTTCTCTAGGGCTCCGCCACCTATCAATGAATTCTAATGTCTCTGAAGACCCGCCAAGATACGTAGCAAGTAACTGATCAGCATTTGCGTCACCGATCAGAAAAGCCACTGCGGCATCTCCGCCTTGACTTTCGTCGGGGCTTGATGGCAAACCTCCACGGATATCTGCTTGAACGAGTAACACAGTTTGATTTGAGGTTAGGGCTGTTTTGATAGCGCCAATTCCTGATTTCAGAGCTCCGTTAAAATCATAAGCTGAAGTAACTTTCGGTAATTGAAGAGCGGAATGGATCACGTTTGCGTTTGTTTTTTCCAAATAAGGTGGTTCTGAAGTCGTGAACCATAATGCTTCAGGCTCTATCTTCTCTTCTGAACAAACAATCATTCGGGCGGCTTCAAAACCCATTGTGACCGTATCCTCATCATGTGCGGCTACTGCTCGAGCTCCCGATGCTTGACCTGAGCCAAAAAAAGCAGTTATATCTGTTCGCTTCAACCGGTAGTGCGGTACATAGGCTGAACTCTTAATAATTCCTCTCACGCTCTTATTGTAGTGATTTTTGGGCAACGTGAGTGATGGTCGCAACGATCAAAAGATCAGCCGACGCCTTTTTTGTATAATAAGAGAAGATCTTCGTTGCTTTGTGCTTCTAAGAGAGCGTCTGTCCACCGATGGAACCGCTGCCCGCCTTCTTCGTTTCTGCCAAAATAAAAGTGTGATTTCGCTCCAGTTTTGACTGTCTTTTGGATCCTATTTCCTGTGAAATAGTCTTCTTCCGCTACTACGTAACGAAGAAATTCCATCGTTCTAGCAATTTCCTCCTTTTGCTCAGAGTCAGGCTCAAAGGTAGCAAGGAAATTCTGGTGAGTTACAGATGTATCGGGGTCAGATCCTGGGAATAGCTGTGAAACCATATAGATATGCCCGCCAGCTTCAAACGAAGCGATTGAGATGTGAGGAAAGATTGTCCACACCCCACTCACTAATTTCGTATGCGACCATTCTTCTTCGGGAATGTCCGCTAAGTCTAATAATCTATGGTCAGGGGCTTGTACCCGTTGATGGGGACCCCAATTATTAAAAATAGACTTGTTATTATATTCAGGACCAAATGTGTCTTTGTGGAGTATCGGTAAGTGGTAGAAATCAAGATATCCATCGTATGCAACTTTCCAGTTTGGGCCTTCAATTGTTTGTTGCCCAACTAAATGACAGTTAGCAAAGTCATGACTTTCTAAATATTCGTCATATCCGGCTAAGAACTCATTCAAGTGCAAATCAGTGTTTGGAGTGATAGTACCCCATATAATCCCAACGCGCTCCTCAACATTTAATGGCGTTAAGCCAAGGCAAGAAGTATCAACTTCACCAAATTCTTGCTCATCAAGTATTGCGACAAGGTCTCCAGCCAAGTTATATGTCCATGCGTGGTATGGGCATGAGAAGCTTCTTGCGCGACCTTTTCCTTCGTCTAAAATTTGCGCCCCTCTGTGGCTACACATATTAACGAAAGCTCCGACGCTTCCCTCTCTATTTCTGACAAGGATTATGGGAACCCCACAAACTTCCATTGCTTTATAATCACCAGGCTTTTGAAGTTCGGAAGAGAAACCTAAGACAAGAGGAACTCGCCCGAATATTAATTCCATTTCAGCTTTCCAACGATCCTTATTGAAATAGTTTTGTACAGGTATTTCAACTACCGTCTCAGCCAGTGGCACGGTTCCATTTACAGCATGATGTAGATGAGTTCGTGCCAGTTCAATTAACTTATCTCGCGACATTTCCCCTCCGGTCTACAATAGTTTTGCATGAAATAGGTACCTGTGTCATTTCGGATAAATATTACCTTAATCTCTGCATTCTCCGCTTGAAACCCCAGATAGATCATAGTCTTGACTGACCTTAAGAAACTCTGTGCTTGAGATACCGTAAGAAATCTCATTTTGGGTAGTTGATCTTGAAAATATCAACCCGACCACCTGCCCCTTTGCATTAATTATCGGACCTCCTGAGTCTCCTGCTTCCACGTCAGCGGATAACTCCATACCTGACCGCGTGTGCTTACCTTCGCCATAAATATCTGCGATCACAATATTTAGCAGTCGTAAAAGCGTTACAGGAATACTCTCGACAAATCCTTGACTTCCAACCAGAATTGAACCTTTTTGATTTTCTTTAGGCTCTGCTGTCTGAAGAGGTGATATCGCTAGGTTAGGATTTTTTAAGAGTGCTAAGTCAGTTTCAAAATCAGCGTTAATCGGGTACGTCGTGCTTCTATTGCCATTGAAATCAATCACCTCTAACTTTTCAGTTCCAGCTATAACATGTGCGTTCGTCAGGATGCCTTCCTCTATGAGGACTCCCGTACCGACAGAACTTTTCCCGCATGCTAGACCTTCAACTATGAAAACAGAGTTCTGAGCCTCATTTAGCACTTGACGTGGGACAGGCTTCTCCTGATTTCCGCAACTCAAAGAGACGAATATCAGGCACGGGAGAGCTATTTTAAGTAAAGCCTGTTTCATCATATATAAAACAGTAGCCCCACTAGGCACATTAAACGCTTAGGATGAAGTCTTGGCTGGGGTTTAGAGGGATAGTAGCGGTTACGTAAGGTAGGAAGAGAATGACAGACCAAGAGATCCGAGGGGTCTGGATAGGGTTGAGTGGGTACATCCTTTGGGGGCTGTCACCCATCTTTTGGAAAGCTCTAAATCAGGTTGAAGCTATGGATATTGTTTCGTGGCGTGTGATCTGCACATTTGTTTTTGTCGCAGTCTGCAACTTAGCACTCCGTCTAACGAGACAAGGAAAGGTCGCTCCCTTACCTTTCCTCAGTAATAAATTGTCAATGCTCGGAGGAGGTCTGATTGGTCTTAATTGGGGGATGTTTGTTTGGGCCGTTGAATCAGAGCGTGTAGTTGAGGCTTCATTAGGCTATTTCATGAATCCTTTAATGAATGTTTTTCTTGGTGTCGTCTTCCTTGGCGAAGCACTCAGAAAGGCACAGTGGCTGGCGGTAACTTTCGCTGCTGGAGGTGTGTTGTGGCTTACAGTTTCACTTAACGCCTTCCCTTGGGTGTCTCTAACATTAGCAATATCATTTGCGCTCTACGGATTGATAAGAAAAGTAGCTCCAGCCAGCCCACTGCAAGGATTAAGGGTTGAAACTTCCGTCCTACTAATCCCCGCAGTTGCTTTCGTTCTGCTTCGAGGCAACGCTTCAGAGAACCTAACCGGCGATACCGCTACAGTAATTCTTATCTTGCTGTCCGGAGCTGTTACAGGTATTCCCCTTCTACTGTTTGCTTCATCAGCTAAGCGCATTCCTCTAAGTATTCTCGGGATACTGCAATACATTACTCCTACAATCCAATTTCTACTTGGCGTTTTCGCATACAACGAAACCTTTGACGGCAATCGGTTGATTGGATACTCGATAATTTGGTCAGGTTTGGTTATCTTTGCGCTAGATAGTTTTCGGTTTGCGACTTATCAGACTACATATGAGAAATAAATAGATTTTCTTAACTAATTCTTACTGTTCTTTAAAGATCCTTTTACTAACATTAAGAAGAATGAAGTCCAATCCAAGTGAAAGGACGGTCAAATGACCACTAGAAATATACGAAAGAATTTTCTAATAGCGATAGTGTCCTCTTCGTTATTAGCGGGAGCTGTCATTGCGATACCATTTGTCGCTAATGCACAGAACGGATCTACAGAAAAGATGGTCTCGTTGGAAGGTCCTGCAAAAGCTTCAGAGAAAGATAGTCAAATCAGTGACACGAAAAGCGAAGTGGAGCAAATGAGAGGTAAAGGACGAGACCTTCTTCGAGCTGTAATGGAAGATCTTGGTATAGACAGAGCTGATATCGCAACAGGAATTAGCAACGGAGCAACTCTCGGAGAAGTC
>Ga0208277_1000056_pt1 | contig 58709 bp, 48 predicted proteins | sample ETNtaG_5_FD_185782 | JGI IMG/M metagenome (GOLD analysis project Ga0208277, IMG submission 185782) | Marine microbial and viral communities from oxygen minimum zone, Eastern Pacific Ocean - ETNP201406SV205 (SPAdes) (version 2) | ecosystem: Environmental > Aquatic > Marine > Oceanic ...
AATTCCAATATGCTTGCTCGTCATCCTCAAATGAGAATGAAGCGTAATCGAAACCAACTGTTGCATTTGCAAACGCATCCAGAAAACACGTGATGAACAGATCTTCTTTGTTTTCGAAGTAATAATACATCGAACCTTTTGAAATTCCGATTCTGGAGATGATTTTGTTGTATGAGGCATCATCGTAGCCAAGGGCGGCAAATTCCTGCTTTGACACCTCAAGAATCCTCGTTTTCAGGGATTCATCGATGGATTCATAGCGAGCAAGAGGCATTCGACCAGTTGGTCCGACCGGCTGGTCGAATATAATATTAGCGAGGCACCAAACGGCCATTTAACAGAAAAAACGAAGATAAAATTTCATTGAGGCAGAAGGCAAGCAGATATACGAGGCCTTACGTCACCAAAACGATGAGAGAAATTCATCTGCGTTGGACGGCTGAAACGGTAGCCAATTCAGAATATGCGCCAATCGCAAAAATCGCTCATTCGCTTGAGGTTGTTGGCCACCTTGACATTGGCGAAGATGGAATTCGCCAGCTGATCCATGCTACATTTTGCGACGGATGCGGCCCTGACGACCTCAATGATGTTCCGTTTCTCAAGGTCGAAAGTGTGCTTGGCCTCGGTGATGGTGGACACATTGTGGTGTGGAATTCACATCCATTGTCGATTGCTGCGATCAAATTCGCCAATATTCACATTCTTCCCCCTTACACTTACGGTGGCGAAGGGATTTCCATCAAGGTTCGAGGGGTGCCAAGCGGAATCTCCAAATTTTTGAAAATTGCACGAAAACTTCTGCCTCCTGATGTGGTCAAGGTTGTTGAAATGGAAAGCAACAAGAGCATCATCGAGACACTCCTTACAGAACGTCAAATCGAATGTATGAAACTGGCGGTCGCCTCAGGATACTACGAGCACCCCAAGAAAATCAATTTGCGAGAACTTGCTGAATTGATGGACACCCCCCGGTCAACGCTTCAGGAGCACCTTAGCAGAGCCGAAATAGCCCTCATGCACTGGGGATCTGACCAAACAGAGTGAACTTCGCTGGGTGCGAAACCTTGAGAATAGGGACGAAGTGGACAAAGCATGAACAAGGCGGACCGGCTCAACCAATTGCTGCCCAACGGCCGAGGCGTCTGGATTCCAATCGACCACGGAGCGTCTGATTTCCCGATTCCAGGTCTGACAGATACAGAGGGCGTCATCAAGTCCTTGGTGGCTGCTGGAGTTGACGGCATCGTTGCCCAGAAAGGGGTTGTAAGCCATTACCAGCACCTCTGCGAAGGCTCAGGAACTTCGATGGTGATTCATTTCTCTGTTTCAACTCGTCATGCAGGCCCTGATGCAGCAAACAAAGTCATTGTTGGTCATGCTGACGAAGTGATCCCAAGAGGCGGAGTAGGCGTTTCATGCCAAGTCAACATGGGCAGCCCAAACGAGGCTGCGATGATTGAACGGATGGGACAACTCAGTAGGGAAGCTCTTCACCATGAATTACCAATGTTTGGCATGGTTTACGCACGTGGTGAACACCTCAATCCAATCGAAGGCGATCAAACTGAGTGCAATGCCCATGCTGTTCGCCTTGCTTTCGAACTTGGTTGTGATGCTGCTAAGACTGTCTGGACAGGCGATGCAGAGTCATTCAGTGCAATCGCTTCTGCAGCACCAATCCCCGTCCTCGTTGCAGGTGGGCCATCAACTGGGGACAGTCGAGGCATCCTCACCATGGTTCGGCAAGCCCTCGATGCAGGGGCATCCGGAGTTTGCATGGGGAGGCAAGTCTTTGCCCACCCGCATGTGGAGCGCATTGCGAGAGCCCTTGTGATGCTGGTTCACCAAAACGCATCAGTCGATGAAGCAATGGATGCTTGCAATCTGTGAGGTCAAAGCATGGAAATCTGGTTGAATACACAGGCCTCAAAGAGAGGAAGTGAGTTGCTTCCAGAAGGAATTGATGCTGTGATTGACGGCGTTAATGGGAGAATTGAAGCAAATAAATTGTTCATCAACGATACGTTGGCAGGAGCTGTTGTGCACATCGATGGAAAGGAAAGCCAAGATCAGGCAAAGGCTCTCATCGGTAGTGTAAATTGGCTCGTTCTCTCCTTTGAATCATGGTCAATGATTCCGCTTGAAAACCTCATTGCAGCAAACGAAGGCGCGCCGACACGAATTGCCGCCCAACTCACAACCGTCGCTCAAATTCAAGGTGCTGCATTCGCTCTTGAGCAGGGAGTGGACGCTGTTGTCATCGCTGATGAGGCTCCAATGATCGAGTCTGCAATGATTGCAAAAGCCCAACGATTGGAGCGTAGTGAATCTTCAACGGCAGAGCCTGAAGGTTCCTCAACTGTGATCAATCTTGAATCTTTGAACATCACATCTGTTGAAGAGGGTGGAATCGGTGAACGCTATTGCATTGATTTCACATCGTTGCTCAATGATGGTGAAGGCATGCTTGTTGGATCGAATGCCTCGAGTTTCATGTTGGTTCATGGCGAAACAATACCATCGGAATTTGTCCCCTCTCGACCGTTTAGAGTCAATGCAGGCTCACCTCAGTCATATGCACTGATGGCGGATGGAACAACCAAATATTTGGCAGAATTACAATCTGGAGATTCTGTGTCAATCGCAGGTAAAGATGGTAGAATGCGTCAAGCAGTGATTGGAAGATTGAAGGTTGAGCAACGCCCGCTTTTATTATTCAGATGGATGAATGAAAACGATAAAGAGGGGCACATGTTCTTACAACAAGCGGAGACAGTCCGAGCAGTCGATACATTGGGGAAGCCTTTGTCGGTCACATCATTGGTGCCTGGCGATAGAATTCTTGGATGGAGCGATGTCGGTGCACGCCACATTGGCGTGACTATTTCGAGCGTTGTCTCTGAGAGGTGAGCAGGTGGCGGTACTTGGAAGCGGCAAGGCACATGGCGCCTGCAGTCTCCTACATGCTGCAGGCCTAGGGTATGGAGCCAGTATGGCTCTGGATTTGCCAGTCGCTGTCCGTTTGCTTGACGCACCCAGCAAGCGAGAACTTGATGATCCCGATGGCCTTCTCGACGGCGTACTGGAGGCTTGGGTTGAGAGTGGAAATGCACTTCCAGAAGGAAAAACCTTGGAAGACCTGCACTGGGCTGTCGCGTCAAAAATACCTCCGCGCCAGGGACTGAAATCAAGCGCAGCAACATCAATAGCTGCTCTTCGTGCACTATGCGCTGCGACTTCGACCGATTTGAGCGATGCTGAAATCGTTGGATTATCCGTTCAAGCACAAATCAAGGCAGGTGTAACATTAACAGGTTCTGTCGACGATGCTTGGGCTTGTGCTACGCCTGGATGGAAACTCATCGACCCTCAAGCAGAAAGCATCGAAGAAGGCGTCCTTTTGGAGAGCAGTGGCCCTAACTCAGATGATTGGTATGTGCTTGTCATCTGTCGCGGGGATCGAACACAAAAACCTGAAATCGAAGATTTTGTTCCACATCAAAATGCCTTCCAAAAGGCCCTTGGTGCCCTTCAAGAGGGAAGAGAACTTGTGGCCCTCACTTGGAATGGACGAGCAATGCTTGGCGTCCTAGGCGACGTGCATGGAAGAAAAATCACCAACGATTCGCTGTTAAACGGAGCGCGTGCTGCAGGGATCTCTGGTTCTGGGTCTGCGCTTGTCGTTGTCGCTCCAAAGGTGAGTAAGCCAACGTGTGAGCGATTGAAGCAATTTTTTGAAACCCGCGTGAAGGGAGTGAACGTTGTAGAAACCTCATTCCTCAACAGCGAAGCGACCGAATGAATGGATTCATTCCAGCACGCACCTTCTTGAAGGAAGCGCCATTGGTTCAATTGAGCCTCATGCAAATGCAGCTGGGAGAGCACCTCCGTTTGACCCTGTTTGGGACAAGCCATGGACCCAGAGTCGGTGCTGTTCTCGAAGGTGTGCCCGAGGGGATGATCGTCGATCACAATCGAATTGCTGAAGCGATGGCAACGCGAAGACCCGGAGGGCGCTACGCAAGCAAAAGGAATGAGGAAGACCGCGTTGAGTTGAGGTCTGGGGTCCTCGATGGGAAAACGACTGGGGATTCGATTGAACTCTCCATTAACAACCAAGATGCGAAATCAAAAGATTACAGTTTCCTCCCTCATCACCCACGACCTGGTCATCAGGACATGGTCATGCACAAGCGAACAAATGGTGAAGCGGACCTTCGCGGCGGTGGCACCTCATCCGCCCGCCTAACTGCGCCGATTGTTGCTGCAGCAGCCTTTGTTTCACCCTTAATCGCCCCACTTGGCATCACTGCCGAAGCCCATGTTGGGGCCATCGGGCCAGTCGAAGCGGGTGAAATGGAGAAGCAACCACCTCGCTGGGCTAATGATGCATGCAAAGAGATGCGTTGCAGAGATCCAACGGCTGCAGAGGCCATGGTCGAAATTGTTGAATCCCATAGGATGAGTCTCAATTCGATTGGAAGTCGAGTCGATCTCACCATTAAAGGAACACCACTCGGTCTTGGAGAGCCTTGGTTTGATGGTATTGAACCTGCCATGGCTCGAGCGATGATGTCCATTCCTGCTGCACGCGGGGTTACCTTCGGCCGTGGTTTTCAAGTGGTCAACATGACTGGTTTGGACCATAATGACGCATGGGGTGGTACTCCAGAAGAGCCAATGCCTTTGGGCGAACAACCTGATGGGGTGTTGGCTGGCCTCTCAACCACCGCACCAATACGCTGCTCAGTGGCTTTCAAACCTCCATCCAGCATCGCTTCACAGCAGGTCACACTCAATCTTGAAAGCGGAAAAATGGAACCACTGACTGTGAAAGGACGTCATGATCCTGTCTTGGGCCCAAGGGCAGTAGCGGTTGTCGAGGCTATGGCTATTCTTGTGCTCACTGATTTGGCTCTGCGCGGGGGGTTCATCGATGAATGAAGCGATAACTGTGCACAAATTTGGCGGATCATGTTTGCGGGATTCATCCGACCTTGATCGGATTGCCGAAGTTGTTGGCGAATGGAATGGCCGTACCATGGTCGTTGTTTCCGCCCTCTGGGGGACAACTGATCGACTGATGCGAGCCAGCATGGAACCGCGCTACGCGAGTCGTTTAGTGAACGACTTGTCGAGTCAACATCTTCGATTTGCCCCCGGCTTGCTCAACAGTGAGATTGGACCTTTATTCAAGAAAGTCTTGAATGGCATTGAACAATCGCTGGTTGAATTAGCAAGCACACCCACGGATCCAGTTGCGATCAACAGATTGCTTGCTGCAGGTGAGCGCCTTTCAGCACTCGTTGTTGCGCATCGCCTCAAGCAATATGGAATCGATGCACATCCAGTTGGAGCAGAGGACATAGGCCTCAGATTGAACGGCATCCACAGAGCACCTACAGTCGACCTTGAGGCATCAATGAACCTCCTCGATCGAACCTCTTTGTACGGCACACCGGTCATCACTGGTTGGTTTGGCGAAGGTAAGGATGGTCAACTGGCACTGCTTAGCCGAGGTGGCTCAGATCACACTGCCACATCTATTGCAAGGCTGGTTGATGCCAACAAAGTCATTCTATGGAAGGATGTATGCGGCATCATGCCGCTGAATCCACGATGGGGCATCGAAACAGAACCCCTTGCTTACCTTGGCTATGGAGAAGCTTTGGAGCTGTCTCGTCTTGACACTCCAATTCTCCACCCAGCCACTGTAGAACCTTTGATTGACACAGGCATTCCCCTCGAGGTCCGCCACTTACACGGTAGCGTGGATACCAATTCTTCAACAGTTGTTGGCCCAGATTTGTACCAAGAAAACACCATCAAAGCCATTGGTTGTATGCCAAGTGTGGCCTCCATTCGCTGTCAAAGCAAATCCTTGGAACAACAAAGCCGCCGACTTGGAGAAGTTCTCGTACAATTTGATCAAGAAGGGATTGCATGTTGGCATTTGGACTCCCAGCCTGGAGATATTCGTTGGATTGTGTCCCAACATGATTCCGGCAAAGCAAAGCGTTTGATTGAAGATCGATTTGGCCAAGCTTCACAGGAAAGCCATACCGCTCTTCTTTCCCTTGTAGGAAACCGTGAGAAGGCTCAGGAAGTCCTCGATGCACGGGATGCTGAAGCACTTGGTGTTGAGATTCTATCCGACACAGGTCATGCTGTGCGTTTACTTGCGCAAACGAAAGACATGGGGCAACTGCTGCATGAGTTAAGTCGACAATGCAACGTGGAACACGTTGTCAAAACAAGAGACTGAATCTACTCTGCTCGCTTCTCTCGGAAGTTTTGCAGGTGGGTTGGAAGGTTCAATGCGAACAAGCCACCGACCACCAAGAAGACAAAGAAGGTCCCAAGGGCAACTCCATAGACTGAAATGAGCTCAACAGACTCTTCCATGCGCAGTGCGGTATCTTTGGAGAAAATACCCACAAAGAATGGGAGAATCGTGTTTGCAGACAACACGACTGTTGCAAGACCAACTGCAATAATTGGGTTGATAATGAGTGAACGGTGGTACTTACCAACGATCTTTTGCGGGTTCATCACGTAAACTTCGTTGGTTCGAATGCTGGTGTCGAGCATCGAGTATCGAAGAACACCATTGCTAAGTTCGAAGTACATAATCAACAAGACAGCATAGACGACGACAAGGCCAGAAAGCAACAACGGCTTGTCCTGCAGTGCAAACAAATCATTGGAAAGAGTGACCTTTGAAGAGGCAAACCTCAAAATTGCAAGAATGAACATTAAGTTGCTCACGAGTGTAAATCTTCCATCACGTTGGAATGTGCCCCAGAAGCCAGTCCCGGTTGCTGCTACAATAAGTGCCAATTGAAGCACAGTAGCAATACCAAGGCTTCCAGTGATCATGTACCAAATGGTACCTTCTGGTGGCGAAATCAAGTACGTCAGCATAGCAAGTGCGACAAGGACCCCATACACACAAAGTTGCAAGGTTTGAACCCACTTTGCTGGAGGTAAGAACTTTGTTTTTGGAACGAGAGGTCCGCCAAGGAGGCTTTCAATGAATGTTGGAATTTCCACGGTTGGAATTGCATCCTTTGGAATGTCGCTCCCTGCACCAATTTGACCTGCTGCCTTCTTTCGGGAAGGAGCTGATGAACGTACGGTCTTTCCATCGTAAAGGTGGGCAGTATCGCTGGATGGCTTGCTTACTGTCATCGTTTCACCTCAGAATCCTCGTGCCCCTGCGAGGGCGGTTGAAAGGAGCATATCGGGCTCCCAATCCATGATATTAACGCCGAGTCCACGCAATTCACTGATGAGTACGTCTCGCTCGGTTTTCATGACTTCATATCCAGTACGGTCAATTCGTCGTGCATCAAACTCGAATTCGAGGGATGATGGTGTGAGAACCGTCACATCGAAATCACGTGCTCGGAAGTCGCGGAGTGCGTTGACGATGGTTGGATCGTCTTCAAGATTGGAAAGGAAGATGATTGGGCTTCCTTTGTTGATGTGTGGCAAAATACGGTTCACGACCACTTGCAGTGGAATGTTGCCTCGTGCAACAGCACCAGCAAGTTTCGTCAAAATCACATAGAGTTGCTTCTTTCCAGTGTCACGGTCAACGCTGACAACTTCATCGCCATACACGATGACACCGACGCTGTCACGGCGGCCAAGGAAGTACTTGGTCAGCGATGCAGCCGCACGTGTGGAGTACACCAATGCATTTCGAGACACTGGTCCAGTTTCTGCAACTGAACGTGAATCCACGATAATGATGATGTCGGAAACAGCGTCACGCTCACGTTCGTTGACCATGAGTTTTCCAGATCGTGCGTATGCCGACCAGTTGATGGCACGGAATGAATCGCCTTCGAAATACTCACGTAGTGAGTAAAATTCAGACCCAGGACCTGGTTGACGGATGTTGACCGCACCGGTGAAAATTTTCGGAACACGCGATTTGACAAAGGTCTCTTTGAGATCTTCCATCTTCGGGAACACAAGGAAATCATTGTAGACATGCAATTCCTTTTCCTTGTGGAACAGACCGAATGGGTCTTGAATCCTGACAGCCACAGGACCCACGCTGTAGAAGCCTCGGAGAGGGCATTCAACTGTGTATTCGATGAGGGTTTCACGGCGAGGCCCGAGTTCCATCAAGATGTAATTTGCACCATCTTTGATGCGCATCACTTCAGGAACACGGTCGCGTACTTCCAAGATCTTGGCCAATGACGAATGATTTTGCATCCGTAATGTGATGTTTAACTCACCATCTTCGAAGATTCGAGCGCTCGAGAGTTTACGCATGGCAGTAACACTACCAAGGGCGACACCCTCTTCGCCAGTCCATTCTTCTGCACGACGGCCGCTGGATGCGACGTCTGCGTGGCCACCGAACAAGGCAGCCCAGGTAAGGAAAACGAAGATAACAACCGCAATTGTAACCAGTTGAGAGTTTCGCAAGGTCAACCCAAGCAAATACATGGCAACAGCCAAACTTCCCAGCATAGCAGATTTACGGCTCCACATCAATCATCACCTCAATTCAAGTAACGTTGGTCAACTCAAACGGTTGGCACAGGAACTTCTCGTAGGATTGCTTGAATCACTTCACCAGCTTCAAGACCCTTGATTTGATGTTCGGGTTTGAGGATGATTCTGTGCGCAATAGCAAGTTCAGAGACAGCCTTGATGTCGTCAGGCGTGACAAAGTCACGTCCACGAAGGGCTGCTGCTGCACGAGAAGTCTTGAGCAAAGCTTGGGAACCACGAGGCGAAGCACCGACAAGAACACGAGGGTCCTCACGGGTTCGGGACACGATTTCAACCATGTACATACGAAGCGCTGGATCGACGTAGACGTCTTCACAGGCTTGTTGCATAGCGATCACACGTTGTGGGTCGGTAATGACGTCGACATCGACTGCATCCTTACCACGTGAGATACGGCGGCGGAGGATTTCGTCTTCGTCAGCACGGTCAGGATAACCGACAGACATCTTGAACATGAAACGGTCAAGTTGTGCTTCAGGAAGTGGGTATGTACCTTCTTGCTCGACCGGGTTTTGTGTGGCCATAACAATGAATGGTGCTGGGAGTTTGTGGGTCACCGTACCAATGGTCACCTGCTTCTCTTGCATAGCCTCAAGCAAAGCAGCTTGGGTCTTTGGAGGAGCACGGTTAATTTCGTCAGCAAGGAGAAGGTTACAGAACAAAGGTCCTGGCTTGAAGGTAAATTCACCCTTCTTTGCGTCGTAGATGTTGGTACCTGTGATGTCAGCAGGGAGCAAGTCAGGCGTGAATTGAACACGCTTGAAGTCACAACCTAGCGCATCAGCGAAGGTGTTGGTCATCAGTGTCTTTGCCAAACCAGGGTAATCTTCGAACAGAAGATTGCCGTTCGACAAGATGTTGATCAACACATTGTCGATGACGTGAGGCTTACCGATAATCACTTTCTGCACTTCAGCAGCAATCGCTTGAGAGATTGCGCCGACGTGGGTCAAGCGGGCTTTGACCTCGGGGCTGGCTTGGTGCTTCGGCTGGGCCGGAGCGGCCGGTGCTGCTGGTGCAGGGGCTGGAGCCGCTGGTGCTGCTGGTGCAGGAGCTGCCGGCATTGGTGGTGCTGGTGCTGCTGGTGCGGCGGGGGCGGCTGGAGCCACAGGCATAGGCGGCGCTGGCGCGGGCGGGGCTGCGGGTGGGTTAGGGGGTTGCATGTCTATTTTCCTCCAAATTTCAATTTCCCCAACGTCTAATGTGCGGGATCAACTCACGCAATTCGTCGTTGGAGTAGATGCGGTTGGAACTGATCAGTTCCACCAATCGCGGGTCACGCACCATCTGCATGATTTCCGCTGGGGATTTGCGCATGAATTCATCACGCGTCAAATCGTTAAACTGGCGCACCTTTGAGAGCAATGCTTCTCTGGTGCGCATTTGATATTGAGCAGCATCAACTTTTGTTGGGCGCTCTCTGAATCGTGTTAGATCGAATACGTGGCGCCAGTTTTCCTTCTCTGGGACCACCATAATTGCAATAGCAAGCAATGCAAAGAGATTGAGGATGATGAGCCACTTGAGGACAACATCGCTTGTCAAGAGAACAATGGCGCCCATTGCTTCTGTAAATGGAGCAGAGAGAGGGCTAGCGACGTGACGGCTCTCATCGAAGACGATGAAGAAATTGTCATTGAATCGAGTGATCTTTGTCGAGATATCCTCATTGTCCTTTTCCATCATGTCTTGCATGAGGGCTTGGAAGTACTGCCCATTTCCGTTCCAAGTTGTGTCGCCTTGGGCATCGGACAATCCTTGGGAATCAGAATTCCAACAGTTGTGTCCTTGTTGCACATAATACGGAGAACTGCACTGTTGGTAGCCAACTTCTTCGGCAATATCCTTGTCCCATAGATGGTTTGCAAGAGCAGAGTGGTCTGCCACGAACACAATAGAACCTGTCACTGAAACTTCGCCTTGGTCGTTGTTTGAGGTTTGATCAAGGACGCTGATGCCAGGATAATCAATTCGGACAATGAGCCCCGTCTTACCTTCACCAAGGGTTGGATTGTTGGCGCTGTTGATGTCGAGGTTGCTCGAGTCGGTCACAATGACGGCAGAAGTCGATGCTGCGGCAAGGACATTGACGTCACGGTTCGAATCGGTTTGGTCATCAAGAACCTGGATTGCGGTTGGGCGGTGGAACAGGACAGGTAGACGGCAGTTGTCATAGACACCGATGTCAAGGTTGCCCTGTGCGCAAGGAATCAAGCGCTCATCGCCCATTTCTGTGACATTTGCACGCAGGCTTGCTGCAGCCCATAGTCTGCGGTAATCGCCGGGCAGCACCTCATCGAGTTCGTCGGTCATCTCATAGTAGCGTTGGTCATCAAGGACCATGTCGCCGAAGTACTTGACACCAAATTGGTCGGCCACAAGTTGAGCGTTGGTTGAGTTGGCTGCGAGAATGACCTTTCCGCCTTTTTTGGTGACGAAATCATACACGGCTGATGCTTCAGCAGCATCGAATGGTTTCTCTGGACCTGCAATAACGAGCATGGTGCGGTGAGGGTCTTGCCAGTCGTTCACCAGCATAGGTGTCGACATGGTGTTTGCAATCGAGAAATCAGCCGAAGCGAAATCGTCTCGCATGGAGGTCAGTTGCTGATTTGAATATTCATCGTCTGCTGTAGCGTACGGGGACAGAACAGTTTGCTTGTTCAAACTGACCAATCCGATCAAAGCGACGGAAAGAACGAGTGAGGCCATAAGTCCGACCTTAAGCCAAGATTCAACTGACAGTTTTTTTGCTTCTGTTTCTGCCAATCTTTTCCCTCCTATACCTCGTCTCGCGCATCATATACTCGTAGAGACATTCGACGGAACTTCGCTCCACTCATAATGGTTCTCCATGAGTGCTCCGATAAAAATCGAGAGATGAAGAGGTTGATATACCTCCTGTGCACAAAGTTTAGGACAAAATGGCCCCCAAAAATGTAAGAAAACTACATCCGGTTCAATCGAACGACTTTTTCCGGCGGATAAGAACGACCGCTGCTAGCATTGACAATGCTTCGACCGCCATAAATCCGGGCACAGGATTTGATTCAACGGTAAGGCCATCGTTCGATGAACTTGAATCATCATCATCATCTTGATCAGATCCACCGGTAGGTTTTGTCTCTTCCTCATAAGCGAAAACCTCCACATCAAATGTGGTGCTGCGAGCAACATCATCACCTTCTGAAACCAAGGAAATTGTGACTTCACATGTCCGTCTTGGTTGACTTTCAGAGGCGACAAGAGTCAGAATGGCTGTGGAATCTTTGCCATTTTGTGCACCTGTTGTTTCAACAACCGTGTTGGCAAGAGCATCGAGGCCGTCAACCGAAAGATGGGGGCAACTTCGCACTTGTGCTGAAGCTTCCTTGACCGCATCTTTAGCGTTTCCAAGATTTAACATCTGGATGGAGATTTCAACATTCGAACCAGCAAAGAGATCGTCATTCGAGGGCGTTATTTCTGGTTTGAGGTAGAACACCTTGGGAAGGCGAACGGTCCCATCTATTTCTTGGGTGCCCGTCGAAGTATCCCCCACTTTTTCATCCGCAGTGACGGTCAGGGTTGAGCTGTTGTCTGGATTGTATTCGCGTGCATCGATGCCCTCATCATTGGTCAGTGTGATGGTGAAACTCTTGTTTTCACCCGCTGCAACAGTGATTGTTTCAGGCCCGTCATAGGTGTAAGGCACCCAGGTATTGACGTCGTAGGTGAGTTCGAGTTGCACTTGACTCATCCGAGTGTTTTCGATGTAGCCGACAATTTCGCCATCGATATCCCAATCATCATCCATTTCCACGGTAAATCCATCGTCCATATCCGTTGACCAACCAAGGGTCCAACTGGGCGCTTCAAATTGATCTTGAGCCACTGCCGAGGGAGGCATCGTCATCCCAATGAGAGTCAGCCCAATAATGAAGAGAAGAGGATGCTTTTTCATGATAAATTCACTCCAATAGACCTTGAACTGCCCGCTTGGTTAAGACGCGAACCATCGAACGACGGTAGCGCGGCGGGAGTGCGGTGTTGTTGACTGGTTTGACGCTCTTTTGTACAGCGGTGGAAAGAGCCTTGATCGATGCTTGTCCATCCCATCCACCTTCAAGGATGGAAGCCACTTCCTCGGGATGGGTTCGTGGAATCGATTCGAGTGCAGTTGTAGCAAGGACAAGGGAATTTGGATCGCCTTCAATCCAAGAAGCAGCAACACCTGCTTCAGGGAAATCCCAGGAATCACGAACACGAAGTTTTTGATAGGATCCTGTTCGCTTTGCAGCGTCATCAGGCAATGTCACTTTGAGGAGGAATTCACCTTCTTCGAGAACATTTTTCTTCATGCCATCGAGTTGGTAAAAGGCATCGATTGGAATCGTCCTTGCTCCGTTTGGACCAATCAGATGTACACTTGCGCCCAAGACCATGAGTGTTGGAGCAATGTCGCCTTGATAGGTTGCCACACATAGCGTGTTTTGATTTGGAATCACGCGGCAATCTGCACCAGTACCACAATCTGCCTTGTGACACCAGTCAATTGAACGGCGCCAATCCTCACCTTGATTGTACCAAAAACAGCGCGTGTCAAGGCACAAATTGCCACCAAGGGTTGCGTTGGTACGAATCAACGAAGAGGCAACCTTCGAGGCCGCCTGAACGACCACAGGGTGCACTCCATTTTCTTCTGTCAGTTCAGAAAGACGAACCATACAACCAAGTTCGTTGGATGAAATAGTGTCTGTGCCCTCAATCTTAGCAAGCGAGATGACGTGTGGCTTTGTGTTGATGTGCCACTTGTAGTTTGGAACTAAATCGGTTCCACCTGCAACCCAGTCAAAGGCTTCACCAGCCGACATTAACCTTGCAGCAAGTTCGCAAGCCTCGTCCACGGTTGTGGGGTGGTGTAAGGTAAATGGAGGCATCAGCATCATTCATCACCGCCCATGTGTCGTTGTTCCTTCTTGAGCCATGCCTTTCCAGCCAGACCAAGTTCAGCGAGTTGTTCCGGATCAGGTTCAGTGGCAAATCGCCACCCCTCGACTTGATCTTCGAGTGGCAAATTTGGATCGAAACCAAACAAGACACCGTTGACATAAGGACTCGTATCTTCAGAACGTTGACGAGCACGGTCCCTTTGCTTGTGCGCTGAAGCACGCTTGACAAGGACGTCTTGTAGAGGGCCATGTTCTGCACGGGGAGGTTTCAGGTCGAGTGGATCGTCAACACCTGCTGCTTTCATGGCCTTCTCGATTCCCTTGAACACAACATCTGGAGTCAGGGGTAAGTCCCTGAGACGAATGCCAACAGCATCGTAAACTGCATTCACAACGGCAGGAAGAATTGGGAGCAATGGCCCTTCGCCTGCTTCCTTAGCTCCAAACGGACCTTCAGGGTCACATGATTCAATGATGATTGGTTCAACATGAGGCATTTCGTGGATGGATGGAATCTTGTATTCCAACAGGTTTGGATTTTGAAGGTGCCCCGTCCGGCCATAGACCATCTTTTCAGACAAGACTTGACCTAATCCCATGTGACAAGAACCAATGATTTGCCCTTTCACTGCCAAAGGATTCAGAGCTTTACCGCAATCGTGTGCAGCCCAAACATTGGTGCACTTCACCATTCCAGTTTCAACATCAACATCGACTTCAGCGACATAAGAAGAGAAGGAGTAGGCCGGAGCCAATCCTGCTGCAGCGCCCTTGTGGACGCCGCCCATTGGAGGTGATCGGTAAGCACCGCTTGCGATGAGCGCCCCCTTGTCCTCTTGTGCCTTGTGCAGTGCTTTGAGGTAAGATACGCCAATCGCAGGATCGTGCTTGTAGTAAATTCGGCGGTCATTAAGCACCAAGTTGTTCGGATGATAGCCCAAAATTTCCCAAGCTGCATTCAGTAATTGCTCTCGTATTTCCAAAGCTGCACGGATCGCAGCGTTGGCGTTCATGAACGTAACCCGGCTTGAGTAGGAACCGAGATCGACCGGCGAAGTATCGCTTTCATGGCTACGAACGTGAATCATTGCCAACGGTAATCCAAGGACTTCTGAAACCACTTGGGCGACCGCAGTCGTGGAACCTTGGCCAATATCGGCTGCCCCAGTATGGACAGTTACGCCTCCATCCATGTCAACCTGCATGTGAACGGTCGCATGTGGGAATCGGTTCGGGTCCCAATGAATCGGTAAGCCCGATCCTGAAATGAAGAATCCACAGCCAATGCCAATACCCTTGCCGAGTGGTAATTGACGGAATTTGTTGTCCCAATCAGAACCTTTTCTTACTTTTTCGAGGGCCTCTCGCATACCGTTCGAAGTGATTCTAAATCCACTGATTGTACGGCTATGAGGTGGCAAAAGATTTGCAAGACGCAAATCGATTGGGTCAACTTTGAGTTGTTCTGACATTTCATCCAGACCAACTTCAACAGCACATCGCGTGTTGACTGCACCGTGGCCTCGCATGGCACCAGAAGCAGGTTTGTTCGTCCAGACCCTTGCGCCAGTGTAATGGAAGGAACCAAGTTCATACGGTGCTGTAGCAAGAACACCGTTGTAGTACGAAGTGACGTGACCGAAGGAGGCAAATCCACCACCATCAATGAGGGCATCAATGTCGAATCCTGAGATTCGTGCGTCTTCATCTGCAGTCATTTTGACTTCGATGTGGCTTGGATGTCGGCCACGGTTGATCCAATAGACTTCCTCACGGTCAAAGGTTATGCGAACCGGTCGACCGGATTTCCGTGAAAGAATCGCTGCACACATCTCATGGGGAAACGGATCAGACTTGCCACCGAATCCCCCGCCAACGAACGTTCGAATGACATTGATTTGGTGCATTGGTACATCCAAAACAGTCGCTAAGGCTCTGTGCGTGTAATGGGGGACCTGCTGAGGCGTGTAGAGTTGCAGTCGTCCATTTGGATCCCAATGGGCAACAACTGCGTGCGGCTCTGTAAATCCGTGATGGACACCAGCCATGTTCCATTTCCCATGTGAAGAGGCGGAAGGTGTCTCAACGAGCGAGCGATCACCAAATTCTTGGAACACACGCTTTTGGACATTGGTTCGAGCCAAGTGGTACTTGCCTCGCCAGTGGATTGGTTCATCTGTATCCTCAAGACCCTTTTTTGGGTCAAAGACTGGTTCGAGCACTTCGTATTCGACTTCGAACAGATTGAGGGCTTCCATTGCCGTGGCTTCGTCAACAGCTGCGACGGATGCGACTAAATCCCCAACGTGGCGGACTTTCTCCACAGCCATGGCATGTTCGTCTTTTGTCACCGGCAGGACACCAAATTGGTGAGGTGAGTCCGCCCCTGTTGCAACCGCTAAGACACCAGGAAGCGCCTCGACTTTCGAGGTGTCAATGGACTTAATCTTGGCATAGTGGTGGGGTGAGCGAAGAATCTTCCCAATCACTTCATTGGCAAGCCGTACGTCGTCCCCATACCATGCTTGACCCGTCACTTTCGCATTGGAATCAACGAGTGCGGTCGGTTTTCCAACAGAAGTCCCGGTACGTGCACGATCGTGAATGTGAGCGCCGGCTGGTTGAGCTTCTTTGCCGCCAACCATTTCTGGGATGTAATCAAGATCTCGCGGAGCCATGACGGGATCTGAACCACCCGAGCCGGGCGGTGGGAATGCTTGTTTTCCAGCAACGCGCTTTCCGTCTTTGCGGGTTGTTTTTCCCGAACCACCGGGTTGTTGACGGTACCCTCCAGCCATCGTCATCACCTTGCATGGCCCGGGGGCATCTGGGGTTCTTCTGGCCCACTTGGGTGCGGGTCTGGGTGAGGGTGACTTGCAGGAAGAGCAGGTTCAACTTCGCCACGATGAATGGCGGCGGCGGCCTGAATCGAATCGACAATTTGTTGATAGCCAGTGCACCGGCAAAGGTTGCCTTCGATGGCGCATGCGATTTCTTGGTCGCTTGGAGCATTGTTTTGGTTAAGCAATGCTTGTGCTGATACGAGGAAACCGGGTGTGCAGAAGCCACATTGAGAGCCCCCATGCTCTGCAAAACAAGTCTGAATAGGGGCAAGGTGGGCTCCATCAGCTAAACCTTCAACCGTGATGATTGATGATCCTTCAACTTGACCTGCGAGGCAAAGACAAGAAAGACGAGGCGTGCCGTCGATCATCACCGTACAGCATCCACATGTACCCAAATCACACCCTCGCTTCACACCAAGTGTTCCGACTTTATCGCGCAACACATCGAGGAGGACTGCATTGGATGGTGCGAGGACTTCGACCGCTCTGCCATTGACTTCGGCAGACCAAATTTCCCTGTTCGCAACAGGAATCATATCAACGTGTTCGGTGCCCACCATGTCTGTCGCCTACGGCGACGTGGGGAACACTGCATATCAACATAGGGTAGGATATTTTTCGCTTATGCCGCCACAGACGACCTAAGGCGAACCGACACAACATCGTCTTGACCAGCCGGCGGGTCAACCCAATCAGGATCTCCTGGCAAGACGAGCCCCTCGCCAACACCAACCAAGCGTCCAGCAAGACGTCGTTGCCGGGCCACCAATTCATCCCAATCCACTTCATCGCTTCGCCAAGATTGCCAGCGCTTTAGTGCGCGATAACTGACGACAACTTTTGCGAACAATTTCAAGTGTGCTTTGGCTGAAACAGGCCACCAAATGAAGAACACACAGAACACGAGGTAGTAGGGAAGGTCGGCCAGTGGTTGGAGTAACCAGTGCATTTGAAGCAATTCATTGACTGGGCTTGCGCTATTGAGCAAGAGCCAAGTCGCGCCCATGGAAGCGAGGATCCACCACAATGGGAAAAACACGATGGCAGAGAGTATTTTGATGGTGCCAATAATCGACTCTGCTGCACCTTTGGCTTTCATGCGCCGGACCAAAAGTGCGTTTGCTTTGTAGGGCACAATGTTTCCAAGCATTGCACCCCAAGAGATGAGGCCAAACATCCATGCTCCCGCCCATAGCCATGAAAAAAAGGCTTTCATGAAGCCTGATGCTGAGAGACGTTCTGGTCGAGCATCCACATCATATGGCGTGATCCCCCGGTGCTCAAGAGATTCAAAATGTTCCTCTGCTTCTTCGACGATCTCTGAAGCGAGTTCAGGCTTGTGCAGTGCCATAAAATCCCAACCTGCTCGCACCCGACGCGCCCCAAGGACTGCTTGAGCGTAGGATGGTTTCTCGAGTTTGCCTTCATTCATTCGGGCACGCTCTGCATAGGCTAAACTTCGACCTTTCCAGATGAGGGTTCGCTCACGCCAACTGGTCTTCGACAAACTGGCTCGCTCAAGTTCAGTACCAATCGCTTCGGTCACGTGGGCGACCCATGCTCGATCGCTTTGATCTTGCACTTCTTCATCAGCGACAAGATCTGGAAGTGGTGGAAATTCCATCGAACGTTCGATGACGACGGCAGCACGTTCACGAAACCGTTGAGAATTGGAATAATGGAGGCCAATTGGTACGAGTTGGGGCTCTGGAAGGCCTTTTTCAATAGCTTCTCTTCGTGCTGCGAGCAGAATTCGACCGGCACCAGATCGAACCTTTCTCACACCTGAATCTGCGTGAGTTGTACCTTCGGGGAAAATCATCAAGCGACCGCCATTGGCAACCACAGAAGAGACTTCTCCGAGCATTTGTGCATTTCGAGCGCTTGCTCCAGCCCGATCATTGCTGTCTTGGGCTCGTTCGATTGGCACACCACCTGCAGAGCGGAGAAGGCGGCCAATCACTGGTAATTTGAAGAGGGTATGTTTTGCAATGATCGATATTTTTCCAGGTAAAGAAGCGTTGAGCAACATCGGGTCAATCAAACCACTGGGGTGCCATGCGATGAAAATCACGCCACCTTCTGGCGGGATGTTCTCATCATCAACAATATTGATTTCTCGGAACCAAACCGAAACGAGTGAACGAAAAAATCTGCGTGCGAACCGATAGCCTCTGTTCACTTTGGCCTTGCCCGGGCCAGAGGGGTCTTTTGGCCACCGCATGGATGGAAGACACTGTTGTTACTTTTATCATCATCTCCGGCCAAGCCGCATAAATGGATGAGTTTCAATCTCTAGTCAGATGTTTTTCCGACAAGCATAGTATCTTGCACATCTGTCCCCGAAGTGACAGTTGTAAGTGAACCATCTGACAAGGTGCTGAAGTCAACACCTGCGAGCGTGCCTTCCTCCTTGTTGCTGATGGCTCCGACGACCAACAAGACGATGAGGAAAAGAGCCACAAGTCCGAGCACTGCAAAGGCAAGAGTCGAGGTTGAGAAACCTGTGCTTGATTCGGTTTGGGAGACGAAAGCATTCTCTGTATCCATGAGCATGATGTCGATTGTGATCAAAGGAGTCGAAGCATGCCCCCCTGTGTCGTTGGCCTTGAGCCCACGCAAGGAAATCGTGTGGTTACCCTCGAGCATGGTGCCTGGAAGGTGCTCGAGTTGGTGAATGATGTCGATGGCAGTCAACGATCCAGAGGTGTCGTGGTCAAACGAATGAATGTTTGACCAATCGTCTCGAAGATGATTGCTGCGCCATTGAATCGTTTCGATCCCCTCGCTATTGACGAAGTAAACTTCGTCTTGAGGGAATAAATGGATTCTGTTGTCCTTTCCAACCTCGGTTCCAATTGAAATCTGAATCGAAGTGTCAAATTCGTAATCTCGCTCTGCTGCTTCCATCACCGCATCGAGAGCGCGGACTTCACCGTGACCATAGACGTTGTTTTGACGGTTCTTAGGAATCGCATCTTCCACGCATGGCTCATTTGCAAACATGTAGGAACATTGGCGGTATGTTGCAGTTTCCTGCATGATGTTACGCACATCGAACGGACTCAAATCTGGGTTGGCTTGCAACATCAAAGCAGCGACACCAGCAGCGCCAGGTGTTGCCATAGAGGTCCCAGACATGTCGGTGTATTGATCACCTGTGTTGAACGCAACAGACATCACGTTGGAGCCAACATATGCCAGGTTTGGCTTGACACGACCTTCTTCAGTGGGACCTTGGCTTGAATAGACTGCAATTGCGGAATTCTTGTCAAGCGCACCCACTGTTATGACGTCTTCAGCCGAACCTGGGGTTCCGATTTGGGCTGAAACACCATTGTTTCCTGCAGCGATGAACAATGCAATCCCTGCTCGAACCATTTCGTTTCCATAGCGATTGACACTGTCTTCTTCGGAAGAAGTCCATTCAATTGCGCCCGGTCCACCAAGACTCATTGAGGCTGCTCTAATGTTAAACTGGTATCGGTTGTCAACGGTCCATTGCATTCCAGCCATCACTGTTGCAAAGGAACCGGAACCACCTGCATCGAGGACTTTCACACCAACGAGATTGGCTTGAGGCGCCATTCCAATGTGTTCATAATTGGGGGCACCCGTGCCTGCTGTGGTACCTGCACAGTGTGAACCATGACCTTGATCGTCGTATGGGAAGATTTCGGTGCCATTGGTGAGGCTTGGGTTGTTGACAGGATCGTAAAAGCCGATGACCTTCGGGTCGTAGGTAGAATTGTCGTCATCCAGATCATCAAGGCTTGCATGAGCACCATCGATGCCAGTGTCGATAATGGCAACAGTTGCGCCTGCACCGTCATATCCTGTATCAGCCCACACAGTGTCAACTCCGTGAAGTACTGCAGCATCACCATTTTGGATGGTGAGAATTCCATCGAGTTCAAGCATCACAACACCAGGAAGTGAAGTGGTTTCGAGAATTTGATCCACATGAATTCGGCCTGCTAGAGCATCGATGTGCTTGAGAGTCCATTGGTGCTCATAGCCAACTTCACGCTCTAACATAGCGATATCTGCCTCGTCTGGAGTGTGATCAAAATCAACGATCAAAGGGAGGGTTTCATCTTCATCCAAAAAGATTGGATTGTCCTTGTGCAGTTCAATCATATCCCCAATACCATTACCATCTCGGTCGACGGTGGTTTCGACCCACCAACCTTCTGAATCTTCCTCTTGAGAAGATTCAACTTCGACAGGCATGGCCATGGCCATTGCCGGGAAAAGGAATAAACTCAAACAGAGCAACGAAAGGGTGGCTTGGATTTTTGACATATCTACGCCTCGTAGTCACACGAGGAAGGTTCACTTTTTGAACCCATTGAAGGAATGTCCAAATCAAGGTCGACGGCCTCAAAACAACTGTATCTAATTGTGCCTGTAAAGATGACAAACGGGTGAAGGCTTTTATCTTCAAAGATTGAATTTATTCCCATATGGCAGCACCACGAAGGAAATCACCTGCGCTTCAATCGAGAATTCAGAACCCTGGGCTTAACTCAGGGACGTCTTTACTGGCGAATTCACAACCGACTGCTCCACCGATGACCATTTCCAGCCCAGGAGTCCAAATGGATGAGAGTGAACGTTCCCTTGTCCGCTTTTCACAATTGGTCATGCTGGCCATAGCCATCGGTTCAATCTGGGTCTCAATCATCGGTATCGCCTTCAGTGATGATGCGAACAACAGCGATTTTGCCGTCCTTGCCATTGGAGGGTTGCTGTCAGCAAGCCTTGCCATTGGTTGGATCGAAGTTCAAAGCAGGGGCAATGATCACCAATTACGTGACGTTCAAGATTACATGCTGGGCATTGGTTTCTTCTTCGCCACAGTTGGCACCGTATGGGGCGCTCGGTTTGTCATTGGATTGTTTGAAGGTGGCGATTTCTTCGGAAACACTGGTGAGCCTGGTGCGTGGGCGCCCAATGAAAATGGCATTTACGTGCAAACAATAGCCATTCTTGCCATGATGTTGGTGCAATACTTCATTCTACAGCGTTTCAAGGGAGAAACGAAATTTGGTTGGGCTGTCGCATCGTACGCTCCAATGATTATCCTCATGGGAGCAGGAATGAACATATGGCTCAATTGGTCAGCCGGTGTCGTCAGCTACGGTATCGGCATATCGACCATTGCTCTAAGCATCGCAGCGATGCAAATGGCTCTGAAATCGAACAATTCAATCAATCTCATCGTTGTCGTCATTGCTTCAGGAATTGCACCAATTCTGTTCGAAGCTGCCCATGATGTCAGCCCAGAACAAGCAGGTGGGGCACTTTCCCTTTTGGTGTTCATCATCGCTGTCCAAGGCTATTACGCATCGAAAGAAGAACTGCGCTCCGATATTATTCAGAGAGCATCCATCATCTTAATTGGAGAAATCATTCTTGCGATGTTATTTGCACGAGGTGGAGATTTAAATCTCGTTCTCGGACCGATTACTTCAGCGTCCCTTGGTGGACTAAGTGACTACTTTTCATTGTCAGCGGTGCTATGGGTTGCCGTTTTGGTGTTTTACTTCCCTGCCATGCTTCAACAACGATTGCCATGGATTCCGATTGGACTTGCCTTTGCATTGATGGTCATTCCAACCGCAGAATCGACGATTCCGTGGCTGATCACCGTGGCCATCTTACCGTATCTGTTGCTGATCTCGAAGGTCACAAGGCGGTGGGTTGCCAATTCTACATTGGCCATGACTGGCGTTTCATTCCTCCTCGTCGACTTCGTTTCTTCAATGAATGATGTGGCCCAGATTGACACATATGGAACCGTTGGACTTCATCTCATCATACCAATCGCCCTGATTAGCGTCTCTGAATTGGCTGTGAGGAAATCGAAGATTGATGTGCAAATTCACATGCTTGTCATTGGTTGTATTGCCTTTTCAAGGGCGGTCTTATTTGCAGATGAATGGTACATGCCATGGCTCTTCGTCATCTATCTGTTGTACTTGGCCCGCCGAGGTTTCGATGAGATCGACGAAGATGCGGAATTCAAGGAACGTTGGAACGCAACCATGGCAGCATTGCTTGCAAACATCGTCATGATTGCCCTTGTCGCCTTTGGTCGTTTGGATGTTCCAGAGGTATTGGAGTTTGGTGGATATCGCTTACAGGTCTTTGCAGTTGGTGCTCTTTCCTACGCTCTGCTCCATAGCGCTCGCAACAAAGAATTCGATCTCGGGATGGTGCTTAATTGGCCTGGAAGCGCCATCAGTGGCGTACCAAGATATGACCCCGCAACAAACACCTGGCAACGCGAGCATACAACGATAGAAGATGCAGAAGAGTGGATGATGAAGCATTCATGGAGTCCACTTGCTCGGGTTTCCCTGATCATTCCGTTTATCATGATGACCGCTGGAATATTTATTGCCAATGGCATCGAATCTAAAGAACAAATCGAATCGTTCATTGTCGCCCCTTACGCTATCGCCCTTCTTGCCATTCCAATCGGATGCCTTGTCAAAGAAATTCTTGATTTAGAAACTATTTCTTCAAGAGCCAGATCGAGTGCGATTTGGATCCTGTTTGGAATGGGCCTTGGTCCATCGATGTTCATCAACTTCCTTCGAACCGATATTGAAAGTTGGAATGCTGAAATCTTCATTTTACCTGCAGCAGTTCTTCTCGACCTTATCCTTGTATCGGCTCCATTGATTGTCGCGTGGGCCATCGGAAAGCGAGGCATCGACCGTGATGCAATTTCACCCACTGCCGATGCAGCCGCCATGGTTGGACTCATTGCCTTAGCCGCCCTCGATACGACAGGTGGATTGTTGCTTCTACCAATGTTAGGACTTGCTACATTCCAATCTGTTCGCTACCGACATAGCGTCCCTCTCATGATGGCGCCTCTGGTCTTGATTATTAGTCAGAATTTCTGGCTGGATTACCAAGGCCTCGGATGGAAATTTGTGCAGGTCTTTTCGGAATTCGAACTTGCAGAAAGCAGCTGGGTGTTTGGACTTTCCAAACTAAGTGGAGCACTCATCTGCGTTCAGATGGCTTACATTCTTGCCGCACAATTGCGAAAAGACCACCCCTTGGGAACAAAACCCCTGCCATGGATTGGTGCATGGATTTGGATGGCGGTTGGCCTCGTTGCCATCTTCCCCGACTTGGATTGGTTCCAATGGATGCCATTGGCCTTCACGTTGGGACTCATGTTTAACTCATGGATGAATGGCCAAGTGCAATACTTGCCGTTGCTCACTTTGGGTCAATTCATTTCGCTTCTGTTGGCCTTCAGTTCGGATCCGTTCAACTTTACAGACGCCGACCTATTTTCCTTCAGTGCTTTGACCACTGGTATCACAGCGATGTTATGGTCAACGCTTCATGAAAATGGAATACTTTACTCCAACTTCAAAGAAGAGACAGAAAAGGTCGATGCGTTCACTATGAAAGGGCCTGAGAGCCAGGAAGAAAGGGAGGATTTGAACAACCAGTTTGAACTGATCGGATACCTTGGACTGAGTGGAGCATTCAGTGTTCTGTGGGGCATAGGCACAATGATTGGTGCATTGATGCTGACTCGGAAAGTGCTCTTGGATGGGCACTATCGCATGCTTGTTCTTGCGCCGCTGGTTCACTGCCTCGCACTTTACAATATGTTGAATGAAATGGATGTCTTAGGTGACAATCTCTTCCCTGCCATTGGCCTCTTGCTCTTAGTTGAAGGGCTTGGCTTAATCCTCGCTTCAATCAAGAACGATGCAATCTATGATTACGATGGATTCGAATGGAAGAGTGATGAAGACTTCTTTGAATTCCTCGACCAAATCGGACTTGCTGGTGTCGCAAGCACCATCGTTGGAATCTTCATGTTGTTCAGCAACACTGGAATGGATACACTTTCATTCACCCTCACGACCTTTGTCTTGATTGGCGTTGGTATTCAAGGCTACAGCCCTGAGTTTGAAGCACGATGGCGAAGGGTCATCGGAGGCTATGGTTCAATCCTCATGACCTTCGTGACAGCATCGACATTGAGTGGTATCATGGAAAGTATAGGGTACATGCTTGGCGCCATTGTCACCATGGGTTGGATCTTCATGACCAGCAGCATGCTTGGAGATGAAAGCGAGATTTACCAGGCTGAAGAATCCTCAGGACATGTGAGCCATCAGCCAGCTGCTGTCAATAAGGCGTCTGGCGATGAGGTTGTCGAAGTCAAAGATGCTACCATCGAAGAAGCAGTGACGGCCAACGCAGAACCGGCTTCTGCACCTGCATTGAGTATTCCAAAGCCAGTTCTCAAATCAAGCGAAACGAGGGTAAAAACACGGCATGGATTTGAAATTGAACTGCCACCGAATATGTTTGAAAACATTGTTTCCTCAATTGAAATGACGCCACATGAAGGCTACAAGCCAGTGGTTTCGTTTGGCCCAAGAGGCGAAATCATGCTTAATTTTGAAGCCATTTGATCAGTCACGTGCTCGAGCACCTTCATCGCCAGTTCCGGTTGGAGCAACAGGCATCGTAGGGTATGCACTCCAGTACGCTTCTCTGGCAGCTTGGTTGAGGTTCATGCAGGCGACAACATCGCCTGGTCGGTCACCAAGAGGTTCCGATTCATTGAGGTGCTTGATGATTGGTTCTATGTTTGAGAGGTTGACAAGGCCCCATCCTGTTTGGGTACAAGGCGCCACTGGAGAAATCGGCATGGTTCCCGAAGTTGGATCCCAGCCAAGGTCAGGATACCATGCTGAAAGATTGAGCGCTTCCCTAATCTTAGCGTTGTCAATCAAAAATGGTGTGCCATCTGATTGAGTGCCGTTCACCAGTTGTTTGGAACGTACATCTGGTGAGGCACCAGATGATGGATCTTGGAACTCATGGCGCAATGAATCGAGCACAAACGAAAGGATTCCTGCCGTTCGTGGCGTTGCAAATGAAGTCCCAGAGGTCTCGTGATAGCCATCAATGTCGTCATGATTTGGCAGGATCTGCGTCCAATCGGCAGAAATATCTGGATACGAGCCCGACATGATTTCTTTCTGATCATCACCCTCCTCAGCATACCCTGCAATGCCAATCGACCATGGCGGACCTGCTGTTGAATCTTGAACCGCTGGAGAGGGACTGTTGTCGGCAGCACCGGTGTGGATTTTGCCAAATTCAACAACTGCTGACTCTGTTGCTCGTTCAATGCCGGGCGCAGGTACTGAGCCAGGAGCGCCAAATGAGGTCGTAATGACATCAACAAGAGGCTGATCAGCTGCAGATTGAACCGCTTCTGATGAAAAGCCTTCAACGAAGTAAATCACTGCATTTGGATTGGCGTCCAAAACCGCTCCGGTCACAGCAGAGCCATGACCATCAGAGGGGTCATCAAGAATCAAGATGTCACTGTCACCATCTGGAGAACTGCCGATGATTTTTGTGCCAGGGAAGTAGACGATATCACTTGCAGTCAACGTGTCCCAACAGGCTTCTCTGTCAGCATCATAACGCTCCTGCCATGACCCCTCAAATGTCAAATCACACACTTTGGTGACACCCAAACCATCCAACAGCCATTGAGGATAAGTTTCATTGGTTCGAAAGTGATCATGATAGACGTTGATTCCAGTATCGATTGGGGCGACGACTGAATGGGCTCGCCAGCCGTCGTCTCCGGTGAAGATATCGATGCTTTTGCTCGACTCAGGGGCGTCTCTAAAGAACGACATCCCTGCAATGATTGATACCACTAAGAGGGTCACGAGAGACAAAGCAATCAGTTGCCTCCACGTCATTCGACTGGAGATTTCTTCCGCAATGAGAAGCGCATCACCCACATCCGCCATGAAGGTGGGTCGCAACCAGTTGCTGATGAACCCTACGCCGTATTGAAGAACTGAGTCATCGTGCCTCTCATATGGCCGAGGACAAGGACCGAATGGTATGGATTGACTTGGAGATGACCGGTCTTGATGTGACAAAGGAATCGATTATTGAGATTGCAACGGTCGTGACCGATGGTGAACTCAACATCCTTGCTCAAGGCCCAAACCTTGCAGTCCACGTATCGGATGAATTATTGGCTCAAATGGATGAATGGAACACCAGCCATCACACGAGCAGTGGACTTGTTCAGCGGGTAAGAGAAGAAGGTGTTTCTGTTCAAGAAGCAGAAGCGCAGACTTTGGAATTCTTGAAAAAATGGGTGCCTAAAGGAAAGGCACCATTGTGTGGAAACAGCGTTTGGAATGATCAGAAATTCATGGAAAAGGAAATGCCACAACTCGTTGATTACCTACACTATAGAATGATTGATGTCTCTACAATTAAAGAATTAGCCCGTCGATGGTACCCCGATCTTGACAGGTATGAAAAGAAAGGAGCACACCTTGCTCTGGATGACATCCTTGAATCGATTGAGGAACTCAAGTACTTTAGAAAGCACGTGTTTCAAGCCAACCAATCATCGCCATGAGCCATCAGATGGATTCACGCCTTTGTGTGCTGCCATGATTTGAGCCACAACGGCAACAGCAATTTCTTCTGGAGACTCAGCTCCAATTTGAATTCCAATTGGGCATACAACTTGGTCCAACAGCTCTTGTGCAATACCTTGATCGAGCGCTGCCTGCTCGAACGCTTGCCATTTAGAACGGCTACCAATCACGCCAATCCGAGGGCCATGCTCACCATCAAGCATCGAATTGGAGGACTGAAGTGTGTCAAGAATCCCGAGCAAACGGAGTTGATCTTCAGCCCAGTCATGACCTAAAAACAGAACATCGGAATACCTTGATAGTGCGGAATGATCGTGCAAATGAACAAAGGATTGAGCATCCATGTGCAGATGATGCTTCGCTTCAGGGAAGGCGTTGTGGTCGCTGAATGCTGCTCGTGTGTCATGGATTGAATGGTCCCATCCCAACGCACTCAGCGCAGGAGCAATGGCTTTGGCGCAGTGGCCCCCTCCAATCAACAACACATGTGGCATTGGAATCAGAACCTCCAAACTTAGGGTCACGCGTCCCCCGCAGAGAGAATCCAGCGGTGTTACTTCATAGCCCTTCGCCCCTTTGTTGAGCCCATAGGTGAGTACTTTTCCAGCCGCAAGACGGTGTGTTTCTAACATGGATGAACTCTCTTTGAGCACCATCATCTCGAGGCCTGCACCACCAACTGTGCCAATCCAATGTTGATCGTTCGAACGCATCGCCAAACGAGCTCCTGCCTTACCAGGAACGCTGCCCGACGTCTCAACCACACTAGCGAGAACGACGCGGTGGCCGTGCTCGAGTTGAGTCAACGCCCAAGCAAGCACTGCGGCTGTCATGGCCATCCCTCGTGGCGCTCACACATACCATTTGCGCCACACAAGTATGGTCAGCAAGCCAAGGCATCTTTTGCTTCTTCTAAGAGGCGTAAATCCTCTGGAGTGTCGATGTTGAGGGCGAGATAGGGCGCATCGACATCACATGGTTGAGCATGAATGAGATGACGCAATGGAGTTTCTGGATCGGATGCCAAAATCTGTTCGATGTCGTTCGAATGAATGAGAAGTGGGTGACCTCGTCTCCCGTTGCTGGATAAATTCGAACTTTGCTCTTGTTCCATAAGGCGCACAACATGGTCTTTCGACCAACCGGGCCGGTCGACTGGAGCGATGATGACCTTTCTTGGGACGCGCCCCTTGTCGCCCATGAGCGCAAGTAAACCTCGTTGAACTGTACCTGTCCTGCCTGCTTCGGGGTCTGTATTGACAACAACTGTTGCATCCATGGATTGAGTCATGACATCAAACTGAAGTTCTTGACGAGTCACAACGACCACAGGTGTGCATCCTGCGTCAAGTAAACGCTTTACTGCAAGACCAACCAAGGTTGTCGAGCCAACGCCAACAAGGGCCTTTGGCTGACCTAAGCGTCGGCTTGCACCCGCAGCCAAAACAAGGGCGGGGCATCCACTGGCCATGGATTTGGGTTGTGCCCGCCAGTCATGTAGTTTGCTTTGTTGTTCAAATACACTCGAGCGGCTTCAAGCACATGTCGAAAAACAAGTCCAAGTTATCAGAACCAGAGCAACGTTCACTTGAGCTTCTTGGGAGCATTGTTGAGGCGAATGAATGGGCAGAATACATCGTTCAGAAGCATCGCCTCATCACGATCCGGGTCAAGGGCCGTTCGAACCGTTGGTACCTGATCGAAGCGCGGTTGAACAATGGGAGCGATCCCCGTCTTCGTTTTGACTTCCGAGGATGGCGCACCATTGTGATGGGTGGTGCTCGAAAACGTGACATTATCCACAAAAACCGATATTGCGTAAATTTGTGCCTCAGCACACATTCCACTGGGAAGTTGCCATTTGGGGATAAAATTGCAGCGCTATGCCTCTCCTTACACAACGATCTCACGACGGCGATGACCATTCCTTTGCTGGCTCAATTTATCGTATGTCCAAGAGATGAATTGGAGAAAATCATGGTTTTTCAAGACGAGATGGTCATTTACAGAGAAATGTTTGGCGGTGCCATGGATGTTTTTGGAAACCCACCTTACCAAGAAACGATTGAAGATGAGCATGAGGAACCTTACCCCTATTGGGATGACGCTGACTTTCACAATCACGAAGCGAACACGCCCCCGCCAGAGGAACATGACCCCTCACTGCAGGATGAACCATCGCCGTTGACGGAAGAAGAAATTGCAGAGATGCGATTGTGGGATGCCTACGAACAACATATGGAAGACCTTGCTCGGCAAGAAGAATGGAGTCGGCGGCGCGAAGAAGATCAATAGTTCACAAATCCTTGGTAATTTCTCGACCAATAATCATCCGTTGAACTTGAGAAGAACCTTCGTAAATCTGCATGACCTTGGCTGCACGCATCAATTGCGCTACAGGGTATTCCTCAGAATAGCCATACCCACCAAAGACTTGAACCGCATCAGTGGAGACTTCCATGGCAGTATCTGAAGCAAATCGCTTTGCGTGTGCTGCTGACTCGGTATTGCGAAGACCTGCGTCAGATTCAGCTGCCGATTTCCACGTGAGCATTCTTGATGCCTCAATTTTGGTCTTCATATCTGCAAGCATGAATTGAATGGCCTGATGCTGATGGAGGTGCTTACCGAAGGTTTTGCGCTCACCTGAATAGCGAAGGGCGTGCTCGTAAGAAGCACGTGCAAGTCCTGTAGCGTGCGCAGCAATGTTTGGCCTCGACATGTCGAAGGCTTTCATGGCGTTCATCCACCCACCAGATTCCGAACCACCGATGAGATAATCGGCAGGCACCCTCACATCGTCGAAGGTGATGGAACGCGTATCGGAGCAGCGTTGCCCCATGTTGGTTTCTTTCTTGCCAAGACTGAACCCTGGTGTATCTTTTTCCACAATGAACCCTGACATGCCCTTGTAGCCAGCCTCAACGTCTGTCTTTGCTAGAACAAAGAAGAAATCTGCATGCCCTGCACCAGTGATCCACATTTTCGAACCATTGATGACGTATTCATCACCATCGCGAACAGCTGTGGTTTTGCATGCTGCAACGTCAGATCCAGCCCCTGGTTCGGTCACAGCGTATGAGGCAAGAGCGCCTTCCTCTGCGACTTTTCGGAGCCAAACATCCTTTTGAGCATCGGTCGCACCAGTGATGATTGGTGCACAAGCAAGAGCGGTCGCATAGGCTGCTGTTGCGAAACCAGGATCGCCCCAGGCGAGTTCCTCATTGACAAGCACTTCTTCCATTGAGCCAAGGCCTGGCCCGCCGTATGCCTCAGGAATGTGGAGATTGAGCAAACCCATCTCATGAGCCGCTTGAATGGTTTCCTTGGGATAGGTCGAGGTGGCGTCCCAGTGTTCCGCATGTGGACGAATTTCATCCACTGCAAATTCGTGAGCAAGTTCCTTGAGCATTTCCTGCATTTCATCAAGTTGGAAGTTGACCATGCTGATGGGAGGAGGCCACCCTTTATGTCTCCATTGTTTCAACCAAATACAATGATGCCTCGACGGTAGAGTTCAAGCGAGATCAAGAAGGCAACGTAGATGCTGATCATAATCCAGCCTTCCCATTTCCTGAATTCATAGGCAGTTCTCATCATCAGCAACGCCGACAGACAGCCAATCACTGTGAATGGCATGATGATGTAGATGATCAGATCATAACCACCAGCAGTGATGACCAATGGATGAATAAGACCTGCGATGCCGATTGAAAGCAAAGGATCGGTGATGTTTGAGCCAATGAGTGTTCCAATAGCCACGCCTTGACTGCGTCGTGCGGCCATGAGCGCGATGGTCAATTCAGGTAAGGACGTACCAATCCCTGAGACCGTGGTCCCAACAACTGCTTCTGGCACACCTAGATCGCTGGCAATCAATTGGGCATAATTGACAAGTTGTTCTGCCGCAAATACAGCGAAAGATAAGCCAACAATGACCATCACGATGTAGGCCGTTGTGCTCCATGAAGAGCCATGGGTTTCAGTTGATTCTACGTATTTCAGTTCTTCAGCTTGGATTTCTTTTCGATTGGTGAGCAGCCAAGTGATGTAGACGACATAGAGTGTGACTAAGATTCCTGCTTCCCATTGCTGGAGGGTTCCTTCAGTGATGAGGAAGAAACTCAGGATGAGCACTGAGAGGAGCATGATTTGACCGTCTCTTTTCAGCCAAGATTCCCTAATTTTGAGACCTCTGTTCACCACCACGATACCCATGATGAGGGTGATTTGAACAAACACTGAACCAAGAATGCCGCCAATGGCAAAATCAGCTAAGGCGGGATCAGAACCAATGGTGCTTGCCGCCGAACTCGTGACCAAGATTTCAGGCAACGAGGTGCCAATTGAAACGATCGTCAAGCCAATCACAACCTCGGGTAAACCACCGCGCCGAGCTAACCCCTTGGCGCCTTCAATGAAGAAATCAGCAGAAAAAATGAGGAGGAAAAGTGCCAATATAGCAATGCTCAGTGTCACGGCAATATTGTTGGCACTCAACTCAGCAGAAATCACCTTCAAGCCGATTAAGCCAAGGAAAAGGGCGCCAGTGGTGATCAGGGTCTGAAAATGAACCAATTGAGGAATCCCCATTACCTTCTGGTCGGACTCCATGCATTGCGCTGAACGCCCTCCTTCTTCACCCTTCTCTTACGATTCAACTCAATATTCTCAATTCAAAAGGCACTTAATCCTCAGTCGGTCGCACCTTCATATGCTGAAGCGTGCCTTTGCCGAATTTATTGGCACTTGGTTCATGGTTGGTGTTGGTTGCGGAAGCATAGCCATGGGCGCTCCCGGTTGGCTGATTTCCATCTCTTTTGGCCTCGCTGTAACCCTCGCTATCTTGGCACTGCAGCCAATCAGTGGCGCCCATATCAATCCAGCAGTGAGTATTGCATTCATGCGTTCAGGTCATCTTGAGAAAGAAGCCTTAGCACCCTACATTGCAGCTCAACTTGCAGGTGCATTAACCGCAGCATGGATGCTTGGCGGGGTAGGGGAAACACAACTTGCAAACAACGTGAGCATTCTTCAGGGGACAGCTGTTGAAATTTTCATCACCTTTTCCCTCATGGCATCGATCTATTGGATTGTCGTCAAGTCAGAAACCCATGTCTCCATCGCCTTTTTTGTCGGGGGCGCTGTGGGAATTCTTGCCTACTTCTTCGGTCCAATGACGGGTGCATCGATGAATCCTGCTCGTACCTTCGGACCAAATATTGTCGGCGGATTTGCCACCAGCATACCGTTCTATAGTTTAACTACCGTCGCTGGTGCACTCCTTGCAGCAGAAGTGTACATCCGTATCTATGGCAAAAAGCAGCCTCAAGATTGAGCACTAAAGCGTACCACTTCGATCACGTGGTCAAGCGAAGGGACGGTGAAATCTTCCAATGGTGGGGAGAACGGAACTGGCGTATCAATCGCACCAATCACAACTGGTGCTGCTTCAAGCGAATAGAAACTTGATTCGAGAATTCTGCTCTGAAGGGTGTGACCAAGACCACCATTCCACTGACCTTCTTGAAGGATCACGAGTCGTCCCGTTCGAGTGACTGAATCAATGCAGGTTTGAGCATCGAATGGTAGCAGCGTACGTAAATCAATGATTTCAACTTCAATGCCCTCGTCTGAAAGAACATCTGCGGCTTGCTTTGCTACGTGAATCATTGAACCCCATGTCACCAAGGTCAAGTCACGACCGCCACGAATGACGGCTGCTTTGCCAATTTTGTGCCGTTGTCCATCTTCAATCGCTTTCTTGACAGGAGCAGTGTCCACCTTTTGGTTGATGTTTTGGCCCCAGCCAGTTAACCCGCCACCGAGGCCATACAAACCGATGTGCTCGAGCATGATCACTGGATCATTCAGTTCCGCCGCCTCCATCAAGAGATCATAGGCGTCTTGAGGGCAACCAGGAGCGATGACAACCATTCCTGGGTCATTGGCAAACCAGGATTCGATCATGTTGGCATGGAAAGGACCAGAGCGAGTCTTTGCACCAAGTGGCACTCGAATCGTCATTGGGCAATCGGCACCCCAGCGCCAGCGCAGCATTGCTGCGTTGTTGATGAGAGCGTTGTATCCAAGAGCCGCAAACCCTCCAAACTGGATTTCAACCATAGGCCGCATACCCGAAAGGGCCGCCCCAGTACCGGTGTGAACAATGACAGCTTCACACAGTGGCATATCGACCAACTTATCTGCATGGCCTGCATTTTTGAGGGCCATATTCATTCCGAAAGCACCAGCGACTTCCATATCTTCACCGATGAAAACGCATTGATCTCCGTGTCGTGTGGCAATGTCTGCCATCGCTTGTTGAATCGCCCTTGCATAGGTCCAACCTCCGGCCTCAACATACTCCAGGCTGGTCTCACCTAGACCCATTGGAGCGGGTGAATCTGAGCCTTCGAATGGGTTTTGAAGCCGTTCAAAGCGTTGTTGATGTGTTTCAGCATCATTGAGGGTCGTCACGCCTTTTGTCACCGTTTCTGGTTCCGGCCAAGGCATTTCTGTTACATCTTTGAGGGCTTGATCGACAAGAGCTTGTTCCTCATCTTCCATGTTCGTCAATGCAACTTCGTCAACACCGAGGTCGAGCAGAAGTTGCCTGTGCGTCGGGATTGGGTCCTTGGCTTCCCAATACGAAAGGAGTTCTCGATCGACGTACCCCGGTGGAGTCCCTGAAGCATTGCCAAGGTAAAGATCGTCATGGTGGTGGGCATGTCCACAACCCCGCATGGTCTCGACGTGAATCAACGTTGGACCGCCCCCCTCCATAGCAAATTCTCGAGCCACAGCGGCACTGGCATGCCACGCTGCGGGGTCTGAGCCGTCGATGGTCCACGCTGGGAAGCCCATTGCAACGGCTTTGTCCGCCCAAACCTCAACGCCGGATTGTTTTGCAGGAGGTGTATCAAGAGCAATTTGGTTGTTCTGAAGAATATAACAAATCGGCAAACCACGGGCTCCTGCAAGGTTCATTGCCTCCCAAAATTCTCCAGAAGAAGATGCGCCTTCACCGATGCAAGCCACATGGAAGCGCTCGAGGTTCTGTCGCCACGCAGCAAAAGCAAGACCGGTCATGGTCACGCTAGCGATTGGAAGGGGGGCTGTGGGTGGAAGTACGCCAACATGCCAAGCGCCAACGTGTAAATCTCGGCCTCCAGCATTGTCCCAGCCTCCGTTTTGATTCGAGCCTGCCTTTCCTAAATTTGCGGCCATGACATCGAGGGGCGTGTCTCCCATGGCGAGACCAAGCCCAATATCCCTGATCATTGGTGCAATTAAATCACCATCATACCCTTTTCCGGGGAGGGCGTCCCGAGGGGCATCAGGTTGGCGCTGAAGAGCGGTTGCGACAGCGACAACACCTTCTTGCCAAGTCGAACGGAAACCTTTGCCGCCGAACATGCCTCCGTCTGGTGTGGCCATTCCATCGGTGTAGATGGTTTTGAGGTGGGCATCGAGTTTCCGAGTTCGCGTCATCATGCGTTGCCATTCAAGGCGTTGGCCAATGCCAACCGCCATGTAATGTGCTAGACGGCGGAAGGTGAGGCGTAAATCAACAAGGAAGTGTTGAGCGCGCCGGTCAAGAAACGCATCCATCGTGCGGCGGGGAATCACCTCAACCCCTTCATCTTGGCCCATTTTCGCCTTGATTTGAGCTTGCAGACCTCGATGGACTGCTTCGATAAAGCGGGTTGTAAAGGTGTGCCATGATTCCCCTTCAAACTGGGCCGGTTCATTTTCAGCCAACACATCCCATACGTTGGCGACGAGGAATAAGTGCCCGTCATGACGCTGAGCCACAAAACGGAGGACTTCGGTTCTGGCTGCGTCAGCAAGCAACGGTTGGGTGAAGGTGAGCGGCGCCTTTGCCCTCCATTCTGAACCATGAATCGCAGGTAAGTCGCCTTGGCTCATGGTTTGGCCAATCGACACACGAATACAAAACCAGCGGCCAAAAAAAATGATTCCCTCTTGAGGGTCTCATTCGCTTTCCGAACTCAAAGTACCACCCAAAGCAGCCTTAGAGGCTCGTGTAATGTAGACGGTTGCGAAGATCGAAGCAAAAATACCGAGAACAAGAACCGCCACCCCTGCTGGTGAAGTTTGAACCCCTTGTATAGCGCTCCTGTTGAGCGCGAGGCTGCCAAGAACATACCCATAATAGGCATAAGCGAACGAATACACAAAACTGGTTGAATTTGAAAGCATAAAGACACGGAAGGAAACTGGACTTGCCGACATCATGTAATTCAGCCATTCATCCGGAATGACGGGTGACAATCGAACTAAGATGGAAATCCGCAAAGCATCTTCGGCCAAAGCATCTTCGATTCGTGTCAATCGTTCATCCTTCGAAATTGACTGTTGGATGAGATCTCTGAAAAGCCACCTTCCAGTCAAGAAGGCAAGCATGCCTCCAATCAGCGAGGCAGCATAATTCACCAATACCGCAATCCAGTATGGAAAAATAGCTCCTGCTGCGACTTTCAGCAGAGGTGAAGGAATAAGGAGGAGGATGGAAAGTGCGATCGTTAAAGAAAACAACACTGGCCCAATTGGCCCTACATCCTCAAACCACGAGATAATTGAAACTGCATCCTTAAACAAAACATAACCTGCAACGGCGCAACAGAGGAGAAGGACAACGCCGAAGAGGGCGCGCCACCTGTACAAACGAGGTTGGTGTTCCTTCATTTGTTGAAGGCTGTCTTTTCCATCGAGCAGTTGCATTTCTGATGGCGTGGGCATCGGAGGAGTGGATTTCATTCCTCTTCCTCCGCTTCAGGCAAGGAAGCGAGGACGTCCTGCAACATCTGAGCAGCATCTTCGACCTGAGTCATGAGCGTGAGATCAGAAACAGCTCCCGGTCGACCAAGATTCCACATCAAATCAGAGACAAATTCAGTTGTCAGTCTGGTCAGTTTGAGCACTTCAGGATCAATTGGCGTCATCGTGCTCTCGTGATGAATGGTAATCAAATCAGGCGTTTCGTCTAAGATACCATCCATTGAGGCTTCAACATCATCAGCCAAACCCTGTGCTTGTGCTTCCAAAATCTCTTCCATTGAGGACTTAAATCCCTGCTTCATCGATGCAAGTGCTCCTTTGCCTTTGCCAAGGGATTCACTGCGCTTCAGATCGGAAAAAGTAGGCCCTTGTGAGCCTTGTTGTGGCTCACTTTCTTGGCCTTCAGATTCACCAACCAATTTATTGAGAGCGAGTCTGAGCATTGCTGACATGACCGACGGGTCGAGTTCTTCATTCACTTCCAAGCCCTCTTCACCCATTTGGCCAAGAATTTCGTCAATGAATCCGCTGTCAATTTTTTCGGGACCAACCAGTCCTTTGAGCATCGGCAGCGCCCATTTGCTGTCACCCATGGTCATCGAAACATCGAAGGTTCCACCGGTTCCACTTCCAGTATTGACTTCAGCAGGAGGAGGAACGAATTGCTTGCGCGTGTGACGGTGCAGTTGTTCAATGAGCGCTGACATATCGATTGGCTTGCCCATCACCTCCGCCACGCCAGCCTGGGCAGCGCTGACAAGGTATTCTTTGCCAGTGTTTCGAGAGAGAATAACAATGCGACACTTGAAGGCAAATTCCGGATCGCTCATGAGCCGTTGAGAGGCGTCAATAGCATCACCATTTTTCCATTCACTATCGATCAAAACCACTTCAGGCATGATGGCTAGGGCTGTGCCTTCAGCTTGTCTTAAGGTACCAGCACGGGTGATTTCGAAGCCTTCCCTTTCGAGGGTATTGGCCAGAAGGCTTCTTCGCCCTTCATTCTCATCTGCAACGATTACCTTGGGCATATTCCCCCCCCTTTCGTGTGCAGGGGGCAGAACGGAGTCTTGAACCTCACGCCTAATTCAAGCCGCACAGTGTTGGTTCACGAACAGCACAGAAAAGGCAGAACTCAAGAGGACATAATTTCCTCGGGAAGGGCTGCTTGCCAGGCAAGGATGCCGCCTTCAAGGTTGTAAAGCTTCGAACCGTTCATGCCCGCTTGAATCAATAACATTGCCGCGAGTTGCGAGCGCATGCCACTTCTACAGTGGATCACGATGTCGTTGTCTTTAGGCAGCACATCAAGAGATGAGACCACCGATTCGTGGGGGACTTGATGATCACATGAGGCCACGTGAGCCTCGTGGTATTCCATCAATGAACGGACGTCGAGGATGTAAGGTGCCCATCCCTCTGCTCTTCGAGCAATGAAGTTGGTCATGGAGATGCTTTCGAACATGGTTGTTCTATCGGAGGCACCACCCTCTTGAATTAACCGCCTTGGGTCTGCATGTAAGCACCACTCAGGAGATTCAAACATCGCCTCTACTTCATCAAGATTCGAAGATGGGGTTCGGTCAGGATTTCGCTCAAACCGAAGTTGGTTGAATTCCATTGCTTCAGCATCATAGACAAGAAGTCGACCGTTCAAGGCATCGCCCAATCCAAGGATGAGTTTGATGACTTCATTTGCTTGAAGTGAACCAATGACTCCTGGCAACACCCCGAGCACACCACCATCTGCACAGGAAGGGACCGCATCTGAAGGAGGTGGGTTTGAAAAAAGGTCCCTGTAGCATGGACCGCCATTGAAATTAAATACGCTGACTTGGCCTTCAAAGCGATATATAGAACCGTACACCCAAGGTAATTCAAGTAAACTACATGCATCATCTACAAGGTATCGAGTCGGAAGATTATCACACCCATCAACCACCACATCCCAACCACCACTCAAAATCTCAATGGCATTGTTTGGTGTGAGGCGAACATCAAAGGCATCAATCTGAATCTCGTCATTCAATTCCTCAAGGCGTCTTTTTGCTGAATTGACTTTCTTTTCTCCGATGGCAGAAGAGGAATGAATCACTTGTCGTTGGAGGTTTGAAAGGGATACAACATCATCATCAACGATGCCGATTCGCCCCACACCAGCAGCTGCAAGGTACAGCAACAGAGGGCTTCCAAGGCCGCCAGCACCAATCACGAGGACACGTGCTTGATCGAGTTTTTTCTGCCCTTCAGAACCGACACCGGGAAGCACCAAATGGCGAGCATACCGGTGTTCTTCTGACATGGAAATCGCATCAAAAACCTTGAGTCATGAGAAGACCGAAGAAGAGAGCAAGGCCTGCAAGGCCGAGAGCCATGAAGCCTGAGATGATGGCTGAAATGATTTGAGCCGCACGTGCAAGGCCATGATCTGAGTGCCCAGGGTACATTGTTGTGGTTTTCAATGCGCTGTTGGCCATGATCAGCGAAATAGGTGCGAGGCAAAATGGAAGGCCGAAGATAAAACCCCCGACCAATGCGACAAGTGAAATCACAAGGGCTGCTGTGGCACTGGTTGACGGTTGTACCATCATTTGATGTTGGCCGTAGGCTCCGCCACCCATCATGGTCTGCGTTGTTCCTTGAATCATCTGGGGAGCTGGCTGGAACTGTTGTTGAGTCGCCGTCTGCTGACCAGCTGAATCCCACTGGAATCCTTGAGGGGGTTGTTGTCCGGGTTGCATAGCCAAACCAGCGTGCAGCCTTTGATAAAATCAACTGTCAAATCAAAGATGGTTGTCTTCAAGCCACTTTTCGACATCCATGGCCGCTTGGCAACCCATACCAGCTGCCGTAATGGCTTGCTTGTAGCGGGTGTCAACGACGTCCCCAGCTGCAAATACGCCTTCGACGGACGTCATGGTATGTCGCTTGTGAACGATGTAGCCTTCCTCGTCGGTTTCAACTTGACCACCTAGGAAACCAGTGATTGGTTTGTGGCCGATGGCGATGAACGCACCTGTGACCGAAATTGTCTCCGTGCTACCATCCCGGGGATCTTCCAGTACAGCACCGGTCAACCCTTTTTCATCGGACAGCCAAGACTGGACTTGTCGGAAGGTTTTGATTTCGATCTTCTTGTGATTTGCTGCTCGTTCGTACATGATGTTGGATGCTCTAAACACATCTCTACGATGGACGAGCGTCACTTTTGATGCAAATCTTGTGAGGAACGTCGCTTCTTCACAAGCTGAATCGCCGCCACCAACAACCATCACTTCTTCATCACGGAAGAAAGCACCGTCGCATGTTGCGCATGTCGAAATCCCGCGCCCTTTCTGTTCTTCCTCTCCGGGTTTGTTCAGCCAAATAGACTCTGCACCCGTGCACACAATGATCGAATGCGTAAGGTAGGTTTCACCCTCGACAACCACCTTGTATGGTCGCTCAGAAACATCCACAGATTCCACATTTTTATCTTGAACTTCCAATCCGAACCGTTCTGCTTGTTCGCGAAGTTCCATCATCATTTCAGGTCCACCAATGCCCTTAGGATAACCGGGGAAGTTCTCAATGTCGGAAGTAAGCATTAACTGACCACCTGACATATAGCCTGCAAACATGAGAGGTTTGAGCATGGCTCGCGCTGCATAAAGTCCAGCAGTGTATCCGGCTGGACCAGATCCAATGATGATGACATTGTGTGTTTCGGACATCCTATGCAACTCCAGTAGGTTTGAATGGTGGGACTCATCACTTGAACATTCACATTGATTCAAATGGGTTGATGTCGGCAGAACTGGTCCATTCTCTGGATACTCAAAGCATCACTGCTATCGCTGAGACCGCCGCTCTAGCATGCGGTTCCAAGCGAGGCTCGATATGCTCTTGTTCTGCACCTGGACCAATAATACCTAAGCCGACTGGTTTCTCATGAACGAGTTGCAATTCGATGATGGATTTGATGACGGCTTGACCCATCGCCAGTCCATGTTGTGTTTGACCTCGTTCAATGATGCCAAGGCAGGCCACTGCAGCGATGCTCTCATCCGCAAGCAAGCGATCGACGGCAAGGGGAACTTCCATTGCTCCTGGGACCCATACCACTGATTCAACATTCAAATCATGCTTCTTCGCTTCATCTTTCGCCCATTCGAGCATGCGTTCAATTTCGTTCTTGTGGAATGAACCACAGACCAGTGCTATCGATTGATTCATGATGATACCTCATTGTGTTGTGAAAGATAACGTTCGACCGTGGTGACAATCGTTTGAGTTGATGAATCAATTTCAAGGTTCACTGCGTCGCCAATAGAGCGCTGTCCTAAGGTCGTCAGTCGCAGTGTTTCAGGAATAATATGAAGCTTGAACGCCCCGTCTTGAACTTCACCAACCGTGAGAGAGATGCCATCAACCCCGATGTAACCCTTCTCCAAGACGTACTTTCTCATCTCTTCAGGAACAAGAACTTGGAAATCCATACCTTCACCCAACTCTGTTGCCGTTTGAATGCGTCCAGTGCCCATGATGTGGCCCGACAACAGGTGGCCCCCTATTTCATCACCAAACGAAAGAGAGCGCTCGACGTTGACCTCCGAGCCCACAACAAGTTCGCCAATGGTGGTTCTGTGAAGCGTTTCTTGAATCACATCAAAGTTGACGATGGGCCCATCGATCTGTGTTGCTGTCAGGCACACTCCGTTGATGGCTACACTCGCCCCAATGGCGAGGTCATTGGTGTTTGGCAGTTCAATGCTCAGCGTGCGAATCGTGGTTCCATCGACAATGGCTTCGATACGCCCTTTGCCCTGAACGATACCGGTGAACATCAATCATCACCTCGTTCGTTGGTTTGGGCACGTTCCAAAATTCGTGCAATGATTTTTCGTGTGCCGTCCAAGTCCTCTGACAACCCTTCGACTCGAGTTACTGCAATTCCTTCGTAGCCAAGTTCAGTGAGTTTGGCACGGATTCGATCTTCGGCATGTTCTTGATCGTACCCTAAGGCGATCACATCGGGATTGATGGTCGGAAGAATATCAAAGATGGGCACATCGGGAGGATTGCCAATCACGGCAGCGTCGACTGGCTTCAAGCCTTGGACCATGCGTAGGCGTAAGTCCTGTCCTGTCACTGGTTCATGCTTTCGCTTTCGAACCGTGTCATCGTGGGCAACCACAACAGTAAGGTGATCACCGAGTGCTTTGGCTTGCTCCATGTAATGCAAATGACCGGCATGAAGCAAGTCAAACACACCCACCGCCATCACGCGCTTCATAGCCTCACCTAATCTTGTCATCCTGCACTTGCACAAGGTTCTACCGGCCGAATCAAATCCCTAGAGCATCGATGAGTTGTGCACCTTCCAAGAACGGAATATTTCGTTCTTTGGCCCAAGCTCTTGCGTCTGACACAGACAATGCATTGTCGCCATCTGGCTGCAACATCTCAGCACCGATGACCACTGGTGTCATGCCTGCTAAGCGAGCAAGCCCAACTGCGAGTTCGGTGTGGCCTTGGCGACGTGAAAGGCCACCTTCTGTTTCTCTGCAGACAGGGATGTGACCCGGTGTTCTGAATTCTTTACCAAGCGCCACTTGTGCAGCTTCACCACTGACCTCTGCCTGGATCAATTCCTCTGTCAATTCTGCAAACCTCCGCGTGGTGAGCGCTCGGTCGTGATCCGTAATTCCCGTGTAGGTCTTTCTGTGATTGAGGGAGAGGGTGAAGGCAGAACGAGCATCATAGCGCAAATCATTCGTCACCAAATGATTGAGCACGTTGTGTTGATTGACAAGCGCTGGATGTGTGTGGAGGTCTTGGAGAAACGGGAGGGAGAAACGTTCCCCTACATCGTGGCCGATTGCCAAAAAGAGCAGACCGCCGCAATCGAGACGAAGTTGCCTCATGGTTTTGGGCTCAGCACATTGGCCGGGGAACAAAAGGTCGGTTTCTCCTTCTCGCTTTTCGGAGTCAAAAAGACACACTGGCTTCCCGTTCTTGAACGCATCAACAGCAGCCTGAACTTCATCCTCCATGGTGCATGCTCAACGGAAGGAGTTCATGAAGGGTCGTATGCATTCACCATCAGCAGGGGCCATGAAATCACAAGATTTTGCGGACAGCCAACGGAAAGGGATTATCATAGGATGGCCCTTGGCTTGAACCTGCGGGGATGCCAAGTATGCCAGTAAAACTCGGACCTGCAGGCGTACCATTGTCATGCAAAGGACGCACAATCGTTGAAGGAATGGACGATATCATCTCTCTCGGACTTGAAACCATGGAAGTTCAAACTGTTCGAATGGTGGCTCCAAATCACTTCGAACAGTACTGGCAAGCCGGTGTCCTGGCCAACAAAACTGAATTTGAAATGAACATTCACGGCCCTTACTACTCTGAGTTGCTCGGCAACCGAGTCGAGCGTGGCCGCTCGTTAGCGAAGATTGAATCAACGCTCCAAGCCGCACGAACCATCAACGCAAGACACATTACCCTTCACGCTGGCCACTATGGTGGCATGAGTCCCGGCTCTGCAGCAAATGAGCAAGTGGCGAATGTGTTCGCTGGTGTGGTCGATCGTGTCGCAGAAATTTGGCACGACGATGAGGATGAGTTCCCCGTCTTCCCTTGGATCAAGAACGGTACACCTTCAAAAATTGGAATTGAAACTTCCGGGCGACAGGAATTGTGGGGCAGCCTTGAGGAAGTCCTCGAAGTGGTCAACCACGTTGAAGGCACAATCCCTGTGCTCAACATCGCTCACATCCACGCCCGAGGCCATGGGAAGATGCGTACGTCGGAAGACTATGGTGAATTGTTTGACGAAGTGCGTGAAACGATTGGTACCAAGGAGTTCTATTGCCATTTCTCAGGTGTTGAACACCGAACTGGAAATGCTATGCATTACACCCAGATCAAGAAATCAGATTTGAACTTCGAACCTCTGGCTGAATTCATTGTTGAAGATGGTGGTTGGTTGGACATCACCCTGATTTCAGACTCACCGCTCCTCGAACACGATGCAATGTACATGTTGCAGAGCATCGAAAAGTCAAGGCATCGCCAACTTGAGCGAAAGGCTCGAGAAAACCGACGACGCGCCTTAGCAGCACAAACCGGCACCACGCCCGCAGCCTTGGCCGCAAAAGAAGCCCAACAAGCCGCCCTTCGCCCCGATGCAACCTCTGGCGCAAAGAAGGTCGAAGAAGCACCGGCAGCGGAAGTTGCAGAAGAAAAGGCCCCTGCAAAGGAAGAAAAGCCCGCTAAGAAAGCACCAAAGAAGAAAGCAACCAAGGCAAAGGCGGAGGAGAAGAACGATGATGTCTTTGACTTCGAAGAAGACGACGATGACTTGTTCTGAACCGCTCGCAGTATTGCAAGACCTTCACAAACCCCTTTCCCGACCTGTGCAACTGTGGGAATCAAGATAAATGAAGTGGACCGCGTGAGCATTGTTCACCATGGCACATATCGCAATTCTTGGACTTGGAAACTGGGGGACTGCAATTGCCCGCATGTGGCTTGCTGATGGACATCATGTCAAAGGTTGGACCATTGAACAGGAAGTCTACGAATCGATCACAATGGAAGGTATCAACAAGAAATACCTTCCAAATCACCCCGTCGAGGGAATGGAAGCAACAATGCACATCGAAGAAGCACTCGACGGTGTTGAGATTGTTGTTCTCGCCGTCCCATCATCAGTCATCCTCGGTGTTGTCGATCAGATCATCCCCCATCTTCGACCTGGACACGTGCTTTTGGACTTAGCAAAAGGCCTCGCACCGGGAAACCAACTCATTTCACAAGCGATTCACGAAAAACTGCATGCTGCTGACAAAAACAATCCGTTGGCCGTCGTCACTGGACCAACCATTGCCCCAGAAGCTGCAGGAGGTGTCATGACCACGGCTCTTGTCGCAAGCGAAGACGTCTCTGTAGCCAAGCATTTAGCCTCAACCTTGACCACTCAAACCTTTATTCTCCACCCGGCTGCTGATCCTGCTGGTGCTGAATTATGGGGCGCGTTCAAGAACGTCGTAGCGCTTGCTTGCGGCCTTGTTGACGGCTTGAAACAGGTTGGAACCCTCGGCGGTGACAACCTCAAAGCAGCAATTTTCATGGCCGGTTTCAAAGAAGGGTGCTTGCTTCTTCCCAAACTTGGTGCTCGAGCTGAAGTGGCCTTTGGCCCTGCAGGCTTGGGTGATTTGTACGTCACAGCGACTTCACCTCATGGCAGAAACCGGTCCATGGGCGAAAAACTTGGTACTGGCCTTACGCTTGAACAAGCCCTCGACGAGATGCACATGGTCGCTGAAGGTGTGCGCGCAGCCCAGATGTTCGGTGAACGGGCAGAGGCTTTGAACATTCAAATCCCATTCACAAAGGCCCTCAACACATTACTGGAAGGGTATATTGACGCCGAAGAGTGCTGCCGTCGCATGGTTGCTTTGCATTGAAGTGCTCTGATTGTAGGTCCCAATCAATCGGTGTTGTTTTCATCTATGGCCTCGTGGCTGTAGCATGGCCGAAGACCTAACTGAATTGGAAGCACGCATCTTTGAGTGGATTCGTCAATCTGATTTCGAAACAGTAGCATGGTCAACAGCAAAGGCTGCTCGTTCGTTCAAGGTCAAGCAAGATGAAGTCTACGAAGCGGTCGCAGCGTTGACCCGCAAGGTGCCAGATCGAATTCAAGTGTTCTACAAAGATGGAGCAGTTCACATCGCAGCTGAGTGAAGCACGTCTCCAATCATTCCTTGTTGGATTTGTCCTGGTTCAAAACTTCATTTGGAGATTGGAAAATTGTTTTCCAAGAAGGACGCTTTACATCGTCGCCTTCATTGACAAACGAACGTATGAACATCGATAACAAATCCAAGAGGACGACAACGACGAAGATCACGATGATGAATGTCATCACTTGTTGATACATGAACAAACCAATGTAGAAACTCAGGTAATAGCCAATGCCACCAGCCCCCACAAGACCAAGAACGGTCCCGTGTCGAACATTATACTCAAACATAAACAGCAACTGGCTTAGAAGGCTGTTACTGGTTTCAGGAATCACAACAAAGAGAGCAATTTCACGCTTAGAAAGGCCCATTGCCCTTGCAGCCTCGAGGGGATCAATTCGCATCCCCTCCATCTCTTCATATTGGAATTTTCCAAGGTAGCCTATGGTGTAAAACGTCATGGCAAGAACGCCAGCGAGCGGACCAAGTCCAAAGATAGCAATGAACATCACTGCCCAAATCAAACTCGGCAAACTTCGAGTCGCCGCCATAAAGATTCGAATTGGGAGATGGATTGTCTTCGGCACGAGGTTCCGAGCTGCAAGAGGCGAGAGTATGATTGCACCAAGAAAACCCAGGATTGTGGCAACGAAAGCCATTTTCATCGTTTCAAACATACCGATGAATGCCTTCGAACAAAAAAATCCAATGCTCGATTCGCAGACCGGATAAGGTCGCGCTTGCAATAATGACCAATCTGGAGGCCACAAATCTTCTTCTATGAACTCAACAAGTCTTGATTTTCCACCGGTGATTGAAGACCAGTCTCCTGCAACCAAATCGTTGAGGGTAACGATGGCAGCAAGGAAGATACCGACCGACAGGAAAGAGAGGAGTTTTTGCTTACTTCTCACTCTTCTTCACCCCCAGAGGTGTTGTTTTCGATGAGCATACCGTCGTTGACGACAAAAGTTCGGCTCGAAAGTTGAGTGGCTCTTTCGATGTTATGTTCCACCAATATTACTGCGCAGCCACTCGTTTTGACGTACGCCAGCATAGCATCAATAACGACATCAATGTTGTCCTGATCAAGTTCACTTAGAAATTCATCAGCCAAGATGATTTTAGGTTGTTGGGCAAGAGTGCGAGCTGTAGCGACTCGCTTTTGTTGACCACCTGAAAGACGTCGAACAGGTTCATCCGTCTTTTCGGAAAGACCCATTTGTGAGATTGCTGCGACGACTCGTAGGCTTCTCTCTAATGGTGCCTTCGCACCGGCACGAGCGCCAAGCCAAACATTGTGATAAACTGAGGCATGGCGAATGAGGCCTAATTTCTGTGGGATATACCCTAGCCCCCCTCGTGGAGGGACATTGAGGGCAACCGATCCTTCCATTGGCGCTACGAGTCCAGCAATTGAACGAAGCAGGGTTGTTTTACCAATTCCCGAAGCACCAGCAATCGAGATGATCTCACCAGGATATACATCCATAGTGATGCCTGAGATCAAAGGTGCATCATATCCAACGGATAGATCTCTCAACGAGAGCAGGGCATCAGGAGTCCTCGTAGACATTCTATACCCCCTTTCCCAAAACCATCCAATCAACGCTTACTTTTAGGTTGATTCGTGGTTGAGATGTAATCATCAAAGATTAATGAAAAAAGGTGGGGCGATTGGCTAAGGGTGAGGCAGCCAATCGCCCCTAGAGCATACGGAGGACAATCCGTTAGTTGATCATGCGTAGGTTCCAATATCTTCAGCGGTGATGCCGTAGTGGTCCCAAACAGGCTGCAACCAAGCAGTGACATCGTAGGATGTTCCAAGTTGACTTGCATCGGATAGATCAAAGATGTTGTTCATCGACGTTGCGCCGTAGTTTTCATAGAAGTACATCGAAGAGAATGCACCACATTGAGTCTCGTTAGCAATACCCATGGCAACGGTGTGGCTCATGGTGTTGTAGCAGGTGTCCTTGGTTGCGTTCTCATCTTGAGATTGGGAACCGTTGGTCCAGACGAAGGCATCACATGCAGCAGCAGCGCTCGATCCAATCCATCCCATGGTGTGGGTTTCCATGTTGTAGCAAGCGTTGTCGGTGTGAGGTGCAGCGTAGGCTTCGATCGCCTTCCAGAATGCGTATCCTTCAACTTGGTACTTTTCGCCAGAGTCGGCGTTGTCCATCTTCGAGGCGTACTTGAGGGTCGCCTGGGAGTAGGTGATGATGACGTTCTTGACGACGGTGTCGGCTGCTGCGTTGTAGCCAGCAGAGTCGCCTGCTTGCAATGCAGCAAGTCCATCGACCATTGCGGCTTCTGTGGAGGAGAGTGCGTTTGAGACGCCGTCGGTTTCGGTACCGTAGTCAGCAGCTCGCTTCTTCATGGTGTATGCTGGGGAGCACGACCAATCTTCTTCAGGACCGTGGAAGAATGCCCATCCCTCGTCCCAGTTGTGTGGGGCGCCAGAATCGTTGTCGGTGTTGCCTGCGTCTGCCTTAGCAATCGCAGAGTTCAATTCGTGAATTGTGTATCCAACCATGCCCATGTTAGCGGTGAGCTTGGCGATCCCTTGGTATCGAACAGTGTCTGATGTTCCTTCGAAGTCACCAGTTCCATCCATAGCAGCCATGATGTGAGCATCGATGGAGCCGGATTGGTTGTAGAATGCGTCGTAGCCGTGGTTCTTACCATCAGCGGAAGCGAAACCAGCAAGGGTGCGGAATGAGCCATCGCTCTTCTCAGCGTTCTTACCGTTGGTGTAGATGTCTTTTGCTGTGGCAAAGTCATAGCCGCCATCAGAACTTGCAGCAGCCTTGATGTCACAGAGATCCTTCATCAGGGCTCGGTGGTTGTCGACGTTCGAGGCGTAGGTGTATCCTGCGTCCGTAACGACAACTGCAGCAGTTTCGGTTTCAGTCTCATCTGCATCTTCAGTTCCCAGGCACCCTGCGAGTGCGGTTCCGAACAGAATCAAAGTCATTAGCATAGCATATTTTTTTGTGCGATCATTGGTTATCATGTGTATCACTTTAGGTCTCCCTAAAAATAGCCGAGTTGCAACCCCCATATAATATTTCGTCTGCCCTAAACTAACAAATTGGTCTTCCAGTACAATGGTTAAGGATGCCCTAAACTAATATACATGCGTTCTATCGGGGAACCATGCCCACCAATACTAACCGAACTCAAGGCCTCCAAATTCTATGCATATTGTTTGTGTTTGTCGCAGCAAGTTTTGCCGGTTGCCTATCCAATGCAGTAAGCTTCCCGAAGTGCGAGGACAAGGACAATTGTTTGACCATCGCATTCGAAGCAAAAGAAGAATACAGCAACACTGAAGAAAACCCCCAAGAATTCGCTGACCGCCTGAGTGAAATCATCGGCATGGACGTGGAGATATATCCAGTCACCGGTGCTGCTGGAATGATCGAAGCTCTTCGCTTCGGCCATGCAGACATTGGATTCCTTGACGGAGGCGCTGCTTGGCTTAGCTGGCAAACGGTCGGTCTCGAAGTCATGGCTGCTGAACAAAAAGCAGACGGCCGCCCATACTACAACGCCATTGCATGGGTCCACAAGGACTCAGACATGGCACAAGCTGATCTCGATGACGATCCAGAGACAGACCCGTATGCCTTGATGGCCGGAAAAACATCATGCCACACCTCTGCTCTAGGAAGTTCAGGAATGCTGCTCCCAATGGGCTTCTTGATTACCAACGAATACATTGAGGTGGTTGGCGACCCTGATGAAATTGATTCGCTTACCGACACTGTTCGAAATCACTTCTCTGAAGATTCAAGCATTCCAAACGCCGGTACAAAGTACCACAAGTACCAGGGATCACTTCGATGCTTGGCCGAGCACGAAGGCGGCACAGCAATGGATTACATTTCCTTTGCAAAGGACCCTACGGTTCCAGATTACTGCGGTGAAGATCCAGAGGACTGGTGCTTCGAAGGTGGCTTCACTTCAACTGAAGACTTCCACGGAATCAACTACACCGGGCGAGACAATGGGGAAGGGTTTGGTCGAGCACCGAGCCACCCTGTGATGTACAACCCAGAATACATGACTGCGGATCAAGTCACCCTTCTCACAGATGCCCTCGCTCTCATGAGCAAGTCCCCTAGTGATGGTGGCTCACAAAGCGATTTGGACATCCTTGATGCGGTGTTTAACACCCCAGGATTCACGATCATCAACACAGAAGATCACCTTGGCACATATGGCACACACATTGAGAACGTGCCTGGTATCCAAGCTTACTTCGAAGACAAATATGACTGAGTGAGGCATTTAGTTGAAAAGTAAAGCATTATTTTTCAGCCTTATTCTTTTCTCCAGCCTCTTGTCAGGATGTTTCGGAGGCAACGAAGAAGAGAAGGTAAGTCGTTTTTCATGGCCAGAAAACGTCGATGTAGGGTGCGGGATTGACCCAGGGTCCGGCTTCAATTGCAGCTTGTACCTCGACGGATTCCAAACACCAGTGAAGGTCTTACATTCACCTTCTGAAGAAGAGGTGTGGATCGTTGACTTATCTGGGGAAATCACTGCATGGAACGGTAATGAACACCGGCAAATTGCAAATCTTTCAGAAAATGTGAGCACCTGTCACAACGAACAGGGACTTCTGGGGATGGAATTCACAGACGACTTCCTCAGTACCGGGATGGTTTTGTTGTCTTATGTGGAGGCTGGCCCCTGTAATAGCGAGCATGTGGCGAGTTTGATTTTGGCTGAAGCCACGCTCATCAATGGGACCATATCGCATCATTCATTGTTCACCATTCACGAGATAGAACAGCCTTATCGAAATCACAACGGAGGTTCAATTCAATCTGTAGGCGGCAACCAATACCTTTGGGGTATTGGCGATGGCGGTGGGTCAAAGGACCCATTCGGTCATGGCCAAAATCGAAGTAATGTCTATGGCAGCATGATTCTTTTTGAACATACAGACCATGCTATTGAACCAGTCGTGGTTGATGAACAAGGAAACAAGACATTTGTTCTACATTCTGGATTAAGAAACCCATGGAAATACGATGTTGATCCTTCGGGAGGCCTATGGATTGCTGATGTCGGACAGTATTGCTTTGAAGAGGTAAATCACATACCAAAATGGAATGAATCAGCCAATTTTGGATGGTCGACGACTGAGGGATTGCACGACTTTGAAGCAGATGCTGAAGTCTGTGATGCTGAATTATTTGACAATGCGAACAGCACGATTACGCTACCGGTCATGGAATATGATCACACAGGAGGGAATTGTTCTGTGACAGGGGGCCAATATGTGGATTGGGTTGATGAGGCATTCAATGACTCGTATGTGTTCGGGGATTTTTGCTCGGGGATGATTTGGGCCCTTGAAGAGTCAAACGGTATGTATGAACAGGAACTTATTGTTGACACTGATATTTTCCTTGTTGGTTTTGGTCGAGGCCTCAATGATGAATTGCTCATGTTAAGTTGGAGCGGGCAAATTTACGCCCTTGGAAACTAAGTTCTCAAATCAGGACACGGACTGGCGAATCAGCCTGATCTTCGCTTGTAGATGATCGAATTGTGCGGATTGTATGTGGGAATATTTTCATATGACGGCTCGACAAAAACCAAGCGATTGACGCAGTCAAAATTTGGAAACCTGAGAAAAGAATACTCCATGTCAATGTGAACACCAAACGTGGATAATCAGCAGCAAAGGCGAACATGTTGAGGCAACCAAAAATCAAAACTATTTGGCAAATGATGAAAGGATGAAGGGCGATATTGTGGCGCCTAAACTCTGTAAAAATGGCTATGGAAGAGAGAATCAGAGGGGTGACGGTCATCAATGTCATCCAAGAAGTGGATGGATTTTCGCGTGACCCAATGTACCCTCCACGAACCATAACTGCACCTGGATCTAATTCTCTTGGATGCGGACAAATTCCTTCCATGCATGTCTGCAATCCATTGATTTGGCCTAGAGAGGTCCACCACAAGATCCAGAACACCCATGGAAGCACGGCAAGCACCATGAACACGCGCGGACTTTCGAGCAGCCCTTTACTGGTATCGAAACGAAGTAAAAAGTGAGTGACAACATTGCTCAGTATTGCGAGGAGAAGGAAGGTGATTGAGGCAGCCCATGCACCCCATGTAAGGAGAACGAATCCAGATAAAATGACCATATTTGTTTGCCTTACAATCAATGGCTTTGACTGAACCTTCAAGAAATAGTTCAAGGTTACAAACCCAATCAAAGATGTGGCTAAAAACGCTAAATCAAGAGCTGTAGAAGCTTTTGTTTGTACCAACATTCCACACAATAGCCAAGTTATTGTCAAACACCAAACTCTCCAATCGAGTTTCTTTTGAACGATGTAGGTGGATACCATGGAAGCAACAACGAGCATGGTGATCGAAAACACCCAGGTGTTGAGGCTTGTTGGCCAACCAAATCGAAGAAAGTCCAACAACAAGTGACGGCCAAACACTCTACGGTGGACTGCGAGCAAGGAAACCAAAACGAGAACGCTTAGGCTTACAAGCGAAAATAGAAGCGGTCTTGAAGCGTTTCTCTTCATTGCAGAAATGGTTTCCCTCAATGACAAAATGAACAACGGAATCAAACAAAACCAAAGCCTAAGGCTCGCAAAAGCCAAGGCAACAAAGCACAACAAGATGTGGATTTTCTTTGATTGGGTGGGTGGGAATTTTGGCTCTGTCAGGGATAAAACATCAGCGACCAGAACTAAAAACCAAATCACAGTTACATATGCGAAAGACTTGGAAAAATCTTGTGTGATCAACATAAAAACAAGAAGAAGGATTACCCATGCTCTGAGGTCAGAGAAGCCTGAATACGGGATTTTTCTTTTGAAATGGAATGCATCTGTGGCTTCTGCGGCGATTCCTTTCTGCATGGAGATGAATGGCCACGCCACCAAGGCCGAAGCCAAGGCGGCACCAGCAAAACGGGGGACCATGGGGTAATCGGAGAGATTGATATGGCTCCAAAGTGAGAAAACAATAACACCTCCAAACAAGGCATAATCCTTTACAAATGTTGGATTTGAAAATGACTTCTTGCCGATAAAAATAGCAGATAACACGAGGACAGAAGACCATGCAGTTAGGGCAATGAGTTGGTCTAACGACCGAATGAATGTTGAATCTGAACTAATTTCTGTCCAACGTATCTCACTGGTATCAAGGTTCGAATCTGAGAAACTGTTTTCCTGAGCATAAAAGGTATCTCGTTCGACAGCAGCTTGCCAATTCCATTCATCCAATATCTGTTTTTCATCCGAGGTGACGCGTAGGATTTCAAGGGGGATCTTGCCATGCAATTGAACAGGGAATGGCAACTTAAGCACACTTGACATAAAGGCAGGAATATCTCTTTGATGAACCGCGCTATTCGACGAAGCAATAACATCAGGGCCAGAGATCAAGGCCGCCACCTCACGAGTAATCGCTTCTGCAGAACCGTGTGACCCACTAGCAGTCATACCGTGATCGGCTGTCACAACCACGGTCCAACTGGAAGGAACTGATTCAAGTACACGTTCCAACATCTCATCGATATCCAGCATTTTTTGTCGGTACTCTTTGCTTTCAACACCCCATTTATGACCAACTTTGTCAGGGCCGGAAAAGTGAGCTGTAATGACATTATGCCGGCCACTATCAAGCCATGATTGAAGAACTTCTTCTGTATCTTCGTCCCCTTCATAAAAATCGCCATGCCCCTTGAATGTGTTAACGAATTCGATGTGTCGGTGTGAATCGTATAAATTTCCGATCACATAACTACCAATAAATCCAACAGAAAATCTCTCATCATCTTGTGCCAAGGTCCATGGGTCCTCTCCCCCGGGATGGCCGAGATCAAAATTCTTCAAACCATCAACGGGACTGTTGGGTACGCCAGTCATCAATTCGCTAATGCATGTTGCAGAGAGTGTGAGGGGGCCTGTTTCGACTTCAAGAACCGCGGGTAAACCGAGCACAGAATCCAATCCAGAGAATTGTGTTTTGTCAAGAAGTTGATTTCGTCCTACCCCGTCAAGAATAATCATCAAGAACCCATCTGATTCCATTTGAACTTCATTTGGATAATCGATCATGCCCTCTGGGTTTGTTGGGTCAGATAGCATAAATGGGACAGTGATGAATGTTGGAAGAAGAAAGAGAAGGGCAAATGCTAGCACTCCACATCGAGCTTTGAAGGATTTTAGATGAGCCACTAAAGACGGGAGGCCGTGTTCAGAAGGGTCAACCTTTACCTCCGTCATTGCACATTCGTCATGAATAGAGTGTTTATATTTAGGGGGGCCTAAAAAAAATCAATAATGATTATCGAAGTCGAAAAACGGAACCTGCAAGCCCATATTAAACTGATGAAAGCCATTCAATCACTAGAGATTCAGCAAACCGATCCGAAGAAAGACCGGGGTGAAGTCTTGGACGAACAATCACGAGAAGTTGCAATTCACCACCAAGGCTTGCCTTTGCTACACAGAGGACTTCCCCGACGCGTGTTCCATCCTCCGAGGTGCTCAACAAACTCCGTAATTCGAACACTCGAACCTCGACTTCTTCGTTGACGCCTTTTGTTGTCGAGATGAAGGTGTGCGTGTCTGGAAGGTTGATGTTGATCATGCTGATTTCATCTGGATCAAGTGTAGGACCTGCAGTTTGTTGGTCCAATAACTCAATCGCTTGACGCATTCGATCGGTTTCCATCCCGAACCATGAAGCGAGATCGAGGGCAGTTGATGGCGCACCCCAGGCACCATACTGATAGGGCAGTCGCATGCTGATCGATTGAACAATTTCAACTTCGAAACCAGCTTCTTCCGGCAGCATGAGCCACGTGTACTGTTGACTTGCGGGATAGATCGGTGCATTCGGGTTTTCTTTCAACAATGGTTCACCCCATGATTCTGGGGCAACGGGTTCCTGCACGGGCACACAGCCGCCAAGAACAATCATGGCCACCACACATAGACAAAGAGTGATTCGTGCCTTTTTGTGATCTCTCCAATCCTGTCGGCCCGCTGGACTGAGCACTGACAAGACCAAGATGAGTGGCAAAAGAAGCAGAAGGCCCCAAGGGATCAGCCAAAGCAGAACGAGACCGATGAGGGCCGTTTCAAGCCCCAATGGTCCAAAGATGACGCGAGGTGAATGGTTTGGGTCATCAACCTCAAGCGACCTCCGGAGCCACCAAAGGGCGATGAAAACCCCACACAAAGCCAACATCGTTGGAACAAAGTTCCACAATTGGCTCATGGAGGTTGTAACGCCTCAGTGGTGAAGAGGGTTGGGGTTCAATCGCCGTTGGAACGGTATGTTGTCAAGTCATGACCTCGTCGCCGTGCCATGGAGGAGGGTTTTTTGCAACTCAAAGGCGTCACTTTTCGCCATAAAGTGAGTTCACCTGAACCGTTTCGGCCATGGAAGAAGCGTCTTGGCCCTGGCGTGTTTGAAGTGTCATTGAGCCTTCACAAAGGCGAAATTCTCGGACTTGTTGGCCCAAACGGTGCTGGAAAAACAACACTGCTCCGCACTATTTCGGGTATCCTTCCAATACAAAGTGGTCAATTTCTTCAAGGCGATGTTGAACAATCTCAACCGTTGGCAGCAACAGATCTGCGGAGTCTGGTTGGCCATATGCCTGAGCAAGTTCGTTGGCAAGGCCAACAAACAGTTCATGATGCCCTGATGGAACTTGCAGAAATGCGTGGAGCAACTGAAAAGAGAGTCAACAACCTTCTCAAGTTGGTTGGCTTGTCTGAGCGCCACGACACTTCGCTGAGCGGATTGAGCCAAGGCATGCGTCAACGGCTTACCCTTGCTGCTTCTTTGCTTGGTTCTCCAAAGTACCTTATGCTCGATGAACCATTGAATGGCTTAGATCCAGTCGCAGCAACTGCTTTTGTCAACCTGCTTCATCAATTGAAAGAGAAAGGTGTCTCAATCGTCATTTCTTCACACCAAGTCGAGGGGCTGCAAGCCATTACCGATCGCATTGCATTGATGCACCGTGGACAAATGCTGGCGTGCGGCACCATTGAATCGATTGCAAAATCGCTCGATTTACAAACAAAAATCAACGTTTCAGGTGAAGGTCCCGCCCCCGATCTTTCGTGGTGCGAAGCGATTGACTCAAAGGTGGAGGTTGATGCATCGACGTGGTCGGTTCAATTGCTCGACGATGGAACGACTACAATGGAAATGTTCCTCGAAAAAGGTATTGGAATCAAGGCTTGGACGCCCCAGCACCCAGGCATTGTTGAGATGCTTTGCGCTGCAACTGGTATGAACATCGAAGAGGTTGGACTTGACATTGCTTCGCCCTCACTTTTGCCTCACAGGCGAGTCGGTGGTGAAGAAGAATGAAGGACAGGCAACGGATTTTCGCCCTCGCCCGTCGAGTCTTCAACGGACGGTTTCGATCGACAAGGATGTACATCATGCTTCCAATTCTCATTCTCTTCATTCCTGGAATGGCATGGGGGTTTTCTGACCCTGACATCATTTTACCCGGCGGCCATCAACCAGACAGCCCCATGGAAGTGCTGTTTTATGCAAGCTTAGGTGTCGTTTTTGGCGCCACAATGTGTGCAGTATTACTGGCGTTCGATGGGGTCAGCAAGGACAGAGCGAGTGGTGTCTTTGAACTCCGATTGGCTCAACCCATGCCCCGGCACCACCAAGCGTTAGCTCTTCTGTTTGGCACATGGCAAGCCATCTTCGTACCGGTTGCGGTGTTGATTGGACTCTCTGTGGTTTTGATCCGATACCGTTTGGGTGAATGGGCAGCCTTTGGCGACGTGATGGTCCACCTTGGAGCGACTGCTCTGATTTTGTATTGGTATGTTGTCTTCACATTACTTGCATCTTCGAGAACGAAAGATCAGGGTACGGCGATTGCTTTTGGAATTGGCATGTGGTTCTTGTTCACCTTCTTATGGGCCTTGGTAACCACCATGGTAGCCTATGCCTCAGGCGTGGCAATCGGTGAACAAAATGACGCACAATGGGTCGCGCTCGAGGGAGCTTTTGATTTGCTTTCCCCGAATGGTGTCTATCACCATCTGCTCGAGACCAGACTTGTTGAGATCGACCGTGGCATCTCTGACTGGCAGTCGTGGTCAATGGCGATGGTGTGGACCGTTCTGCCTACATGGTGGTTCATTCGAAGAATGGATGAATTGCAGCCATGATGGTTTCATGGGACTCACTGTACAACTGCCACAAAAACCTTGATTCGAAGGCGAAGTCTCTTTGAGACAAGACCGCACCGCAAAGAGCATGGCAAGACCTCGTTTCGCCCAAACCTCGACCGCATTGACCATCATCATCTTGTTTTTGTTGATGGCCGCATCTTCAATGGTGACTGAAAGTTCCATCGATGAAAAAACCACTGAAGCACCAACAAGTGCCCGACAGGGTTCACTTGATGTGGATTGTTCTGGCTACAAATTTGAAGATCTCTTTGACTATAATTTTGCATCCTTTGACATCCTCTTGGGTGACGATTGGGCTACGGCTCAAATGAGTGCTGTGGCTTACGTCAACGGTAGCAACTCTGCAACCGTTCGTGAAAACCTCGACGAGTTATTCGATGGCACCCCTGGAGGAAACAACTCATGGATGAGCACTGATGAGCGAGAGGCTGTTCGAGCCATCGGCCCAGAGTGCATTGCTGACATGGACACTCGACTCGGGATTCGTGAAGGCCTACCACACCGAGGCGGCGTTGACTGGAATGATTTGGAATTCGTCAAAGACGGTATTGCCCTTGATGAAGTCAACTTGGTTCCCGCAAACCATCCCGAGGAGCGAAGTTGCCAAGACCTCCTTGCCTCTTCAGATTGCAAAGAAGTCCCTGTGACCATCACTGACGACCTACAAATCCTCATGTTCACCAAGGAAGATGAAACTCACAATGTGCGCTTTGATCAACTACCAAACAGTGGATCATCGAACTTCACTTTGGCCCTTAACGTCACCAACATGAGCAGTGCTGGGCTTGTCCTCACCTTCCCACAACTGCAAGGGCTGCGAATGGTAAATTCATCAATTCAAGACGACAATATGGAAAGCACAGCCATGCCTGCACCGGTAGCAGAATACCTCCCAGATGGACGATTGCGAGTCACACAGGAAGTCAGTTATCTGCCGAGTGATTATCCAGCAATTCGCAACCTTTTCCTCGATTTCACAACCCAAGCACCCGAAACCAATGAAGTTCCTGTGTGGACGGCTGAGGCCCCTGTTGATGGAACTGTCATCCCATACACTGTTGGTACCCGAGACCTCGTCGCTGGTGAGGTGACCGCCACATGGGCATCAGATGACAGCGGATGGGCACTCGAGTGTGACTTCGGTGAACAAATGCCTGCCGACCTATGGGCTGCGGGATTGACCGAAGATGGATCTTTATTCTTGGATGGACCTGAAGCCCCTGCTGCAGATGAAGTTGCAGAAGCAGAGTGCAGTGTCGTTGATCCATTCGGAGCCGTGTCCGTTGAAACCCGCAACTGGTCATTTGCTCAACCATTCACTGCAGAAGCCGTGCTCTCTCAAGCAGGGGATTCGATTGAATTTACCGTGACCCCCACCGGCGTGGTTAGTGAAATTTCAATCAGTGCTCATGCGCACCAATCAAATTCAATGGGCGAAATGCGAATGGCAACCATCGCATCAGACCCATCGACCATTGCTCTTCCAATGGATGGGCTCGCACCTGGCATGGTTATGGTCATGGGGCAAGCTCAATCAAACGGCATGCTTGACTACGCCTTTATGCTCGATTTCGGTTTGGAAAAGCCAAGCGCTCCACCCGTCATTGAAGTCGATGTCAACCTCGACGGAACCAATGCCACATGGGATGCGAGCTACCTCAAGTTCACGCTCCAAGGCAAGGTGCTTGATCCAGACGGTGAATCCGTAGAAATGTCCTTGTCGCTTTGTGGCTACACCACGAACGATTTCGTCCGCTCAGGCCCTGTCTGGGAAATCGATGTCAACATCGTATCGTGTTCATCACAAAACCCACCTGTCACGGTCTACGATATTACCCTCACAGCAACCGATGAATCTGGGACCATGACGACCATGCAGGTCTCGGTTCCAGACCCATATGCTTCCGGTGGAGATGACGCAGTCATCGAACCTGATGAGAATTCAGAAGAAGCTGTTCCTGCAGCCTCTATGATGGCAACCTTGGCCGTAGCCCTTCTTGGAGCCGCTGTGGTAAGCAGAAGAAAGGACCAGTGAACATGTTTACCGGCACCCTCAAGAGGGGACGGTGAGCCCAACAGACTGAGAGTGAGCACATGTTCGCAGGCACTGTTGAGTCATTGAGTCACGAAGGTGGCCTCTTGGTGTCCTTTACAGGCTCCTCTCCAGCGCTTGAATCGATCATTGTCAACCTTGAGACTGGGGAGTATATCGGCAAAGTCGACGCTGTGCTCGGCAACACCAATGCTCCGTTAGCTCATGTGGCACATCTTGATCGAAAACTGGACATCCCTAGCTTGGTTGGAATTGAAGTCAATATTCGGCCAAAGAAGGTCCGAGAAGAACGAAGTTTTGGCGACCGAAATGGTGGACGGAACAACGACCGCGGTAGAAATGACCGCGGATTCCAAGGCCGCGAGCAACGAGGTAGAAGTTTTGAGCGAAACGACCGACGTGGTGGTGACCGAAGAGGACACGACCGAAACAATCGTGGCAACAACGGCGGCGACTGGGAATGTCCAAAGTGCAATAACAACAATTTCGCTTTCCGACAAGAATGCAATCGCTGCGGAGAACCGAGAGGAAGTCATAGTCATGGACAGCGTTCAAACGACCGAGGTTTCCAACGCCGCGAGCAACGGGGTCGAAGTTTCGAGCGAAACGACCGTTCCAGCAACCGTATGCAAGGCGACTGGGATTGCCCGAAGTGTCACAATGACAACTTTGCTTGGCGAACTGAATGCAACAAATGTGGTGCACCGAAGCCTGGAGGTCAAGGACGGCCTCCACGACGGGATGACCGAAGAGGCAACGACCGATATGGAGGAAACGATCGGCGTGGTGGCGACCGAAGAGGCAACGACCGTCGGGGTGGTGACCGAAGAGGCAACGACCGTAGAGGCGGCGGTGAAATATTCAACGACAACGACTGGGAGTGCCCTCAGTGCAATAATTCAAATTTCGCATTCAGACAAGAATGCAATCGATGTGGCCTGCCTCGAAACGGTGGCCAATCCAGACCTCGTCGAGATGACCGGCGAGGTGGCGACCGAAGAGGTGGCGATGACCGGCGAGGTGGCGACCGAAGAGGTCGAGATGACCGACGGGGTGGCGACCGAA
>Ga0208277_1000057_pt1 | contig 58681 bp, 49 predicted proteins | sample ETNtaG_5_FD_185782 | JGI IMG/M metagenome (GOLD analysis project Ga0208277, IMG submission 185782) | Marine microbial and viral communities from oxygen minimum zone, Eastern Pacific Ocean - ETNP201406SV205 (SPAdes) (version 2) | ecosystem: Environmental > Aquatic > Marine > Oceanic ...
TGCAGCCATTGAGCGACAACGGTTGAGTCCCTGCAACGACCCGGAATTGGAGCACGGGTGGATCTTGACTGGTCCATTGTGCGTCGATTCTCGGCATGCCTTTCTCGCGCTTAAACGAACCCATAACTGCGCCAGAAGCAATGACGAGACAAAGCACCAAGAGGAACGCTGGAACGAAGAAATCACCAATGGTGGTGCCGTCCCAAGACGTAGGTACTGGTGTGGTGTAAAGGGCTAACAGTCGACTTTCTTCTCCGCCCTCAAGGTCGCCAAAAAACGCGAGGGTGATGTGCCAGCCATGTGGCTCTTCATCGAAATTTACGCCTGCTGCTTCGAGGTGAGTTGAAGGCACAATCCATGTTGTTTCTGTGGTATTTTTGGCTTCCACTGAGAAACCAACCTGCGGCATCATGTCTCGCACGAGGTGATGAGCAACTCGTCCATGGTGGTCGACAGCTCGATCTTCAGTGATGAAAATCGAAAGCACTGTATCGTCGCTAAGATTGACCCTTGGTGTCAATTCCACGGGAAGATGGATCGCTATGCCCCCTTCATCATCGTAGACGAGTTGGATTGAACCTTGCAACTCAAGGACCGATTGCTCAAGTTGAAGAGCCTCTGCAACAGCCATGTCCTGCTGTTCATTGTAGACGGTCATGGCTTCTGTTTCAATCCCAAGTTGCCCTTTTCGTGCTTTGGCATCGTCATCTGGCCAATTTGAACCAGTTTGATCGCTCCATGACCACCATGTCAGATGATGCTCCCCCTCAACGATTGCGGGCAGATCGGCATCTTGATTGAGAAAGGATTCGATGAGAAGGCGGTCTTGGGGCTCGGGTTGAGGAAGGGTCGAGGAGACTGTTTGCAAGGCCTCATCTGCTGCCCCCGTACTGTACGGAAGGCACCCTGCAAGAAGGAACATGGCAAGAAGAGGACCGATCATCAACCGCATCATGTTCCCTCATTCTTCTTCGTCGGACTCTGGCGGCATATCCAGTTTCATCCGTAACACATTCCGCCCCACGCGGTCCATCATAAGAGTGAGGCGGGCACCGACCCACCCCGAAACCAGCGCCTGGCCGCATGGAAGTTGACACCCCATAAGCACTGGACCATTCTCTTCGATCTGACCATAGAGTTCTGTGTATTCTTCCATCAAAGGCGCCCAGCCTTGGAGCATTCGCCTGAGCGCATCTGCCTCCAATGTGTGAGTTTGCGTCTTCATCAGCGCCCTCAATGCAGGCACCGATTCTTGGCGCGAACGCCAAATTTTTCTTTTTTGGGTGAATGCTGGAAGTCCAACGTGAATTAACTTGAGAGGATGAAATGTCCCCTCGGGCCATAGGTTGCCTTTTTTGTTTGGGCACTGTCGATTGAAGACCCGGTCTTCAACCAGTTGAGGGGCGATGTTCAGGCGTTTGCCACGATGCCACCAGGACCAGTTCGCATCATCTAATCCATAGCGTTCCTGCACTTCTGTCACAATTGATTCGGGGGCAGGGAAAATTGAATGGCGATTTGCAGGTGGTAAATCAAGAAGTTGTGGCACCCATCCTGAATCTGGATTTTGGTATCGTTTTGGGACAAAACTACGCGCCACGCCTTCGGGCGTGGACTCGGGTTTGTGCCTGAGTTTAGCGACGAAGAAGCCCCCTGTATCGTTGTCGTGGTGGTAGAGTCGAAGGCAATGAGAAAGGTTGGCTGCTATGGATCGTTCGAGGTGTTCATCAACCTCGATTTCAAGTTCATTGGCCAGCTCACACCGTTGATTTGGAGCAAAATGTGGAGGTTTGATCGACGGGGCCGATAGTGCATCACTGCCACTGAGTACGCTGCCCTCCTGATCAAGAATGTCCCATGTGCTAAGGCCATCATGGACAAGAAGCCCTTCAAACGATGAATTGGGGATTGGGACGAGTTCCAACCACGGCGCACGACGAAGCAATTCGGCAACTACCGCTTCATTTTCGCACGGATCCATGCTGCAAGTGGAGTACACTAAGTCGTGACCTGGCCTGAGCAACATGGCGCCACGATAGGCGATTTCTACTTGCAAATTAAACAGGCTACGCCCATCTTTTGGCGTCCATTTCCACCACACATTGCGGTTTTTTCTCGAGGTGGCCGAACCAGTGCACGGCACGTCTGCAACAATACCGTCGTAGCCGGGAGGGGGAATTCGCCCAAGGTGCCTTCCGTCTTGTTGATTGATGAGCATGTTCGAAATCGCAAGGCGGCCTCGATTCGAAACCAACATGTTGACGCGCCCAGACGCGGGTTCATTGGCAACCACCACACCCTCTGGATGAATCGCTTCTGCAATTTGGGTTGCTTTCGAGCCGGGCGCAGCGCACATGTCGAGGATCAACTCGCCTGAACATGGATTCAAAACAAGCACAGGGAGCATGCTGGCAGCTTCCTGACGGGTGATTCGACCAGATTCATGCAGCAAGGCCATGATGTGTTTAGCGTTGGCATCGGGCGCTTGGCCTCGTGCAAATGGCATCTGCCACGCAAAATCGTTTGGGGCCCAGTGAAGAGGTTGGCCGCCTATGGAGCGAAGAATTGATTCCGTCCATTCACGATCGTATCGTTCAGGCGTTATTCGGAATGTTTCTGGTAATGGTTCGGTGGCAAAAGCAAGCCACTTGTCAACATTCAAACCGAGATTCGCTGCCAAGTGGGACAGCGGTGTGTCCTTCGCCACGGCCAGCAAGTCTTGGTCTTGCCATTCACCCCGCGACATGGCTTGGGGTTTGGCCACCTCACTATGTTGCTTCCGCCATGCTCAAGATGTGAAGCCTTGTGGTCGAAACAATGTTGGGCGACACCTTGCCATGGTTTTTCCCAACCCTTGCCATTTCCCTCTGCCTGTGGTTGGCTTTACCGTCAATTGAGAAAAACGGAGGTGCCTCAGTGAGGATTGGTACCCTCGTTCGATGGGGTCCTGCCTTGATGTTTGCTTGGTTGTTACTTCATCGGATGAGTGCCATAGTGCAACTGGACACAACCCACTTGGAAGTGTTGCAGTACCTGCCACAAGATGCTTCGCTCGTCGAGCGGGGTAAGCTCTTGGTCTCGGGCCAAGCAGGCCATGAACTTGCAGCACTTGCAGTGGTTGTCTTCGCTGCGGCATCAAACCGCTTACCAACCATTCACATGCTTGGCGAAGGGGCTGCAAATACAGCAAGGTACCGAATCATGAGTTTTACTGCGCTGTGTCTTCTGATGAGTTTAGGGCTCTTTTTCCCTGAGTCGGCATACACCGCCACCAACCCCTTGCCAGAACAGGGGATCCTAGCCCCCCTCTCACTTTCAAACGCCGTCCTTCCTCTGCTCTTTGCCCTCATGGTGATGTTTTCGGGGGAACTCTTTGCAGCATCCAGCACATACAGCATCGGGGCAGATTTTTCACCACTTGCCAAGAAAGCCAGCATGAAGAACGCAGTGTTGATTGCTGTGACGCTGCTTTGGCTTGCAACCAATCCTCCAGCATGGACGGCATGGAACGAAGACCCTTCATCTGGCACTGACATTATTGCCTTGCTGATGGCACTTCATGCTACGGTCGCACTCACCTTTGTTGTCCGGCCTTCAAGGACCATTGAGAGCAGGCTCCTTCATGGAGAGCGACGGAGTTTAGCGCTGGTGGCGATGTTTGGATGCTCGGCCTTGCTCATGATGATCAGTGCGGGATTGCTGCTCGACACGACCGGCGTCTTTGCAACCACAGCAGGAGCGAATCTGTATGGATTCTGGGCTTGTACGGTTGTGCTTGGTGCAATGCTCCTGGCGCAATTTATGCCAACGCTTGGCTTTGATGCTGCGCCACGACCAGAAGCTTGGTGGCTTCGCAGCATGGCGCTGTTTATGCCCATGATGATCATGGCATTTTCACCAATGAACGTCTACATTCTACCCGGAGTCTGGTTGGCCCTTGCTTGGACCTTGGTGCTGCCTTGGTTGGTTGAGGCGGATGTTCGCTCACCGTCGACTGGTTTTGTTGTCGCTCCGCTGATTGGCACAACAATCGGTGCCTTACTGATTCCACTCCTCGCAAGCCATGCTCTGCTCCCTGCCCTCGTTCTTGCATTACCTGCATTGGCTGTTGCGCTCTTCGGCATGCTTGTGCACAAGCCATCAGCCACAATCTAAGCCTACTGAAACTGCCTTCTTCCTCCCCTACATCATCGCGGTCCTTATTAGCAAATCAGGAAGCCTCGCAACTGGAATCTGCGGATTTCATGGGATGGGACCCGAATGGCACGAGCATTTAGAGAAGGCGTTGAGCAGAACAGACGAGTCAAAACACATGTCCGACGCCGCAGTTGGAGTCCTCTCCGAGATTTGCGTGGATTGAAAACGCGCACTGAACGCATTGGTGAGGCCATGGGCCCGCTGGTCGACATCCCTGCTATGGTAAGGATCGAAAATGAACACTGGGTCTTCGAAAGAATCGAAGAAGGTGTGCTTCAGAACCTCACTCACAAACTCATTCTTCACGAAGATGAAGGCGAGAAAGTCATTGGTGCTACGACCGACATGGAAACAGCCATGAAGGTTGCAAAGTGCATGGCCATCAAGGAACAAAGAATCGTGATGATTCAGCCCCTTTGAGTTGTGGGCCTCAGAAGAGGTCGACAATCGCTCCGACAACACCGAGGTTGACGAGGTAAAAGAAGGTACCAAGAGCGATACAGGCGAAGTAAACTTGCCCTGGAGTAATCTTCCAAGCATCTTCAGATTCCTCATCGAAATATCGAATGAGACCTGCAGCCTGCTGAATTCCGCTGCCATCGGATTTCTTCTTGGACGCCATGTGAACCAATCCTTGCGAGATGCCTCCCCTTTATCAACGCGACGCGGAGGGGCTTTTTGTGGAACAATTACTCTTCTTCGTCTTTCGCTGTGGTGAGGTCGACAATTTCAAGTTCTGATATTGACACCTCTGAGGCGACTTCGTTGCTGCGTAATGGGAGGCTTTCGGGTGCCGAAGCATCATAATCAGTGCTCAATAATTCAGTGTTCGGATCTGCTTCGATCAGAGAGGCTTCGGCTCGAGCCAGTGCCCGTTCCAGCCCCGGGGCATTTTCCTCGGCCAGTGCCTTACGTGCCATGTCAATATCGAGTTCAGCCGATGCATAAGCGACCTGGGCTTTTTCGCGAATCCAAGTGGCACTGGCTTCTTGATTCTGCATCCGCTTTTCCACGCCGGCCATCCTCTGTTCCAGAATCTCAATCGATGCTTCAAAGGTCGATTTTGCAGATTTTATTGCCTTGACCCATTCTTTTTCATTGGATTCTATGGACCTCATCGGATCATGTTTCCTCAACCACTTGATTGCCGAATTTCGATGATCGAATTCCCAAAGATTCCGTCCCACTGAAGCCCTAAGGTCATACAGCAGGCGCATGCGTTGATCAAACGGACCGCTGACTTCAATCACGTTGAGGTAGCCGGAGTTGAACAAACCGAATCCCCAGTAAGAATGGGACTCAATGCTGACCTGAAGGGGACCGCTTTGAGTCGACATCGTCCACTTTTGCTCATTAAACTTCGGAGGCGAGGAAAATTCTGGTGTTTCTGGCTGAGACAAATTAGCCAACAAAGCCATGGCAACATCGCCGAGGTAGACGGTGTTGCTTGGTAATGAATACCCCTTCGGCCTTAGCAAATTGGTTGAGTGTTCGACTTTGTGGCTTGCACTTGCTCGATTCACCTGAGCGATGATCCGGGTCGTGGTGTTGCTTACTCCGGCCCCCGTCATGCCCTACGGTTGGGTGAGTTACGAATGAATGCCACCCCTTGTTGAGCCATGGCGAGGAGAAGAATTGAAGTGCGTCCGCCACTATGGCAAAGCAAGTGAGACCATGGCTGCCAAGAAGGGTTCTTCGAAGATTGACGTATTGACTGCACTTCCCGGCGTTGGTGCTGCGACTGCAAAGAAACTGGTCGCTGCCAAATTAGATTCTGTAAGCAAGGTTGCTGGCGCTGGAGCAAAGAAGCTCCAGGATGCAGGCCTAAGCGCTGCAGTTGCCAAGAAAGTCGGGGCTGCTGCTAAGGCTGTTGAGAAAACCAAGAAGGCGACAAAATCCACGGCAAGTAAAGCAAAAGCGGCCACAAAGAAAACGACCACGAAGGCCAAATCCGCTACCAAAGCAACAGCAAAGAAAGCATCAAGTGCTGCAAAATCAACTGCTGCAAAAGCAAAATCCGCCGCAAAATCCACCTCGAAAAAGGCAGCAACTGCCTCCAAAAAGACTGCTGAAAAAGCGAAGTCTGTGGCGAAGAAGACGCTGCCCTCAACCAAGTCCGATGATGGTCGGAAGGGCGGTACGCTCAAGGTCCCTCGAAGTGTTCGAGACATGCCTTGGTTCAAGAAAAAGTGATGCGGTTGCCCTCGCTTTTGGCGCTATGATTGAATACCTTCGAGGAAACCACACCTCATGCCAAGAAGGAAGTACGGCCGTTTGCGAAAAGCGGTCGAGATTCCTCCCAAGGAGAATTGTTCTCGATGCAGATCGGGAAAATTTTGTCCAATTGTAGGCCACAGTGGGCAGCGCGTCGTTGCAAGACGTGAATGGGCAGGGCCATCGTTGATTCCGAAACGAAAGGCAAAACGAAATTGAGGCTTACTCAAGGCCGTAGGCACTTGTTGAAGGCGTGTGTTCTTCAACGCTTTGAACGTCTTGTGATGCTTCTGCAGCCGCCTCTAATGTTTCGCGAGTGGCCTGCGCTCGATGGTAGACCTCGCGCAATGTTTGATCTGAAATTTCAAGATAGACGCGTGTTGTTGCGATGCTTGAATGACCAAGTAAGCGTTGAATGGTGACCAAATCCGCGCCCCGTTCGAGCAATCCTGTGGCAAAATTATGCCGCAGCACATGCGGCGTTAACTTGCCCTTGGGAAGAGAAACGTCAGCAGCAAGACCGTCCATTAAGCGCTGTACTCCACGCGGTTGAAGCCGGCGACCTGCCGAGTTGAGAAGGAAAGCAAAATCATCGCCTTTCCGGCGAGATTCTCGAACGGGGATCCAAGCATGAATCCGTTCAAGCGTTCGACGGGTGAACAGGACAAGCCGATCTTTGTCGCCTTTGCCACCAAAGACTCTGGCCGAACCGTCCTCCAAATCGATGTCGTTGATATCGAGATTGCACACTTCGCTGACCCGCAAACCGGTGTCCAGCATCATTGTGACCACGATTGAAGCGACTGGGTTCTCGCTGTTCGCTGCCGCTTCAAGCACCATCGACATCTCGCGACGAGTGAGCGTTCGCGGCAACCTGCGTCCGGTTCTTGCCCTGACCAAATGATCTGGCCAGCGATGCCCCAACCACTTGAGTAAATGCCGAGCCGCTGCAAGGCGGGCGTTGTAGGTCGTTGGGCGAAGTTCAGAAAGTGAAAGTGTCCATCGATCAAGCCGGCCATTGAGGGGCTCCATGCGTTCAGCAAGTTCTCGAACACTCATCGAATCGTACGTTGTTTCATCGATGACGTCTTCACCTGGTAACATGGTTTCAACAAGGGCACGCAATCCGCTCGCATATGATTTCTGAGTGTTTTCAGATTTGTTTTCGGCACGCAATGCTTGACGGTAGCAAGTAACCCATGGAAGATCGGCCATGTGAACAAGACGAGGAGGGAGTTCGACACCAGACGCGTCAAGCCTTCGTTGGCTTGGCCTCAGTGCTTTGCGTTGCCGCTCGTATGTTCTCCGCTTTTCCATTGGCGTTCACCGCCTCCCGCCGTGGCGGGTGTGCATCCCGTGCTCCGAAGAGCAACCTCAGTAGTGTATGGTCCCATATCAAACCACCGCGCGAACTGAAGGTGAGTGAAATCGCCTTTAGGGGTTCAGACGAGTGCCGTTCAGGCATTACTCTCTTCGCGGTCTTCGATGGTAAAGGCGTCGTTTGGCACATCCAGAATGGCTTGCCGCAGGGATGCTCTTAGTTTTGTGAGCTCGCCATAACAGACAAGGATGTCGTCCCAACGGAGTTGGATTTCATTTGAAGGATTCCAAATGAGGCTGTTGTCGCGAGATAACGCGAACACTGGGATTTCTGCGCCTGGTTTGAACAAGTTCTCTAAGCGCTTCCCAACGACATTTGGGTGGTTCCGAATCTGGAGGGAAAGGACGCCGGAGCCGGGAACCGTGCGCAACAATTGATCGAGATCGACTTCTGAAAATTGGGTTTCTGTCATCACATAATCGATAATGGCTCCAGCAACATTGACCCCGCTGGCTTTCTCGATGCCTTCGAGTCCAGGCGAGGAATTGACTTCGAGCACAAGTGGCCCATCATCTCCTTCGAGGAGGTCGACTCCAGCCACGTGAAGGCCGAGGAGTCGGGCCGCTCGGCAAGCTGCCTCTTCATATTCAGGTGGCAAGTCGACTTTCTCCACTGTTCCATTGAGGTGGTAATTTGAACGGAACTCCCGGCCTCTGGCCTTGCGCCGCATGCTTGCAACCACTCGGTCGCCAACAACCAAAGCTCGGATGTCCTTTCCGTGTGACTCAGCGATGTATTGTTGAACAAGCACAGCCCTACCAGTCAGCAAAAGCCCTTGAACGAGATTCATCGATTCACGGAGGGTGTGGCGAAGAAAAACGCCTTGCCCTTGAGTGCCTTGTGTCACCTTGATGACGACAGGGAGGCCGCCGACAAAATCGACAGCTGTTTCCACGTCAATAATATCTCGAACATAGGTTGTTCTTGGCACTGGCAGTCGGTTTCGAGCAAGAATCTGTGAGGCGTGTAATTTGTCACGGCTTTGAAGAATCCCGACCCCGCTGTTCGCAGTCCAAATTCCCAATTGTTCCAAGTGCCTCAACACTGCAACGCCGTGTTTCGTGATCGAGTGGCCAATTCTTGGAATCACCGCATCGAAATTGAATGGTTCACCATTGTGGAGGACATCGATTCGTCCATCGGCGACAAAAAGTGAGAACTTCATTGGATCTGCAACATATGGGTCAAGGCCACGCTTGCGTGCCTCTTCTACGAGCCGCCGGGTGCTGTACAATCTCGGTCCGCGCGAAAGGATTGCAAGGCGCACATCTGACTGGGACGCCTCAGCGGCGCTATTGTGCCCGTCTGTGTCGTCCATACCGGCACGACGATGGAACGCGCCTTTCAAGTGCTCGCTCGGAATGGGGCAAAATATGTCAGAAGAAGAGGCTGAGCCTCCTGCGGTTGCACCAACGGTCGATGAAGACCAAGATGAAGCACTTGAATCCATGACGCTCGAACAACGTCAAGAAGCGCTCAAACAATCCCGATGGAACGTATTCATGTGGCTCGGCATTGCCGTTTTGATGTTTGGCTTTGCTCTGTTCCCAATGTCGTTTGATGAGACCTATGACGGGTTCACCAATTCTGCCGAGAAAGACATCGGTCTTGTCTGGGGCCCATCGCTCCCCGGCGAGGATTTCATGGATGTGCCATTGAACATCGATGTCGAGGTTGTGAACCCTCCTGCTGCTCTTGACGTCCACCTTGCTGCTTACGCACTTCAGGAGAAGGACTGCGCTCAAAACCTCGGGACACAAACCGCCCTTGCTCGCGAAGGTACTGACCACAATTACCAGTATCAATTGCTCGAAGAAACACCCGTTGCTGGTGGCGAATACACCTTCAAATTCAAGCTTGATGCTGGTCAATACTGTATCATTGTTCAATTTGTCGACAGTGACGGAGCCAACATAGGCACGGTTGGAACTGAAATGAACATCGATGGAGCCGTCTATCCAAATCAAGTCATTTTGGGAATTCTCGGTTTGATCTGCCTTGGTTTGTCTGCTTTCGCTTTCATCGGAGCTCAAAAACAAGGTGAATCGGTGAAGAAGATGCTCGAGGAAGACCTTGAAACAACCGAAAACAAAGTGCTTGCTTCAATCTCCAACGAACGGATCGCTGCGGGACCTTCTGGGCCCCCTGGAGCTGCCGGTCCGTCTGGTCCACCTGGTGCACCAGGTCCATCCGGCCCTCCTCAACCAACTGGTCCAAGCGGCCCGCCTCAGGAAGCAACGGGTGACGAGCCTGTAGCAGTGCCAGAACAAGATGCGAGTGAATCTAGTGAGGTCTACGAACCAGCAGAGAATGGGTATTTCTTCCGGAAACTTGCGGATGGCTCCTACGACCAAACTGTGTACATCAAGGACCAAGATGGAAACTACGTTGCTCACGAAGGTTGAGTGCAGAGTCAATCCGTGTTCGAAACTGGACATTGAGGGCGCACATGGAGCGCCATCCTTGAAAGGGATAGGCGACAGGGGTAGGTTGGGGTTCGGTCATGAGCGATGATGTTGCATCAACGTTAACAGTTGCAAAACTGAAGGCGTTATGCATCCTCAACGACTTGGCAACCTCCGGAAGAAAGAGCGAACTTGTCAAGCGATTGCTCGAATCTGGACTATCGAATGAAGAAGTTGGGCTCCCTCCTGCGAAGGAGACCACAGAACCTGTTGAGGCCAAAACAACACCAGCAGAAGACGAGGAAGTTGTGCTCTCTTTGGAGGACGAGGATACCCTCACGCCAGAAGTGGAACCTGTCAAAAAGACTGTAGAAGCACCCCCTGAAGAGGACGAGGTGCTTGAAGCAGAAATCCTCGACGCCGAGATCATGTTGGAAGAAACTCCAGCAAAACAAGTCACAAAAAAGGTGGTAAAATCACTGGATTCGGATACGAAGCCAGCCACCTTGCTTGACATAGTCAAGCGCCCGCAAGTCGCTGCTGCTTTGATGACCTTGATTCTTGTTGGAGCGGGTGGATATTACTGGGTGAATAATCAACTCGACCCCTTTACTGCTGACCAATTGAGGTACGGTGATGAAATGCGTTACACCGTCAAAGACGGGACCTTCCTTGCAACGGATGGTTTCATTGAGTTAGCGCTTGAACAATTGGAAACCGATGATGAAATCTGCAAGATATCACTTCTGTTTGAAGGCGATGGTCGACTTGCAATAACTGAAGGGGGCACGGATCAGCTCTATGCAGAAGGATCCACCGATCGGCTTGGTGCAGTTCTCGCAAAAGGTGGCATGGGTGGACAATGGCTGGCTGTTGAAAGTACAAACAGTAACGATTTGGATTCCTTCACTGTTCAACGCCACCTTACCAATGCGTTCAACGGTTGTTCTTCGACATTTATTCGAGCCGACGGAACGGCTCAGATTGAAACAAAGCAGTACACCGAACTGCGCGAGCAAGCAACCCTTTCGACCCACGCAGATTGGGAAATCGACTTACCAGACCCGATAGGTCAGTATCGTGGCACGACCGTAAGTTATGGCGTTGGAGGCCTGTTAGGCGGCTTAGAATCCTTAGTTCCAGGGTTTGCCATGATGCTACAACCCATCGAAATAGAGGATTTACTCGGAAATAATTTGATTGATTCAGGGGTAACTGGAAGCAACAATGGCTGGGAGTGGCGGGTCATCGGCATCGACGAGTTCTCCGGCACTGCTGCATGGAAGGTCATCGCCACGCATCAAGACATTCGAACCTACTGTTTAGGTTCGGCGACGATGGAATTGTGGATTGAAGAAGGGAACCCTTGGGCTGCAAAACAAAAGGTGGACGTCGTTATTTCAAGTTCGCAAACCAATCAACAGGAATGTTCTGCAACGACTCAGCTACTCAACGATTTGGTGCTCCCCGAAGGCGATCTTGAATTGCACCATGTCTTTGAACGAACCTCGATTGAACGTGGCCAGAAACAACTCGATTTGGCCCGTTCTTACAGTTCAAGACCGCAGGCTAACCAGTTGCAGGTCGATGATGACGACCTCAAATCTTGGGGCGCTAATGATCTCCACATGCCGGATGACAGTGGTATGCGGACCCATACCTTTGAGCAGGCGATTCAATGCTTCGATTATTTCCAAGGTGCTGCAAGTGGAGCGACCAATGCGCTGGATGATTCCGGCTATATCTGGCGAGCGACAACCATAGGCGCCTCACAAGGAAGCGAGTGGAACATGTCCTGGGTCGCTGCCGATGAAAGCGCTGGATGGGTAAGTTTCAACCTCACCGGTGACCCCAGTGAAAGCACGTGTGAATTCAATCAGAAAGGCGTTTACGATGATAATGTAGCATTCAATCGTGAAGCGATTCCTTCGACCCTCAATCTTTCTCAAATGGAGTTGCGCCTTTCGGACACAATACTGTACGACCACTTGACTGGTGAGGATCTGTTTTTCACGGAAGGTGGAGCCTACCATAGTGATGTACAAACCGGCTATCTTGTCGTCGTCCCTGGTGGTGAATTGAATTCAATCCTCTCGAGCCTCACAAGTGATGCCGATGGTGCGGTTTCAGTTGATATGTCGAGGTCGTGGGACGGTACTGATGGATGGAGCAATCAACTGAACTTACTTGCCGATGCCAATGAAGGCCGATTGCTTGGTTGGAGCCTGATTCAGCAACCCCAATGACCAGCCGTTCAACGTCGTGGGTCATAGGGAGGTAATACTCCGAGGTCTGGAGCTGATGGCACATTTGCAAATTGAGAAGGTGCGGGGGTTTGAGTTACCTGGCTAAAAGCGCTGTTTTCCCCAATTGAAGGTCGGCGGGGACGACGCGTCAGCAGGAAGGCGAACAAAGCCACCATGAAGACGATTGCAGAAATCACCAACGGAGCGTTCGATTCCAGAGTGGCCATGAAGTCACTTTCCTCAGAAATGTTCGCGTCTTCTTCGACCACGGGCGGTGGTGGTGGATTCCAGACGAGGTAGGTGACTGCCCAAGTGACCTCGATTTGCCCTCGTTCTTCAATCATAGTTGCAGTGATGAGTTCTGGACCTACGGTCCCGTTCGTGTCACAAAGATACCTGGCAAAGTCTGAACGTGGAGAGGAACAATTGAATTCGGATTCTTGGAAATCCAATCCCGTTGCAATCAAGGTGTTGTTACGATACCATTGCACGGTTGGATTGATGCGTTCAAGGCTGGATTGATCCAAGGAAAGGGAAAGGGAGAGTTCGAGGGTATCGTTGGTCGCATTGAGCGTTAAGGTTCTTTTTGAAGGGGAGGCGGAAATGTAGGCTGACCGATCGACATCGTCATCGATGAAACCGTCACAGTCGTCGTCAAGACCGTTCCAACGTTCAAAGGCGCTCGGAGAAACCGTGCTGTCATTATCATTGCAGTCATTGAACCATCGATAGCCATCTCCATCATTATCGAGATCGGGGGAAAGAGGATCGGTGTTTGTGGAGAATAATTCTATGCCATCGAGTAACCCATCGCCATCGGTGTCTGAATCAAATGGATTCGTGCCGTGAACAAGGTATTCATCCATATCCAGCAAACCATCAAGATCGGCATCTGTTCCAAAGAAATCTTCATCGATTTCATCGTTGCAGTTGTTGTCGATGCCATCGAGTGACTCAGGAATGGATGGGTTGATTGAAGCATTGGTATCATTACAATCTTGGAACCAGTAAAAGCCGTCCTGGTCCGTATCATTGTCGACAACAAGTGGATTTGTATCGTGAATAAAGACCTCAGCACCATCTTCTAGGCCGTCCAGATCGGTGTCCGGGTTCAGCCAGTCTGTACCATATTCGTGGTATTCTTCGAAGTCATACAATCCATCGGAATCAACATCGGTAAGGTTGAATCCTTCATCCCATGACCCGTTGCAGTTGTCATCAATTCCATTCAACAACTCGACCGCGGTAGGGTAAATGTCTGAATTCGTATCATTGCAATCTTGGAACCAGTAGAAGCCATCGCCGTCCGAATCAGCATCGAAAACCAAAGGGTTCGTGCCATAGATGTTGACTTCATCTCCATCGCTCAACAGGTCATCATCCGTGTCATTGTCAAGTGGATCGGTGCCGTTAACAAGCACTTCAACACCGTCATCCAAGCCATCCATGTCGGTGTCCATTGACAACGGATCGGTGCCATACACGAGCACTTCGAGTCCATCATTTAATTCGTCGTCATCCGTGTCAATGTCATTTGGATCAGTGCCATAGACATCGGTTTCGTTGGTATCAGTGAGGTTATCACCGTCTGAATCCAGAATCATCTGAGTGCCGTAAATGATCAATTCCCATTCATCGAGGGTACCAGAGTCTCCATTGCCCTGATCCTCCAGCGAAAGGGACCATTCGCCTCTGCTGTCCTCGCCCCAATGTTGTACGGTCCCAAATCGCCAATTGTTGAAATTATTGCCGCTGTCATCGTGTTTCTCGGCGAGGACACTTTGAGATCCTGACGGGCTCGTTAGAATCAGTTCCATGTCGCCGCGGAACGTATGTGGTAGGTCGACGATCACGTCGATGTTCTCAATCTGTATGGCATCGGACACGGTTGTGTTGCTGTAGACGACTTCTCCGGTGTTGTCTGGAATCGCAAGGTTGGTTTCAATTGTTCCAGACGTGGTTGAAATCTCTGCTTCAGAAGGTGTCCAATTCACCGCTGCGGCCACTGCTGCACCTGCATCGATGACTCCATAGCCGTACTTGTGGCTCACAAGGTGGCCTGCCCCGTTGGTGGCCCATGAGGCATCGTTTGCATCGTTTTGGCGCGAGGTTTCGACAAGAATGTGCTGGACGTCGCGCCAGGTGAGGTTTGCATTTGCTTCAAACATGAGAGCGATGATACCTGAAACCAAGGGTGTGGCGGATGAAGTCCCACCGAAGGTGCTGGTGTAATCGCTGTTTGAATAACCACCTGATCCTTCGATGTCTGTGGTCGTGATGCTCTCGCCGTCACCGTTTGATGGAGAAGCGACGAGAATGTTCGCGCCGGGTTCGGCGTAGTACGATTGACGCCCTTTGTGGTCGACTGCAGTCACTGCAATCGTGTACCTCAAGTTCGCGTATCCATCGTAATTCGAATTGTCGTCATCATCCAAGCCATTGCCTGCCGCCCATGTGATGATGTTCCCTTTGCCGTTCCTTCCTTGGAGGGCATCTGCTTCAAGGGCAGCTAACATCAACGGCCCTGGTCCAGAAAGAGTCTCACCGTCATCGCTCGGCCCCCATGAATTGGAATAGATATCGATGTCTTGGCGTTCGTGGCCAAGGGTGTTTGATTCACGGATATCGGTCGTACTGCATGAGATCAATTGAAGCCCGACGAGGCTTGCTTCAGGGGCAGCCCCAGTGACACCAACGCCATTGTTTCCAGTCGCTGCAGCAACACCGCCTGCCGCCGTGCCGTGGGCATTGTTTGAGGTCGGTGTCGGGTCGCCATCATCATTACAAAAATCATAATCCAAGGTTGAATCATAGTATGTCGAGATGTCAGGGTGGTTCCAATCCAAACCGTCATCGACGATGCCAATGACAATGCCCGATCCCTTGTAGGTGTTCCATGTGCCTGTAATGTTGACATCTTCACCGCTTATGCCGCCGGTTTGACCCGTATTCACAAGATGCCATTGTTCACCGAATTTTGGATCGTTTGGCGTCCATCTTGGCTCCATGTCCCTCTCAATTAACGGGTAGGCTGCCTCAATGAGGCCTGAAGTCTGCCAATCATGAAGAACGCTCTGCGCTTCTTGATTGTTGAAGTCGACAAGTTGTGCACCTCTAAGATGCCCGGCGTCCACGCCGAGGTTGTGATTTGAGAACACAACCCATTGCTGAACGGCTGACAGTTGGTCTTCGCTGTAGATGGTAACGTCGCTATGGTGTGCGATTGAAGCTTGGATGATTGGCGAGTACGTATCGATGAGGGGGTGGTCTTGTGAATCAGATAAGGAAGCCCATCCAGTGGTCGTTTCACCAATGTTGGAGTGCGTCGCGCCGACGAGTGGGACCAGCAATGCTGTGAGTAAAATGGAGCACATCGCCACAGCACGCATTGGTGGTTGGTTGCTCCGGTCCATCATAACGCTACCTCCGCTTTGGTTCCCGATTCAATGCTCTGGCGTGTTCTCAAACTGGGTCTGATTTTGTCAATCGTTGTGCGAGTTCGCTCAAGGTTTCACCCTCATTTCGCAACGAGCGAATGTAGCGAGGAATGGTGTGATTTGAAGACGTCAAGTCGTCAAGTGAACCAATCCACTCAAGGCCATGGGTCGGGGGCGATAATTGTGCGTCATGTGATGAATGGGTGGTCCAAACTGAGCACCCATCGCCATCTTCGGATGCAGTTTGGAGGCAGAAGTCTTGAGGGAGAATGGAACGCAAACAGGTGAGAGCGTTTCTGGCGGTATATTCGACGATGCAATCGTTTGCAACGTAGGGTGCGTTCATCGCATCGAGCGCTTCGATTGAACGGTCATCTTCTGCACCCCTTTGAAACCAAATCAGTGGGAAGTTTTCATGGCCCAAGCGTACGATAAGATCTCGGACAACGGATTGAGCGCGTTGGGGGGCGAGGAAGAGGACGACGATTTCCGGAACGATTCCATCATCAAGTGAGGGCCGGATGGGGAAGCCTGAGATTGTCCCCCCGGCATCACGTGGATGAATTGGAGCGCAGGCCCAGCCAAGTTCAGAAAGTTCTCCTACCGCTGTGTGAGCGGGACGTTCGTGATTGAGTCCTGCCCCATAGATATGGATTGTTGAACAATTTGTCACGTGTGAACGCAACGTTTTTTCCGATAAGGATGTCATTCCCTCGACCTCCATACCACGAAATGTTTCAATCGACTTATCAAAACTTGTACCAAATCATTGCTCGCTCTGATGAAGCAACGGATTGAAGTCAACTGACCCCCACCGCTGTGTGTGGCCGAACCATCCAGACCCCCTCATGACCGCGGGCATGTGCTGTGGTCTGCAGAAGGCGGCCCGACAAGGATGCTGCTTGCAAGTTTTGACCGATGGGTCGGCGCGACCCTTGCTGATGACGGCGTGGACATGCCATTTATGGGAGGCACTGACCATGTTGAGGCTACGATTCTCGCCCGAGCGGATGGCATCATTGTTGGGACCGCGGCAATCGATCACATGTTGCAGATATGGGCGCCGTCGTTGAAAATCACCTGGTGGGCCAGCGATGGAAAGAAGGTCTCTGAAGGCGACGACATAGCAACAGTTTCGGGCGACCGTGAGGCTGTGCTATCGATGGAACGGAGCATCCTAAACATCCTTGGCCAACTTTCAGGCATCGCAACCGAGGCAAAACGCTGGTCAGCGATTGCGCCCGGACAAATTGCGTGCACTCGAAAGACCATTTGGGGCTTGATGGACAAGTGGGCGGTTCACCTTGGAGGTGGCCTGACGCACAGACTCAACAAATTCGATGCGACAATGATCAAAGAAAACGATCTTGCTACAATGCTTGGGGATATTGAGGGCCACGATAACAGGATCGCTCGCTACCTTCAGGACGTCGACCCTGCATCATGTGGGGCTTTTCTAGAAATTGAAGTGAGGGAAAACAAGGAAGCGATTATTGCCGCCGCAATTTGGGCCCAGCGTAGGCAAGAAGGCGTTCATAAAATCGTCATCATGTTGGATAATTTTGGACCAGAGCGGTGCAAGGAGGTTGCTGTAGAACTCACCGACATGGGGTTGAGAGAACATGTGGTGCTCGAAGCAAGTGGTGGAATTGAATTCGACCACCTCGACCAATGGCACGAGTGTGGTCTTGACGTGCTTTCGACCAGTTCGATCAACAGAGGAGTGGCGCCTTTGGATATGTCGATGCTGATGTCCGGCGTTTGAATGAGGGGATTCAATGAGCGATTTTGCTGCTGACCCAAGCCATCCGCGATACCAATCTCTTCTCCTTCGACATCGCCTTGAGGAGGCAGAAAAACAAGGCATGCTTGCCGGTAGTGCTATGATTGCTCATGGTCGGGGGGAGGCTTACGATTACTTGCTCGGCGAGCAAACAATCCCCAGCGCCCATGAAGCAACCCTTCATGCGTTGAGGGCACTCAAGAATGCTGAACGCCCCATCATCAGCTTGAATGGAAACGCGGTTGCGTTGGCTGGTGAGCAACTGCTCGCTCTTGCTCAACAATTGAAGTGCCCTGTTGAAATCAATATTTTTTATCGAACCCCGAAGCGGATGTCTGCACTTCTTGAGCGGCTTGAAACGATCAAAAAAGAGCGCTCGCTTGATGTTGAAATCCTTGGGGCCAGTCCAAACGCTCGAATTCCAGGGCTTAAGGGCCCACGGGCAAAATGTACCAAAGAAGGCATCATTGATTCTGATGTGATCCTTGTCCCATTGGAGGATGGTGACCGCTGTGAGGCACTCGTTGCCATGGGAAAAACAGTGATTGTTATCGATCTCAACCCGCTTTCACGATCTGCCAAAATGGGCACAATCACCATTGTCGATGAATTGACTCGAGTCGCAGAGAACATGCTGTTCCAATTTGATTCGATCAAGATGTCTGAGGTCTCGAAGACCTATGATAACGAAGAGGCACTGAGAGATGCTCTTCGACACATCGCAACAAAGTTTAGCGATTGATACCGCATTGCGTTGCTTAGAATTCTTCTGAGAGTTTGGCGACCAAGCGGGAAGTGATGCTTTCGCCAACCGCTGAGCACGAAGCATCGCCGCCCAGATCGTAAGTGAGGCCTTTTCCGGTTCGAAGGTGATCTGCGACACTTTCATCGATCATTCGACCAATTTGAACAAGTTCTTGATCTCCATTCTTTCGCCCTAGCCAGTCCATCATCAGTTGAATCGAGTTGATGGTCGCGATTGGGTTGACCTTGTTCATGCCTGCGTATTTTGGAGCGGAACCGTGAACCGGTTCGAAGAACGCATGCTTATCACCAATGTTTCCAGAGGCTGCCATGCCCATACCGCCTTGAAGCACCGCACCCAAATCTGTAGCGATGTCGCCAAACATGTTGGACGTCACGACGACATCGTAAGCTTCTGGTGAACGTGTAAGCCATTGCATGAAGGCGTCGATGTATCCGTGGTCCTTCTCTGTCCCAGGGTAAGATTCACCGACCTTGTCGAAGATTTTTCTAAACAATTGGCAGCCACGAGTGACATTGGATTTGTCGATGCATGATACGCGCTTCACGCCATCAGCTGGGGCGCCATTTCGGGTTTCTGCAATTTCAAAACCCATTCGAATCAAGCGCTCACTGCCACTTGCTGAAATCGGGCGAGGGTCGTAGGCCACTTCGCCTTCTAAGCCAGGGAATTCCATCGATGGAGGTTCGTATGGGTCGCGACCCTGTGCTCTGTCAGCGCTTCGTCGCAGGAGTGAGTGGTAGAGGCCTTCGGTGTTTTCCCTTAGAACGGTCATGTCAACCATGCCGGGTTGCCAAATTTGCGTAAATCGGCCGTGGACTTTGTGAGGCACACCTTCGTAGAGTTTGATTGGTCGAAGATTTGCGTAGAGATCCAAGCCACTGCGCATACCCAAAATAACTGATCCACCTGCAAGATCACCGTTTGGCAAGCGGGCACCTGGATGGCCAATGGCTCCAAGGTAAATTGCATCTGCCTCGTCTCGACAAAATTCAAATGAGCCTTCTGCCCATTCTTCACCAGTCTCGAGGTAATGTTGCCCTCCACATTGAATCACAGTTTGTTCAAAACCATGGTTCGTGTTGGCCTCGATGGCGTTGAGAATACGTTGGGCTTCCAAAGCCACTTCTCGACCAGTACCGTCGCCGGGAAGAACGCCAATCCGATAATTTCCCATGACTCTCGCCAAGGGCAACCCCTACATGAACGCGACCCTTTCCTCCGAATGGCTTCGCTTTTGCAAATGCCGCTCATGCATCATTTGGTAGCATGTCAAGGTCACCGTCCATTGGAGAAGTTCATCCACAAGAGAATGAGCGCAGTCGAGGGGTTCCACAATGGAAACAATGGTGGTGGGTGGCGAGAAAGGTTTCATAGGCCGTCATGTGGGAGAGTGAAGAACATGAGTGACAAGCAGAACGAGGTCTCAGAAGCCCATGTTCGACTGGAATCGATGCCTCTTGAGGTGCAGCGGCTTGCTGAAATCATGCAAAGCATCGACCCTCAATGGAGCATTGATGCTTGGTTGATCGACCAGGCCAACATGTCCCTTGATTTGGTCAATCATGACCTCGCTAGGGAACGTCTTGCTGTTGAACAACGTCTCCACAGGCTGGAGAATATCGCTCGGCGCTTGGAGCCTGAAGAAGCTCAAAACGATCCAATGCAACGAAACATCTTCGATTGCTTCAAACTTGATGTCGATGAGGCCTTGAAAGGGTTAGGTCAGCGTGCTACAGAACCTGAAAAGGAAAATGTTGTTGCTGATGTGAAAGAGGAGTTGATGCACCCTGCAGCAAGTTTCCTCGACTTGTTACCAGACGATGAAGGGGATGACCCGTTGCTCGCTGTTGCTTGTCAAATGCTCCTTGTCGTCGTTGAGAGTGAAATTGCAAAGGGTGAACCTTTTGCAACACTCGAAGTGATCTTCAAAGGCATGAATGCCAATGGGGTATCTCCTGATGAAATCGATGAAGCGATTGATCACCTGCTAGCGATTGGTGGATTGATTGAAATTGACGATGATTGTTTTATTGCAATTGCTTGAGAGAAAATCATCGCTTTTGGTTGGGCTCCGCGGGCCCCCAAGCAACAATTGGTTATACCGTGCAATCCTATATTCATAGTATGGGAATCGTACGCTCTTTTGTCTTCGGAGTGCTCACATGGATGATGTTAATGGAACTTCGAATGAGTCCAGAACTTGCTCTAGGAGGTGCTGTTGCTGTGGCCTTCTTGGTCGAGTCGGCACAAAACCGTTCACGCCAACATCGGCTTATGGAACAGAGCAGGGGGTTGAAACGGCATATTCACAGATCTTCACTTCATATTGAAGAATTGCAATTTCACCTTCAAAAAACCAACCAAGAATTACATAACGCCATGGAAGAAATCAACCGTAGAGATGCGGTTGGTAGTCCTGCTGCCCGCGAATTGTTAAGTCGACAAGAGCAGGCAATGAACGCCCAATCGAAAGCGATTGAAGACAGGAGCAATCGCAATGAAGCCTTGCTCGACAGCCTTGAGCGCTTGTTGGTTATGCAGTCAGATCAAACATCGAGGATTCAACTTACCCTTGCCGATGTGCTACAGAAATTGGCCATGGAGCCACGGCAGAGTTTGATGCTTCAGGACAGTGTGTTGGTTCAAGATGCTCCACAAACCATCAGTCCCGATCCAGCAACTCGGCAAGAAGCAATACAACGAAATCACGCTTCATTCCTCGCAGATTTATTTGACTGATTCCGGCATATTGACGAATGGAAAGGAACTGGGGCCACCATGGCGACAAAAAAAGAGAGTGCAAAGAGGCTCATCGACAGTCTCGATTCTGCTGTTCGAATCAAAACTCGCCTCCGTTTAGCGATCGTTCAGGGCGTTGTCATCTCCGGAGCAGTGGCCTGGTTCAGCCGCTGGCAGTTTGGTGTTGCATCGGCGCTCATTTTCGCCCTGTTGATTCAATTTGCCTTCGAACGCATGTCCAATAGCATCGAAGCGAGTAAGCTTCAGGCACTGAATGATCTGGGTTGGTCGAAAGACGTGGATTCAGATGAAGCCCTACGAACGAAGGCCGAAAAAATACGCTCATGATGGTGAAACCATGCAACACGATGCTGCGACGTACCTCCAATTCATCGAAGATGAGGAACGTTTGAGGACACTTCGAAGGCGGCTGGGGTCCATTCTCACAATAGCAGTCGCTGGCTCATGCGTGTCGTGGCTGGCGTTCGTTGGAGGGTCACCGTTGATTATTGGTGGTTGTCTTCTCGGATATTTGTTCGGACTTTCCTTGGTGTTCCAGTCGCAGAATCGGGCGTCGTGGGCAAGGGAAGAAGCGATGTTTGAGCAACTTGATATCGACCCGGATCTGCTCGATGGAAATGATGTGCATCGACGACTTTTGTTGGCTGCAGAAACTGGCAAATTCAACGAGGTGCAAGTCAAGAAAATGACAGGCAGTATTCGTGGCCAAGATGAGAAGGGATTCACTGGTGGAACGTATGACGACAATCCTCATGCTGCACACACTCGCCGAGACATCACTGAATCAGAAGGCGCTTACGACGGGTTGGAGGGGGACCTTCGCCGTTCTGAACATCTTGTCAATGAAGCAAATGAACGCTACACTGCGGTCGCTGAGCGACAATGGAAGGCGGCTGAAGCTAAAGATCAAGACTTAATCGAAGCCGGCGTAGAGCGATTAGGTGATTTGGTGCGTACCGATTGGTTTGAAAAAAATGCAAAGGATGGCGCAGTGGATGAACTGATGGGACAAGGCCAAAAGGAATGACCGCCCCCCCATGGCCATGAAGGTGAAGGCAATTCTCCTCGCAGGCGGGCACGGGAGCAGGCTCTATCCATTTACGAAATACACTCAGAAAACCCTCCTACCTTTGCATGAACGTCCGGTCATTGACTATGCACTTGGAACCATCAGAAGGGCTGGTATCAAAGATATCACCATCGTTTCAAACGAGTTTATTGGACAAATTGCTAAGCACGTAGGTGGAGGATTACCTGGGGAACGTATTCACTATGTGCTTGAGGAGAAACCTACCGGTGTTGCCGACGCTCTCAATCTCGCTCGCGTATACAATGAGGACTGTCGTTTGTTGGTTTATTTTTCAGACAACATTACAACAGCAGAACTAGGTGATGAAGTCACTTTATTCAGAGAATCTAATCGTGACCCAGGGTGCGTACTTCTTGCCAGAGAAGAGGCCAATCCGGAAGCTTTTGGCGTTGCGGTCCTCAATGAAGAGGGGCAGGTCATCGATATCGTTGAGAAACCCAAACACCCTCCATCAAATCTTGCCATTGGTGGTATTTACATGTATGATGAACGGTTTTGGTCCCTCCTTGACGAGGGTGTCGAGGAAAAGGGTGATGCATTCTCAATCTCTGATGTCAATCGTAGATATGTAAAGAAAAAATCTGCTCGTTTGATCACTGTTGGGGAAGATACATGGGTGGATTGCGGAACGCCAGATTCCCTCTTACATGCTTCACAAATGGCCAAGGATGGGAAGTTGAATCCACGCCCTTTCCGTAATTAAGGATAGTAAGTACGAAAGGTAACCGTGTTTTGGCAGTCTTATGAAAGTCGGAATCATTGGTGCTGGCATGGTTGGCGGAGCCATCGAAGAGTGCTTCGGCCATGCTCATGAATTGTTCGTCCACGACCCTGCACGTGGCACACAACTGAGCGATGTCACCGATCATGTTGATTTCGCATACATCGCTGTACCAACTCCGCCGCACCCAGAGACTGGAGCATGTGACACTCGAATTGTCGAAGGCATTCTCGACGAGTTGCCAAATGGATTCACTGCCGTGATTAAGTCGACGGTTGTTCCTGGCACCACAGAAAAATACCACGTTCGATATCCCCATCTCAAAATCGCCTACTCGCCGGAGTTTCTCGTAGAGCGTCAACGGCTCGAGGATTTTGCTAATCAAGACCTCTTGGTATGTGGCACCCACCATGCTGATGTGGCTGAGCGTGTCTTCGAACAGCACAAAAAAGCAGGGGTACTTCGAACAGAGAACCTCTTCCATGTCACGCCGACTCAGGCGGAACTTGTCAAATATACAAAAAACACATTCTATGCGATCAAGGTCATATTTGCCAATCAAATGTACGATATTTGTCAGGCGATGGGCCAAGATTGGTACACCATTCGCGATATGATTACTGCTGAGCAAGCTCAACCGATCGGGCCTTCGCACCTCGACCCAATCTTTGGACTCAACCGCGGTTTCGGTGGCAAATGTTTGCCAAAAGATTCCCTCGCCCTTGGCGTTCTTGCAGAAGAACATGGTGTGAAGTACAACCTCTTTGATGCCATACAAACCGACAATGCTGCGCTTCGTAGCATACTTACCGGAAAACCAAGTGATGTCGAAACAAATGACGATTGAGAGGGTTTCATGTCAAAACCAAAGATGGATGATGTGCTCCCTAGAGGCACCCTTCAACGATTCGGAATTGCTGGCGGCTTCAATACCTTCATCTTCTGGATCATTTGGGAATTGCTCCGCATCTCGCCAATCTACGACGTTTTGAATGAGACGTTGTTATGGTCGCTCTCATGGTTTGGATCAAGCATTATCGCTCACTTCGTTCACCGGGTGTTTACTTTTGATGGGCGTAGGAATGTTCGAACAACTGTCTTGGGCGCTATATCCGTCTATGCAGTTGGCATGATGGGTTCAACATTGACCTTTGACATCATGCTGGACTTGTTGTCACACCTGCCTATTCGTTTGTTGTTCTTAGTCAACATCGGAATTTGGGGGGTGTTCACATGGGCAAGCATGCGTTGGTTTGTTTTTGGATACTCCAAAATCGAAGAGGAATAATCACACTGCGTGAGTTTCCATGAGGGCGAGTGGGATCACTTCAAGGGCTGCTGCATGCGTTGCCTCGAGGTCGAGGGGGCAGGCATGACCCGCGTTAACTGCGGCTAGCCATGTTCGGGCACACACACACCATGAATCTCCTGGCTTAAGCCCGGGAAAACCGTGTTGCGGGGCTGGTGTCATCAGGTCATTACCGCGGCTTTTGGCAAATTCTAGGAACTCTTGTGTCACCATGCAACATACGGTGTGACTACCACGGTCGCTATCATCGGTGTTGCACTTTCCATCGCGATACCATCCCGTCATTGGGTCGCAAGAACAACTGTCGAGAGGTTGGCCTAAGACGTTTTTACTTGGATACATGATATGAGCCGGGCCGCCGTAATTGATGAAGGCTTGTTCGCCGAGAAGAATTTCGTAGCAAATACTCTCATTCTGGGTTCTTGCCGGCGTTGGGTTCTAAGGTGATGTCGACAACCGGAGGCCATGCTACCGGACACCGTCCACAAACTCCCGAGGGAAGAACGCTATGCCTACGCACGACTTCTCGCCTTCATGGCAAGGGTTGACAACGAACTTACCGTCGATGAAATGGCGATGTTTGAACAGCGGCTTGGAACTGCCCTCCTTTCCCCGCGGCAGCGTGAAATGATTCGAAGCGCCCTCAAAACCCCTCCTCCGCTTGAGGAATGCCTCGACGGTTTAGGTGCCGAAGCAGGAAGACTTGCGCTTCGTGATGCGACATTGATGGCAGCCGCAGACGGTACGGTCGATGATGATGAGCGTGAGGTCCTTCAGGCAATTGTCGATCATCTTGGTCTTGCAGACAACTCGGTCGAGAAACTTCTGGATTGGACTGTGAAAGGCGCGATGTGGATGCAAGAAGGTTTTGACCTTCTCAACACGCTTTCGGAGTGAAGGCCGTGTACGTCGACCTCACGGTTGATTTCACCCCTGATGAAGCCCAAGGCTATGCCCAAATCATGATTGTTGTCGCGTCTGCTGATGGCGCACTGGTCAAAGAAGAATTAGCAATGATTGAGGCACTCATGGGCCGATCGATGATGCACCCTGAAATGAGGGTTGATTTGCGGAACATGTTGGAAAAACCACCGCAGTTGTCATTGGTCATGGACCGGTTGTCACCCATCGTACTCAAAGCGGCGCTTCGAGATGGGATTTTGGTTGCAGCCGTTGACGGAGAATACGATTCGGCCGAGATAAAAATCCTCAAACAAATCGCCAAAGCGGCTGGTGTCAAGAAAGCTGAACTCTCTGCCCTTTTTGAATGGGTAAAAGCAGGATGGGAATGGCATAAAGAGAGTTTTGAAGTCCTCGATTTGGTCTAAGAAAGTCCCCAAATTTGCCTAATTTCAAAGCCGGCTTGGAAGGGTCACATTCAAACCAATCGAGCCAACCGGATGGGTTGGGTGGGGTCATGCAGAGCGGGGTAAGCGGCTGGTATGCGCGATTAGATCGATGCCTCGATAACCGCCCTAACCAAATTGAGATTTGGCTTCAATCTTGGGAACAATCACTACGCGTGCACCAGCCAATCGCTGCACTCCTTCCAGAAGACTGGCCAACCCTTCCTGCAAACCTCTTGACCGATCCCGGTCACGTCCTTGATCATCTTCTTGCACGGCATGATGCAGAAACGGATGGCCGCTCACCGCGAGGCGCACATCCAACTCCGCCGCGGCTTGCTGATGCTGTGATCGCCTCCGAATTATTAGAGAGCCTCACCCGTCCAAAAACGCCAGTTAAATCTTCAACCATGCACTTGAGTAACCTTCCTCCTGGTTTCCGCGCCCAGATTGAGAAGCTGAACCTTCCCCAACACAGTCAAGAAACGGAAATAGACGATGAAGCTGAGTTGAAGCGCGTCGAAGAAGGTCGCCGCACATTGAGCGGTATTCCATTGCCAATCGCGGACACTTCTTGCGGCGGCGGTATTTTCCACGCACGCCTCATTCGTCGCCACTCAGAACACCACGAAGACAGCACTGAAGAGCGACGAATGAATGATACGCGCCTGCTTCTTTCGTCATTTCAACTGCTTGATGTCGACGAACTTGTTGTGGCGTCCACTCGACGTCGCCTGCTTCTTGAGTGCATTCGCTTTGGCCTTGTCAGCCTCAAGACGGTGAAGCCAGGTTGCCTTCCTCGTGAAGAAGCTGAGCGCTTACTTGAAGACGCTGTGCGTCAAGGTGACACATTGCAAGGCGAGTGGCCTTGGAAGCAAGAACCACAATTGGTGGTCACCAATCCTCCATGGCTTCGAATCAAAGATCGATTCCGCGGCATGGAAGATGGAAGCAAACTCCGAAGAGAACTTGGTGAGCATCTGAGGGCGTTAACCGACAATGGCCAACCACGCTTCTCGACCATGCGAGGAAATGTCAACCTTTACCGATTATTCATTGAGCGAAGTTTGCAAATCCTCGAAAAGGGTGGACGGCTTCGACTTATTGCTCCAGACAGCATTCTTCGAGAACAATCCTCTCACCCTCTACGAACCCTCCTCGTTGAAGAGCATGGTTGGTCTGATATTTGGGCGATTGAAGAAGCAAATCACCTCTTCCCCGGCATGACACAGGGCGTCGCTGTGCTTGGAATTACAGCAAAAATGCCCGTCGAACAATTGCTCATGCATGGCCCCATTAGCCGTGCAGATTTGCGCCGGGACCAAAATGGACTTTCAAATCGAGTTCCATCCTTTGAAATGGCGCCTGAGCGATGGATTTCTTGGGCAAAGGACACGTGGGCCATTCCCCGTTTACCTCGTGATAGAGTTGAGCGGAAACAAACGCTTGCTGTGCTCGATCGTCTCGCTCTGCTTCCACGATTGGGTGATGAACATCACGCCCTTGCAACAAACGGACACACTGTTCGCGTTCGAGTCGGGGAAATCGATCAAACCGCTCATTCCAAGAGCATTGAAACTTGGGCAAAGGGTCGAGCCTCTCGTCCATTTATCCGTGGCGTTCACTTCTCTGAGGATGAAGATGGGGCGGTCTTCGTACGCCACCCAGCCTTCAGAACAGACATTCCTTCTCGAGCAAACGAACGTCAACTGGCAATGTGGTGCGGCTCTACTGAACCGAAGTTTGGCCCACGCCTTGCGTGCCAAGCCATCGTTAACGCTCATCAAGATCGCCGACTCAGGTGGGCGGTTATTCCTGCAGGGTGTGTGCTTGGAAACAGTGTCAACCACATCGAATTGCATGAAGACATTCAACAGCGTTTGATTTCAGTCCATGGATCGTTAGAGACCGCCTTGAAGTGGATGTGTGCATTGTTGAACGATAACGACCTTGACGAATGGGCAAGGGCTTGGTCTGCTAACAACAACGTCAACAACTACGAATTGGAAATGTTGCCACTCGACGTGAACGGTGAACTTCCGGAATTAGTGCCTCTTCTTCGATAATCCGTCAATATCTGGCCTTAATTCTTAGGAATTACAAGCGCACGATACTGAGAACATGAGGAAAATGGTTTATCTATGACAAGCCACTGGAGGGACCGTTAGGGTTTGCCTAGGTGAAATTTTGTGGGGATTCATCCAAAGATTGGTATCACCGGCTTGCCGCGCAGCGGAAAATCCGCCGTGATGGAAAAAGTACTCGAAATGCTCGTTGATGAGCGCAAGAGAGAAATTCTCATGCGCGGAAGTTTGAGCGATGCTCCGATTATTGGTGGTCTGCAAACAGTCCCAATCCTCGAAGGAAGTGAACGTCTTGGATACAAAGTGATCAACATTGTGACGAAGGAAGAGGCGATCATGGCTCACAAAAGCATCGACTCAAGACTAAGAGTTCTTGGCTATGGCATTGATATCGAAGCGCTCGAACAAGTGGCCATCCCTGCAATTGAATACGCAAGAGATGAGTGTGAAGTTCTTGTCATCGATGAAATTGGAAAGTTCGCCGTAGAAAGCGAAGCCTTCGTCAATGTCGTTCGCAGTGCTTTGGAAGTCGATAAACCGACGTTGTTAACCCTCCACAAGAAGAGCCGCCATCCATTGCTTCAAGACATTCGTCGCCGAGATGATGGTCGCATCCTAGAAGTCACCCCAGTGAACCGTGCACTGCTTCCGTATAAAATTCACAAATTGATGCGAGAAACATACTGATCCTTAGGATCGATGCACCGCTGGTTTCATGCATAGTTGCCCGATGGTCCATCCATGAGCAACCCATCTGATGCCGCGTCGAAGTTGTTGTATGGCACAGGGTTTGGTCTGTTGCTTGTGGCGGGATTTGGCCTCATCGAGGGGCGGATGGTCATTGATGAGATCGGCATTGGTTGGCTCTTCATTCTGCTCAGTGCCATTGCTTTGCTCCTTGGTAACGCCTTGAGTGGGGGGTCTGGACCTCTTGCAACAGCGTTTCCAAATGAATCATCAGATGAGTTGGCAATACGTGTTCGAAAAGACATCAACGCTTCGATCAAAGATGCAAGTGTAGGTTCAGCATGGGCTGAATTAGAAGCCAATGTCTTGGAAGAAGAATTGTCTGAACAAGAATGAAAGGATTTGGCCTTCACAAGACCAACCACTTCGAGCGGTGCCTTCATCATAGGTAGCCACTTCCATCATCATAGGTCGAAGGCAATGAGTCAAATTCCTGAAGAACTGTACTACACAAAAGAGCACGAATGGATGCGCGTCGAAGGTGACGAAATCGTGATTGGAATTACCGATCACGCACAAGACGCATTGACAGACATTGTGTACATTGAACTGCCATCTGAAGGCGATACTTTCGAAGACATGGGCGAATTCGCAATCGTGGAATCTGTGAAGTCGGCATCTCCAATTTTTGCACCACTTGCTGGAACCGTTACTGCTGTCAATGAGGCACTTGAAGACACACCTGAATTGATGAATTCAGATCCATACGGCGAGGGATGGATTGTGCGAATGAAACTCGAAGCACCCGACGCTATTTCTGGCATGATGAGTGCTGCAGATTACAAAGCAGAAATCGGCGAGTGAATCGATTGACATCTCCACCGTGGACGATCTACGTCGACGGTTCGTGCTTAGGCAATCAAAACGTGGATGCGTCGACTCCAGCAGCATGGGCTGTTGTCATCGTCACCGGAGACACAGGACTCGGGCGTGGAAGTGGTTCACTGGTGGAAGAATTCGCTGGGCCTGTGGTCACTGATCCCGGTGCAGAAGATTTCGTAGGTGCCGAAGTCGGTTCGAACAACACCGCTGAGCTCACTGCATTTGGTGAGGCCCTTCGTTGGCTATTGATCGAAGGCGGGGGCGAGGAAGCCGTGATCCGAGCGGATTCCCAATACGCTGGAAACCTTGCCTCTGGGGCTTGGAAAGCCAAGGCCAACAAAGCACTGGTCGCTCATGTCCAGGAATTGTGGAGGGCTGTGGCCGCACTCCGTCCAATCTCGTGGGACCATGTGAGGGCGCATCGCGGCCATCGTTGGAATGAGCGCGCCGACCACCTTGCGCTTAGAAAGGCAAACAATGAGCCCCCAGTTCCCCTCACGTTCTGGAAACCGGGGCAACGCTGACTACTCAGTAAGCCGTTGCATCAACCAAATTCGAAATTCTTCACCCATGTCCTCGCGCCGAAGAGCGTGATCAACTTGGGCCTTGAGCCATGGGAGGGGTTTTCCTGAGTCATACCACTGGTAGCCGTCCAATTCAACTCCATACATCCCACCGTGGTCCATCCAATGTTGTTGGAGGGCAATGGTTTGCAATTCACCGTGGGTTTCAACATCGAAGCGCTCAAGCAATTCGGACGCATCAGCAGTGAACACATACCTGCCACACAACACCAAATTCGAAGGTGCGTTTTCTTTTGCTGGTTTTTCGACAATTTCGACTATTTTGGAATCTTCGATTCGAACAACACCGTAGTTGCTCACTTCATCCGGCTCGACAGGCATCATCGCCGCACATGGTCTGCCGTGTTGTTCGAACGAGGCAACCAAATCTGAACTTGCCTGAGAAGGAATGAATGAGGTGGGCGTTGAGTGTTGATCAACCAGTAAATTATCCCCAAGAAGAACAAGGAATGGTCCATCGATGGCATGGAGGGCGCTTTGAATCGCGTTGCCAAGTCCAAGTGGGACCTGTTGGACATGAACCTGCACCTCGACATCTGCAAACGGTGCAAGAAGGGTTTGATCGAGGTCTGGGCGTCTTTCCTCTAGCCATGAATGATCGGCGAGCAACTTCGACAAATCTTTGCGCGGAGAGGTCACAATGTGGAGACGTCGTACACCCGCAGCAACCGCTTCACGAGCGAGATGAGCAAGAGCAGGGACGTCGACAAGTGGTAATGCTTCCTTTGGTACGGAGGCGCTGGTTGGGAGCATTCGAGTGCCAAGTCCTCCCGCAACCAAGAGTGCGTCTTGTATTGCCCCCATGTCAGGTGGCTGGATGGCACAGGCTTTCAAGCGTGGCCCTCCCTCGGCAAATTATGGAGCGAACTCACACCTGGCGATGGCTCGCCGTTCTTGGGGTGCTTGGCGTAGCTCAGGGCTTCATCGATTTGGCCCCAGCCGGGCCATGGGATTCCGCATCATTCTCCCGCGGAGTTATCGGGCTAGGAGGCCTTGTGTGCCTCTACCTTGCTTGGTTTCGTTATACCTTTGACATCAACGGAGTCGCCCCCACACTGGATCGCTGGGAAAACCCTGAACAGAGTTGGTTGAACGTGGTGCTGTTTGGTCTGCTTTCGCTCGCTGTAGTCAAGGTGTCCACATGGAGTGGAATCGATGAACACCTTCCAGAGCCAACAGGAATGCTGATCGCCTTGATTGGCTGCCTTGCCATACTCAACGGGTTGTACGTTGGTCTCGTGGTTCAAGGGCCATTCAAAATTCGAGAAGAAGAGTGAATTCAATCGAGGAACCCGAGTTCCTGATCGATGGATTCTTCACCATTGATGTCATCATCAAGTATGTTTGATTCTGGAACTGGACGCTCGGGGAGTGTTGGTTGTTCACCCTCACCCTCGAGGAAGGCTTGCCATGCAGTACATCGCTCCGGACGACGAATGGACAAGGGCGTCCACAGTGGCTCTAAATCACATCCTTGTTCAACAAAGTCTGCCAAGCGAGCTGCAAAATGGTCTGGCGCCACCTCTTCCATCCGCATCAACAATTCACGCATTCGTGTTCGCACCACTTCATCACCATCAACCCATAGCAAGGGCAAAAGGCGACGCTGGTCGTCTGGGAAATGCTCGAGGTAATCGCGCAAGAAAGGTACGAGGTTTCTTCGAACGACGGGGAGCGGATGCGTTGAAAGTTCAGCCATGGTATCTGCCCATTGTTCCACATCGAGGAATCTGAGATCTCCTACCGTGGCGCTTGCCGCAGCAAGAACCCCTTCGTCTTCATCCTTGAGCATCGCTTCCAAAAATGGAACTGCGTCCCATGTCAGGCGCCTGAACAGACGTGTGAGAACATCGGCCATGCCTCGACGAATCAAGATCTCATCGCGGGTATGAAGACGCTTGGCGAGTTCAAGTCCTGCCTCCCTGTCGTGTTCGATGGCTTTGGCCAAACAGAGACAGACTCGAGAGGCGACCTCTTCCTCTGGGTCGAGGGCTCGCCGCATGAGGATCTCATTGATGCCTAATGGCCCGAGGAGATTCGGGCGCTGAAGCAACAATCGAGTCCATTCCATCAACAACAATCGGCGCTCGAGCGGTCCGTTTTCAAGCCGGGCGAGCAACCATACGGCAGCTTCGACGCCGACATCATGAGCAACAACGCCGCCCTGTCGAGGAAGCACGGCGTGAGCATTCCATTCCATTTGGTGTGGACCAGCATCGGGCTGGGTGTGCCAGGTGCCTGGCCTTTCTGCAAGAGCAATGGATTCAACCAGGTGGTAGCCTTGGTGGACCGACTGGCCTCGGGCCTGTGTTGCTAAACCGTCAACCAAAGCGACCGCAAGCCACCATCGGTCAATGTTAGGGGCCTGTTGATCGAAGGCTTGCGCAAGCCAGTCGGTTGCGATGGCGAACAACAAGCGTTCTGCAACTTGTGGCACTCGCTTCTTCAACCACCGCTCATGGACTTCATACGGGTCATCGCTCAGGTTCATTCTGTGAGGGACAATCAAGTCGACGACCGTGTTGAGGTTACGTTCAAACATCCCTCTATCGACTTGTAACAGACCTACGCCCTGATCGATGATGGTTTGAGGTGATTTTGGTGGAAGGGCGGGAAAGTCCGGGTCTGAAATTGGTGGAGAAGGGAGCGGCCAAGACTGGGTTCCTCGCTCAAGCGCTGCAATAAGACCTTGTTGAACAGCATCATATGCTGCTTCTGATAAACGATTACGAGGTTTACTCATGACAGTCCCTCATCTGTAAAAGATGTTGACTTTGCTCAAATATCAAGTTCGATGTTCAGATTTTGAATCAGTTCCTTGTACCTGTTTCGGATGGTCACTTCAGTCACGCCTGCAACTTCTGCAACTTCTCTCTGAGTACGTCGCTTGCCGCAAAGAACGGAAGCGATGTAAATGATTGATGCAGCAATTCCTGTTGGGCCACGACCGCTGGTCAACTCCTTTTCTTGAGCGGCTTTGATCAATTCGTATGCTTTTGCTTCAACTTCTGCATCGAGACCAAGCCCAGAACAGAATCGAGAAATATAATCCTCAGGACCAGTTGGCATGATTTTCATCTTCAATTCTCGAACCATAAATCGGTACGTTCTTCCGATTTCCTTTCGACCTGTTCGGGAGGCTTGTCCGATTTCGTCAAGGGTTCGGGGTACGCCGCACTGACGGCAAGCAGCGTACAATGAGGCTGCTGCTACACCTTCGATCGAACGACCGCGAATAAGGCGCTTGTCCACTGCTTTCTTGTAATTGACTGCTGCCGCTTCACGAACAGATTTTGGCAATTCGAGTCGGCTTGCCATTCGGTCAAGTTCCGCCAATGCCATAGCGAGGTTGCGCTCTGTTGCGTTGCTGACACGGCTTCGCTTCTGCCATTTCCTCATCCGGTAGAATTGAGATCTATATCGGGAATTGATTGTTTTTCCAGAGTAGTCTTTGTTCTGCCAATCGATGTCTGTCGACAATCCTTTGTCGTGAAGCATCACGGTCATTGGAGCACCTGTACGGGCACGCTGATCGCCTTGTTCTGGAGAGAAAACACGCCATTCTGCGCCTTGGTCAATCACGTTGTCTTCTAACACCAATCCACAGTCGTCACAAACGACTTCGCCACGGGTTTCGTCGCGGGTTAGGTTTCGGCTTCCACAGTCGCCGCACTTGACAATATCTTCTACTTGCTGTTCATCCATTTTTTATCCCTCATCTGCTCCCTTGCCGAGCTTAACACTCAACTCATTTGGGGAACCTTGATATACTCGCCAAGACGATTGTATTTAAACTTTAAGCGAAAGCGGTTTACTCTTTTCTCAAAAAAACGCCGGAAAACGGCGTCTTATTTGCCCCAATCAATCAGCATTATTCGCCTACAGGCGGGCATTATTTGCATACAACTCGCCCGAACCGATTATATCTATTTGGCCCATGAAAGAAGTTGAGGGGCAAGGATGCGAGCAAACTGGCCACCACAAAAAGTCGCCCTCACGCCCGGAAAAAGAGTTTTGTTCCTCACCAAGGACTTGGACCTCATCAAGCGCCAGTTATACGATGGTTTGGATCTTAAAATGGAGGATCTGAACGTCGAAGATCTGCTTGATGACATCAACACAGATGTGATGACTCCAGCATGGGTCTGCTTTGACCACGATCCTGCCGAGATTGCAAAAAATGCCTACGCTGGCCTCATGCATAACGGTCTGCGCGTGTTTAACGAAAACGCACTCAAAAATGGAAACTTCGAGGTCATCGTATCCGGCCAAAGAAAGGGAACCGGATCTTCGAGAGAAACCGCTGCTCAATGTGAACGGTGGGCTGGCATTAACATCGTCATCGCAGCGTCGTTTGCACCAATTCATGAACGAAACAACATCAACTTGGGGCAACTCATGGGCGACCATGCCATGCTTGAACGACTACAAAACGGAGAAGAAATTGATCTTGATGCCTTCACATCTCAGTACGATGAAGTGACGAAAATCATTCTTGAAAAGGGCGGATTGTTTCCTTTCGCCAAGGCTCTGAAGTCTGGGGCACTCTCCTTGCCACCGATGAACACCCCGCAACGGCCAATGACCATGGCCGAGAAAATCATCGCTCGAAATCTCGTTGGACAAGCTGACGGGCAATGTGTCAAACCTGACGACCCTGTGATCGCCCAAGTTCAAGGAGGGTATTCTCATGAATTCACCACTGCACAAGTTCACACGTTCCTTGCAGAAGAATATGGGCCTGATTACAGCCTGCCAAACCCAAGTAAATTTGCTGTGTTTGAAGACCACCTGCTCTATGCACACCACAATCCAAAATTTGTCCCCTTCATGGACAAGGTCCAGACATTGAGGGATTTACAGGTAGCATTCCAACAGCACTCTGGCGTTCGAGATTATTCGGCCAAAGACGGTGTTTCACCCGGAATTTGCCATCAAGTTGCCCGTGAAGAATTCATTGAAGTTGGAGATTTTATTCAAGCCACAGATTCCCACACCTGCATGGGCGGGGCATCAAATGCCCTGACGTGGGGCGTTGGAGCCACAGAATATGCAAACCTCGTCAGCGCGGGTTTTACCTTTGTCAAGGTCCCTGAATCAATTCGTTTTGAATTGGTCGGTATTCTTGAAGATGGTTGCACTGCAAAGGATGTAATTTTGTACATCTTAGCCGATCACGCTCGTGAAGAGTTAACGCTCAACCGCAGCATGGAATTCGGTGGCTCTGGATTGGCAAGTTTATCGGTTGACGAACGCGCTACGTTGTGCAACATGGCTACAGAATGCTCGGGCCGAACCGGGATTTGCGAAGCGGACGAGCTCCTGTTTGATTGGATGCTCAAAGCACAACCGCACCTCGATCGAGACGCCCAGAAAGCGCTTTCAGTCGCACCTGATGAGGGTGCCGAATACACGGGTGGCGTCCATGTCATTGACCTTGGCCAGATCAAGCCAATGGTGGCTCATCCAGGCAATCCTGACGAGGGCATTCCAAGTGATCCGACCAACGGTGCTGATGTCGCAGACATCGGTCAGGTGGCCATCGACATCGCCTACGGTGGTTCGTGCACCGCTGGTAAGGAAGATGATGTCGCCTACTATGCACAGGTTTGCCAAGCTGCTGAAGATGCAGGTCTCATCGTCAAGGAAGGTGTTGAATTCTACATCCAATACGGTTCTGGCCAGGTAAAGCAATTGGCAGTCGACAAAGGCTGGCACGAGTTGTTTGGTCGCGTCGGGGTCAAACTGATTGACCCGGGTTGTGGTGCTTGTATTGGCGCAGGCCCTGGTGTCTCAATCACTCCAGAGCAGGTCACTGTTTCTGCCATTAATCGTAATTTCCAAGGGCGCTCGGGCCCAGGTAAATTGTACCTTGCAAGCCCACTTACCGTTGCGGCATCTGCATTCACTGGCATCATCACCTCATGGAAAGACGACCTGTTTGTTTGAAATTGGGCTATTCCCCTTGATTAAACAGAATACAGCATCATCCGTCTTTTTGCGTCCGTGGCGAAAACCGATTAAACGGTGACGTTCCCACACGACACATGCAGTTCGCTTTGTATTCTCTATCCCTCGTCATTGCCTTCTCAATCGCTCGTTGGGTGTCGGAGAACATCAAATTCCATGTTCGAAATAAGAAACTCTGGGTCCATCACTGGATCTTAGCAGCGGCAGCGATGACGATCATTTACATCTTGCAATACGATGAACCATGGTTGTGGGGTGGCTTGACCGGTGTCGCCCTTGAAGGGTTGCGAAGAGAAAACTGGTCACTTTTCAGATGAGGTTTTTGGCATCATTTTGCACGGCGGATTTGAATTGGGCGGAGGCGCCCTTGCTCTTCTCAAACAGTTGTCAACAATCTCAGCGTGGCTTAGGGATTAAGTACCGTCGGAGAACCACTGTGAATATCATTGGCCCTTCGTCATTCGGACGAAGGAGGACCGTGGTGGAGGATTGGCCTCATGACTGGTATCGCACAGAAACTCGCATCGAATCAAAAGCAAGTCGCAATTTCAGAATTTTTTGAGAAAAATAAGCACTTCCTCGGGTTTGATTCCCTCGCTCGATCCCTCATCACTGCCGTCAAAGAAGCGGTCGATAACGCCCTCGATGCATGCGAAGAGGCGCGCATCCTGCCCACGATCAAAGTCGCGATTGAAAAATTAGACACCAAGAAGGATATCGTCAAGCTCGTTGTTGAAGATAATGGCCCTGGAATTCCGCAAAAAAGCATCGAAAAGGTGTTCGGACAATTGCTGTTTGGTTCCCGTTTCCATGCCATTCGGCAGTCAAGAGGTCAGCAAGGAATTGGAATCACTGGCGTCGTCATGTACTGTCAACTGACCACCGGCAAGACAACTCACGTTCGCTCCAAAATAGCAGGTGAACCTACGGCGGCCGTGGTCGACATCGGCCTTGATACACGTAAAAATAAAGCCACAAAACAAAATCAGGGGCGAGAAATTTGGTACAATGAAGATGGGACCGCGAAGGAGCATGGTACCGAAGTCACCGCTCAAATGAAGGCCAAGTACCAGAAAGGGCGTCAAAGTGTATGGCAGTACCTTCGAATGACAAGCATTGTCAATCCGCATGCAGAAATCACATTCACGGATCCAGAGGGGGAAGTTCACCATTGGCCGCGCGTCACCGAGCGGCTCCCGACCAAAGTCGAGGGCATCAAGCCCCATCCCCACGGTATTGAATTGGGACAACTCCAGCGAATGGCTTCTGAATCGACGGATTCAAGGTTGACCGTCTTCCTAAGGATGAATTTCTCAGGTGTATCTGCCCGTGCCAGTAAGGAATTGTGCTTGGCTGCTGGTATTGAAGAGAAAACAAAACCAAAATCGATGAATGCCGACCAGATTCGGGCGCTTCTCGAGGCGTTCCAGGGCGAACGTATGATGAATGGAAAACCCGTGAAATTATTGAATCCACCAACCAATTGTCTCTCGCCAATCGAAGAAATGCTGATCAAGAAAGGGTTGTCCAAAACAATCGATTCAAGGTTCATCTCAACCCTGACTCGGGCACCTGCAGTCACCCAAGGCAACCCATACCAAGTCGAAGTGGGCCTGATTTTTGGAGGCAATATGCCTGCAGATAAACCAGTCGAGATTCTAAGATTCGCAAACAGAGTTCCTCTCATGTACCAGCAAGGTGGTTGTTTGTTAACCAAGGCCATCGAAAGCGTTGACTGGCGTCAGTATGGCCTTGAACAGCCAGGAGCGAAAGGTGTGCCAAAGGGCCCTGCTGCTATATTGGTGCATTTAGCAAGCACCAACGTTCAATTCACTTCTGAAGCAAAAGAAGCTCTTGCCGATAACGGTGAAGTCATCGAAGAGGCGAGAAAGGCCATGTTGGAAATGGGCCGTGGTTTGAGGAAGCACCTCGAGAAAAAGAAGAAGATGGCGAAGACGAAGGAGAAGTTCGAATTGATCAATGACATCCTTCCTGCGATTGCTGAAAAGTCGGCGCAAATCCTCGGAAAACCCATCCCCGATTTGGCTGGTTCGATTACGAAAATTATGTCTGCAGTGATCTCGGAAACGAGTACGACGTGGAACAAAGAGACCAAACAGACGGATGTTTCAATCACCTTATTCAATTACACAAGCAGATCTCGAGCCTACACCATGCTTGCGACATGGCCAGAAAAGGAGGGTGCTGAAATGCTCAACAACGATACTGGCGGCCGAAAGGAAGCCACTGGTGTTTGGGCATGGAAATTGGCTGCACTCGAACCTGGAGAAAAAGCAGTGATTTCCTACAGCCTTGCCAACCTCGAACGAGGAGATTGGACTGAAACTGACATCTTCTTCCGGGGCTCACAAGACGTCATCGGGGCCAGCAAGATGGATGAGAAGTTCTTGGAAGAGATCCGTCGCCAAGAAAAAGCGCTGAAGGAGGCCGAACAAGGGGGGCTCGAAGAGGAAGTCATCGAAGAGCCAGGTGAACCACTCGGAGAGCCAAAGGTGGCTCCTCCAAGCGGACAAACTACATTGTTTGGAGGTGATGTTTGATGGCACGAAGACACACAGCAGAAGAGACAACTGAAGCTATGCACCTCATTGTTGGAGAAATGTATGATCGAATTGTCAAGGGAGAACCCCCGACCATGACACTGCCAGTACGAACAAAAAACAACATCGGGTTTGACAAGAAGCTCGGCGTTTACAAGTACGGAAAGAAACAATCGGTACGCGATGCAACAAGCCTCGGTTCGGCAAAACAATTGCTGCGCGCACTCCACGTTGTCGAGTTCATCGAAGAGATGCTTGCTGCTGGAAAATCTTCAACCCTGAGAGAGATGTACTACATTTCAGAAGCATGGGGGCTTGGAAAATTCGGTAGTCAAAACGAATCGAACAACCTCGCTGAAGATTTGGAAATTGTCACCAAGTGCCTTCGTGAAGATTTCAAGTTACGACCTGAAGAAGATGGAGCAAGGATGATTGGAAACCTCACCCTACGAGAACGAAACAGGCGTGGCGAATGGATGAGGATCAATGCGCGTGATGATGTTGGCGACTCGGGGTATGGCGTTCCATACAATGTTGAGGCTGAAAAGATTGAGCTGCTTGAGCACGACATTGATTTCATCATGGCCATCGAGACCGGTGGTATGTTTGACAGATTGATCGAGAATGGCTTTGATGAAGAGTTCCGGTGCGGCCTCTTACACTTGAAGGGTCAGCCAGCGCGTTCAACACGGCGCATCATGAAACGAATGAGCGAAGAGTGGGATGTGCCTGTCGTCGTCTTCCTTGACGGCGACCCATGGTCGTTCAGGATTTTTGCTTCAATTGCCTACGGCGCCATCAAAACAGCGCATATTTCTGAATATTTGGCCACTCCATCTGCGACCTATCTTGGCATTACTGCAGATGATATTGTTGCCTACGACTTACCAAACGATGATCTCTCAAAGAAGGATATTGAAGCCCTGAACGCCGAACTATCTGATCCAAGATTTGCCGATGGTTGGTGGCAAGAACAGATCAACATGATGCTTGAACTTGGGAAAAAGGCTGAACAGCAATCATTAGCCAAGTATGGTCTTGATTTCGTGACCGAAACTTACCTGCCAGAAAAGCTTGCAGAACTTGGTTTGGCCTGAAGCGAGGATTCATTGGGGAAGAGTGGTAGGTGAAACCATGGCTCAGTCCACCCGCAACCCATGGCCAATGCGTTTGGCTATTGCTGGAGCGGTGCTGATTATTCTTGGTGCGTTCATACTGAACTCACAAAATCAGGCCATCGATAATGCCTATGATCCAAGAGTCATTGCAGTCGCTGAAGCCACTGGTGCTGGTGGTGAAGTGGTCACGATCGAAGATGGCTGCTATTACGCAGTCACTCTTGAAGGTGAGAACGACGTCGACCTCAATCTGACTCGAATTGAGGGGTCTGCCCGAATAGATACCGCTGAAGAGCGCAAAATCTGCGCTTCTGACTGGTTCCCCATGGCCTCTGATGGCACAAGTTTTGTGATCACCGAGGGGTGGGATGTCGGGCAAGATGGAGAATATGCCCTTGATATAACGTGTCAAGATGATGCGGATTGCACGAATGACACGGTCTATCTTGTTCATACCAACCCGCACCAATTTGCAATTCTCACGAGCCCAGGCCTGTTATTTGGTATGGCTTCATGCTGCCTTGGAATAACCATATTGCCCCTCGCTGGTGCCATCTTGTGGCTGTCAAGAATGAATCAAAGCAAAGGCTCTGTGGTGATGATGAATCCAGATGGGACCATGACTCAGGCCACTGAACTTACGCCTGAAATGATGGCTGCCTTCGCCCGGGGCGAGAACCCTTTGCAACAAAATGTAGCACCGCCATTTGCAGACACAGGGCTTGGAGAAACCGAAGAATTCATCGATGGGAAAGAGAGCGTCATGAAGGGAAGTTTGCTGACCACCGAACAAGTCTATGCGTTGATGCGCGGCGATGTTGAAGAAGCGACTCAACAAGTCAGCGACCCGTTTGCTGACCGCCCTTCAATTCACCAACCAGCAACCCCAAAGAAGGATCCAAACACCGCTCACATCGCTTCATGGGATGACGGAAACGATGAAACTGAACTTCCCACGGTTGAAGAGCGACCAAAAGTACGCCCAATTCAGCGGGAAAAACAAGTCGATGAATCCCCTGCGGATTGGAAGAGTTGGGATGATTTGTGAGGTGAGCGCATGTGGGGAAGAATTGGTCGAATCGTGTTAGCGCTTCTCTCAATCGGTTTACTGATTGGAGCGTTCGTCGGGACAGATGGCATCAGTGATGGAGGCGCGGAAAAAGCCATGTTGCCACCGTGCAGCGTTGATGAAGGTTTACCACTGATTGATGATGATGAAGTCACATGTTATTGGGGGATGTCTGAGGAGATCCTCGAATTGAACAAAGAGGTCGATTTAGCGGAAGTCTCTGTTGATGTTTCTTGGACAAAGAGCGGCGTTTGGATTGGCATTGCGGAGGCTTCGGAAGCCGAAAAGTGCACTCAACGTGACGGGTATTACGAGTGCGAAAAATTCGCAGTGGATCTTGTTGCTGGTGGTGAATCAGCGAACGGTGGCTTCAACTGGGACGCATCCAGTGGTGATTATCGATTTGTAGCCGGCGGTGATGATGTGCAGTCACTGCAGCAGTTTGACGTAGAATGGCAGTATGAAGCCTCTCTCCCATCAAGCACTGCGTGGCCGCTAGTTGGTGTTGGCGTCCTCTTGGCATTCATAGCAGCATTCGGACCAAAGCGCACCCTTGACATGATCAGCGATCTGGTTTAAGTTCCGATTTTGGACTGATTCTTGCCTCTTGAATCAAAATACCCGGACGCTTCTTTAGCCGTGGCCTTCATATGGGGCCTGCATCTAGGGAACCTCAGGTTGAGCACTATGAGTGATCTTGAAACCGCTTTGAAGTTACTACAAAATAAACTACGTCGCCAGATTCTCGAGCGACTTGTCAGGGAACCTCATTACCCCTTGCAACTCGCGGACCTGCTTGGTGTCAGCCAACAAGCGATCAAGAAGCACCTGAAGGAGCTTGAACGCGGTGATTTCGTCATGAAGATGGAGGTTCCCAGCGAGAAAGGAGGGCCCCCCCGCACCATTTACAGCGTTCAACAATCGATGTCTCTACGAATTGACCTTGGCCCTGACCTGTTTTCTGTAGAGCAACGTTCGTTGCCTGCAGGAGGACCTATGCGCTTGTCAAATCGGCTTCCAACGGGTGTTGAGAGTGTCGTTCAGACCATCAGCGGCCGGAAGAAAATCTCGGTAGGTGAAGGGATTGCCCACATTCAACAAGTGACCGAAGTGCTCGAAGATTTGGACAGAAAGCGCGACGCTCTCATTGCACTGCATCAGCACATTCGTAGCCGAGTCTCTGCTGGTGTTGATTCTGATTTTGACCACTATGAACAGCGTACTGTCGTGCACAACCTGATCAATGCTCCAACTGCCAGATTAGACCTTACAACCCTTGCGAGGGAGTTCCAATTAGGTCCATCTCAACTTGACACCCTTGTTGATGAGGTCAAAAAGCGGCTTGAGAAGCAACTCTCCGAGCGGGCTGGCCACGTCATCGCAAGCAGCAATGACAGAGACTTGCGCTACTGGATTGGCAAGTAGCGCCAACTTGATTCAAGTCAAACTCGAATCAGTTCTCGTCATTACCAAGCACTGAGATCAGTGATGATTGCTCAGCGAGTCGGTTGTTCACATCATCACGTCGTCCTTTACCAACGAGGTAAACAACGCCGAGAAGAGCGAATGTCAAGAGAATGACTGCGAATGGGAGGGCAGTCTTACCAACGACTTCACCAGCAACATCGAGGAACGGGTTCTCCGATTCAAGAGGTGTGGAAACCGCTTGCACGTTGTCACGCTCACTGGTCTCGACAATCTCATTGAGTGGGTCGACGACGACGTATACGCCGTGGCTTCCTGCACTGACTGGATAGAGCAAGTACAATTCAATCGACTTCGATTCTTCGGAGGCATCAGGGGCAAGGAGAGCACCGATGACTTGGCGCATGACGATGCGATCTTCTTCACAGCCGTTCTTCTTGATTTCATTTTCTGTGTCTGCGTCTCCAGCATCTGGATATTCACAAAGGATGATTTCAATATCGGTAGCGTGAGTGTTTCCGTTGTTCTCGAGAAGCACTCGAATTGGGATTGTTTCACCGACTGCTGCCTGGGTAATGGATGCCTTCACTTCGGTGATGTCCAAGTTTGGTGCTCGCAATCGTAGAGTGATGATGAACTCGTTTGTGTCAAGAGAGTCGCCGTCCCAAGCAGGAGAATCATCGTGGTCGCCGCCTTCCATCATGTTGCCCATCTTGGAGACAACCTTGAGGCCGAGGCTTCGAGTATCGAGCTTGGCCGATGGAGCAATGGTTACGATGGCCACCATCTGGTGAGTGGTGTACGGGGCCATCATTGGCATGTAATACGCGTCCATGGATTCAACGTAGATGCACTGATCGTCAATGGTGTCCGCAAACACAACATCTGGATTCAAGGCAGCATCTTCGTTTCCTGTTTCAATCGGTACGGACTCAATCACTTGACACGATTCCTCAGTGGTGAGATCCGTACCAAGTTGCTTGACCATGCGCCACTCAACATTCCATCCGGTGAGTGCGCCCATGCCTGGAAGTTCAGACCAAATCAGGGCTTCGCCGTCGCGTTGGGATGTGTGGTTGTCCAATCGTGCCCAATCTGGGACGTTTCCGTTGTTGGTGATGTTGACCTCGAATCGAACGATTCGGCCTGGGGCTGAGGTCTTGATGGCGTTGTCAACGGTGTCATCCATTGTGATTTGCATGTCATAGAATTCCTGAACATACACTGGGATTTCCTGTGTGAATCGCAAACGGGTCAATCTGCCGCTGGCATCAGGGTAGGATTCCTCGGAGAATGTTTGGAAGACAACGGTGTAGATGCCTGCCTCAACTTGGTCTGGAACGTTGATTTCAACGTCGAAGAGTTGTTGGGTATCTCGGGAGAGTTCATCGAGGCTTTCACGTGGAACTTCGATGTCCCAGATGACGTCGACACCAGCTGGATCTGTGACCCGTGCAAGACGGTAATCAAATCGATCTGGTCCGTTTCCATAGTTGGTGACTGTGGTTGGTAGAATCAGTTGCTGGCCAGGGTTGACCGCAATCACTTCTTGCCCGTTCATGGTCATCAAGTCATCTTCATCGATGTCCGCATCAGCGCCAAGCGAATACACGTGATTGACGTTGGTTGACAGAATCTTCGAGGCCGAAATTCGAGGGTATCCTTCGAGGTAGGCTTTGAGAACAACTGCTGGACCAAGTCCGGCCGATGCAAGCGTTGGAGCGCACACTTCGACGCCAACTTCGTAGGTGACGTAATCGTCACCATTTGGAATGTTCCAAGCACGTGGCGTGTCCATTGGGACATTGTTTCCGCCAGGTGCATTCGAGAAGTCAAGATTCACGACCCAGTTGTCTTGACGCCATGCATCAAGCGAGGTGGTGTCTGGCTTCAATTCAGGTGCACCTGGTGTAGTGAACACGAGGTTGCCAGAATCAAAGTTCTTGGTCACGTCGATTGGGTAGGTGACACATTCGCCTGGATCGACGTATTCACTGGTATCGAAAATTTCCATCACGATATTTCCAGTTGAACGAATCGAGACGAAGATACCTAATTCGAGAATATCATACGTTCCTTTCTCAATCGACTTGATCGGTTCACCTTCAGACCAACCTTTCAGATAGATGACAAACGCACCAGGGTCCTCAGTCGTAGGGACTAGGACTTCGAGGTTCTTTGTCACAGATTGTCCTGGGTCCAACTCAACACTGGTTGGGAAGTTGACCGCCCAGTTGAACGGAAGCAGCCATTCTTGTTGGCCTTCAAGGGTGTAAGGATCCCAGAAGATGAAGCGATCGAAGACGTTTCCGGTGTTGGTAATGGTGATCGAGAAGATGGCTGTTTGGCCTTGCTCGATGTCCGCCATGCTGTGTGATGTATCCAGGTTGATGCCGTGTACAACGTCCATCAAGGTACGGGTTGTCATGTCGGATTGAATGGCTGGATCTTTGTACGATTGGGCAGTCACTCTGATATCAGCCAACTCATCGCCGTTCGCTTGGTACACCGAAGGAGCTCGTACACGCAGATAGAAACGCATGTCTTCTCCACCTTCGAGGAAAATTCCTGTGTCTGGCATGATTGTGGTGTGGTTGTCAGCGAAGAACAGGGTTGCCGTCCAGTTCTGCGGGACACCGGAGATGTTGAGTCCGAAGGTGTCTGCCACGAGGTCCTTTGGACCGGGTGTTGAGTTGTTCATGGTCATGTTGTAGATGGTTTGTTCACCTGGTTCAATCACGTGATAGAACGTCTCTCCATCTTGGAATTCAACATCGACTTGACCGGTAAGTACGTGGGAATAACAGATTGTAAATCGGTTGTTGTTCGCTTCTTGGCTGCACTTATTGGTATCTGACCAAGCCACGTGGGCTCCGCTTCCAAGATCGTTAGCAAACGCTGGAGGCATGCCTATGCTCGGTTGAGAGCCTGCGTTAGGGCCAAGCTTGTTGCTCGCCCATGAAGTGATTGAAACCGCTTCCCACGGATCCAAAGCAACCTCGCCATCACCAGTGAGGTCGGTGGAATTCAAGCGAGTGTAGAGGACTTCTTCGCCAGCAGAGGCATTACCAGAATCAACCCATGCGATGTGCACGTTGTTTTGGTCATCGGTCAGCAGCGATGGGAACACGGAGTTTCCACCGAATGGTCGGTTTCCTGCGATTCCGGAGTTGCCTTCTACGTTCGAGATTGGCGTGTCCTGAATCTTCTTGATGGCGTAGGTGGAGAGTCCTTCATCAGCACCGTCCCAAACACCAGCACCTTGCAAACGAAGTTTGGTGTAGTAGACTTCGTAATTGACTGCCTTTTCGAAACCGTAATCACGGCCGTCCATCCAAGCAATGTGCGTGTTTCCAGTCATGTCAACGCCGATTGATGGGTGGAATGAGTAAGCGTCGTCGATGGTGACACGAGTGTCGTTCACAACAACAAGGTGGCCTTCCGAACCGAGTCCTGTGTCTTCAGCATAACTGCCTTGAACAATGGAGTGGCCAGTGCCGCCAGGCACCCATTGTGGATCGTTGTTCATCTTACCATATGGGTCCAAAACAGACATGTAGATTTCTCGGGAATTGTTGGTCGAGATGTAGACCATTGCTTCGACGAGAAGAGCCATTGCGTTAGCGCCACCGGTACCGGATGGGAATTCGTAGGCTTGACCGCCGGCATCAGAAGAGCGCAGGGTGTTGCCAGGGCAATTCCGGGTTTGGGTCGATACAACACCGTTCGGGCATTGCACGAGGTCCATGAAGTGAGATTGGATGTTTCCTGCACCACCGTAGCCCTGTCCGTACAGTCCAACAGGGATGACGCCTGCGGTCAAGCAGTTGTCGTGTGCTTCTTCAATCGCAGTCAAGTCGTCTGCTTGTTGTGATGGGTCACCGTCTTTTGGCCCTTCATCAGAAACTGGGATGACGATCTTGGTCGCATTTGGGTTCCATCGGTGATCGTCCTGTGTCGGTGGGTTTCCTGGGACGTATCCTGAAGCATCTTTCCACGAAAGGCAAGCCCAGTTGGAGCCTGGGCCCCAGTCTTCACCAGAGTATCCGGAGTATGTGTTGCCGTTGTAGATTGTACCGGGGAGTTTACGAATTCCACCAGAGTTGTCTCCTGGGAATTGTCCAAGTGGTGTGTTTCGTGGACCTGCATTCTGATTCTTACCTGCGCAGTTTCCTGAACTTGCAGCACCTGGGAGGGAGTTTCCGAGTCCGTAAATGGTCTCATAGACGGTCATGTTTGCGGTTTCAAGCATGGGCTTGATGCCTTGGAAATAACCGCCGGAAGCAAAGTTTCCACCGTAGACAACAGTACAGATGTCTGCCCACTCAGAGTACATCGAACCAGAGGTATCGACAATGAAAGCAAGTTCGACCTTGCCTCCACGGGTGTCGTCCCATGCGATTTGGACGTAATCATTTGCATCAACAACAACGTCCGGGTGACCCTTGTGTCCAATGATTGGAGTCAGGAGTGTGTCGTCAAACAGTGTGACGACTGCTCCAGAAGCGATATCTGGTTGGAGCATGGTGTAGTAAATTTGAGGTTGGTTGAAGAACCGCTGAAGTTCGTCATAGGAATCTTCCCAAACGATGTGGGCGTTGCCTTGGCTGTCGAGATCAATTGCAGGCCAGTCGCGGTTCTGAGCGCGCATGGAGACAACGTGATCATCGATTGCACTGAGTGTTCCATCGTCACTTGCAGAGCCATCCATTGGAGCTGCCCATGGGTTGAGAACGGTGTAGACAATTTTGTGTTGGCTGGCTTTGTCAGCCCAAACGATGTGGATTCGATCCATCTCATCGACGACCATGTCCGGGTGCCAAATCTTGTGAAGTCCTGGATTGGTGATTTGAGTGGTGTCAATGAGCGTCTCGCCCCGAGGTGAAATCATGGAATAGTAGAGGTGCAGATTGTTTCGAGTCCACACAACGTGAACGTTACCTTCACTGTCCGCCGAAACTGCAGCTTGCTGATCGGCAGCTGTTCCACCGTCAACGACTTGAATCGCTTCGGTGATGACGACGGTGTTTGCAGATACGGTAACGGTTGCCATCAACAGCGTTGAGAGCACCGAGAGCATCATGATTGATACGAGGCTTACAGACTTCATTTTTTGACCCATGTGTACACATCCAGTGGTGAGACCAATTTTCTCTCACACTTATGGTACTTAACCGCGCCTACCTCATGTCATTTTTCGAAGAGATGTGAGTTTGGTGCTCATCGGGGGATTCAAGCCCATTCTGAAGGGTCGAAACCTGAGCCAAATGTCATCTTCTCATCGAATTCGATTTCATGTTCTGTCGAGGAATCGCTCGCCGGCCCTGCGGGGGTGTTTTTGCTGCCTGCATTGCTCTTGGGTTTTGGCCAATCGTCAACCGGGCCGGGCTTGCCAATCCCAGAACCATAATTGTACTTGATCTCATGAATGATGCCAAGTTTTGCAAGCCATAATTTTCGTAATCCATGCATGAATTCGTTCTTCGTGAGCCCATCAAACCAGATCGGAAGGCTGACATTAAACGCTTGAAGTGGGCCGGATTTCTCTTTGCCAGTATGGCCCATGTGAATACCCCAATCAACGGTGGAGTGAATCAATTGGAGCCGTGCTTCGTGAATCCATTCGAGCCATTCTTCGCGATCTTCTTCCATGTGTTTTGCCATCTCATTTTGCTGGCCTTCATCGACACGTGTCATGCTTGAAATGGCCACCAAGTCACGGCCCTTTGGAACAACAACTGCGAACATATGTCCTTGGTTTCCTGCGGGGTATTTGATGAGGAAATGGGCCTCTGCGCGCGGGTCTTGTTGGGTCTTGACCGTGAGCCGTTCTTGCTTCATCCATGCTTGGATTTGCTTGATGACTGCGGTTGGGTCCATGCATAGCCGAAGAAGTACTCTCGTTTGAACCGCACCCTTTCCTCAAAGGGTCATCTTGTCCATTTCACCGTGAAGGTTCTGCAGCGCACCGCGTATGTTTTGTCGTTTTGAACCGCGTGTGGTCATTCGGATCACACATCGCTTGAAATCTGTCAAATCATCCCAGAATTTGGACCACACTCGGCCGCTGAACCAGTACAGGGGAAACAATCCTGCGCCAAGGGTGGCCATGGCCAGGAGCTGTTCAACTTGACCAGCCCCGTAGATTGTGAGCCAATCAAAACCTAACACGTCGTTGAGGGAGCCTGTGTTTTCAACCGCCAACCATACGGCGAGAATACTCAGCAGCGGCCAAAACATAAGCGAGCCAAACATGGCGGCCAGAAAGTGGTATGAAGTCCTAGCGTCGAGGCCTTCGTCTGTTGAATCACCAAGCAAGCGACCCATTGCGATTTGTGCCCCGAACGCATAAAGACAGACGGGGAGGAGAAGAAGTGCGACAGGCAAACGGGCGAGTGAAGCAATTGTCTTGGCCGGGTTGAACATTCGAAGATCGGTTCCATCGGCGTTCAGATCCCTTCCATCAAGACCTCGCTCGCTCAACAGTTGAGCCGCAGCCTTCGCCGGTGGCAAGACTGGGTGTTCGATGGCCGGGACTTCGGTCTCCATGAGGGACATGTCAGAAGGTTGTAATGCATCTCGTAAAGCACGAGCTGCAAGCACTTCTTCTCTCCAAGAAGCCAGAGGTTGGTTGGCTCTTCGCGCCTCAACATGCCCCATTAAGTGAAGCGCATCATATTCGCTCCAGTCTGACGTGTTTGGCGTCATTGGTACCAATTCGAGCCTCAGTTTGTCGCGAAGGGCGGTCACCTTTTCGGCAGGAGGTTCGCTCCATTGTCCGCCCTTTACCGCTTCAACCAGTTCATCGGGTATATCTTCGTCAAGAAGTTGTAATGGTGCGCCATATTCGACCCATTCATCTGTCCGGAATAACTCTCTTTTTCGGAAATGAAGACCGATGGGGATGACGGCAGGGAGGGTTTGACCCTTTGATTTCGCAATAGCGCCTGCAGCAAGGACCGTTCTCATCGGACCAGTTCGAAACCGGAGCATGGAGGAGTCACTGTGACTTGTCCCCTCGGGAAAAAGGACGCATCCAAAGCCCTCGGCGATGCCGGTTGCAAGCATGAGCAGCGAGCGACCATTGATCTGAGTGGCTTCTTCTTCTGAACAACCCCCACGAAGTAATTCTGCCTTTCGAACGACAGGTTGGACCGCCATACGGCGAGTCCACCAACTCAACAACGGCCGAGTTACAAGATCATGACGGCCGCCCAAAACGAAGAATTTCTTGTGGTTCAATGCGATAGCGAGAGGATCGATCAACCCGTTGGTGTGCCATGAACAGCAGAGATTCCCTCGATCATCCGGTAATGTCTCTCGGCCTGTTACTTCACGTGTGCGAAATTGTGCTGCTCGAACACGTCGTGCAATCCACCATGCTGCATGGGTCCAAAAGAAAGACCCGGGAGTGGAACCTCCATATTGAGGGAGGGGTGTTGAAAGAAGTTTATCCATTTTCATTTTCGTTGCTGATTTTGAGAGGACAGGTAATGCATCGCCACGATGATCGACCGCTCCGTCATCAATTCCTTCAGACGCCATTCGTATCCCCCCTTAGCAAGGACGCAAGACTCGCCAATGGTGCGTGATTGACGGCGCCTCCCATCGGAGGTGCTTGTGGCCACATGGTGTGCAATGTACCTCCTCCATCATCAGAGGTTCGAGGAAGCACATGCACATGGACATGAGGCACCTCTTGGCCTGCGAGCGGACCGTCATGAATGCAGACTGTGAAATCATGTGTTTGAAAGTGCTCGCCCAGGCGTTCTTGAACGACCGAAACGCCCTCGAAAAGAGCGTTTCGTTGGTCATCTGACAGGTCGCTTAACCGTTGTACGCCGTGTTTTGGAACAACAAGTGTGTGGCCTTTTCGACGCGGGTAAATGTCGAGGAACGCATACCAGTGTTCTCCTTCTGCAACCTTGTGAGAGGGGATGTCGCCAGCAACGATGGAATCGAACAATGTCGGTTGGCTCATGGTATGGGGAGTGCGTTCCCCTTTTCAGTGATGCACCGGATACGAGCCAATGAAACCGTTATTGTGGAGGCAAAACCCAGTTTCCAGTGCTGCCCTTTCTCAACCCTAGCGTCGAGGTTGCTCCCGTTTGATCGACGGTCGTATGGTGAAGGAGGTCTTCGATTTGCTCTGGATAATCACTGCGTTGATGGGAGCCACGCGATTCTTCGCGGGCGAGAGCTGATTGTGTTGCGGCACGAACAAGTCGGATTCCTGCTTGAATTCGAGAAATTTCGACAAGGTTGGTGTTTGCAATCAAGGAATGTTGGTCCAAATGAATGGATTCTGCAGTGACGCTAAGCGCTTCCAAGTCCTCGATTGAATGAGATAACGAAGCTGCGTCACGAGCGCCGAGGAGGGCTTGTCGTGAAGCATCGCGAAGTTTTGTCGCCACCGATCCAACACGAATGACTGCATCGTCTTGCGTTCCACACATTGCACTAAAGTCTGCATTTGCTCGGTCTTCCTCTTCCTGTGCCACATTGGAGCCAGAGAGATTGCGAGATTTCACCCATTCACCAGCGTGATCGCCGGCGGCCAAACCACCGCCAATAGCGTCCAACAACTGATTCCCTGGCATAACGCTGACACCATGGAAGCCCGAACATGCTGCATCACCTGCAGCATAGAGACCCGTGAACCATCGTGACCAAGCTCCGTTGACTGCTCGTCCATGTTCGTCAATCGCAATGCCGCCGATGCTCAATGAAGGCCGGACCTCTATGGCCACAGTTTGCTTTGACATGTCGATGCCTGTGCGTTGTTTCACCATACGGAAAACGCCAGCCCACCAATCAGAGTTGTCGCCAAGATGGCGCGCATCAATAACTGCCTGGTTTGCCTGTGCAACAGCGGCACAAATTGAGGCGTGGGTTTCATCACCAAGATCGAGGTCGGCGCCACTCGCTTCGTGGAGCGTCGCACCAGCGCTTAGGAGGCCATCGGGTAGAATGAGGTTCGTATCGGTTATGCCAAGAGGCGTGGTGTGCATGAATTCCATGTTCCGAAGCGGGAGGCCTGCTTGAAGAGCAAGGTCCATCCCAATTCCAATGGAACCGTGCGAGAGCACACCTTCAAATCCTTCATCAGCAATGATGACTGCTTTCGATTGGATTGAGAGAATACGTCCGTTGATCATGTCCGCAACCGTGATGCCGTGAACCGTTTGATTCGAATGAATGAGGGACAGTGGGAGGTGATCGCCACGGCGAACAACGCCGTAGCGCATGCACTGCTCTTCGAGGGTTTTCTGGACTTCTCGTGCTGTTGCATCGCCCGCGTCCGCAACACGAGGTTTGCTGTGACTCATTGCTTTCGAAACCAATGGGAGGCCTGTGGAATCTCGGCGGAAGTTGACACCCCAGCGTTCAAGCAAATCGAGGTTTCGAACCGCATCTGCCGTCCGCTGAGCAACAATATCTTGGTCGCACAGGAAGGCTCCGTTTCGAATTGTATCTTCTCGGTGACTGCGGTTATTGGACTCTTGAACCGATGCGGCGAAACCGTCGCGCCCCGCGTCAGTGCTGCTCCCCAATGCGTTGACTGCGACCATGAGCGTTGAAGCTCCGTGCTTTGCTGCTGCTGCTGCTGCACGGAGTGCCGCTGGCCCGTCGCCTACTACAATGATGTCCCATGCTTCCATGTACCCCACTTCCGGTATTTACTCCGAAGCACGACTCGTCCATAAGGTGCGCGCTTTGACGGGTTGGAATACGCTGGGAGTCGCTGGATTGTAGAATGCCGCCCAACAGCGGACTGCAAGCAATTGCAACCGCTGCACTCACGCAGAGAAGGTTGGCATTGGCAATTCACCCTTGCGCCGTGCTTGCTCCAATTTTCGAGTTCTTATTTTGCTCTGACTCCCGCCACTTCGGCGAACATCGGTTCGGACGACCTGAGACTCAAGGACGATTCCGTCATCATCTCGAAGAATGACCTGAACATCTGCTGGCCCTGCAAACTCCTTTGGCCATGCAACACCGATCCAAAGGACAACGCCGCGCTCGAGGTACCTTGGAATCCAGTCGAGGGCATCGTCTTCTGAGGGGTGTGAAAGATTCACTGCCTGTCGAGGTGGTGGGCAAGGACTGAGTTCAAACCGGTGGTCTCTGGTTTCAGGTTCGCCATTCGGGGTGAGCACTTCAACCCGAACATGCCGTTCTGTGAATGTTTGGTTGTTGAGCGCAATGAACAAGTTGCCTGCACCAGCATGACAGGTTTCGTCAAGTGCCACGTCCATGCGCCATTCAGCACGGAGGAGTGGAGGTGCTCCTGCAAGAAGGTCATACTGCAGCCGATCGAGGAGAAGGAACGCACCAGGTTGCCAACCTCGAGCATGGGCGATTAATCGCTGTAAGCTCCGCCAATTAAACCGGCTCTCTGCATTCATTAGCAAACCTTCCACCCGATCTGCGAGAATGAAGGCTTTGAATTCTTCAAACGCCATTTCTTCGGTAATTTCTTCTTCCATGTGAAGGTGAAGAATGTAGAGAAGTCGTTCCAAAGCTTGCTTTGAGATGTTCCCTGGTATCAGGGCTTTTTTGAAAGAGCGGCGCCATTGTTCCCATTCCAGCAAGAGATCTGGGTCGAGGTGAGCCACTAACAAATCTCCTAGAACGCTTCCGAGTTGTGTCGGATGGTGCGTTGGTGCGTGAAACACCAAGGAGGGGAAGGGATCGCCTTGTTGACGAACAAAATCGTACGAGAACACCGAATGGAAGGTTTGGGCGACACCGCCTGTCATGGCCACGAGGAGGGCGAGGTTCCATGCCAATGAATTCGGTTGAATCGCCGATGCCAAAATCAGCAACGCAAAGGAAACGCTTGAGAGAACGCTTGCCATGAGGTTGTTTCGGCGTTGATCGCGCAAGCTTTCGAGGATTCGGTCCATGCCAGGCTGAGCGCGGAGTGCATGTCGCTTTCCAACTTGGACGCCCCCTTGTTCTCGCAACGAGATTCTGGCCTGCATGGCCTGCCATGACGCCTCTCCTGCGATGACGCTCGGAGCAACTGCGATTGTAATTGGTATCGCCAACAAGAACACCCACCCGCCGACTGCTTCAATCAGTGACGGTTGGAGCAGGCTGATGAAGGCAAAAACAGCGAGAAAGAGCCCATTGAAAGACCGCCACAACATCAGTGATGGTTTTCGCGCAAGGCGCCCAATAATCAATCGCCGCCTTTCTAACGTCGCCCATTGTTGCTTTGTATGTTCTAATGGATCCTCCGAATGTTCAAACCCTTCACCATACGGGTCAGGAAGGGAGAGGGTTTTCTCCAACCCTGAAGCCTTAGAATCACTCATAGGTAGGTCCGCCAAGTGGTCTCAAGAGGTGATTGAATTTGGCTCTTGCCACTCCATCATCAACGAAAACATGGTTTGCACTGTGGAAAAAACAACGGGCGTGCCAGGATTTGAACCCGGGATCTTCGGCTTAGGAGGCCAACGCATTATCCAGCTATGCTACACGCCCATTGTGAACGGTTGGCCTTCCAATCATGATGCTTTCGCATGAGCATACCGTTGCCCTATTTCAGCAACGTTGAGTAAAAAACGTTCCAATTCGATTCGACCTTGAGTCGATTTGTGAAGCGCAACATCACATTCCGCCAATTTGATGAGCAACTCAGAGAGCATGGTCTCGTCAAGTTGCATTCGACCTGCGGTGAGCAAGCGATGAAAATGGATGACTGCGTCCTCAGGCTCGAGGTTGTTTTCGCCCATGACCTGGTCCAATGCACCCATTGCGCCCTTGAGCACTCGTGAATTTTTCATCCCTGTTTTCTCCCATCGCCAATCGTGAACTCGGTTTCGTAGGGCCTCTTCCAATACGCGCTGCATCTCCTTCACCGAGGTCGCTGTTATCAGGTGTTGCAGGTTCTTTCGATCATCAAGCATCGACCTGCAGCCCAAGAGTTCTGTTACGAAGATGGCTTTTCGAAGGTTACCATTGGCAATGTGAGAGATGTCACCAAGGATCCCCCGTGCTGGCGTAGTACCTTCATCGCTGACGATGGTGGACAGGCGCCGTTCGATGTCTTTGCGTCGAGGTGCTGGTAGACGGATGTGTTGTGTCCGACTACGAAGTGCTTCGATCACCCTTGACGGTGTATGTGTTGTAAAAATAAATCGGGCGCTTCCGCTCGCACTTTCCATCATACGACGCAAGTAAGATTGTCGTATTGTTCCAAGATGGTCCGCATCTTCAATCACGATCAGGCGAGAGACTGGTGCTCGGCCTTGGTTTGTTTCGGGAGTGGATTCTTTTCCAGCAGGGGCAGGGGTTGTTGCCGCGGTTCCTGAGAATGAGGCATCATATGCATCTAAGCTTGTACGACCGGCAAGCGTATCGGTGGACGACGAGCCTTCTGGGCGTAGAAATTCTTCGAATTTCGACATGGCTCCAGAAGTCCGTGCAAGATCACGGGCCTGCAAGACGTGTGTCCTCGCTTCCCATGCCGGCCCCAGTACTTGACGAGCAATCAGCCTCCATGTTGCAGTCTTTCCTACGCCTGGCGGACCAGACAAAAGGAGGTGTGGTGGATTGGCTTGAATTGCCGTGCGCTCGATGGTTGCCCTAACGGCATCAGGAAAGAGAAGTTCGTCGAAACGAACTGGTGCTTTCGTGACGAGCCAACTGGACATCATAATGCACAGAACGCCAGCGGTCTTTCAACCCTGCGTGTGACGATGTTCACTCTGCGACGAGGCGCTTGGTTCCGTTGCGACGGAGTTTCATGAAGATCCGAGATCCGCATGCCTTGCAACTGATTCCGTTTCGCTCGCGGTGGAACGATTCTAGGCTTCCACACACTGCACATTTGTAATCAACGAGTTCAACCATAGTGTTCGACTCCGTTCCACCCGACTTGCCTCCCTCTCTTGAACCTGTCCGTCGCGAGAGGGAGGTTGTCAAGTGGAGATTTCCACTTAGTAGGCCTTGACTGGTGCGCCGCCGACGAGCGGCGGAACCATTCGAACCTTCTGAACGTCGCTGAAGTCCATCTCGGCAATGTCAGCTGCTGCGACCATCGTGTTGTCCACGAAAACCCATGCGCCGTTGCTTTCTGATGCTTGTTCTGCGATCTCAGCCTGCGTCATCTGAACGCTGGTATGGCCTGTTGAGTCTGCGATTTCGACGGTGTATTTACGGTCGACTCCGCCAACAAGGCCTGGCATCAATTTGAACTCATCTGTTGCTTCAAAGGCCGTGCCTTTGAGTTCATCAACGGAGATGAGGCGATCATTGACGAACACCCACGTCCCTTGTCCCTCCGTCGCCTTGGCAACGATTTCGGGCTTGGTCATCTGTGCGACGGTGTGGCCGGTCGCATCTGCTATCTTCACTTGGTACAAAATTTCACTCATGTGTAATCCTCCTTTGAACAGGTACAACCCTACAGTATTTGAAGAACGAACTGAATGGAGCCAAACTTTGGCTTTGAGGCTTGGGTTGAGTGGGTCTGAAGGGAGCGTCATAAGAGGCAAGTGGAAACACCGAGTAGGGCATGAGCGCCCATGTGTAGAGTTCGGTTCAAGGGTATTTCAACCACTGTTGACCGGTTGGCGCCCTTGCGGGACGTGATTGTGTTGAGTGTGGCGCCCACTCCGGGAATTGAACCCGGGTCGCAGGAATGACAATCCTGCATGATAACCTCTACACCAAGCGGGCTTATGCAAACACTCCGGAACGGAACGGCTATTTAAGCCGCGCCGTGTGGCCCGAATGGGGAGTCCTCCATGGCGGGAAAAAAAACATCTGTTGAACAGACACGGGATGAAGAAAAGAATGCACAGGTCGGGAATATGCTTGATGCTGCCTTTGGTGATGTTGGAGGGCTTCAAGTCGCTCCCGAAGAAGTTCACGAACCCGCTGAAGAAGAGGTCGAAGAACCGGCAGAACAATCGGTAGAAGAGCCAGTTGAAGATGAAATTGAATCAGATGATCCGGTCGTTGATGATGCAACTCCACCGTCTGAGCCGCCTTCGGATCCACCTTCAAAACCACCAACTGGGCCGCCTTCGGGCCCACCTTCGGGCCCACCTTCAAAACCACCAACTGGGCCACCTTCGGGCCCACCCTCAAAACCACCAACCGGGCCGCCTTCGGGTCCACCTTCAAAACCACCAGCTGGACCCCCGTCGGAGCCGCCGAGTGACGATGAAGATCCATCTCCATCAGAGCCCATGAGTGATGATGCTCCAAAAGACGAAGAAAACGACGTTGTCGAAGGAGAGGCATCCGAGGAAAGCATAGAACCCGAGGGAGAACCTGAGGAAGCGCCTGTTGAAGAGGAAAAGGTTGACGAAGTCGCAGAGCCTCTGCCCGATGACCAATCCCCTGATTTGAAAGAAGAGAGTGTTGAGGATTCGGCCGAAGATGCGCCTGCAGAGCAGGCTGTTGATCTCGAAGAACCTGGCCAGGACCCTGTGCCTCCTCAATCGGAACCTGTCATTTCTGAGCGGACCACTGCTGCTGAAGCCGAAGTGGCCAGACTTTCAGCCGAAGTAGCGCGCCTTCGACAATCAATGGCTGGTGCGGCAGAAGTGATCGAAGATCTCGAAACCCCTCCAATGCCTCCCGCTGTACTCAAGGACATCGTCATTGGCGCCCACATCGTCAGCGATTTTGCTCGGCTTGCTCGCCAACTTGACCGGGAACAACTGATCAGAGCAACAATGGGAACCATCGCTATGCTTCATCCAGATCAGCCAAGCGTCATGATTGCCACTCGAAACATGACCATGCTTCCACGACTCGATGAGCGTGGTTTGTGTGCCGCGCCTTTGGGTGGAGAAGCGCCTCCATTCGCTCCAGAAGACTGGCGGCTGCTCGAAGTTGTTCTTGCATCAGCAAGCCTTGCCACCGGTGGCCCGGCTGCAGTGATTCATTCCCATGGAGCTTACACGACGGCAGCAAGTTGTGAGAAGGACCTCGTGGTTGTCGCACCAATTGATGAAATCGGTAAGCGAAACATCGGCAAGGTTGTCATTGTTGATCCCGATGACGATAGCCCTGAAGATTTCCTAAGGCAAGTGATGGAAGCATTGCAGCAAGGCGGAATGCGTTGTGTGGTCGTTCGTGGACGAGGCGCATACGCAGTTGGGCGAGACCTCGATCAGGCTTGGGCAAACGCTGCAATGGTTGAGCACAGCATGCGGATTGTTTTGCTCGCTCGCCAAGCAAACCTCAAGATTTGATTCATTCGTCGTTGAGTTCGATTGTTTCTGGCAGCGCTCGAATGTCTGCATTTGTCACTTTGAGTGTTTGAGCCGTCTTCCCCAAGTCCTCATTGATTCGCAGATCTTCAAGGGTCTTGATTTGACTGTTAAGCATGTTATAGGAGCCCACGCTGCTGTTGTAATGATTGTTCATGACCCCTAAGGTCTTGCCAACCTTCTCATAATGTTCACTCCACGTTGCAAAACGCTTGTACAATTCACGGCAAGCGGCGAGTGCTTCTCGTGTGTTTTCTGCTTGCTCCGATTGGCGCCATTGGAAGGCAATGGTTCGCAATAGGGCGAGAAGAGAAACTGGGGATGCGATGAGAATATCATTTTTCATTGCAAATTCATGGAGGTCGGCTTGGTGGTCAAACGTCACCGCGAGTAAGGCTTCTGATGGTACGAACATGATGACGTGCTCAACATCCCCGCCAACAGATTCCCTGTAGCCCTTGGATTTGAGTTCCGTGACTCGATTCCGCATGGCTTTAGCATGTTGGCCAATGAGGTGCATTCTGTTCGCATCATCTTCCTCACCAATCGCTTCAAGGAAATGTTTTGCAGTGGCTTTTGCATCGATTGGGATGCGTCCTCCGCCAGGGACATTGACAATGAAGTCGGGACGCTTACCATCTTCTTGCCCTTCCTGCTCGACATAGTCGATGCCCTCCCTGAGCCCGGACATTTCGAAAATATTGCTCAGCGAAACTTCACCCCAGTTTCCACGGACTCCAGAACTTTTGGTCAGTGCTGTTGTCAAATTGTTGGCTTCTTTGCCAAGAGCATCGGTTCGATTGCTGAGTTGATCGATGTGACTCTTAATGTCACCATAGGCTTGTGAACGCTCCTTTTCCATCTTGTTGGTGGCAACTTGGAGTGCGCCTAATTGTTCGACGATTGGTTTGATGAGGTGTTCTATGCCTTCTTTGGTTGACTTAAGTTCGCCTGAGCTTTTCTCACGTTCGACTTTCATCCTTTGTTCAGCAAGAACGAGCAATTGTTCTGTGTTGTGCTGCATTTGTTGAGCCGACACTGCTGCGAAACGGCCTTCGATGTCGAGTTCCGGACTGCTTTGCTGGGCGAGAAGTGCTTCGAATTGAAGCGCTTGTGAGGCTGCCTGTTGTTGATTCATGTATCGGTTGACCACGAAAAGTCCGATGATGAGCGTGAGAAGAATGAGAAGGTCAGCACTGATTTCCATAGGATCGCCAGAGGTACTCTATGGCGACACATTATCAAGACTCGCTTCAAAATTCAACTTGGAGATGGTCGCCTTCGATGCGTGTTGGGTAGATGTGGAGGTCCTTTTTCTTCGACATTTTTCCGAGCAACTTGCCGTAGGGAGGATAGAAGGGGAATGGCGACCATTCAACCAACGACGAGATAGGATTCTGGCAT
>Ga0208277_1000060_pt1 | contig 57729 bp, 62 predicted proteins | sample ETNtaG_5_FD_185782 | JGI IMG/M metagenome (GOLD analysis project Ga0208277, IMG submission 185782) | Marine microbial and viral communities from oxygen minimum zone, Eastern Pacific Ocean - ETNP201406SV205 (SPAdes) (version 2) | ecosystem: Environmental > Aquatic > Marine > Oceanic ...
CATAACATCCTTCAATAATGCCATAGAGGGTTGTATAAATAAATGGTGGGCCCGGGAGGACTCGAACCTCCGACCAATGGATTATGAGTCCACTGCTCTAACCAACTGAGCTACAGGCCCAAAGATTAGTCGTCTAAGAAACTCTTAAGATGACTTGATCGACTTGGGTGACGCAACTTTCTTAACGCTTTAGCTTCAATCTGCCTTATACGCTCTCTGGTTACATCAAATTGTTTTCCAACTTCTTCTAAAGTATGGTCAGTATTCATACCAATACCAAACCTCATTCGTAAAACTTTAGCTTCTCTTGCAGTAAGTGAAGACAGCACATCATCAGTAGCAAAATGCAGGCTATCTTCAGTTGCATTTTGTAACGGCGATTCAATAACAGTATCTTCGATAAAATCACCTAGGCTTGAATCTTCATCATCACCAATTGGAGTTTCAGTTGAAATAGGCTCTTTTGCTATTTTTAATACCTTTCTTACTTTATCTTCAGGCATATCTAATTCTTGACTAAGCTCATCAGGAGTCGGCTCTCTTCCAATATCTTGCATCATCTGCCTTGATACTCTGTTTAGCTTATTGATTGTTTCAATCATATGCACCGGAATCCTAATCGTTCTAGCTTGGTCAGCTATTGATCTAGTAATAGCCTGTCGAATCCACCAAGTAGCATAAGTAGAAAATTTATAACCCCTTCTATATTCGAATTTATCAACAGCCTTCATCAAACCTATATTTCCTTCTTGAATAAGATCTAAAAACTGTAGCCCTCTATTTGTATATTTCTTAGCAATAGAAATTACCAGTCTAAGGTTAGCTTCAACCATATCTTTCTTTGCTCGGCGCATTTTAGTTTCGCCCATGGACATGTTTCTATTTATTTCTTTAATTTCTTTTACGTTTAGTCCAACCTCTTTTTCTAAAGCAATAATTTCTTTTTGTGCAATAACCACATCTTGTTTAACAGATTGCAAAAGATCCTTTTTATATTTCTTTTCTTTTTGGAGGGAATCTACCCACTTAACTTTAGTAAAATTATCTTGGTATTGTTTTAAAAAATCTTTACGCGGCATTCTTGCCTTTCTGACCAAAAGAATTTGAATAGATCTTTCTCTTTTTCTGATTTCAGTAAGACCTGATCTTGCAATAGAAGCAATTTCTTCAAACATCTTAGGGCTAAATTTAAGAAATTGGAAAATAAGTCCAAGTTTCTCGAATTCGGCTTTAGTTTCTTTCGCGCTTTTACCTTTCTTATCTAATACTTTTTGTGTTTTATTGAATTGTCTCTTCAGGTTGGTCATTCTTCTTTTGACTTCATCCATATCTGGACCTGAAGAAGTATTGTCATCTTCCTCTTCTGCTTTAGCTCGCTCACTTCCAGGGCCAGCAGATGGAACCTCTTCCATCTCCTCTAAGAAGCCAGTTAAAAGATCATTAATCTTTTTCTCGCCATCTTTAACTTGTTGAAAGAAATCTAAAACATAAGAAACGGTTGTTGGATAAAAAACACTAGCGTTAAGAAGGTCTCGCATTCCTTCTTCAATTCTTTTAGCAATCTCAATCTCACCCTCACGTGTTAAAAGATCAACTGTCCCCATTTCACGCATATACATTCTTACAGGATCCGTTGTTCTTCCTGTTTCATTTTCAACTGCCGCTAATGCTTCTGCTGCTTGTTCTAAAGCAATATCATCAGAATCTTCTGATTCAGCTAGCATAAGTGTATCTGCATCTGGAGCTGTTTCATGAACTTGAAGTCCCAGATCATTAATCATTCCAATAATTTCATCAACCTGATCTGGATCGGAGATATCATCAGGCAAGTGATCATTCACATCTGCATATGTTAAATAGCCTTGCTCTCTGCCCTTCTCAATAAGTTCAGATATTTTAGAGCCTTTTTTGCTAAGTTTATCCACTGAATCTCCGTTTAAATTTAGTCTTATCTATGTTGGGATTAATAACTAATTTTCAATCTTTTTTTGAGCTTAATTTTTTTAATAAAGCCCTATCTTCGTCGCTTAATTCAGCCTTCTTGAGAATGAATTGTTGAAGCTCCCTTCTCTCGGCTGAAGAAATGTGCTGCATATTATACTTTTCTTTTAGGATTTCCTCTCTATCTTTTTGATTTTTTACAAAACTATGTAAACAATCTTGCAGCATGCTTAAAGCATTCTTTTCACTTAAATCTATTTCGCTCATGAGAGCCTCACTAAATATGCGCTTTATTTGAGGCGATTCAATTTGTTCAAAGATTATTGATGCATTAATGTCAGGGTTTTCAATGTACTGATTTTGAATATCTAATAAAAATAAAAATCTTTCATTTTCTTTAATGGCATCAAAAGCTTTATCTCCTGCTAATTGAGGGTGTTGAATTAGTGCAGTAAAAATTCCAACTATTGCTTTATGAGCCAATAATGAGCCGCTTGATTCCTCTTTGGGAGAGTTTTCCTCTGCTGGAGGATTAAACTTTGGCTTTGGTGCGTTTGATGATACAAGGCTAGCAAAATCTAATCTGCATATTGATGCAATTTCTTCTATATAGGCTTGTTTTAAGGTTTCATTATTTATACTTGAAACTAGAGGTATAGCAAATTTTGCTGCCTTTGACCTTCCCTCGATAGTCTCAAGATCATCAACCTTCTTAATTCTAGCTAAAAAGAACTTTGAAAAAGAAATACTGTTATCTATAAGCTTTAAAAAGGCTTCTTTGCCCTTTTCATTAATATAACTGTCAGGGTCATGGCCATCTTCTAAAAAGATAAACCCAATTTTTACATCTTCTCTTAAAATAGGTAATGCATTTTCTACGGCCTTCCAGGCGGCCTTCCTTCCTGCTAGATCTCCATCAAAAGCAACATATATATTTTTAGCATAGCGCATTAATTTTGATACATGCTTAGCTGTTATTGCGGTCCCCAGCGATGCTACTGCATTTCTTACACCATTTTGATGTAAAGCTATTACATCCATATATCCCTCAACAACAATAAGAGAATCTAGTTTTTTATTAATTTCTCTTGCTTCGAATAGCCCGAAGAGTTCGTTAGATTTACTGTAAGTTTTTGTTTCAGGTGAATTTAAATACTTTGGCTCTCCATCGCCAAGGGTTCTGCCTCCAAAAGCAATACATTGGCCTCTAATATTCCTAATTGGAAACATCAATCTATCTCTAAAGAAATCAAAAGTTTTATCTTCTTTGGTACTAAATAAACCAGATTCAGCTATATCTGTCTTTGAATATTTTGATGAAAACTTATCAAATAAGTTAGACCATCCATCTTTAGCATAACCTAAATTAAAAAATGCAGCAGTCTCGCCAGAAATTCCTCTCTTCTTAAGATAACTTACTGCCTGACTTCCTTCAGAAGATTTTAATGAGTCTTTATATATTGAATTTGCGGCTTCATTAATCTCTTTAGCTTTTGTTTCTTCAACAACCTGTTTCGTATAGGGAACTTCTAAACCTATACTAGATGCAACTGTCTCAACAGCATCAACAAAATCTAAATTCTCATAACGTCTTAGAAAATGGATAGAATTTCCAGATGCATTGCAGACGAAACAATAAAAAAATTGTTTATCTTGATTTACAGCCATAGAAGGCTTTTTATCATCATGAAAAGGGCATAAACACCAAAAATTTTGCCCCTTTTTGGTTAATTGGATGCGCCTGCCGATAATATCGACTATGTCAGATTGATCAAGAATTTGATCTATAAAACTAGATGGTATCGACATTCTTATTAAACCAATTATCTAAAATAATTTTTGCAGCATGAGCATCTACTAAATCAGATCCAATCTCAGCTACTCTTTCTTTTGCTTCAAAACTAGTAAGTCTTTCGTCAAGATATTCGCATTCTATTTTTGATATCTTCTTTAATTTTTTAACAAAACTTTCAACTTTTTTCATAATATCACTTTCTGAGCCGTCCATATTAAGCGGCTCGCCAACAATAATTAACTCTGGCTTCCATTCATCAATAACTTCTTTAATTGCTTCCCAGTTAATCTTATTTTTATTATTAAAAATAATGGTTAACGGAGATGAAGTTTTTGTTACCGTTTGACCAACTGCAACTCCAATCTTTTTTGTTCCAAAATCAAAAGCTAATATTTGCATGTTATTTTATCCGCCAAAATTCCAATCGCGAACAATTTCAAGAACTTTATAACCTTTCTGCATTTCGGCATCAAAAGAATTAAATGGAGCTGACTCTTTTAGAATTTTTAATGCCAGCATATCCGTCTCTTGATTCCCAGAAGAGATCAAGATCTCGGATTTTAATAAATTGCCAAATGAATCTACAGTTGCCATCAACCTAACAGTTTGATTAGTTAATGAGTAATCAGAAGAGAGAATAATACTATCTCCTATGGTCTCTACCCTCCTTTGCCAAGCATTTAAGTAAAAAGCTTCTGATGAATTAACTTCAGAATTGGCCTCTAATCTTTTTACTTTATAACTTTCAGCCCTCATCTCAGTTCTTTTTAAATTAGAATCAAGAGTTTCTTGAGAAAAAGCCTCTACTGTTTCTTCATTCATACCAAGGAAACCATCTTGTTCAACTGGAGCATTAGCTAACCTAACGTTAATAATGGGTGAATCATCAAAAGTAGGTAAATCATAAATATTTACAAACGTAATCCCAAAAATAATAAGTAAATGAATCCCTATAGATATATAAATTGATTTATTCATATCTAAACGTCTTGTTACTTTCTTATTCTGAAGAATGGCGATACTCATAAATGATTAAATAATTCCTGAACCGGGTTCTCTCCAGTTTGCTCAAATATTTCTCTAGCACATGTTGGGCTAGTAACATTAATCTCAGTTACTTTGCTTCCAATCATATCTAATCCAGCAAAAACTATTCCGTGATCCATCAGAATTGACCCTATTTCTTTTGCTACAGATTCTTGATGAGGTTTAAGATCTTGGGCTATACCCTTTCCGCCGGCAGCAAGGTTGCCCTTAAAATTACCATCCTGAGGAACTCTAGCTAAAGTTTTATGAAATGGTTTGCCGTTGATAATAAGAATCCTAAAATCACCATCGTAAATTTCTTTTAGAAATTCCTGTGCAACAATATTCCTAGAGCCATCATTTGTTAATTCTTTAATAATAGCCTCTTCATCAAATTGAATGTCGCTAAATTTATAAATTGATTCTCCTCCCATTCCATCAAGAGGCTTGACCACAATTTCATTATATTTTTTGCCAAAAGATTTTATATCCTCTAATTTTGAGGTTATTAATGTGCTTGGGATATATTTATTAAAATATAACGCAAATATCTTTTCGTTAAATTTTTTAACAGCTTGGGGGTTGTTATAGACTTTTGCTCCTGCTTCTTGAGCTAAATCAAGAAGGTGGAGGGTATTAGAGTAATCTGTATCAACAGGAGGGTCTTTTCGCATAAATACATACTGAAAATTATTAAGATCAATATCTTCATACTTCTCATCCTTTTCTATTTTATTGTTATTAATTGAAATTCTGTAGGCTTTAGCTTTAACAGTATTATCAATAAAGAAGATATCATTCATCTGGCACTGATAAGACTCACTATCAATACTTTGCAGATATTCAATCATAAATAATGATGTATCTTTTTTAAGATTAAGCGAATGAACCGGATCTGTTATAAATAAAATTCTAGTTTCCATAAGATCTAAATGTTTCCCAAGAAGGATTGAAAAAGAGTGGCCCCAATTATCGGCGCAGTCTCAGCTCTCAAAGTATTTACTCCTAATGACCTTGAAGATATCTTTTTATCTACCATAACAAACCTTTCATCATTAGAGAAACCAGATTCTGGACCTGTGATAAAAACATAGTTGCCTCTAGTATTTAAATCATCAGGAGTTAATTTATTGGCAGCCTCTAGATCAAAAGTGCATGCAAATGAATTTGCTTTAAAGGTTAATGAATTCATAAATACATCAGATAAAGAATCATAATATTCTAGTTGGGGTAAAAAATTTATACCAGACTGCTTGCAGCCACCAATTACAACTTCCAATATCTTTTTATTCAATTTTGTTAAATCTTTTTTAGCTAAACTTTGATCTATATTATTGGGTTTATAGAAAACTAAATGATTAACACCGAGTTCTGTTAATTTTTCAGCCATAAAAAGAAGGTTGTCTTTCTTTAAATAAGGAATAATGGAGGTTATTGAATGTTTATTCTTTTCTATTCTTTTGATTTCTGATGCAATCTTAATCTCTACTGCTCTTTTTGAAGATGAAGTAATTTCAGCTTCACAATATGCACCATCTCCATCAAATAATTCAATGTAATTACCCTCTTTTAAACGTAATACCTTTGATATATGGGCAGACTGAATAGGATCTAACTCATAAATTGAGATGCTGTTAGATAAATTTTTTAAATACATTCTATGAGTTTTCACAATATCATTATAATAACTATTAAAATTCTATAAATGGCAATTCATACAATACTTTTAATAAGGCACGGAGAAGCTAGCGCTTCTTGGGGAGATCACGCTGATCCTGGTTTAAGCAATAGTGGGAAAGCTCAAGCTGAGAATCTTATTAAAGAATTTAAGAATTATAATTTCAATGAGTTCAAATTTATTACAAGCCCTAAATTAAGAGCAATAGAGACTGCTCAACCTTTGGCTATTAATTATAAAAAAGAAGTAACTATCCGAAATGAATTCTCAGAAATACCTTCTGACGGCATTCTTAATAAAGATAAGCAAAATTGGTTAAAAGATATTATGACTATGGATATTAATCATTTACCTAAGGAGGTAAAAAATTGGCTTAGTAAAATTATGGACTCTATTCACTCTATAGAAGAGGATGTCATTATATTTAGTCACTTTATGGTTATTAATTCTGTGTTAGCTTCATTGTTAAAAGAAACTAAATTGCTGTATTTTTATCCAGACTACACCTCCTGCACCCGATTAATGATAAAAGAGAATAAAATCATAGAAATTTCTTTGGGCGATACTAAAAAAACTCGAATAAATCTTTAATTTACTATTGAGCATTTTTTAATCAACTGTAAACTTAGTGATTCTTTAAAAATAAAAATTAATCTTGGTAAAAAAACATAAATCATTTGATAACTATTCTAAAAAGCCTCTCAAGGAAGATGTTAGAAAAGCTATGAAAAGATATTATCAACAATTAGATTCAAACATGCCTGTTGATGTATATAAATTAGTACTTGATGAAGTTGAGCCGCCTTTGCTTGAAGCCACTATGAATTTTGTTAATCAAAATCAAAGCAAAGCATCCCAGATCCTTGGAATCAATAGAACAACTCTAAGGACTAAGCTTAAAAAACACGGTCTTTTGAAATGAATTCAATAGCGCCAAAAACGGCACTGATTAGTCTCTCAAATAAAGATGGTCTAGATGAGCTTATTGAGTTCCTGGTATCGCAAGAAGTTAAAATACTCTCAACTGGTGGCACCTATAAAGCTATAAAAAATCTTACAAATAATGTAATAGAAGTATCTGATTTCACTGGTTTTGAAGAAATGATGGATGGAAGAGTAAAAACATTACATCCTAAAATCCATGCTGGAATTCTTGCAAGACGAAATCAAGATATGGATGTATTGACTGAGCGTGGTTATGAAACTATTGATTTGGTTGTCGTGAACCTCTATCCATTTAAAGAGACAATTGCATCTGGATGCTCCTTTGAAGAGGCAATAGAAAAAATTGATATAGGCGGACCTACAATGATTAGATCTGCAGCAAAAAATTTTAATGATGTTGCTGTTGTATCAGATCCGAATGATTACTCAAGATTGATTACAGAATGGAAAAATGAAGGTGGAATTTCTTATAATTTTAGAAAAGAACTTTCATTAAAAGTTTTTACCCTTATGGCTGACTATAATGCAGCAATCTCAGATTATTTATCTGAAAATAATCAGACCTCATTACCAAAATACAAATTCTCAAAAGAAACTTTACTAAGATATGGCGAAAACCCTCATCAAGATGCAACTCTCTTAACCTTTGCTGATTTAAATCATACAAATATAGCAAATGCAGAAATTATCCAAGGAAAAGAGCTTTCATATAACAATATTGTTGATGCAGATGCTGCCTGGGAATGCGTAAGAGAGTTTAAGAATCCTGCTTGTGTAATAGTAAAACATGCAAACCCTTGCGGTGTTGCAGAAACTAACTCTATATTAGACGCTTATGACCTGGCATATAAAACTGATCCAACTTCAGCTTTTGGAGGAATCATTGCATGCAATCAAGTTTTAGATGCTCAGACGGCAAAAGAAATTGATAGTCGTCAATTTGTTGAAGTCATTTTAGCAACAGGTTATGAAGATGGTGCTTTGGATGTTTTTGCAAAGAAAAAAAATGTAAGGGTCTTAAAAGTAGATATAAATCAAGATGACCCCTACCCTGGTATGATTAAAAAAGTATCTGGGGGCATATTAATTCAAAGCGATGATAAGTTTACAGTTGCTGAAAAAGATCTTAAATGTGTTACAAAAAGAAAGCCAAGCGAAGAGGAGATGAATGACCTGATTTTTGCTTGGAAGGTAGCTAAATTTGTTAAGTCTAATGCCATTGTTTATGTTAAAAATAAACAGACTATAGGTATTGGAGCTGGGCAAATGAGCAGAGTGATAAGTGCAGATATAGCAAATTTAAAGGCTAGTGAAGAAGGTCTTGAGGTTAAAGGTGCCGCAATGGCTTCCGATGCTTTTTTCCCCTTCAGAGACGGTATAGATAAAGCTGCCTCAAGCGGAATATCCTCAATTATTCAGCCCGGTGGCTCTATTCGAGACGATGAAGTTATTGCCGCTGCTGATGAAAACGATATTGCAATGATTTTTACAAATACAAGACATTTTAGACACTAATGAATATTTTAATAATAGGTTCAGGTGGAAGAGAGCATGCTTTGGCATGGAAGTCTGCTCAAGATGAATCAGTTTCAGAGGTTTTTGTATGCCCTGGTAATGCTGGAACTGCCTTAGAAAATAAAACAACAAACATATCTATTGATTCAAATAATTTCGAAGCAATAGAAAATTTTTGTATAACTGAAAATATTGAACTTGTAATAATTGGTCCTGAGCAGCCTTTGGTCAATGGATTAACAGATTATCTCCATAGTAAAAATATTAAAACTTTTGGCCCCTCTCAGGCAGCTGCTCAATTAGAGGGTTCAAAGACTTTTTCAAAAGATTTTTTTATAAAATATGGTATTCCTACTGCGGCTTATGCTTCTTTTGATAACTATGATGCCGCTATTGAATATATTGATAATATTGATTATCCAACTGTTGTTAAAGCTGACGGCCTGGCTGCAGGAAAAGGTGTAATTATCTGCCAAAATAAACAAGAGGCTATTAAAGCTTTAGAAAGTATTTTTAAAGATCAAGCATTTGGTAATGCTGGTAATAGAGTTGTAATTGAAGATTTTTTAGACGGCGAAGAGGCAAGCTTTATTGCTGTCGTTAGTAAAGATAAGATGATTCCTCTTGCTACTAGCCAAGATCACAAAGCTGTTGGTGAGGGTGATATAGGTTTAAATACTGGAGGTATGGGAGCCTATTCTCCTGCTCCAATTGTTGATGAGCGTATGCATCAGAAAATAATTGATGAGGTTATGCAACCTACTATGGAGGGTTTAATTGCTGAAGGTTCTCCATATCTAGGATTCCTTTATGCAGGAATTATGATTAGTAATGGTGAATTAAAAGTTCTAGAGTTTAATTGTCGATTTGGAGACCCTGAAACTCAACCTATTTTATTAAGATTAAAATCTAGCTTAGTAGATTTATGCCTTAAAGCTATTGAAAATACATTAGATTCATATCAAATTGAATGGACAGACAAACATGCTTGTGGAGTTGTTATAGCTAGTGAGGGCTATCCGGAGAATTATGAATCTAATCATGAAGTAAACATCAAAACCATAGAAGACCAAGATATAAAATTATTTCATGCTGGAACAAAGCTTGATGACAATAAGATTTTAACGTCTGGTGGGAGAGTTTTTTGTGCAACTGCTTTAGGTAAAGACTTAAAAGCTGCGCAAAGAAATGCTTATAATTTAGTGGATGCAGTATCATTTAATGGTGCTTTTTGCAGAAGAGATATTGGTTATAAAGGTATCAAATGAATCTCTTAGATAACATAGTTAATGAATTTGATATTGCATTAAAAACTTTATCAAATAAAAAATCTGGAACAGATAGACCCTATCCTCCTGAGCCTATTGAGAAAAACTCTGAAGAGCTCACCAAAAAAGAAAAAGACTTATCAATACAAATGATGAGGATTAATCTTGCCGGAGAGGTTGCTGCACAAGCTTTATATAGAGGTCAGGCGCTAGTGTGTAAAGACCCTGAAATTAAAAAGCATCTTATTGAAGCAGGTGAAGAAGAAACTGATCATCTGCTTTGGTGCAAGAAAAGATTAAACGAGCTTGAGGGTAAAGGCTCTCTCTTTAATCCTATTTGGTATGCAGGTTCTTTTGCAATAGGTGCAATCTTTGGGAATTTTGGAGAAAAAGTAAGCTTAGGTTTTGTAGAAGAAACTGAAAAGCAGGTTGTAGCTCACATTGATAGACATTTAGATAAAATTTCTGAAAAAGATAAAGAGACCATCGAAATTCTAAAAACAATGCGAGAGGATGAAGATATTCATGCTCAACAAGCTGTTGATAATGGTGGCGAAGAGCTTCGCGATGTTACAAAGAAAATTATGACAGCAACTGCAAAGGTTATGACGTCTTCAAGTAAATATATTTAAATCTAAATATATTATCTGCTCATATAAAAATAAATAGGCATCCCTAATAGGATAAGTATTAGACCAGAGTAGATAATTTGAGCCCCTGCTCCCCATATTGTAAATAGTGAATATATTAAAGTTGCAAATGACATTATTAAGGCTAATGTCTTATTTTTATTTGGACCGTCATTATTTGTATAAATCATGTCAGTAATTGCACATAGAGCATATGCTAAGAGAGTAGAAAGGGTTGAAAGCATTGCCATAAATGTAAATGCAGCAACCATTCCTTTTGTGTAATTCATTAATAATAGTATTGATGCAGATACACCTGTAATTAGAAATGCAAATACAGGGGTCCCATTTTTTGAAGTATTTAAAAATTTATTAGGCAATAAATTATCTCTAGCAGCGGCAAAAGCTATATTACCAGCAGTTAAAGCATTTGCATTTAAAGATCCTACAGTTGAAATAAGTGCTCCTATAGCTATTATTGCTCCGCCTGATACGCCTAGAATTTTGGTAGCAGCCAATGCAAAAGGTGCAGATGACTTTATCAACTCATTAGCGGGGACAATTAGTGAAATAGCAATACTAACTAGTATGTAAATGACTAGAATTGTTATGACGGATGCTATTAAAACTCTGGGGATAGTCTTTTTGGGATCTATAAAATTTTCTGCTGGCACGGTAGCAGTTTCAATTCCTATAAAAGACCACATAACTAAAGTCGTTGTGGTTGCCAATACAGCAAATGGGTGAAGTTCTGTAGGATTAAATTCAGGGATGTTCTCTAAAGATATATTTGTAGCACCAAGAAAAATAATAAAAAATAATGGTAATAATTTTAGAAATGTAGAAATAACCTGAAACTTTGCACTGTCTTCAATACTACGAATATTTAAACCAATAATTATCCATACAAGAGCCATGGAGCAAATTACAGAAAAAATAATAGAAGTATTTATTATTGGAATAAAGAATCCTAAGTATCCTACAAAAGCTATAGATATTCCTGCTATTGCTGAGATGCATGCGATCCAATATGTCCAAGCAACAATAAATCCAGGGAAATGACCTAAACCCTCATGAACATAGGTATACAAACCCCCAGTTTTAGGAATTCTTCTGACCAGTCTTGACATGGTTAAGGCAATTAAAATAGATCCAATGCCCGCCATTACCCATCCACCAAATCCAATAATTCCATATGGAGCAAGTAATGTTGGCATCATGAAGATGCCTGATCCAATGGCGCAGCCTACAGCAATAGACCACCCCCTCCAAAACCCGATAACTTTTTGTTTACTTACTTGCATTTTTTAATCTAGAGATCGCTATGAAAAATCTCCTCTCATTAAACTTTCTCCAATTAAAAATATCTTTATGCCTGATTTCTTTAAATAATCTATATCTTTTCTATTCTTAATGCCTGATTCAGCAATAAAAATATTATCCCCTTTAAAAGACTCTTTTAATTTAATGGAATTATTAATATCAACCTCAAACGTTTTTAAATTTCTATTATTGACGCCTATTAAGGCATCCTCGTAATGCTCAACTCTTTGCAGTTCATCTAAATTATGTACTTCGATTAAATAATCCAATTTAAGGTCTTTTGCTGTTGCTATAAAATCTTTAATCTCTTCATCAGATAGAATGCTTGCTATTAATAAGATGCAATCTGCCCCTATTAATTTAGATTCATATATTTGATATTCATCGACTATAAAATCTTTTCTTAAAATTGGAAGAGAAGAAATTGCTCTAACATCTTTTAAGTTTTGATTGCTTCCCATAAAAAAATCTTCTTCGGTCAGAACAGATAATGCTGCAGCTCCAAGCTTTTGATATTCATTTGCTTTGTGAATAGGATCAAAACTCTCTGAGATAATTCCTGCACTTGGAGAAGCTTTTTTAATTTCGGCAATAATAGCCTCTTCCTTATTTAAAAGACTTTCTTTGAATCTACCTTGAATTAAGTCTAATCCTTTTAATTGAAGCTTAATTTCTTCTAAAGACAATACATTTTTTTTCTTTAGAAGTTTTTCTTTAGTATTCTTTACTATATTTTCTAGGATTTTCATCAGTTATTAGAAATAGTTACATAAGAAGCTAATTTTTTAGCAGCCTTGCCATTGTTCATTAGATCAAAAGCTAGCTCAACTCCTTCGTCTATAGATCTAACACTCCCTGCAACATATAACGCAGAGCCAGCATTAAGAGCAATCATATCTTGAATAGCTGATCTCTCACCAGAGAATGCTTCATTCACTCTTAGTAGGCTCTCTTCGGGGTCTTTTGCAAATATTGTTTTAAGGCTAGATTCTTTAAGGCCAAAATTGCTAGGTGAGATATTGTATTCCTTTATTTTATTATCTTTTAATTCACTAATATTGGTTGGGCCCGTTATAGTTATTTCATCAAGGCCATCCTCTCCATGAACAATTAATACATGCTCCATTTCTAGACTCTTCGCCACATGTGAAAAAGTTTTTAATAAACTTTTATCGTAAACCCCGAGAACCTGTCTTTTAGCATTGCAAGGATTGGTGTGAGGCCCCAATAAATTAAAAATCGTTTTTTTACCAATACGCTGCCTAGCCGACATAACATATTTCATAGATTGATGATGAAGAGGAGCAAATAAAAACACAAAACCAATGTTATTGAAAATTGCTTCAAGTTTTTCTCTATCATGATTAATATTCGCGCCAGCCTGTGTTAAAAAATCAGCGCTCCCCGACTTACTTGAAATAGCTTTATTGCCATGTTTGGTAATCTTAGCTCCGCCTGCAGCTGCTACAAAAGAAGAAGCAGTAGAACAATTAAATGTATGAATTCCGGTTCCTCCTGTGCCACAAGTATCGATATGATTGCCATCACCTATATCAAACTGAAGAGAATTTAATTTCATGACTTTAGCTGCAGCGGTGATTTCAGTTTCTTGGATACCTTTTTTATTAAGTAATATAAGAAATTTCTCAATAACTTCGTCGGCGACTTCTCCGGTCATGATGCTTTGCATAACAACCTCCATCTCATTCGAATCTAAGTGCTGTTGGGCTTCAAGCTTCTCAATAATACTGATAATCATAATGCTAAAAAATTCTCAATAAGTTTTTTACCAAAATCTGTTTCAATTGATTCAGGATGAAATTGAACTCCGTATATTGGTCTTTCTTTATGCTGAACTGCCATGATAATTTCAGGTTCATCTTTTAGAGTTGAAGTTATTTCTAGCTCATCTGGCAATGAATTCTTTTCAATGATAAGACTATGGTACCTAACAACAGAATATGGATTATCTATTCCTTTAAAGACTCCATCTTGATTGTGTGTAATCTCTGATAACTTTCCGTGAAAAATATTGGGTGCTTTGATAATATTTCCTCCGAAAGCCGCTCCAATTGATTGGTGACCCAAACAAACTCCTAAAACTGGTACTTTGGATGTTTTTATCAGATCTATAGAAATCCCCGCCTCTTTTGGGGTGCATGGACCAGGAGATATAACTATCTTGGATGGGTTCATTGACTCAATATCGTCAATAGATACTTCATCATTTCTTTTGACAATTACTTCTTGGCCAAGCTCACCAATATAATGAACCAGGTTATATGTAAAAGAATCATAATTATCTATAACTAGAATCATTGAATCATCTCCATAGCATCTAGGAATACTTTTGATTTTTGTTTGCATTCTAGCCATTCATTTTCTGGAACAGAATCTGCAACAATTCCCCCACCTGCCCCGACATGGATAATATTATCTTTAATAACTGCTGTTCTAATTGCTATTGCTGTATCTATATTCCCGTTCCATGAAATATACCCTATTGCCCCTCCGTAAATACCTCTAGAGCTTGGTTCGAGTTCATTAATAATCTCCATTGCCCTTATTTTAGGAGCTCCGGATAAAGTGCCGGCAGGCAATGATGCTTTAAGAGCATCAATATAATTTAAATCGTCTGCAATCTCTCCAACTACAGTTGAAACGATATGCATAACATGTGAGTACTTCTCAACAATCATTTTATCGGTTACTTTAACTGAACCTATTTTAGATACCTTGCCCACATCATTCCTGCCAAGGTCTATTAACATTAAATGTTCTGCTATTTCTTTTGGGTCATTTAATAAATCTTCTTGGTTGAGATCATCCTCTTTCGAATCAATACCTCTCTTTCGAGTTCCGGCAAGAGGTCTTAGTGTCATATTGTTATCTTCTAATCTAATTAGAATTTCTGGAGATGATCCAACAACCTGGAAATCATCAAAATCTAAAAAATACATATAAGGAGAAGGATTTAATTTTCTGATAGCTCTATATAAATCGAAAGGATCTTTATTAAACTCGGTAGAAAAATCTTGAGCAAGCACTACCTGCATGACATCTCCTTCTTTAATATAATTTTTAATTACATTTACCGCATCTAAATACTCTGCTTTAGAGAAATTTGATTTAAATTCTAGATCTCTGGTTATTTGTTTAAATTCATCAGAAGGAACATCGATAGATTTTTTTAGTATTTTTGCAAGCTCGTCTAATTTACTTTGAGCTTCTTCAAATGAATGTTTTTGCGAATCTGCGTTATAAACAATCCTAATTGAATTATCTATATTGTCATAAATAATTAATGTCTCTGCCTTGATAAGCAATATTTCAGGCATATGGTCTTTAAATTTAGAATCTTTCTTTGGAAGATTAGCAATCTTTTCCTCTGCATACTGAGAGCTTTCATAGGCAAAAAACCCGACATAGCCTCCATAGAATCTTGGCATATTATCAAATATAGGCGTTTTCTCTTTAGACGTTATCTCTTCGATACTGCTAAGGGGGTCTTTAGAAATAAAGCTATTTGAAACTCCATTTGTGCAAGTTTCTACATTTTGGCCCGATACTTTTATGTAATCTTTGCATTCTAGACCTATGATGGAATATTGCGCCCACTGATCACCGCCCTCAACTGATTCTAGTAAGAAGCTATTTCTTTTATTAGCAATCTTTAAATATAAGGATATAGGGGAATCTTGGCTGTTACTAATTGATTTTATTACAGGAATAACTGTATATCCTGACTCAGCATATTTAATATACTCTTCTTTGGTAATCATTTTAAAAATCTATTATCTGTCCGGTGGAAATATTATGTTCCTTGAACCATCCCTTATTAACCTCTAAAGCAAACGCAGCTTTATTTTTAGAGCATGTGCTTTCTTTAGACATGGGAACCATATCATAAATCTCTAAAATTTCTCTTTCTTTGGAAATAAAAGCTACGCTAAGTGGAACTTTTGTATTTTTCATCCACATGCATCTATTAGTATAGTCCTGCCATATAAATAACATGCCTATATTTGGCTGCAAAGAAGATCTAAACATTAATCCCCTTCTTCTTGAATAGGGATCATCTGCTATCTCAATATGAGTTAATAGAGATCTTAAGTCTATAGCCTCAGACTCAGATAATAAATCATTGGGTAGAAGTAAATTACTTATTAAGAAAAATTTAAGAAATCTTAGCTCTAAGTTGTGAAATGGTGTCTTCATAATTGTCAGTACCAAAAATTGCTGAACCGGCAACAAAAGTATCAGCTCCCGCTTTAGCAACATCTGCAATGGTATTTAAATTAACGCCTCCATCAACTTCTAATTTTATATCTTTGCCTGAATCATCAATCATCTTTCTTACTTTTGAAATCTTATTAAGAGTGGATGAAATAAAGCTCTGACCACCAAAGCCAGGGTTGACGCTCATTAATAAAATAAGATCAAGATCTTCTATTACGTCATCTAAAACATTTAAGGATGTGGCTGGATTAATTGCCAAACCAACTTTGCATCCAGCATCTTTAATAGCATTAATAGATCTATGCACGTGCCTAGAAGCTTCTGGATGAAAACTAATAAGATCTGCACCCGCTTTTATAAAATCTGCAGCCAGCTCATCAACTGGTTCTATCATAAGATGAACATCAATAAAATCTTTTACACCATAATCTCTTAAAGATTTGCAAACCATTGGGCCTATAGTTAAATTGGGCACATAATGATTATCCATTACGTCAAAATGGACCCAATCAGCCCCAGAAGACATAACTTCTTCAACTTCTTCACCTAATTTAGCAAAGTTTGCTGAAAGAATTGATGGGGCAATAATGTATTTATTGTCTGTCATATTTTAATTTTCGTCTTTATGTGCCTCAATGGCAAGAGAAAGACGTTCAGGAGATCCAACATCTATCCATAATTCTTCAGCTTTTATAGCTGTAACCACATCTTTATTTATAAAATCTTTTAAAACATAATTCCATATATCAAATGGGGGTTTTGGTAATCTAGACTCTACAAATATTGCTGGATTAATAATAGATACGCCAGCAAAGGTAAGATCATTCATTAGTTCTGATATAAAAACCTTATTATCTTTTATAGAGAAATCTCCTTTTGGATTATGGTCAGGATTTGGGACTCCGACTAAATGAGCAAATTCAACATCACTAGGAAGAAGATCTAATTTAAATTCATGGTATGTATCTGCATTTACCAAGAGAAAAGGCTTGCCTTGAAAATGCTTAATAGCATTAAGAATGCCTCCACCTGTTCCAAGAATGCATTCTTCTTTAATGATAGTTATTTTATGACTCTTATATTGTTTATTTATATGTTTCTCAATCATGTCACCAAGGTAAGAAACATTAACAACAATTTCAGTAATGCCAATTTTTAAAAGTAAACGAATATTTCTATCAAGCAATGTTTCTGATCCTACCTCTATAAGAGGTTTTGGCATATCTTTGGTAAAAGGAAGAAGTCTTTTTCCAATTCCTGCTGCTAATAGCATTGCTTTCATATCGACTTTAACCTTTCATGAAGGCTTGGTTTAACAGTATCAATAAGAAAATCTCTGCAATTCCATCCCGCCGGAATAATATCTATTAGGTTTTGTAAAATCATAGTTAAATCATTTAATCTAAAAGAGCGATTTTGATCAATATATAATCTTGATAAAGTTCCTAAAATTCTAAGATTCCTTTGGATCCCGCCCCATCTAAAGCACTCAAATAGCTCATCATGCCCTAGATCTAAATTAGATTCTTCTTTATAAAATACCAAAGATTCTTTTACAAAGACTTCATCAAAGGGTTGGTAATGATCAAGTAAAATTCCAGCAAGATCTATGCCTATAGGGCCAATACAAAGGTCTTGAAAATCTATTATATTAATCTTCATATCCTTTGAAAGGATCAAGTTTCGTCTCTCATAATCAAAATGACAATTTAATTGAGGTTGTTTATTTAAATTAATGATGGTCTTTTCTGATAACTTTCTTATTGAGTCGTCAGCTTCAAGTTTTAAAAACTGTCCACAAAAGAATTCACTAAAAAGATTAATTTGAGACTCTAAGTCGCTTTGATTTAATGTATTAATATTAAGGCCTTCAATTACCTGAATCTTATTAAGCAACTCTAAACTTTGTTTTACTAATTCATATTTATTGGAATCATTTAGGATTTCTAATAAATCATTATCTCCCAGGTCTTCTTGGATGGTAACGCCCAATTTTGGATTATGCATTAATATTTCTGGAGCATTAATATTATTAGATTTAAAAATGTCAGCTAAATAGGTAAATTGCAGATGGTCTCCCTTTAGAGGATCGAGAAAACATAGTATTAAACTTTCTGATTTATTAACTAGCCTCCAATACTCTCTACCACTAGCCTCAAGTTTTAAAGCTATAGCTCTCTCGCATTCAAAACCGCATTGAGCTGTTAACTCTATAATCTCAGATTCTTTCAAGTTAGCTGTTTTTTACCTCGTCTGGTAATGGTGTATTGTCTGGGACAAAAAAATCAGGCATAAGCTCGCCAAAAGGAACATTTGCATATCTTGTGAAATCAGTTACACCAGCATCATGAAGGACTAAATCATCAATGCAAAAATTGCCTGTGAAGCTCTTTGAATCTTTAATTAATATTGTGTAAGCGGCATCCGCCATGATATCTACATTCCTTGATAGTCGCATAATCTCATCTCCACCAAGATGATTTTGAACTGCTGCTGTTGCAATTGCCGTTCTTGGCCAAAGTGCATTAACAGCAACACCTCTATCTTTGAACTCTTCAGCCATACCAAGCACACACATACTCATTGTGTATTTCGCCATAGTATAGCCAACATGTCCGCCGAACCATTTTGGATCCATATCTAATGGAGGAGCTAAATTTAAGATATGTGGGTTTTCTGATTTTAATAAATGAGGGAGGCAATACTTGCTCACCATATAAGTACCTCTTCCATTAATCTGATGCATAAGATCATAACGTTTCATGGCTGTATCGAGGGTATTTGTTAATTGAATTGCTGAAGCATTATTGATGCATATATCGATACCGCCAAAATGTTCTACACTTGCATTAATTGCATCACGAACATTATCCTCATCGCGAATATCACAAACCATTGGCAAGGCGTCTCCCCCTGCCTCAACTATCTCTTCAGCTGCGGTATATATAGTTCCAGGAAGTTTTGGATGAGGTTCAGCTGTTTTTGCAGCTACAACAATCTTTGCTCCATCTTGAGCTGCTCTTTTTGCCATAGCAAGACCTATTCCCCTGCTTCCTCCCGAAATAAAAATAACTTTATCTTTTAAATTCATATTTTTTCCTTATTTGTTTTTGATAAGAACTCTAAATTTGTATAGTATCTAACTATTCAGATTTAACTTTAACAAAATAATTAATAAAAATGAAAGTAGACTTTATATTTGACGTAGCAAGTCCGAATGCATACCTAACTCACAAAGTGATTCCGGGAATCGAAACAAGAACTGGTGCTTCTTTTAATTACATACCATGTCTATTGGGCGGTATATTTAAAATTACCAATAATCAAGCGCCAATGATCGCTTTTAATGGAATATTAAATAAACTTGAATACCAGAACATTGAAATCCAAAGGTTCGTAAAAAAACATGGTCTTAATAAATTTACTATGAATCCGCACTTTCCAATAAATACTATCCAGATACAAAGAGGAGCTCTTGCAGCAATATCTTTAGATGTATTTGATGAATATATTGAAGCTATTTTTAAGGGTATGTGGGAGGAAGGCTTAAATCTTGGAGATATGGATATCCTGGCAAAATTATTAACTGATGAAACTAAAATTAACGTGAATGATCTTGTTGAAATAATTCAGAGTCCTGAATGTAAAGAAGAATTAATCCAGAATACTAGTAATGCCGTTGAGCGAGGTGCATTTGGTATACCGACATTCTTTGCTAATGATGAAATCTTTTTTGGGAAAGATAGCTTAGCTGATCTTGAAAGTTTTATTACACAATAGTTCAAGAAAGTAAAATAGAACTTTCCTTAAAATACGCTTTCTAAGCTAACAGGTATAAAATAAACAAAATGAAAAAAACACGCTTAGCTGCTGTGTCAGCAATATTATTGTTAACATTCAATCTTGATGCTCAGAATAATAATTCGGAACTAATAAGATTAGATGATAGACATAACGCTACATCTTGCCTCATTTATACTCCAAATCTAGGAATAGTTAGTGAAGATAAAAATATAAGTGTTGAGGCAGACTCACTAAAATTTAGTGATAATCAGGCTATTACCCTCAATAACAATGTAAAGATTGATTTTCCTGGTGGTCTTCTTAATTCAACTAATGCATTAATTGGCTCATCTAAAGAGTTAATTGAATTTGAAAAAGATACTACGTTGTCTCTTGAGCAGATACTCTTAAAAGGTGATGAGGGCTTCTTCAATAGATTAAATGATCAGGTTCAAATGGAAAATGGCAGCTTCTTTCTTGCTTCAAGAGGTTTAAATGTTAGCTTTAATTCCTTGCAAGGCTCCTTAAGTGATGAGCTATCAATTAAAGATGCAAATATTACCTCTTGTGCAGACCCAAAGACAGGTTGGCTAATTAGAGCTGATGATTTGGTATTAAATAATAAAACTTATAGAGGGTATGCTAGGAATCTTACCTTAGAACTTGGAGGGGTTAGCGTGCTTATGGCGCCATATCTACCTTTTGCAACAACTAGTGAAAGATTATCAGGATTCTTAGAGCCTTCTCTTTCATCCTCTTCTGATGGTGTTGATTTTTCTATTCCTTACTTTGCAATATTATCAGACCATTCAGACATTACTCTGGGAGCAAGAAATATTGCCGAAAGAGGTTCTGGTATAGAACTTAATTATCGCTACATTAAAGAGCATACTAAAAATAATATCGATGCTTTCTACTTTAATGGTGACAAGGAAATGCAGAAGAATTATCCCGAATTAGCAGATTCAAGATGGGCTTTTAAAGTCCAAGACTCTCTAATGCTTAATAAAGCATCAGGGGTTAATTGGGGTGAAGTAGTAATTAATTGGGGCGAAGCTTCTGATGCTATGGTTTTAAGAGATATACCAGGAGAAATTACTGCAATTGGAATGCAGCGTGATCACTATTTAAATCAAAATATTATTATAAGTTCTCGTTTTAACAATTTAGCAATAGAAGTTGAGCATCAGGGCTTTCAAGCCTTAAACCCCCTTCTTTCAAATGGTTATAAGAAATCGCCCTCAATTGATCTTAATTTTAATAAAACATTTGATTCAGTAAATTTTAAACAAAAATTGAATATTGCTACTTTTAAAACCAATGGCTTGCATGAATTCTTTGGAATCTCATCTGAAATGGGTAAATATTTAAATTCAGTTGAAGAGCCTTTAGAAGGAAGGCGGACTTTTTCAGATTTAACTATATCCAAAACCTTCAATAAAGAATTTATTAAAATTAAAACCTCTGTGGGTCTTAAAAGTTTAAGTTATGACTTACAAAATTCATCAATTCAAAATAATAATATTCATAGCCCCAACCTAAAATTAGATATTAGCAGTATGTTTGTAAAGATGAATTCTGACGGAATCTCTATCATTCAGCCAAGATTGGTCTTAGGTTTTTCAGAATATAAAGATCAAAGCGGAAATCCTGTATTTGATACCAACTTATTAGCTTATAACAACCAAGTATTTGCTAATGATCGTTTTTCAGGAATGGATAGAATCGCTGATGATGCCTCCCATAGCATTGGCTTTACTTATAAAATAAGAAAATCTAGTCGGGATGTATTTAAATTTAGTCTTGCTAAAAAATATCAACATTCTGAAAATAAAGTTTATGTAACTCCTATGCCGTCTATGATAAATAATGAAAATAAATTCATTATGTCTTCAATGTGGATGCCTAATACAAATAACTCATTCAAAATATATGGAGGCTATGATACTAAGAGCAATAAAGTCGGATTAGGCGGGATGAATTTTATGACAAGGTCATCAAAGGGAACTTTGGGGTTTGCTAAAAGATATAGACGAGTTGCGGGCGACTTTAACCAAACCCTTAATTACTCTGAAGTATTTACTTCGATTAATTTAAAAAATGGTTTTAAGATTATTGGTAAATTACAACAAGATGATGAGTATGATATTAAAGTAGAGAGCATGTTTGGATTAGAATATGAGAACTGTTGTGTAGCTTTTAGGTTAATGGCAAGCGATAAAAATCTATCTAAATATAATGATCTTTACAATTCAAGCTATACATACCTAAATGATGCATGGGACAATATGATAAACATTGAAAATAAAAGTAGAATTAACTTTGAATTTGAGCTTAAAGGCTTTAATTCATCGATTAATAAAATAGATAAGCTGCTTCAAAATTCAATACTTAATTACTAGGAAATTCTTATGAAAAAACTAACAATATTCTCATTGCTAATCATGCTGCCATCTATGGTTCTGGCAAGAGTAGAGATATTAGATAGAGTTGCAGTTATTGTAGATGACGGCCTGATAATGGAATCTCAAATTAATGAAAGCATTCTTGAAATAAAAATGAGTATGCAGGCACAAAATATTCCTATCCCTCCATCTAATGAGCTAAGAGAGGAAGTGATTGAAAGATTAATCATTGAGGAGCTTCAGCTACAACTTGGTGATCTATATGGAATAAGAATAAGTGATGGTGAACTAAATCAGACAATGGTTACAATTGCTAGCAATAATAATCTTCCGTTAGAAGATTTCATCAAAACAATTGAAGAAGCTGGTCAATCTTATGAATTAGTTAGAGAAAAAATTCGTAAAGATATGATTATTCAGAGAGTTCAAAGAGGGAAAGTTGGGAATGAAATAAGTATTACAGAGCAGGAATTTAAAAGCTTTATGAAAACCGATGCTTCAGTTGCTCAAATTAGACCTGAATTATCGGTAAGACAAATATTGGTTAAAACAGAAAATCAATCTCTATCAGTTATCAGTCGATTAGATGCTGGTGAAGACTTTGAAACAATTGTCAGAGAAGTTTCTATTGCAGGAAATGCATCTAGCGGAGGCCTAATGCCATGGAGAAAGGTTGCTGATATGCCTGAAATATTTAGCAAAGCCTTAGAAGAAGAAATTGTAGGCACAATCACAGCACCAATCCCCTCAGGTTCAGGTTTCCATATATTAAAACTTGAAGAAAAAAGAGGCCCTTTTGTTAAATATGAAGACCAATGGAATGCGAGGCATATCCTATTGATGCCAACAGCAATTCGAGATCTAAATGCTACATTAAAAGAGATAGAAGATATTAGGAATAGAATCTTAGCTGGCGAAGATTTTGGAGAGTTAGCAAAGGAATTTTCTGAAGATGAAGGCTCTGCCCAAAGAGGTGGAGACTTAGATTGGTTTAGTAAAGGCACTATGGTTAAAGAGTTTGAGGACATGATGCTGAATTCTGAACTTAATACTGTTTCAGAAGTATTTCAAACAGGTTATGGGTACCATTTTCTTGAAGTCTTGGGCAAAAGAAACTTTGATAAAACTTCTGAACTAATTGAAGACAGAGCATATTCTGCTCTTTATTCAAGAAAATTTGATGAAGAACTAGAAAATACTTTGCGCTCAATAAGAGCTGAGGCTTTCGTTGAAATTAAAGATTTAGATTGAAGAAGATTTTCTATTCTCCTGGTGAACCATCCGGCATAGGTGTCGATCTTATTATTGAGATTTGTAAATCTGATTACTGGAAGAACTCTAAGCATCCTATAGTTTGTTTGGGTGATCCAAATTTATTTCTTAGTAGAGCAAAATTACTAAATAAGAAAATTAAAATTACATTATTGGAAAACCATAAAGATACTAAGCCTAATAAAAAAGGATTGCTGCAAATAATTCAAATTGCTAAATGTAAAACATATAGTGCTGGCAAGCTTAATCCATCTAATGCCTCATATGTCATCGAGCATCTCAACTTTGGAATTAATCAATGTCTTCTAGACAAGAATAATGCTTTAGTTACTGGGCCAATCAGTAAAAAAAATATAATTGATTCAGGTGTAAATTTCTCAGGTCATACTGAATGGATCCAAAAAATCACTAAAAGCAAAGATGTGTTAATGCTTCTTGCTTCAGAACAAATTAAAGTCGCTCTAATTACGACCCATGTTCCATTAAAAAAGGTTAGTAAATTAATTACAAAAGAAACAATAATAGATAAAGCAACCATTCTTAATGATGGCCTAAAATCAAAACTAAAAATAAAAAAACCAAATATAGTTATGTTGGGACTTAATCCTCACGCTGGAGAAGGCGGGAAAGTAGGAACTGAAGAACTAGAAATATTAGAGCCTGCTGCAAAATATTTAAGAAAAATAGGCATTAATATTAGTGATCCGATTTCTGCCGATACAGCTTTTACTCCAAGTATGTTAAATAAAACTGATGCTTATCTTGCGATGTATCATGATCAGGGTCTTCCTGTTATGAAGGCGCTAAGTTTTGGAAATGGAATTAATATTACACTTGGAGTTCCAATTATTAGAACGTCTGTTGACCATGGCATTGCATTAGATATTGCCGGCTCCGGCAAAGCAGACACATCCTCACTTGAAAATGCCCTGCATGCAGCAAGCTCTATAGTTTGATGAGTCAAAGAGATAAAAGAAGAAGACTGGGGCAAAACTATCTAAAAGATCCTGCAATATTGTATGAAATGGAGCATTCCATTAACCCAGTGAGGTTTGATAAATTTGTAGAAATAGGTCCGGGCATGGGAGCTTTAACACAGATATTGAATAAAGAATCAATTCAAATTACAGCTATAGATGTTGATAAAGAAAATATAGACCATCTAATAAAAAAATTTGATGGCCCTGCAAAGTTTCATTTTATCTTGGGTGATATCTTAAATAATGACCTTCAATTTTTTGAAACTAGCAAATTTAGAGTTGTTGGGAATCTTCCATACAATATATCGACACAAATTATTCTTAAGCTAATCAATCATGCTAAACAAATTGTTGATATCCACTTTTTAGTCCAGAAAGAGGTAGGAATGAAAATAAATGGCAGCCCTGGAACAAAAGATTGGGGTAAGTTAGCTATTAAGCTTTCGGCTTTCTTTAGTATAGAAATATTATTTGACGTGCCGCCTGAATCATTTGATATAAAGCCAAAAGTTATGTCTAGCTTTATTAGAATGTCGCCTTTAAAGGATCCTCTAATAACAATGGAAGAAAGAAATAATTTCTTTGAGATTGTTAATTTGTCTTTTATGTCTAGAAGAAAAAATATTAAAAACAATCTTAAAAGTAAAGAAATAAACTGGTCAAATCTTGATATAGATAATAAAGCAAGGCCAGAGGACTTAACTCTAGAATCTTATATTAAGATTACCAAGGAAGTTTTTGGAAATTAAATATGTCCACCTATGTAATTGGCGATGTTCAGGGTTGTTATAAAGAACTCAAAAAACTAGTTAAAAAAATAAATTTTAATCCATCAGAGGATCGGCTTGTCTTTGCTGGAGACCTTGTTAACCGAGGTCCAGAATCAAAAGAAGTTTTAGATTTTTGCATTAAGCACAGTAAATCTGTTGATGCTGTTTTAGGCAATCATGATTTTTATCTCTTAAGTTTGATTCAGTCTAATCAAAAAAAAGCTAAAACCTTGACCCCTATTCTGACTTCAAAGAATCCTTCTAAATACTTCAAATGGTTAATAAGAAAACCCTTGGTCTTGAAAATAAAAAAAAATGATGAAATATTCTGGATCTCTCATGCTGGCATACCTTATTTTTGGAGCTTTAGAAAAGCACTTGAGCTAAGTAAAGAGTTATCTAAAAATCTTAGAGAGAATCCTTCATTTGTTCTGAGTAATATGTGGGGAGATAGGCCTATAAAATGGAATGAAAAGCTTACTAATGAAAAAAGGTTTAGGTTTATTATTAATTGTTTTACTCGTATGCGCTATCTTGATACTAAGGGCAATCTTAATTTAAAGGTAAAGGATGCGAAGCTAACAAAGGGCCTTGTCCCGTGGTTTGTGAGATCAAATGAGCTGATAAAAAATCCAAATGAATATATTATCTTTGGGCATTGGGCTGCTCTAAATGGCAAAACTAAAATAGCCAATATAATAGGCTTAGATACAGGCTGTGTATGGGGCGGTAAATTAACAGCTGTACGATTAGAAGATAAGAAAATATTCTCAGTTAAAAGATTATGAAAATATATCAAGTTGGTGGATCTATTAGAGATGAATTATTAGGAATAAATCCTAAGGATAAAGACTGGGTGGTGGTTGGCTCTTCTCCTGAACTTATGATCAAAGAAGGTTATAAACCAGTTGGCAAAGATTTTCCTGTATTTATTCACCCCAAATCAAATGAAGAATATGCTCTTGCTAGGACCGAAAAAAAAGACGGATATGGATATAAAGGATTCAGGTTTTATCATGGCGCAGATGTTACTCTTGAAGAAGATCTATCAAGAAGAGATTTGACTATAAATGCAATTGCAAAAGATCCAAAAGGGAAACTAATTGATCCGTTTGGTGGAATTGATGATATTAAGAATAAAAAATTTAAACATGTATCGCCAGCTTTTTTAGAAGATCCGCTCCGAGCTATAAGGGTTGCAAGATTTAAAACATATCCGCACCTTAAAGATTTTGAAATAAATGAATCAACTAAAAAAATGTTGTTAGATATTGGAAATTCAGGGGAGCTTAAACACTTATCGAAAGATCGAATCTGGAAAGAAATTGAGCTTGTAATTGAATCAAACCATGCTACCAATTTTTTTAAATTCTTGCTTGATTTTGATTTGAGCAATCCCTGGTTAAAAGATCTAACTCATCCAGAATGCCAAGAAAACGTTACCCCTCAAGCAAAATGGGCTGATTTAGAATTTAAAAATGATTTCTTGCTTGGCCAGAGTATTCCTATCCCTAATAGGTATAAGGTATATATTAAATTATTGAAGAATCTAATAAAAATTAATACTAATACCTCAAATGAAGAGCTTGTTGAGATAATAGAAGAGCTTAATTTCCACCGCAATCTTAATGAAATATCTGATTTGCTTTTATTAAATATATTGGAGACAAATAAAGAATTTATTAAAAAACTTGGTGATAATATAATCAAAGAAGATTTTGCTTCTTTAAAAGATGTTAAAAAAAATGAAGTAAAAAATCTTAAAATAGAGCTTATTAAGAGGGCTATAGGAAAAACCTATGAATAAAGTTGTTCTTGTGACTGGTGCGGGGAAAAGGATCGGCAAGGAAATTGCTAAAGTTTTTATAAATGATCAATGGAATGTGATTATTCATTGTAATAATTCCTTTGAAGAGGCCTCTAGCTTATCTAAAGAATTCAATAACATAAGAGAAGGGAGTTCTTGTGTTATCCAAGCAAACCTCGACAATGAAAAAGATGTCGCAAGATTAATAAAAGAGGCTTCAGATGCATATGGAAGAATTGATGCTTTAATAAATAATGCTTCTAGTTTTTATGCCACACCAATAGCAAAAATGTCATATGAGGATTGGGATAAATTAATAGGAAGCAATCTTAAAGGCCCCCTATTCTTAACTCGAGGCTTAGCAGAGCAATTAAAAGACAATGAGGGTTCTGTAATCAATATTACCGATATAAATATAGATAAAGGCATGTCGGGTTATTCAATATACTCTGCGGCTAAGGGCGGTCTTAAGGCTGTAACTAAAGTTTTGGCTAGAGAGCTAGCTCCAAAAGTAAGAGTGAATGCAATTGCTCCGGGCGCGATATTAGAACCTCCTGATAAGGAGTGGAGCGAAAAAGAGTTAATAAGCATTACTAATAAAATACCTCTCAATAGACTTGGTGATGAAATCGATATAGCAAATGCTGTAAAATTTGTTGTAGATTCAAAATATATTACTGGACAAACAATTAATGTTGATGGAGGAAGATCTTTGTTATGACAGAAGATAAATCATCAATCGAAGAGATTTATTTAGGCACTCAAGCAGTCGCTGAAAATCTAAAATTTGATCAAGGAAAACTGCAAGAATGGATAGATAGTAATGCTCAACCTGTAGGAAAAATAATAAATATTGAGCAATTTAAAGGTGGTCAAAGTAATCCTACATACAAACTTTCAACTGAAAATAAAAATTTTGTTCTTAGAAGAAAGCCCCCAGGGAAACTACTTCCATCTGCGCATGCAGTCGATAGAGAATATAAAGTTATAACGTCTTTATGTGATACAAATGTTCCAGTACCAATGACATATGGCTTGTGTGAGGATGCTGATGTTATTGGAACTCCATTTTTTATAATGGATTTCCTTGACGGAAGAGTCTATTGGGATCATATGCTACCCGACTGTTCAAAAGAAGAAAGAAAGAAAATATATCAACAAAAGAATCAAGTTTTAGCTAATCTTCATTCTGTAAATTATCAGGACGTTGGTTTAGAAAACTATGGGAAGCCCGGTAACTACGTCGCTCGACAAGTTAGCAGATGGACTAAACAATATTTAGCATCTGAGACAGACACAATACCTGAAATGAATAATTTAATTGATTGGCTACCTAAAAATATCCCCGATGATGATGAAACATCAATAGTCCATGGTGATTATAGGTTAGATAATATGATTTATAAGAATCATGAAGTTATAGGTGTTTTAGACTGGGAGTTATCAACTTTGGGTCACCCAATCGCAGACTTTAGTTACCATTGCCTAACTTGGAGAACCTTGCCAGCAATGCAAGATCTAAAACTATTGAAGGAGCTTGGCATTCCTTCTGAGACTGAATATAGAGACATGTATTCTGAACATTCTGGCAAGGATATTTCAGAAGACTTTGAATTCTATATGGTATTTAATATGTTTAAGATAGCTGCAATCTGCCAAGGGATTTTGGGAAGAGTTAGAGATGGGACGGCATCCAATAAACATGCCGAAGAAAGAGGTATGCAGGTTTATCCAATATCAAAAGCTGCCTGGGGTATTGTCGAAACAAATTTTAAATAATTAATTTCTATTAAATTATTTCTTTGAGTGGTTCTGAAACAAAAGAATACTTTTCAATCTCATCACTTTCAAACAATATTTCATCGTCATCAATTTGCAGGACTATATCTATATCAAGAGTTCTTGAGCTAAACTTTGGTGCATTCCTGTTCCTGCCAGATTGATCCTCTATCTCTTTTAAACTTTTTTCTAGATGAATAAAAGAAAGTTCGCAATCTCCTGATAATACTAAGTTTAGGAAATCATCCCCTTTAAACCCCTCTGCTTTTGTTTTATGAATTGAAGAGTATTCAATATTATTTAAGATTTTTTGCAATCTCTCTATTGCAAGAAGTAAATTTACTTCAGCATTAATATTGCTCCCAATAGAAAGATAATACTTCATTATCTAGAGATATTTATTCCAACATCTTTTGCGCCTCTTAAGGCTCCAGGCTTAGAAACTCTTAGCTTTACAGATTTGATTCCATATTTATCTTTCAATAAGGAGGCAATATTTTCAGCAAGTGTTTCTTGTAACTGATATGAAGACTCTTCTACAAATTTAATTACGCCTTTCGTAATAGTTTTGTAATCAATGGTATCGTCAATGGAATCTGATGCTGCAGCTTTTTTACAATCAAATGGGAATTCCATATCAATACTAACCTCTTGTTTTACCTTTCGCTCCCATTCGAAAATACCTATGGTTGTTTTAACCCTTAGATCTTTTATATAGATAGTATCTTGCATTGCTATACCTCATCAAGAGGCCATCTTGGCCTTGCGCACGAAATGCCCTGCTTTGATAAATCAACTGATTTTAATGAGCCCAAGTAAGCTATCATTGCAGCATTATCAGTACAATGTTTCATTTCAGGATATCTTACCTTGATACCATACTCATCTTCTAATTTATTCATTTCATCGCGTAAAAGCATATTAGCAGCAACTCCGCCAGCGAGAATAAGAGTATCTCTATTAGTCTTAATCAAAGCCTTTTTAATCTTTGATACCAATACTTCTATTGCAGCTTGCTGAAAAGAGGCAGCAATATCTGCAATATGCTCATCAAGATTATCTAAGTCTCTAATTGAATAAAGCACTGCTGTCTTTAAACCACTAAAACTTAAATTTAAATCATCGCTATTTAGCATTGGTCTAGGGTAGTTAAACTTTGAGGGATCGCCTTCTTTAGCAATTCGTTCTATATGAGGACCTCCGGGATATGGAAGGTTTAATAGTTTCCCTACTTTATCAAAAGCTTCTCCAACGGCATCATCTTGAGATTCTCCTAATATTTCATAATCTCCCAATCCTCTGACGTCAATAATTAATGAATGGCCTCCAGAAACAAGCAAAGAAATAAAAGGAAAGCTTATATCATCAAAATCTAATGCTGGTGCCATCAGGTGTGCTTCTAAATGATGAATTGGAATTGAGGGAATTCCTAATCCAGCTGATAAGCCATGAGCAAAACTTTCTCCAACCAGCAAAGCGCCAAGAAGGCCTGGTCCTGCAGTGTATGCAACTTGATCTATTTCTGAAATATTGATATCTCCCAGAGAATCCTCAAGCACAGAAAGTATCTTTAAACAGTGATCTCTTGAGGCTAATTCGGGCACAACTCCTCCATACTCAGCATGCATATCAATTTGACTGAATACAGATTCGCCAATTAATCCTCTTGAAGTATCAAAAACTGCAACTGCTGTTTCATCACATGAGGTTTCTATTCCTAAAGTTATCATAAAAAATTTTGCAAATTTACCAATAAAAGCCTAAACTACGCGACTAATTATGCCTTCAATTATAATAAAAGATACAGAACATTTTGACATTGGTCTTAGAAAGTTCAAGCGTGCATGCGAAAAAGCTGCAATTGTGCCTGAAATAAGAGCAAGAGAATTCTATGAAAAGCCTACTGCAAAAAGAAAACGTTTAATGGCAGCAGCTGTTAAAAGAGCTCATAAAACAAATAGAAAATTTTCTTTTTCAAGACAGAGGTCTTACCGATAAATCTTGGCGCTTCTCGCTGATATTAAATCTCATCTTAAGCAATCAATGCTTAATAAAGATGTTGCTGTTCGTGACACCCTAAGAATGCTTCTATCAGAAATACAAAGGTTTGAAATTGACAATAGGGTTGAAGTTGATGATGTTCAAATATTACAAATCATTAATAAAATGGTAAAACAAAGAAAAGATTCAATCGAGCAATTTACCAAAGGCAATCGTCCAGACCTTGCAGAAGTAGAACAAACTGAATTAGAAATTCTCTCAAAATATAAACCCAAACAATTAGATGAATCTGAGATTGAAGCCAAGGTAAAAGATGCAATTAGTGAGACGGGAGCGGCAGGCATGCAAGATATTGGCAAAGTGATGGGCGTATTGAAGAATGCTTTGGCTGGCTCAGCAGATATGGGTTTGGTTAGCAAAATAGTAAAAGACCAATTAAATTAATTTTCAATTCATCATTAGGTTCAGATTATGCAAAGAAGTAATAACAGAGATAGCGATCAACTAAGAGAAGTTTCTATAGAAACAGATATAAATATTAATGCAGAAGGTTCTGCTTTAGTTAAGTTCGGCAACACACACGTAATTTGTACTGCAACTATAGAAAATAGTGTTCCTAGATGGATGAGAGGAAGTGATGAGGGATGGATTACAGCTGAATATGGGATGTTACCAAGGTCTACAAATGAAAGAATGCGTAGGGAGGCAGCTAAAGGTAAACAGAGTGGAAGAACACAAGAAATCCAAAGACTTATAGGAAGATCGCTAAGACAAGCGGTTAATTTAAAATACATTCCTGGTAAAACTATTTCAATTGATTGTGATGTGATACAGGCCGATGGAGGAACTAGAACTGCCTCTATAACAGGCGGATGTGTAGCATTATTTAAAGCTTTGCAAGATCATCATGATGACCATAGAGCCATTAAATCATATGTTGCAGCTGTTTCCCTTGGGATCTTTAAACAAGAAGTCTTGCTCGATCTAGATTACAAAGAAGATAGCAATGCAGAAACAGATTTAAATCTTGTAATGACTGATGATCTTAATGTCATTGAAATACAAGGCACTGCAGAAGAAGCTCCCTTCTCACAAGATGAACTTAATAAAATGGTTGATATTGGAAAAATAGCTATCAATGATATTATTGAGATACAAAAATCTTGTCTAAAATAAGTGAAAGAATATCAAAAACAATTCCTTGAGTTAGCTCTTAATGCAAAGGTGCTAGAGTTTGGAGATTTCACACTAAAATCAGGTAGAAAAAGCCCTTATTTTTTTAATGCAGCAAAAATGTTGAATGGGGGTTATTTATATAGCCTGGCAGATTGTTATCGTGAAGCAATAAAATCAGCAAATATATCTTTTGATTGCATATATGGTCCTGCTTATAAAGGAATATTTTTGGGCTCGATCGTTTCAATGATATTGAGTAAGCATGGTGAAAAATATCCGCTCTCTTTTAATAGAAAAGAAATTAAAGATCATGGAGAAGGCGGAAATATTATTGGGAATGACCCCTCGGGAGATGTATTGATAATAGATGATGTAATTTCAGCAGGAACTGCTGCAAAAGAATCTATAGAAATCATAAAATCAATAGGAGCTAATCCAAAAATAATGCTAGTTGGATTAGATAGACAAGAAAAGGGTCAAGGCAATATTTCAGCCAGACAAGAACTTGAAGAAATGTTTAATATGAATGTTGTATCTATTATAAATTTGGATACTCTAATATCTTATTCTGAATCAAATCCTGATTATGAAAAGTACCTAAGCCAACTAAAAAGTTATAGGGATGAATGGGGAGCTTAAATGTTTTCAGGAATTGTGTCAGGAATCGGCTCCGTAAAATCTATCAAACATAAGAATGACATTATCTCAATTGAGGTAAAGGCCCCAAAAAACTTTTCAAAAAAACTGAAAAAAGGTGCAAGTGTGTCTGTTGATGGGGTTTGCTTAACTGCGATAAACAGTGATTCGGATACCATTAAATTTGATGTAATTGAGGAGACTCTTTCAAGGACTACTATAGGAAACTTTGTTAAAGGACAAAAAGTAAATCTAGAAAGATCTATGACTGCTTCATCAGAGATTGGGGGGCATTTAATCTCAGGCCATATTCACTGTGTATCAGAGATTATTAGTATTAATGAAAAGAAATCTTCAAAAGATATGAAGATAAGTATTCCTAAGGGAATGGATAAATATATTTTAGAAAAAGGATATATTGGGGTTAATGGCTGCAGCTTAACAGTGGGCAAAGTGTTTAAAACAAATTTTAATATCCACTTAATACCTGAAACGCTTAAAGTAACAAATTTAGATCTGTTAAAAGAAAAAAGCTTAGTTAATATTGAATTAGATCAAAATACAGTAACGATAGTTGATTCAGTAGAAAAAATTCTTAACCGCTAAGAAACTGCGACAATACTGCCATCCTTATAGCTACGCCATTTGCAATTTGTTGTCGAATTACTGACTGATCTGATTCATACACCATTGTAGATATCTCTATATCAAGATTAACTGGGCCAGGATGCATTAAAATTGCTTCTTCATTTGCCATAGCTAATCTTTCAGAATTAATCTGATATTCATATTTATATTGATCAATATCAACAATATCTTCAGCTGCTAATCTTTCATGCTGGATACGAAGTGCCATTACTACATCTGATCCCTCAATAGCTAAATCTAAGTCAGGTTCATACTTTCCTTGAGGATGATTTTGGAATGATTTACACATATCAGGATGTCCTGAAAAAGTAAGTGATTTAACTTTAAAATTATTTAGACCTTCTAAGAAAGATGCAGTAACCCTTGAATGATCTAAATCACCAACAATAACTATATTCTGATCATCGGGTGTTTTTTTATGTTGAATTATAGTCATTAAGTCTAATAGACCTTGTGTAGGATGAGAGATAGAGCCCTCGCCACCATTTATAAAAGTCATTTCTGGTATGTATTGAGCTAATTCATGAATGACTGACTCTGAATGTCTTAATACACACAAATCTACACCCATTAAAGATAGTGCATCAATTGTTTCGTATATAGACTCTCCTTTTTGTAAAGAAGAAGATTCGGTATCAAAGTCTAAAACATTACAACCTAAATTTTTTGCTGCTATTTCAAATGAAGACTTTGTCCTAGTGCTGGGTTCACAAAAAATATTAGCAATAGTTTTATCTGGAAACAAAGACTCCTTTTTAAAAGAGCCATCCTCATTAATAAACTTTTCAGCAAATGAAATTAAATCTTCTATTTCTTTTCTAGATAGATCAGCTAAAGATAGTAGATTCTTATTCATTTAAATAAACAATTGCATCCATTTCTATTTCAACCCCTAATGGGAGACCAGCCACTTCAACTGTCGCTCTTGCTGGATAAGGTTCTGCAAATCTTTCTTGCATCACTTCATTTACATCTGAGAAATTTGAGAGATCTGTAAGGTAAATATTTAATTTAACTATATCAGAGAGAGATGCTCCAGCTTCAATGCAAATATTCTCTATATTAGAAATAACTTGTTTAGCCTGGCTAGCAATATCTCCCTCAATAAGGCTGCTTGTTTCTGGATTAAGCGGCACCTGTCCTGAAATATACAAAGTATTGCCAGCAACAACTCCCTGAGAATATGGTCCTATTGCTTTAGGTGCTTTTTCTGTGAATATAATTTTTTTAGTCATATTGATCTTTAATTATTTGTTAATTGACACTCTTTTTATCATTAATTATTCGTCTACAACTTGTTACAGATTTAATTGCTCTAACTTTTTGCATGATTTTACGCAACTCTTCTGCATTATCAATATCTATTTCAATATCACACTCTGTAAATTTAATATCTAAATCTTTTGTATTTACTGCAACTATATTAATTCCGCGTCTAGTGAAGGTAGCAATAACATCAGCAAGTGTCCCCATTTTGTTTTCAATGACTGCTTTAATATGAGCAGCATAAGATTCACTATGTTTATTATCTCCCCAATCAGCATCAAGATATCTTGAATCTTTTTGTTTGAATGGTGCTACTTCTAAACATCTTGAATGATGAATTACTATTCCTCTTTCAGTATCAGAATGGGCAATAATTGGATCATCCATTATTGGCATACAGCATTTTGCATATCTTACTGATACACCCTCAATCTTATGATCTATCAGAGTTACTGGATGAAGTTCATCTGCCACATCCTTTCGTATCTGCAGCCCCTCATAAAACCTCTCTGCTACCAAGTTACCTGTTCTTTTCCCCAACCCTAAATCAGTTAAGAGTTCATTTAGAGATTTAACGCCTATCATCTTTAGAACATTATTAAGCTTACCGCCCCTATACTCTTCTAAGCTATGCCCTGATCTTTTAAGCTCAGCCTCGAGCATAACTTTCCCAGCCTTTCTGGCTTGAGAAATTTTCTGATGTCTTAGTTTATTTCTTATAGCGCCTCTTGCTTTGCTGGTAACAACAAAATTTAGCCAATCAGGATCAACATGAATAGATTTATCTGAGATAATTTCTACTGTAGATCCGTTCTCAAGTTGAATATTTAATGGAGCTTCTTTTCGATTAACTAAGCAACTAACTGCTGTGTTACCTAAATCCGTATGAACTGCGTAGGCAAAATCAATAGGAGTGGCTCCAGTTTTGAGATTAATAATATTGCCTTTAGGGGTAAATACATATACTTCATCGGAAAATAAATCTGTTTTTACAGATTCTACAAACTCTTTTGTACCCTGAGAACTCTTATGGAAATCAACAATGCTAGACATCCATCTTCTTGCTCTAAATTCTTTCCCTGATTCTATGTCATCAGTTTTATATGACCAGTGCGCAGCAATGCCTTTTTCTGCAATAATCTCCATTCCTTTTGTTTGGATTTGAACTTCAATAGGGATGGCATCTAAGGCAAGCAAAGTTGTGTGAAGTGCTTGATAGCCGTTTGATTTGGGGATTGCAACATAATCCTTAAATCTTTGCTCAATTGGCTTATAAAAATTATGAATAATCCCTAAGGATCGATAACAATCATCAGCTGAATTAACAATTATTCTAAATGCATATACATCTAAAATCTCTGAGAATGGTTTATGTTTGCTTTTGATTTTTCTATAAATACTGTATAAATTTTTCTCTCTACCCTGAACTGTGCTTAACACTCCATTTTCTTTAAGGTGGCTCTTAAGGTCTTTTCTGATCTGATATATTATCTTCTTTCTTCCTCCGCTAGCTCTTTTGATGGCCGACTTAAGCATTTTTGCTCTTAAAGGATGAAGACATTTAAAAGCTCTGTCCTCTAATTCTGCTCTAACATCCTGCATTCCAATCCTAAGAGCCAATGGTCCATATATCTCTAGAGTTTCCTTGCAAATATAGATCTGTTTATGACGAGGCAAATAAGAAATAGTTCTCATGTTATGAAGCCTATCGCATAACTTTACAACTATAACTCTTACATCATTTGCCATGGCAAGTGCCATTTTTTGGAAATTATTTGCGTTCCTCTCAGCTTTATCTTCTAGATCTATCTTTCCCAGCTTGCTGACTCCATCAACTATGTTTGCAATATCTTTATTAAATAATTTTTCTAAATTACTTTTTTGAACATCGCAATCTTCTAAGACATCATGCATAAAGCCTGCACAAATTGAATCAACATCCATTCCCAGCTCTAATAAAACTTTTGCAACAGCTGTTGGATGAGTAATGTAGTCATTACCATCCTTTCTTTTTTGTCCTTGATGAGCATCATCAGCAAATGTATAAGCCTTTCGAATTAATCGAATCTCTTTATCACTTAGATATTGTTTTGCTTCTAGATAGAAGTCTTTAGGGAACCTTAATAAATCTTTTTTATAATTTTGGCTTATAAGATTGTGTGGGAGAACTTTGTCACTCAAAATAGTTCTCCTTTATATATTACCCAACTATTTCAGAGTCCTTTTGATCAGATACTGCAAACTCATCCAATAATACATCCTCTTCTAATGTCTTATCTAAAGTTTCTCTATCAATTAAGCCTTCTTCAATTTCTCTTAAGGCCACAATTGTTGATTTATCATTATCCCATTCAACCATAGGTTCTCTGCTTGTTGTTGATAGTTGTCTTGCTCGTCCAGCAGCAAGTAAGATCAATTCAAACCTACTTGGTACTTGCTCAAGACAACGTTCTACTGTAATTCTTGCCATAATTTTCTCCTGGGGAGCGTATTCTAAAGCTTTTATGCCTAATTAGACAATAAATCTTCTAAAATTTTTGAAATATGCACGGCCTCTTCGTTTTGTATACTTCTGTTAACCATTAAATTGTATAGCTGATCTGCGGCCATATCAAAATTATCATTTAAAATCTTATGATTGTATGCATTTGCGCCCTTTAATTCAGTAATAGCATTCTTTAAACGCTCTTCTATAACCTCTTCTGAGTCTTGATTCCTATTTAAGAGTCTTTCTTTAAGCTCATTAATGCTTGGTGGTATTATAAAAATAGAAGTATTCTTAATACCCTTATCTCTAATTTGATTAAAACCTTGAACATCAATATCTAAAATAATATTAATTCCAGAAATTAATTTTGATTCTACGTAATCATGGAGAGTCCCGTATCTATTGCCATGAACTGTCGCGCTTTCTAAAAACGCATTGTCTTCATATAATTTTTGAAATTCTTCATTCGAAATAAAGAAATAATCCTCCCCTTCTATATCCTGAGATCTTGGGGGGCGAGTCGTTGCTGAAACAGACAATTCAACTAAGAATTCTGCATTCTTAGCCCTTGTTATTACTTCGTGGATTAATGAAGATTTTCCTGCCCCTGAGGGCGCAGAAATAACGAATAATTCTCCTTTATCTTTATTACTCAAGATTTTGTGCCTGTTCACGCATTTCCTCTACAGCTAACTTCATATCTAAAGCCATGCCTTTAAGAGAGGGTCTATCTATCTTAACTGCTAGGGTATTTGTCTCTCTAAAAAGTTCTTGCAAAATAAAATCAACTTTTTTGCCTTTGGTTTTCTTTAATGATAGCTCCTTTTTCATCGATTCTATATGAAAAATTATTCTTTCAAGCTCTTCAGCAACATCATATTTTAATATAAGCATTGCTGCTTCTTGGCTTAATTTGTCTGCATCTAGCTCAAGCTTTAGCTGTTTCACCTTAGAGCTTAATAAACTCATTCTTTTTTTGTTGATAACTGGTATTTGTTTTTGTAATTTATTTATTGAATCATTAATTGTTTTTATTTTTTTATTAAAAACCTTTTGTATTTTTATACCCTCTCTTGATTTATCTTTCATAAATTCATCTAAAGCTTCTAAAAAAGTTTTTTTAATAACACTTTCTGGAATTTTATTCTTTTCATTGGTTTCAAAAATCCCCGGGAAATTCTTAATATCTGATAAAGAGATATTTTGAGAATTGACGATAGTTAACTGACTTAAAATCTTCTTTAGATTTAAAAGAGACTCTTTATTGACTGAATATGAGTAGGCTTGCGATAGATTGTATTTAAACCTTATATCTATAGCGCCTCTTTCTACACGTTTTTTTAGAGTATTCCTTATAAAGGAATCTAATTTATTATTGATATCATTTGGTTTTATAGAAAGTTCTAGAAATCTATGATTGACTGACTTGATTTCACATACTACCTCACAAGAATCATCCTGATGCTTTGATGTTGCATATCCTGTCATACTAAGTGGCATAACTACATTGTATTTTTTCTTATAAAGAAGTTCTATAAAATTTAAGATTTAAATTTAAAGCCAAGTTTCCTTATTTTTTGACTAGATATTTCTTTGGCTTGGGTATCAGGACAAATAAAATAATCATTAAAATTATAATCAGGAAATTTATCTTTGAACAAATCTTCATATTTTATAAATTCAGCGGAACAATTAATCAAATCATTTTCTAAAGATAATCCTTTTTCCAGAGCAAAATCTATAATTTGTATACATTCATCTCTATGCAGCCTATTAACATAACTGGATCTAAGTTTTATTTTCTTGGGATTGGTATTCTTAATAGATTCCTCCATCCATCTTGGAGCTCCTTCATATAAACCGCTCAATCTCAATATTAATGACCTTTCTTGAAAATTAGAATGGAGTAATTTCTCATATTCTAAAATCACAGAACCGCGAAAGTTAGAGGGCTTTGGTTCAATTTCTTCAGTTAACATGCCTGTTTGGTTATCTCCATAAACACTTGTTGAAGATATTCCTATAAAAGATTTAAACTTTATATGCTGTATTGATCTAATAATTAGATCTAAAGACTCTATAAAACCTGACCTATAACCCTCTTCATTGAATTCACTGGGGGTTGGAAAAAATATAATTGAATCAAAAGTATCTTCTTCCAGAATAAACTCTTTATTTAGGGTCCAATCCCATTGGATTAAATTTGATCCTTTGTATTTATTGGGAGAACGAGTTAAACCGCAAACATAATAATCTTTTCTTATTAAATGTCTTTCTAGCCTCTCAGCAAGGTCTCCGAATCCTATAATTAAAATACTCTTTTTCATAATTTGATTTAACAAATGTCTATATTAAAAGTAATATCAAGTTGTGGCTAATCTTGATTTAGAAAATATTTCCGGTGTTGGGCCCTCAATTAAAAATAAACTCAATGGTATTGGTATTTTTAATAGTAGGGACCTGTGCTTTCATCTGCCCATTAATTACCAAGATAGAACTAGGGTTAAAGACTTAGCTGGTTCTCAAGTTGGTGATGAAATATTTATTGAGTGTAAAGTTGTTAGCTGCCAAGTCTTATATAAACCAAGAAAGATGATGATCATTAAGGCTGCGGATAAAAGCAGATCTATTCTTATAAGATTCTTCTATTTCAATCCTGGTCAGGCTAAACAGTTTAAAGCAAATAATGTAATTAGATTTTACGGCATTCTCAGGATAGGAAGATATGGATTAGAAATGATACACCCCGAATATCAAATGGTTGAAAACGAAGATACCCCTACTGAAAATCATTTAACTGCGGTCTATAGAGCAACAAAAGGTTTAAGCCAAAATCAATTAAGAAAGTTTATTGGTGCAGCAGTAGAAGCATACAAAGACTCTAGTGAGGAAATTGATTTACAAAAATATGGATTAAGTTCTGAACTTTCTTTAATACAAGCTCTTAGAAATATTCACTTCCCAACAAAAGATATAGCAATAGAAAATATTATGCCTGGAGGGCAGCATCCAGCCAGACAAAGATTGGTTAAAGAAGAAATGATAGCTTTCCAGTTAGGAATGGCTTCTCTAAAAGATAGACAGGCTCATTTAAAAGCGCCGCCTTTAGAAAAACAAGAAGATTGGTATAAAAGTGTTTTAAATAATTTCCCACATGCGCTAACAGGTGCTCAAGAAAAAGTTGTTAATGAAATACAAAAGGATATTTCTAATCATGTACCAATGATGAGGCTTGTCCAAGGTGATGTAGGCTCAGGAAAGACCATAGTTGCTGCTATAGCAGCAGCTCAATCTATTGATAACAATGTTCAAGTAGCTTTTATGGCGCCAACAACATTGCTTGCTGAGCAACATTATTTAAATCTTAAAGATTATTTTCCAGATTATGAAGATTCATTAGCTTTATTAACAAGTGCTACAAAAGCAAAAGATAAAGAAAGAATTAAAAAGGCCCTATTATCTGGCTCAATTAAATTAGTGATAGGGACCCATGCTTTATTCCAAGACGATATAAGTTTTTCCTTATTGGGCTTAATTATTATTGATGAGCAGCATAGATTCGGAGTAAACCAAAGATTGTCTTTAAGATCAAAAAATACTGAGGCTTCATTTGCGCCTCACCAATTAACTTTAACTGCAACCCCGATTCCAAGAACAATGGCTATGAGTGTATATGCAAATATGAGTATTTCAGTTATAGATGAACTGCCTCCTGGCAGACTTCCTATCAAAACGACTGCTTTGAGCATGAATAAGAAAGATGAGCTGATTTCAAGAATTGGAAAAGCTTGTACTGCAGGGAGTCAGGTTTATTGGGTTTGTGCCCTTATAGAAGAATCAGAGATGATGAATGCTAATCCTATAGAAGAAACCTTTGATCAGATTAAGAACCAAATACCCTCAATCAAAACTAATTTCTTGCACGGGAAAATGAAAGCGGAAGATAAATTAAATACAGTGAATGCATTTAAAAGAGGAGAAACTAAAATTTTAATATCTACAACAGTTATTGAAGTGGGTGTAGATGTTCCAAGTGCTGACATAATGATCATCGAAAATGCTGAACGTTTTGGGCTAGCTCAGCTTCATCAATTAAGAGGAAGAATAGGAAGGGGTACAAAGCAAAGTCATTGCATATTGCTTCACAATGATTTTATTGGAGATATTGCTAAACAAAGAATTGAAATATTAAAAGAGTCTTCAGATGGTTTTTATATTGCTGAAAAAGATTTATTAATAAGAGGTCCGGGGGAAATAATGGGGTCGCAGCAAACTGGCGTTATTCCTTTTAAATATACAGACCTTATGAGAGACAGTGATTATTTAGAAGAAACAAAACTGATTGCTGAAAAGATCTACAGCACAGATAAAGAGAATTCTAAAAAATTGATCCAGAGATGGTTATCTGGATCAATTGAATTTGCTGATGCTTAAAAAAAGATTCCGTTTAGTGGAAGCAGTGTTGAAATAACCAAACTTACCATAGCCATAACATTAATAAGAATGTTCATAGCTGGACCAGAAGTATCTTTAAACGGATCCCCTACTGTATCGCCAACAACAGCTGCAGCATGAGTGTCAGAACCTTTACCGCCGAGATTTCCCTTTTCTACATACTTTTTAGCATTGTCCCAAGCTCCACCTGCATTAGCCATAAATAAAGCTAAAGCTACGCAGCCTAACAAGCCTCCAGCCAGCATTCCGCCTAAAGCAATTGCACCCAACCCAAAACCAACTAGGGGCGGCATAGCAACAGCTATAACGCCTGGGAGCATCATCTTTTTAAGAGCTGCTGTAGTTGCAATCTCGACGCATTTTTCAGAATCTGGATCAGCATTACCTTCCATTAATCCTGATATTTCTTTAAATTGCCTTCTAATTTCACCAATCATTTCAAATGCTGCATCGCCTACTGCTGTCATGGTGATAGAAGATATTAAAAATGGTATACAAATACCTATAAACATACCAACAAGAACCATTGGGTCAGTTAATGAAAGTGCAAAAGCATCTCCAAACTTATCACTTACTTGGGCTGAATAAGCAGAAATAATAGCTAATGCTGCTAAAGCAGCAGCACCAATTGCAAAACCTTTACCTATTGCCGCAGTTGTATTTCCTAATTCATCTAACGAATCAGTAATATCTCTAACTTCCTTACCCATTCCAGACATCTCAGCTATACCTCCAGCATTATCTGCAACTGGACCATATGCATCTATTGCCATAGTTATACCAACTGTTGATAGCATTCCAACTGCAGCTATACCGACTCCGTAAACGCCAACTATTCCTGCATTTCCAGCTAGAGAAGTAGAAATCATAATAATAGTTGCTAGAACCAGAATTGGAATTACTACTGATTGCATTCCAACAGAAAGTCCTGAAATCATAACAGTAGCTGAACCCGTCTCTCCAGATTCTGCAATTTTCTTGACTGGAGATCCTCCAGTGTAATATTCAGTTATTAAACCAATAACAACCCCGCCGGCTGCTCCAGAAACAACGCACCAAAGAACTGCCATTGGAACATCACCCATACCATTAATTAAAAAATATGCCATTATTATGAAAATAACTGGAGCAAAAAAAGTACCTGATCTTAATGCGCTTGCAGGTTCTTTTGCTGATTGAAGTTTCACAATAAATATCCCCAGAATAGAGGCAATCAATCCTGTTGCAGCAAGAGCTAAGGGAAGAAACATTAAACTTGGTGAGTTAATAGTGTAAGCAATTGCTATTGAAGCAATCATAGAGCCGCAATATGATTCAAATATATCAGAACCCATCCCAGCTACGTCACCGACATTATCACCTACATTGTCTGCGATAACTCCGGGATTCCTTGGATCATCTTCAGGAATACCAGCCTCAATTTTTCCAACTAAATCAGCTCCAACATCAGCACTTTTTGTAAAGATGCCTCCACCCACTCTTGAAAATAATGCTACCACAGAGGCGCCCATTCCAAAGCCCTCTAATGCATGAACATGAGATCCACCATCTGCAGCATAAAAATAAAATAAACCCCCTAAACCAATTAAACCCAATGAAGCAACACACAACCCCATAACTGATCCGCCATAGAAAGATACTGATAATGCTGCTGCAGCACCATCTTGTTGAGCTGCTGTAGCTGTTCTTACATTTGCTTTAGTAGCGGCATACATTCCAATAAAGCCAGCTAAAGATGAGCAAGCTGCACCTACAATTACTGCAATTGCAGTCTCGGTTCCAAGAAAAATCTGAGCTAGAACAACTAAAACAGCTATAAAAACTAATAAATATTTATACTCTGTCTTCATAAAGGCAAGTGCGCCATTATGAATCTGGTCTCCAATTTTTTTAACTTTATCTTCTCCGTCTGGGTATCTCATAACCAACGCATAAACAATAAATGCTGCGATCATGCCGATTAATCCTAATACAGGTGGAAATAGTGAAACGTTCATATAAAACCCCATTTTTTAAAAATTGCATTTTAACAAAAAAAGACTAAAAAAAGACTTTTTTTATTTCGATTTATCAAATACTGATTTGTCCAATAATCCTTCTGATTGAGCAACTATACAGGCTACTGTTGCATCACCAGTAACATTAACAGAAGTTCGAATCATGTCTAATATCCTATCTACCGCAAGTATGATACCAATTGCCTCTAGAGGCAGCCCAAATTGTTGAAGGATTATAACCAAAGTTATTGTTCCAGCAGAAGGAACTGCTGCTGCCCCAATAGATGCTACAACTGCAAGTAAAATAACTTGAAGGTATTGAAGTATAGTTAAATCTATCCCTGACATTTGCGCAATAAAGACTGTTGCCATCCCCTGCATAATTGCAGTCCCATCCATGTTAATGGTTGCTCCGACAGGCACCACAAAAGATGAAATATTCTTATTAACCCCTAAATCATTTGTAACTGTTTTTAATGTAACCGGTATTGTGGCTGCACTGGATGAAGTAGAAAAAGCAAAGATAGCTGTTTCTCTCATCTTTTTAAAAAAGATTATAGGACTTAAGTTTGTAAAGATTTTTAAAAAGATTGAATATGTTATGAGGGCATGAAAAATAAGAACTGTAATAAGTAAAACTACGTACATGAAAGCTTCTTGAAAGATATCAAGCCCGTCAGTTATTACAAACTTACCAATTAAGCAAAATACTCCAATTGGAGCAAAAGCCATAACCATTAAAACAAGCTGCATAAAAACAGTATTAAGTTTTTCAAATGATTCGCTTAGATTATTGGTTAAATGGTTTGTCTTGTTGAGAGCTAATCCAAATAAGATGCTAAAAAATACTACAGCGAGCATTTCATTGTGCGCCATAGCTTCAATGATGTTGGACGGGAAAATATCTAAAATTGTAGAGTAGACAGTTTGACCTTCTGGTAATTTATCTGGAGCAGCAATGTCTGATGAATATCCAGCTCCAGGTTTAAAAATTGATGCCACGATCAATGACAAAGTTACCGCTATTGCAGTGGTTCCAAGATAAAGGCTAATGGTCTTAAGGGTAATATTCCCCAAGCTTTTAAGGCTGGTTAAGGATGAAATGCCTGAAACTAGTGAGAAAAAGACCAGAGGAACAATCAACATTTTTAGAAGATTGATAAATATTGATCCTCCAAGATTAAAAATATATACCTGAATAAAACTCTCTATAGAGCTTGGGATGAAATCAAAATAATAAGCCAATGAGCCAACAAAAAAACCAAAGAACATTCCTAGGAGAATATTTCTTGTTAAGTTTTTAGGAGTTTCTAGCATTATATTTCTATCATATCAAAATCTTCTTTACCAACCCCACAATCTGGACACATCCAATCATTAGGCACATCTTCCCATTTTGTTCCTGGTTCAATACCGTCCTCTGGCCAGCCCTCTTCTTCATCATAAATCAAGCCGCAAACGATACATTCCCACTTTTTAAATTCCATAAATTAACCTTACAAAAAATTTAAAGCTCTTTGTCTAAACATAGAAAAACTTCGGCGTATAATATCAGATTTATCAATATTAATTAATGAAGCTTTCACAAAATTCATCATGGAGCTCCTTTGAAGCTATTAAAGCAGAAATAAGCAATGATCAAATAAAATCTTGGTTGCTAGAAGAGGGTCCAATAACTAAAAGAATAAAATCTAAAGCTTCTTTCAGGCTTGAGCTAATTCAAGATGAATTTTCTAAGGTTAAAGATTCAGAAAAAAAATTCATAAACACTGATGCTAAAAGAATAAAAGCTAGAGAAGTGCTTTTGTATGGTGACAACATTCCAATGGTGTTTGCCAGAACAATAATTCCAAACCCAACAATAGAAAAAGGTCTTACAGATCTAGGTAAATTGGGCACTAGGCCTTTAGGAGATATTCTTTTTGAAAAGAATATTTTTACAAAAGAGGAAGTTGTATATGCATCTTTTAAAGATCACAATCATATATATTGGGGCAGAAAAGCTAGATACTCTGTTAAAGGCCTTCCATTCTCAGTCATGGAAGTTTTCTTAATAAAATAAAATGGGGAAGTTTATATCATTTATATCAATCACCAGGTTAGATAAACCCATTGGTATTTATTTATTGCTTTACCCCTCTTTGATTGCTTTTTTATTTGCAACAAATGATTTATTAGATTCTGCTGATTTGTATTCTCTAGAAGTCCAAGAATTATTATTGAATTCACTAATTATTATTATTCTTGGCTGTATTTTGGTTAGGTCAGCTGGTTGTGTTATTAATGATATTTTTGATTATAAGTTTGATAAGAGAGTTAGCAGAACAAAAGGCAGGCCTATTGCAAATGGGTCTTTGTCTTTATTAGAGGCATGGATAATTTTTATTACCCTTGGCATTCTTTCAATCTTGCTTTTGATCCAAACAAATCCTCAAACTATCCTAATTGGCTGCATAACAGCCCTTTTAATAGTTATCTACCCTCTTACTAAAAGATTTATATTGGGGCCCCAATTCTTCTTAGCTATAACTTTTGGGGGGTGTATTCCAATTGTTTTTTCTATGCTTGGGCAGATTCATAATAGTGAAGTGATCTTGTTGTATATAGCTAATGCTGCTTGGATTATTTCTTATGATACTTTTTATGCAATGGGTGATGCTGAGGACGATATAAAGATTGGTATAAATTCAACTCCATTATGGTGGAAAGATAATACGATATTTCTTATTAAAATATTTCAGTTAATTTTTATAAGCACTCTATTAATTTTAGGCCTCTTAGAATCATTTTCTTTCCTGTGGTTTGCTGGGGTGATTTCTCTTCTTTTATTTTTTTACTACCAGCATACCTTGGCTAAAAAGGAAAAATTTCTTGAAGCATTCAAAAATAATAATTACGTAGGCTTAAGCTTATTATTAATTCTTTTAATTGAACTAAATTTAGATAAATTAATACCTTAATGAGTTCTCTAATTATTAGAAATTCAATTAAAGATATATCTGAAGATGATTTTTTAAAAATGAACAAAGGGGTAAATTCGCCCTTCTCACAATACAACTACCTTCATGCATTAGAAGCTAGCAAATCTGTTTCTCCAGAATCTGGTTGGGAGCCGCATCATTTCTTAAAAGAGAATGACGGAAAATTAATTGGGTTTATGCCGGTTTATAAAAAATATAATAGCAATGGGGAGTTTGTCTTTGATTATTCGTGGTCCCATGCTCTTCAGCAGGCTGGAAGAAGCTATTATCCAAAGCTTTTAACTGCAATCCCCTATACGCCCTGTAAAGGAGAAAGATTATTGGGCAATAATAATATTAAAGATGAGCTTGTGAACGATATAAAAGACTATATGGCCAATGAAGAAATAGAAAGTTGGCATATCCTTTTCCCAGATAAGAAAACTAAGTCTCTATTAAGGGACCATGAACTAATTGAAAGATTTGGGTGTCGGTTTGTATGGAAAAACAGAAGCTATAAAGACTTTAATGACTTTTTAAATATCTTTACATCTAGACAAAGAAAAACTATCAGAGCTGAAAGAAGAAAAATCCTCCAATCAGATATAACTTTTAAGATCGTTGAACAAGATTCAATATCTAAAGGTGATTGGGATATCTTTTATGGCTTGTATTGCCAAACTTATATAGATAGATGGCAAAGACCATATTTAACTAGATCATTTTTTGATCTTCTTTTATCGGGCAAGAAAACAAGCCAGCCCGTCCTATTCTTTGCTATTCAAGATAATGAAGTCATTGGCAGTTCTTTATGTTTTAAGAGTCGCAATACTTTATATGGTCGTCATTGGGGTAGTTCCAAGAATATTGATTGTCTTCATTTTGAGACATGCTACTACCAAGGAATTGAATATTGTATTAAAAACAACCTTGATTACTTCGATCCTGGAGTTCAGGGAGAGCATAAAATAAGAAGAGGGTTTGAGCCTGAACTTTCATCATCCTTTCATTATTTATTAAAGAAAGATTTGCGAAACGCTATAAATGAATTTTGTTTAAAAGAAAAATATGGAATCTTAGAATATAAAGATTCTTGTGATAAATATACACCTATAAAGAAAGAATATAGAATTTAGTTATGAGAAATAGACTTCCGAAAACATCGCATCATATTAGTATCTGTGAAGCTAATTTCCTAAGATTGTCTAGGATATTAATGCGCTTTGAGAAGGATCACTATTTTTTTGAATCAGCTATCAATGATAACAATTATCAGCATGTGTCATTCTTAGTGCTTGATAGGACAAAACACACTATTTGCATAGAAGCTAAATCTAATGACTTAGATATTCCGCTTAATTCATTTACATTAAGGATTAATGTTTTTCTAGACGCTGAAATGGTTGAAGTATCTTCCTATCAAAGCGAAAAACCTTTGCCGTTCTTTTACAAAAAAACTGTGATGCAATCTAAAGATGAAAAGGAACAACAAAACAGATTTCTTACAGAATGGTTAGAAAGTATTTTTAATTCTGGCTTAGTTCCAAAAAATATAATTAAAAATATTATAAATGAGTAAAAGTATTTTCTATTTCCATGGTTTTATGTCATCAGCCGAATCATCAAAGGCTCAAGTTTTTAAGAATTTCATAGAACAAAATTATCAAAATATAAATCTAGTCATCCCAAATATATACGATAAATTTACTGAGGCCATCCCTCAGCTAGATGAAATGATTAGTAAAGATAAAAATAAAACAAAATATTTCATGGGTAGTTCCTTGGGAGGCTTTTTTGCTAGCCATTATGCCAGCCTCTATAAAACCAAAGCAGTTGTTATTAACCCAGCAATTAATCCTTCTGAAGGATTGAAAAGCTATTTAGGTTTCAATGAAAATTATGCAAATGGAAATAAATTTGAATTAACGAGCGATGATATAGCTGCTATAAAGTCTATAGAATTAGATAAAATTAATAACCCAAGAGAGACCTTGCTTTTATGCGAATCTGGCGATGAAGTCCTAAATTATATTAATGCTATTGAGTTTTATAAAGGCAGTTTCGTGAATATTAATTTTGGTGGGGATCATTCATACAGCTGTTTCTCAGACAAACTTAGAATAATTTCAGAATTCTTAGAATTATAGTATTTGCACTTATTTAGTGCATTATTTATAATTTGCACAATTATTTAACTTAAAAATGCACAGATTTAGTACTTTTATATTAAATTATATGGCATGATTATTGCATATATATAAGTAGTGCTTAATTAATTTTTTAAGGAGATAAAATGGCAGAATATAAAACTTATGAATATATATGGCTAGATGGCTATCAGCCTGAACCTTCTATGCGAAGTAAGGTTAAGGCCACGGATAGTGACACTCCCCCAGAATGGTCTTTTGATGGATCATCCACGCAGCAAGCTGAGGGCGGAAGTTCAGATTGTTTACTAATCCCTGTTGAAACTTATGCAAATCCAAATGGTCATGATCTAGTAATGACACAAGTTCAAGATGCTTCTAGAGCTACACACCCTTCTAATTTTAGGGCTGCTGCAGATGCTGTAGTAACAGACGAGTGGTGGTTTGGCTTTGAACAAGAATTTTTCTTTACTGATCCAGAGACTGGAGATCCGTTGGGTTGGGAAAATGGAGAGCCTGCTCCCCAAGGAGATTATTATTGTGGTGTTGGTGCTGGAAATGTCGTTGGCAGAGAAATTTCTGACGTCCATCTTCAAGCCTGTCTTGATTTAGGTATAACTCTAACAGGAACAAATGCTGAAGTTGCTCTTGGTCAATGGGAATATCAATGTCTTGGAAAAGGAATTAAAGCAGCTGATGATTTGTGGGTAAGCAGATACTTGTTATACAAAATTGCTGAAGAGTTTGGAGTTGGAGTAAATATTCATCCAAAACCCAAAACTGGTGACTGGAATGGTTCTGGAATGCACACAAACTTTTCAAATGAAGAGATGAGAAGCAATGGAACCGAAGAGTTATTTTCATCGATGTGTGACAAGTTGGGGGCTGCTCATGAAGAAGGGATTGCAGCTTATGGTTCAGATAACGACATGAGGCTAACCGGGCTTCATGAAACTCAAAGCATTGATCAATTCTCTTATGGAGTTAGTGATAGAGGGGCTAGTATTCGAATACCAGTTTATACAGTTGAGCATAATTGGAATGGCTACCTAGAAGACAGAAGGCCTGCTTCTAATGCCGACCCATATAAAATCTTGGCTCATCTAGTGGGGACATTAACAAAATAATATCTATATATACCAACTCCTTGAAAAAGGAGTTGGCTATTTTAAATGGTTAGATTAGAAAAATTAGAAACATCTTTGTTAAACCATTTAACGACTGAAATAATAGTTTTAGATAAAGATCTAAATATTTTATGGATAAATGAATCGGGTCTTGCAAACGGCTGGATAAAAGATTCCAAAGAACCATCATCATATTCTAACTTCTTATCTTATGAGACAGAGAGTGAGCTAAAAAGAATAATGAATATGGCTGTAAGTGATAAGAAATCAGTAACCAAAAGAGATTTTGAACTGATTGCCAATGATGAATCTGTCCGGGAGGTGGATCTTACAGTTTCTTTCTCTACCAAAGATAAACAAATAATTGTAGAAGTTATGTGCGTTGATAACCTGAATAGAATTATAGATTCATCAAAAATACTGTCCTCTCAAAAAATAGCTGCAAATCTAGCCAGAACCTTAGCTCATGAAGTAAAAAATCCATTATCAGGAATTAAAGGGAGTGCCCAAATACTAAGCTCTAAGTGGAAGGATGAGTTCTCTTCAAAATTTTTAAAGATCATTTCTGATGAAACTGAGAGATTAAATTCTATTGTAAGTAAGATTCTAACGCCGCCCAAAAAACCAAACTTTGAAAATTTTAATATTCACTCTGCATTAGAAAGAGTTCATTCGCTAGCTTTGGCAGAAGAAAATAAAAATTTTAATCTTATACGGGATTATGACCCCAGTATTCCAGATATTCATGGAGACGAAAATTTCTTTATACATGCTATCTTAAATATTGTAAAAAATGCTATGCAGGCAATTGATATTGAAGATAAAGAGTCTTCAATAACAATATCTTCCAGGGTGGAATATAACAAACCAATAAATGGGAATGTTTTTTCCACTATATGCAATATAAAAATTATAGACAATGGACCCGGGATTCCAGAAGACATACAAGAGCAAGTGTTCTTTCCAATGATGTCTACAAAAGAAGATGGTTCTGGTCTTGGATTATCAATTGCGCAAGATATTATTAGGATTCATGGAGGATCTATTTCTTTTTCTAGCAAACCGGGAGAAACAGTTTTTACAATTTCCTTACCTTTATCAGCTCTTGAGCTTAGAGGTGTAGCTAATGCATAAAATATGGGTAGCAGATGATGATGATGCAATCAGAATGGTCCTTGAGGAAAGTTTAAAGAGCGCTGGGTTTGATGTTGATATATTTAAAGATGCTGATAGCCTGATAACTGCATTAAATAAATCACAGCCAGATCTAATTATTACAGATATAAAAATGCCAGGAACTCATGGTTATGATTTGCTTAAACATGTAAATGATAATTTTGAAGAAATCCCAGTAATTGTAATGACGGCGTTTACAGATATGCAGGCTGCAGTTGATTCCTACGGCGGAGGTGCATTTGAATATTTGCCAAAACCTTTTGATCTAGATGAAGCTATTGAAATTATTCATAGAGCTCTTGAGGGCAAGCCTAAGACCAGTGGTTCAAAGGCTATATCTTCTTCAGAAATTATTGGCAATGCTTCTTCTATGCAGATTGTCTTTCGAGCGATAGGAAAGTTATCTAACACTAATGCAACTGTTTTAATTGAGGGTGAGTCTGGAACCGGTAAGGAGCTTATAGCAAAGTCCTTACATAAAAATAGCCCTAGATACGATATGCCTTTTGTTGCCTTAAATATGGCAGATATACCAAAAGAGCTTGTAGAGTCAGAATTATTTGGCCATGAAAAAGGTGCTTTCACAGGAGCAGTTGAGCAAAGGATTGGAAGATTTGAGCAAGCTAATGGAGGTACATTATTTCTAGATGAAATTGGTGATATGCCATTAGAGTGCCAAACAAGACTATTAAGAGTTCTATCTAACAAAGAGTTTTATAGGGTTGGTGGGGATAAGCCAATAAAAGTAGATGTAAGAATTCTTGCAGCAACCCATCAAGATCTTCACGGTCTAGTAAGTTTATCTAAGTTTAGAGAGGACTTATTTTATAGATTGAACGTTATAAGAATAGAAGTTCCAAGATTAAAAGACCGAATAAGTGATATTAAATTATTAACAACAGCGTTTTTAAAAATGCATTCTGATTCATTGGGTGAAGAGTTAAGAGTACTTAGTAAAGAAGCTTTGGCAATTCTGGAAAGCTATGATTGGCCTGGAAATGTTAGACAGCTAGAGAATATTTGTTACTGGTTAACTCTTATGTCACCAACTCAGAATATTAAAGTTGAAGATTTGCCTACTGAAATAAAAGACAATGAGCCAATTGAATTTAGTGCTTCGGCAGGATGGGAGAAAGGTCTTGAATTATGGGTAAAAGATCTAGCAAATAGCAAAGACACAAACTTATTGGAAATAGTCGGACCTAAGCTAGATAAGATACTGATACAAGCTGCACTCGAGAAAACTAATGGTAAAAAAAATGAGGCAGCGGTTTTATTGGGATGGGGCAGAAATACTCTAAGCAAAAAAATGAAAGAACTAGGAATATAATTAATCTTCTTTTAGATTAAGGGAAGTCCTTCTTGTTGCCATGTCATAATCCCGCCAGAAAGGATATTAATATTAGTATATTTATCTTTCCTAAGAGACTCGCCTATATTTCCAGACTGTCTTCCCATAGAACAGATCAAAACAATGGGCTTGTCTAAATCGGGCGGTATTTGATGGCTATAATTTTTAAAATCATCATGAGGCATATTGAGACTATTTGCTATATGCCCTTTATTAAATTCATCTGATGACCTTAAATCTATTAGCAAAGCTGAATCCTTGTTAACTAATTTTGTTAAATCTGAGCAAGAAATTTTATTACCCCCTCTATTCATTTCATACCTAGACCATAAGATAATAGTTATGAATAATGGAAAAGAGTAATACCAGTAGTCTGTTAAAAATAAACTGAATTCGAACATCTGCGTATTATCTCTTAAAATAGGTCTCTTGTGTTTAAAGGAGTTATAAATGGGCCAAAAAAGAAACTTAATCTTAGTAAGGCATGGTCAAAGTGAATGGAATAAAAAAAATCTATTTACTGGATGGAAAAATCCTGGCTTAACGCCCCTTGGCTATGAAGAAGCCGACAATGCTGGGGTTGCTATTAAAAAAACTGAAATCGTTTTTGATGTTATGTTTACCTCCGACCTAAAGAGAGCCCAGATAACAGGAACCAATATTCTTAAGCAAATTAATCAAGAGGATCTTGTGACTATTAAGAACCAAGCATTAAATGAGCGCGATTATGGAAGTCTTTCTGGATTAAATAAAGATGATGCTAGAGAGAAGTGGGGAGAAGAGCAAGTTCATATTTGGAGAAGATCTTATGACACACCTCCGCCTGATGGCGAAAGCTTGAAAAATACTGCAGAAAGAGTTCTTCCTTATTTTAATGATTTAATAATGCCGGAAATTCTTCTAGGCAAAAATGTTTTAATTGCAGCCCATGGTAATTCTCTTAGAGCTCTGATTATGCAGCTGGATTCAATGTCAGAAGAAGATATTGTAAAACTAGAAATACCTACTGGTGCACCCATACATTATAGATTTAATGAAGATGGTTCTGTGGCATTCCGCAAAGATCTTCATGAAAAATAATTACTCAACTAAAGATATAGATTTTTCTGATGAAATAATAAATTGGTATATTTCAAATGGCAGAGAAGACCTGCCCTGGCGAAAAAATATCTCGGGTTATAGGGTTTGGATTTCTGAAATTATGTTGCAACAAACTCAGGTTAAAACTGCTATCCCATTTTATAAAAAATTTATTAAAAAATACCCAAACTTAAAATCAATTGCACCAGCAACAGAAGACGACATTCTAGCTTTATGGACTGGCTTAGGTTTTTATAGAAGAGCAAAAAATATATTCAAAGCAAAAGAAATTATAAAAAAAGAATATAACAACAGATTTCCAACAAAATTTGATGAATTAATCCTTCTTCCTGGCATTGGTCAGTCTACTGCTGGAGCTATTATGTCGATCGCTTATGGAAAATCTTATCCAATCTTGGATGCAAATGTTAAAAGAGTAATATCAAGATACAAAAATATTAATCTAGAAAAAAAAGATGCTATGAAAAATCTTTGGTCATTATCTAAATCTCTAACTCCTATAAATAATATATTTGAATATACTCAGGGAATAATGGATTTGGGTGCAACAACTTGTAATGCTAGATCTCCAAACTGTAAAGAATGCCCTATTAATCAATCGTGCGAAAGTGCGTTTGAAAAATTTGAAATAGGAAATAAAAATAAAAAAGAAAAATCTAAGAAGAAGATTTACTTTACGTTGGCACATTCAAAGAAATCTTTCTTGCTATTTAAGAAAAATGAGAAAACCTTTTGGGAAAGCTTGTGGGTCCCATATGATAATCAAAATCTTAAAAAATCAAATATTTTTAAAGAGCCATCTAAAAGCGAAATTAAGAATTTTAATCATGCTTTGTCTCATATGGATCTAGATATAACTATCGAAATTTTTGACTACAAGAGGCCGTTTAAAATCAAAACAAATCTAGAGCATCAGTGGGTAAGTAAAAGCCAAATTGACAATTTTGGCCTGCCAAAACCTATAAAGACTATAATAGAGAATTATGGCTAAAAAAATATTATGCAAAAAACTCAATAAAGAATTAAATGCTTTATTGATGCCCCCTATGCCTGGACCAAAAGGCATTGAGATTATGAACTCTATATCTGAAGAAGCTTGGGAGATGTGGAAATCACATCAAACCACTTTAATAAATGAAAAGCATTTGGATATGTCTGATCCAGAAAATAGGAAATGGCTCATAGAGCAAATGGATAAATTTTTTAATAACGAAGATTATGAAAAAGCATCTGGATTTAAGGCACTAGACTGAGAGTTTGCCCCATCTTTTATATACCCTAATAAGATCAATTCGCCAATCTTACAATAAAGAAATCCTCTCTTTAGCCAGCCAACTTTGCAGTCAAATTTAAAATTATTTAGTAGCCTTAAAATCATTAAATATTTTGATTTACAAAATAAAAGAAATAGAGTTTAATTTTGATACTATGACTGACAATCCAAACTCTAAATTTCCTAAAGAAGCAGATGTAGTTATTGTTGGTGTAGGCGGTATTGTTGGATCAATGCTTGCTTACTGGCTCGCAGAGCTAGGCCAAAAAAATATTGTAGGATTAGAAAAATCTACTGTTATTCCTTCAGATATAGCATCTACTGCGCATGCTTCTGATTTTGTCTACAACACAACTCATGACAAATTAGGCTGTTGGACGACTGACTTTAGTAGAAAGTTTTATGAAGAGCATGGCTTCTTCTTAAAAAAAGGCGGTCTAGAAATCTGTCGCAAAGATGATGATGAGCGTTGGGAGGAACTTAAGCGTAAGGTTGGTTCGGGTAAAGCTTTTGGAACTAATGTCAGGCTAATTTCTGCTTCTGAAGCTAAAGAAAAATTTCCTTTATTAGAAGAAGAATCCATACGAGGTGCTATGTGGGATCCAGATGCAGGTTTAGTAACGCCTCGCTCTCAGGATGTGGTGAGTTTTGCTGTAGAACACGCCAAAGATAAAGGTGCTTTAACTACATTCACTGAAACCCCTGCTTTAGACTTTGAGATTGAGAATGGAAGAGTTACTGGAGTGAAAACAGACAAAGGAACAATTAAAACTGAGAAAGTTGTGCTTGCATCAGGCATTTGGGGGCCCTTAATGGGAGCAAAGGCAGGTGTCCCAGTTCCACTTATGCCGGTAGAACACCCTTTGTTATTTTTTGGACCTCTGCCAGAAGCACAAGGTGCAGAAGATTACCTCGTTTATCCATTAATGCGTGATCAAGGTAATTCAGCCTATGTGAGAGATACAGGAAGGCTTCATGGCGGAATGCTTGAATGGGGATATTACGAAGATAAAGAGCCTCGAATGGTTGATCCTGAGGATATCGGCAACCCTGAGAAAACAATGACTTCTGATTCAATGAGATACCTGAGTCTTGAAGAGATAGCGGAACCGCTAGAAAAGGCTTTCGAAACTACGCCCATACTTAATGAGTTAGGCTGGGATGAAAGAAGTTCTTTTAATGGTCTGTTATCCGTAACTCCTGATGCTGGTTCTCTAATCGGTGAAAGCCCAGAAGTTAGAGGTTTTTGGTTATGTGAAGCTGTTTGGGTTAAAGATGGTCCTGGATGTGCAAGACTCTGTGCTGAATCTATGGTTCATGGAAAAACTCAAGTGGATATGCATTCCTTTGATATTGCTAGGTTTTATCCTGAACAAAAAGAAAAAGATTTTGTTAAAACTCGATCTTTTGAAAATGCTCAAACAATATATACCCCCGCTGTTCACCCCAGAGAACCCTATATTAGTCAAAGAGAGAAATACGTAAGTCCATTTTATGCAAGAGAAAAAGAGCTTGGGGGATACTTTGATAATGAAGTTGCTGGCTGGGAGCGCGCCCTAGCTTATGAAAGTAATAAAGAAAAACTAGATAATTATTTAAAAGATATCCCGGTAAGAGAGAATGAGTGGGATCAACGTCACGTCCCATACGAAATTGCTAATGCAGAACATCTGGCTATGAGTGATTCGGCTGGGATGATTAATCTATCTCACTTCCCAATTTTAGATATCAAAGGTCCTGATGCTGAGCGCATGTTGGAATACCTTTCTGTCGCAAAGGTTGGTGGAAACACTCCTGAGGGACGAATGATTTATACCAATTTCTTAGATGATGATGGTGGTGTTCATGCAGACCTTACCATCTCCCGTATGGGCTCAGATAGTTATCGAGTAGTTACCGGTGGTGCTGATGGGAACAGAGACTGGGTTACCTTGCGCAATTATCGGGACGATATGGGGCTAGATGCAGACATTAAGATACGGACTCATGACATAGCAACTTTAGGATTATGGGGCCCCAAAGCGAAAGATGCTCTGGGTCACTTTATTGATCCTAATGAAATTAGCATAGAGAATTTTCCTTTTGTTGCAGCAAAAAACCTAACTCTTAATTTATCTGGCGGAAAGAAAATCGATGTCTGGGCATCACGTATTTCCTATGTTGGTGAAAGCGGCTGGGAAATCTATTTAAATAATGATAGTGAAGAAGGTTTAGCTCTTTATGACTCATTGCTTGAAGTTGGAGTTGTGCCAGTAGGCATTGAAACATACGCCAATAGTCGACGCCTTGAAAAAAGCTTTCGACTTCAAGGGGCAGATCTAGAGACGGAATATAATGCTTGTGAAGCGGCTATTGAAAGACGTCTAGTTAAAGAAGCAGATTTCCATGGTAAAGCAGCACATCTTTCTCATCGAGAAGAAGAGCCAAGTGCAATCTTATGCACCATGACGCTTGATAGCCTAAATGTATCAGGTAACGCACGTTATCCAGTTGGCATCTCGCCAATTATTGACCCAGCTACAGGGGAAGTACCAGTTGATAGCAAGGGTCGAAGATCCTATACCACTGGTATGTCTTACTGCCCTTCAATCAAAAAATTTGTAGTGATGGGTTATCTACCAAAAGATATTGCTATACCAGGAAAGGCGTTATTAGTGGAGTACTTTAACGAAGATGGTGATGGTTTATATCCCATGACCGTCCAAATAGTTGGCAAAGGATCTCTCTATGATCCCAATAATGAAAGGGTTCGTTCTTAACTAATTAGACTTG